>Ga0187765_10000936_pt1 | contig 11047 bp, 13 predicted proteins | sample 0216_QUI02_MP05__3_FD_133018 | JGI IMG/M metagenome (GOLD analysis project Ga0187765, IMG submission 133018) | Tropical peat soil microbial communities from peatlands in Department of Meta, Colombia - 0216_QUI02_MP05_10_MG | ecosystem: Environmental > Terrestrial > Soil > Wetlands > Peat ...
CGCTCTCCTCGATCGTCGCTTGATCGAGCTCGCCTGAGGCGACGATCAGCTCGCGGGGACGGCGGTGACGCGGCCGTCCTCGGCGCGCGCCTCAGCCTCGTCCGCTGCTGAACGCGCCGACCTCGTGAGAACAAGCAGCGGGCAACGCGCGGTGCGGGCGAGCCGCTGCGCCACCCCGCCATAGACCAGCCTGCCGAGCGGGCCGTATCCCCTCGAGCCGACGACGAGCAGACCGAGGGAGGCGCTGTACAGCGTGAGCTCCTCCACCGGGTCCCCATACGCGGCATGGGCCTCGACACCGCCGAGCGCCGCGATCCGGTCGCGAGCCTCGTCCACCTCGTTGTGGACCGAGGCGACCTCGACCGGGGCAGCCGAATCCAGATGGCCCAGATATAGGTACGCAGGAGTGGAGATCGCCTGGAACGCCGAGAGCATGGAGTCATGCTCGGCCGCGACCATCCTGGCCAGCTTGAGCGCACGCTTGCTCTCCGGGGAGCCGTCGTAGCCGACGCCGACCTCTCGCATGACGGCCGGCTCGCGGCTATACCCGGCGGGTGCGATCGCAACTGCGCAGGAGGCACCGTTGAGCGCTGCGCGGGTGTCGTCGCCGATCAGAACCCTCCCGAGCAACCCACGACGAGACGAGCCGATCACGAGCAGATCGGCACCCGTCAGCTCGGCCAGCTCGTGCAGGCCGCGTCCGACCGAGGGAGATCCGTACCAGCGAAGCTCCGCCTCGACGCCGGTCTCCGCGCGCCGCTTTTCGAGCAGCTCGCGGATCCGTTCGTGCTGCTTGACCTCGTAGTCGGGAGTCGACCGGCGCGACACCGCAGAGTCGCCTTGATAGATCTGGGCGAGCGTCAGCTTGCCGCCGCCGGCGGCGAGCATCTTGGCGAGCGCGATCGCGTCCCGTCCTCCCTCGTCATCATCGATGCCGACAACGACCTTGTTGAACATCATGGTTTCCTCCTGTCTCCTCTGCCGAGACTTAGCGAGGCGCGCCGCTCGTGACGAGTTCCTTGTTCAGGTTGGCGAGACCCCCTGCGCCGGATGTGAGGGAACCGCGTGGCAGGATCAGCAGCGGGCAAGGTGCGTGGCGCGCCAGGTAGCCCGACACGCTTCCGTGGAATAGCCGGCCGAGCGGTCCGTACCCACGCGAGCCGACCACGAGCAGGTCGAGGCTCTCGCCGAAGCGGACCAGCTCCTCGCGTGGCCGGCCGCAGACGGCGTCGCCGTCGACGTCCTCGCCGAGTTCGTTCAGGCGCTCAATCGTGTGGCGGATCAGCCGACTCGTGCCCTCGGGCCAGTTCGCCGTGATCGCGCCATCGTCTTGCTCATCGCCGAACGAGACGATCTGAAGCGCCCAGATCGTCGCTCCATGCTGCGCGGCCAGATCGCGAGCCGCGGCGAGCGCCAGCTCGCTCTCGGGCGAGCCGTCGTAGCCGACCCCGAGCGTTTCGAGCTCGTCGGGAAGGTGGCGATAGCCGCGCGACGCGGACGCAACGGCGCACGGCGCGCCACTCAGCGCCGCGCGGGTGTCGTCGCCCATGAGCACGCGGCCGAACAGTCCATGACTCGGAGACCCGACGACGAGCAGGTCGGCCCGGACTCGCTCGGCGAGCCGGTGAAGGCCCCGACCAACACGATGGTCACAGCACGCGACCAGCTGCGCATCGAGCGACGCCGAATCCCGCTCGCGTTCGAGCAACAGCTCGGCCTTCGCTCCTTCGGCGATGACCGTCAGCGAACCGCCGCGGCCGATCAGCAGGTCCTGGCCATAGATATGTGCAAGCGTTATGTCGCCCTCGGGCGCGGCCAGCCGTCTCGCCAACGCGATCGCGTCGCGGCCGCCTGAGCGCCCGTCGACACCGACCAGAACTCTTCGGAACATCGGGGATCCTTTGCGTTAGTGGCTCGTCCCGCAGACCGTAGGTGGGCCGGAGTGAGGGGACATCCGTGCATCCCCGCGACCGCTTACGGTTTTCTACGAACCGCGATCGCGTTCGGATCTGGAGCGACCCGACGCCAGTAGTGCCGGCCACGTGGCCGGCTCTACTGGCGAAGAAGGTGCCTAATGAACCTCAGGGCGCGAATACGATCCGGGCTGCGACCCGTCCGGCCTCGACGTCCGCGATCGACTCGTTGACGCGGGTCAGCGGGCGGACCTCGCGGATGACCTTGGTCTTTCCGGCGGCGTGCAACTCGAAAACCTCGCGCAGGTCGGTGCGGGTGCCGACGATCGAGCCGACCACCGTGATCCCGTTCAGCACGGTCTCGAAGATCGGGAGCGTCACCTGGTTGTCGGCGGGAAGTGCGACGAACACGAGCTTCCCGCCCCGGCGCAGCGTCCCGTAGGCCTGCTCGAACGCGCGCGGCGAGACCGCGAGCGCGATCGCCTGGTCGGCACCGCCGAGCGCCTTGATCGCCTCGATCGGGTCTTCGCGGGCCGCGTTGACCGTGAACTCGGCGCCGAGCTCGAGCGCGAGCTCCAGTTTCTCGTCGAGCAGGTCGACCGCGATCACGCGGCCGCCCGCGATCGCGGCGTACTGGATCGCCAGATGGCCGAGCCCGCCGACGCCAAACACGGCGACCAGATCCGAAGAGCGGGTGCCGGCGACCTTGACCGCCTTGTACGTGGTCACGCCGGCGCATGTGAGTGGCGCGGCGTCGAATGGATCAATGCCCTTGGGCACCTTCACCACATAGCGGGCGTAGGCGACCGCGAACTCGCCGAAGGCGCCGTCGATCGAGTAGCCCATGTTCTCCTGAGACTCGCACAGCGTCTCCCACCCGGACACGCAGTAATCACAGGTGCCGCATGCATAGCCGAGCCATGGCATCGCGACGCGATCGCCGACCGCGACCTCGGTGACGCCCGGGCCGAGCTCGACGACCTTACCGACGCCCTCGTGGCCGGGAATAAAAGGCGGCGAGGGCTTGACCGGCCAGTCGCCGTGGGCCGCGTGGATGTCGGTGTGGCAAAGCCCAGACGCCTCAACGCTGACCAGAATCTGGCCCGGCTCGAGCTTGCGCCAAGGGACCTCCTCGACGGTGAGCGGCGCACCGAATTCATGGACGACCGCGGCGTGATAGCCGGCGGCGCCGGGGGTGGACTGTTTCGGGTGCGGGACGGTTGTAGCCATGGGGTTTCTCCTTGCTGATGGACTCCGAATGCTGCGAGACCGGCGCGGCTCGCTTATCCGTCTCCGCCTGCAAACCCGATGCGGACAACTACCTACTCATACACCGGGGCGGCCGCTCCGCGAGCTACGCCTCGCCCATCAACCGCTCGTAGCAGGCGAGGTGGTAGCACTCACCGCTTGAACAGATCTCGGGCTCTGCGGCACGGGAGCTCCGCGTGGCGATTTCGCCGCCGAGGTGCATGAGCGGCTCGTATACGCCGACGATGTCGTCACAGACTGGGCAACGCGGGGGTTCCATGTGGCGCTCTCCCTGATGGTGTCCCATTCCGATTAAAGCATCGGAGATGCGTTTCGCTGGTCCATCCGGGAACAACCGCGGCCGACCTGTGACGAACTACTGAGTCGGAAGACCCCGAGCAAACCTACGGACCCCGGCTGTGTGGCCGAGCACGCAGCCGGGGCCCTGGGGACGGGGGGTCAGGAGGTGACGGTCGGGGTGATCCTGACCGGCTCCTTGGTGCCCTCCTTCGGGAGCGGGATTGTCACTTCGACGACGCCGTTGCGCGTCGATGCCTTGATCTTCCTGGCGTCGACTCCCCCGGGAAGCGCCATCGAGCGCGAGAACGACCCATAGCGGCGCTCCCGCCGCACGTAGTCCTTGTCCTCTTGTTCCTTGCGCTCCTCGTGCTCACCCGAGATCGTGAGGATGTCGTCGTCGACTTCGATCTTGACCTGCTCGGGCTTGATCCCTGGCAGGTCGGCGCGCACGACCAGATGACCGTCCTCGCGCACGACGTCGATTGCCGGCGTCCACGCACGCTCGCGACCATCCAGCCACTCGTCGAACATACGATCAAACCGAGAACGCATCTCACCGAGCTCGGCGAACGGATCCCAACGCGTCAGTGTTCCAGGCATGACTCACCTCCTTTCTCGATCTTGAGGTGTGCACCATCACCGTACCTCGGCCGGGCGGTTGCGCCATCCGCAACGATTCCGCTGTTGTCTCCGTATTAGGCCGAAGCGAGTCCGCCGCGCCCAACGGTCGCCGCGGCGCGCGCAGCCGAATAAAAGTGACACTGGCAGTTCGCACCTGGCGACCTGCCTGCCGCTCCCAAAGACGCACAGGAGGCCAAGATGACAACCGTCACTCGAGAACTCGCAAGTGAGACATGGGCCGAGTACTTTGATGCGCTCAGTCGGGAGCTGCTGCACGCGCCGACCTCGATCGAGGTGTTCGATCCATCCGGCCCGGCAAGCGTCGAGGCGAGGCACTTGGCCCTTCACGCGCTGACCTACGACCGTCGGGACGACGTGTTTGAGGTCGCCGTCGCCCAGAGCGGCCCGCATCTTCCGGGCGTGCTGCGCCATCTGGTCGATCACCCGGCCCGGGTGGCGGTGGACAATCACACGATGCTGGCGCCGATGACGATCGCGGTCGACGGACGCGACGGCGTGCGCACGATGATCCGGATCGAACATGATCCGGACGTCGGCGGCTGAGCCGGACCCAGGGGGCATGCGCCCCCGTCAGGACCTAATGTGGTGTGGATGGCCGACGACGCCGACCGCGTGATCGAAGCCGAGCGCAAGGCCCACGCCTACGCCCGCGAGCGAGGCTTCTCGGGGCCGCTGTACGCGGTCATCCGGGCGCTGGCGAGGGCGGTGCTGCGGACATGGTTTCGCGTGCGCGTGACAGGCGCCGAGCACATCCCCGCCGACGGCGGCGTGATCGTCGCGCCCAACCACAAGAACTTCCTCGATCCGTTCTTCATCGGGATCGTCGCTCACCGGCACGTCCGGTTCATGGCCAAGATCGAACTGTTCAAAGGCCCGCTGGCATGGGTGTTCGCACGCCTCGGCGCATTCCCGATCCGGCGCGGCGGGTCCGATCACGAGGCACTCGACACCGCCGCCCGGATCCTCGAGGCGGGCGGTCTCGTCGTCGTGTTTCCGGAAGGCACGCGAGTCGAGGAGCCGGACGCGCTCGGGGCTCCACGACACGGCGCCGGCTGGCTGGCGGTTGCGACCGGCGTGCCGATCGTGCCGGCCGCGATCACCGGCACCTCGCACCTCTGGCGCGGCGCGCTCCCCAAGCTGAAGATAGTCCAGATCGCCTTTCTCCCCGCGGTCGAGCCGGCGCCGCCCGTCGCCGCACACGATGGCGCCTCTGAACTGATCGACGACCGCGTGTGGCCGGCGGTGCAGGAGGAGTACGGGCGGCTGTCGGCCAGGCCCGGACTGATCGCCGCTGCGCTCGCAGCGGCCGGCGTCGGCGGCGGCCTGCTGGCCCGCCGCCGACTACAGGCGAGCCGACAGCCTCAGTTGCTCAGCAGGGTCGACCCTCGCCGGATCAGGTCCCGCCGGGCTCGCCGGCGCGGGCCGGGCCGGTTACGTAGGACGCGTCGGCGAGCCGACGAGGGGTCCACGCACCGCCGCATCAAACTTGCGGACGCGGCACGACCAAGACGGCAGCGCTCGCGCCGTGCATGAGAGCTTCACCGGTACGGCCGAGGAGGACCCGGGCGGTCCCTCCCCAGCGTCGCGATCCGATCGCCAGCAGGTCGACATGCTCGCAGAGCTCCATCAGTGCATCGGCGGGGCGGCCGCGCCGCACATCCACCTCGGCGAGCTCGGCGCCGGTCGCCTCGGATGCGCTACGGGCTCGCTCCAGCAGCGCGGCCACCTGCGGTTCTAGAAGCTCCTCCCACATCGCGAGCACCCGATCTTGCAGCGCGGCCTTCCAGCCGATCATCGGGACGCTGTCGTCGACGACGCCCCGTACCCGCAGCGTGGCGTGGGCGCGGACCGCCAGCGATCCGGCCAGTGCGAGCGCGGCCTCGGACTCCGGAGAGCCGTCGTAACCGACGCCGATGCGGGTGAGTTGATGAGCGGGTTGGTCTGTGAGCCCTCGTGGCGCGACTGCGAGCGCGCACCGGCTGTGGCTGAGAAGCTGTCGCGTGCGGCTGCCGATGCACACCCGGCCCTCAGGCCCGCGACGACTCGACCCAACCACGAGCAGGCCGCAATGCTCTCGCTGGACCACGCGCTCGAGCGCGCGCGGGACCGACCAGTCGGTCTCGACGACGATTCGGGCGCCGGGTGCCAGATCATCGCGGGTCTTCCGCAGGAGGCGCTCGGCTTCCTTGCGCATCCCGGTCCACCCGATCTCCGCGGGCAGGACGACCATCGGATCAGGGTGGACGGCCACCAGCATCAGGTCCGCGCCGGCCGCGAGCGCGATCCTGGATGCGAGCGTGGCCGCATCCTGGCCCTCCCGGTAGCCGTCTACGCCGGCGGCGATGTGCGCGATCCGCACGGAACGCGGACCGGGCTCACCCGAATCGGTGGGAGGCGAGGTACCGGGCACGGGCCGAGCCTATCCGCTCCGGTTGGCCGAATCGGCGGGAGTTCGAGTGACGAAGTGAACGCCGTCGAGGCCCTCAAGAGAGAAGCCCTCCGCGGCGCCGGGCGAGACGTCGATCACAAATCGTGGCTTGCCCCATCGTTCGTACTGGTCTCGGTCGATATAGAACGAGGCGCCCCCGATCTCTCCCAACCGGATGTCGCCGGCACCGAGGGAAAGCTCGCCGTCCTTGAGGCAGATCGGGGAGGTGCCGTCACAGCACCCCCCCGACTGGAAGAACATCACCCGGCCGTGAGCGGCCTCGAGGCGACGGATCGCCTCGACGGCCGCCGGAGTGGCCTGAACTGCAGGTGGGTAGGTCGCCATCCCTAGAAGAACCCCAGCGGGTTCTCGTCGTAGCTGACGAGCAGGCACTTGGTCTGGCTGTAGTGCTCGAGCATCATGCGGTGGTTCTCACGACCGACGCCTGAGCTCTTGTACCCGCCGAACGCCGCGTGTGCCGGATACTGGTGGTAGCAGTTGGTCCACACCCGCCCGGCCTTGATCGCGCGCCCCATCCGGAACGCCCTGCTGCCGTCGCGACTCCACACGCCTGCGCCGAGGCCATACATCGTGTCGTTGGCGATCTCGAGCGCTTCCGCTTCGTCGCGGAACGTGGTGACTGCGAGCACCGGACCGAAGATCTCCTCCTGGAAGACCCGCATCTTGTTGTGGCCCTTGAGCACCGTGGGCTGGAAGTAATAGCCGCCCGCCAGCGCGCCCTCCATCGCCGGGCGGTGACCGCCGATCAGCACCTCAGCCCCCTCGTTCAGCCCAATCGCGACGTAGCTCTCGATCTTCTCGAGCTGCGCGGTCGACACCTGCGCGCCGATCATCGTGTCACGGTCGAGCGGGTCGCCTTGCTTGATCCTCGCGATCCGATCCAGGCACCGGGCCATGAATTCGTCGTAGATCGACTCGTGGATCAGCGCGCGGGACGGGCACGTGCACACCTCGCCCTTGTTGAACGCATACAGGACTAGTCCCTCGACCGCTTTGTCGAGGAACGCGTCGTCCGCGGCCATCACGTCCTCGAAGAAGATGTTCGGAGACTTTCCGCCCAGCTCGGTCGTCGACGGGATCAGATTCTGCGCGGCGTAGGACATGATCAGGCGGCCGGTAACGGTCTCGCCGGTGAAGCCGATCTTCGCGATCCGCTTGTTGGAGGCGAGCGCTTTGCCGATCTCGGCCCCGGGACCGTTGACGACGTTGATGACGCCGGGCGGAACCAGGTCGCCAATGACCTCGATCAGCTTGAGGATCGACCACGGGGTCGGGCTTGCCGGCTTGATCACCGTGCAGTTGCCGGCGGCGAGCGCGGGCGCGATCTTCCAGGCAGCCATCAGCAACGGAAAGTTGAACGGGATGATCTGTCCGACCACGCCGAGCGGCTCCTGGAAGTGATAGGCGTACGTGTTCTCGTCGATCTCCGAGATCCGCCCCTCCTCGGACCTGACCGCCCCGGCGAAGTACCGGAAGTGATCGGCTGACAGCGGGATGTCGGCGGCCAGTGTCTCGCGTACCGGCTTGCCGTTCTCGTAGCTCTCGGCGACGGCGAGCATCTCGAGGTTGTCATCGATAGCCTCGGCGATCGCGTTCAGGACCGATGCTCGGTCGGCCGGGGAGCGGATGCCCCACGCGTCCTTGGCCGCGTGCGCAGCATCTAGGGCGAGCTCGATGTCCTGTGCACTCGAGTGGGCAATCTCACAGAACGGTTCGCCGGTCGACGGTGTCAGGTTGTCGCGATACTCGCCGGTCGTCGGCGCTATCCACTCACCGCCGATGAAATTCTCGTACCGCTGATCCAGCAGAACCGGACTACCCGATGCACCCGGTGCCTCATAAGTGGTTGATTCGACAGTCGCCATGATGGGACTCTCCTTCTATGTGTGAATTCCACCGAGCTTCCAACCGAATCACCTTCGACGTGTGAGCGCATCCGGATGACCGCGCCGTGCGTCTGTGGAGAAACACGGATGCCGGCTGAGTGCACGATGAGGCCTCCCGTGGTAAGCATACGTCGGGCGGTCTCCGGAGAGACCGCCCGACGGGGCCCGAGGAGGAGCTATCGGGTCAGGTACGGCTTGCCGCCGTAAGCGGCGAGGCCGTAGATGACCAGGACGTCGATCGCCAAGAGCGCCAGCGACCAGAACGGGTAGGCCGGGATTGACAGCATCGCGGCCAGACCTCCCAGCCCGGCGGCGAAGATCCCGAACCAGCGCCCGAACTCACCCCCACGCCAGACCGACAGCGCCGCCAGGGCCTCTACGACCCCGAAGCCCATCAAGATCCAGCCCCAGGTGTTCAGGTCACTGAGGATGTAGGAGGCTCCTGCGACGAAGAAGTGCGAGCCCGAGACGGCTGCAATGCCCCAGATGATGCTGAGGACCCCACCCATCACGAGCATGATCGCCGCGAACAGAACCCAACCAGCTCCCTTGTACGACCGCTCGTCGGCGCCGTACGACATCGACTGATCAAGATCCAGCTCAATCTCAGTGTGTCCACCTCTGCTGGTCACGGTGGACATGTGAACCTCCTTTCTGCTCACTCAAGACAGCCGAGCGAGTCATATGTTCGGAGGACAACTACGTTCTTCAAGTTACGCCGCGGGCGTGCGGAGGCAATCCGGGAGATCGTGCAGGAATCGCGTGACAACTACTGAGCTGTCACGGACCGCAGCGATTGCGCCTCGCTCAACACGCGCTTGGAGAGCCTCGGCACGATCGCCGCGAGCTCGTCGGAGAGCGGCGTCCCGGGGCCGTACCGGCTGCCCTCCACGGCGTACACGATCACCCGCGCCGGCAAGGCGCCGAGCGCGCGGGCGAGCTCGATCGTCTCGGCCGGACCAGCGGCATGAGTCGAGCTAGGCCCGCGCCGCTGCCGTGCAGGCAACGGTACGTGGCTCGCATCGAAGCGGCGGATCGTGCCTGGCGACGCGCCTGAGCGCATCGAGTCGACGAGCACGACGGCCTCCCTCCCGAGCCACAGGTCGAGCAGCTCGGTCGGATCGCCACACAGCTCGCCCACCTCGATCCCGTCGCCGCTCCCTCGCTCGCGTACGCGCCTGGCGACCTCGAGGCCGGCGCCGTCGTCGCCGCGCAGAGGGTTGCCGAGGCCGACCACGAGCACCCCCGGCCGAGTCGCGTCACTCACGGTCGACGGTCAGGTCGAGGAAGTGAGTCGAGCACGAGATGCAGGGATCGTGATTGCGGATCGCCTGCTCGCAGCGGAGCGTCAGGTCCGCGTCTGATAGATCGACGCTGCGCTCTACGACCGCGCGCAGATCCTCCTCGATCACGCGCTGGTTCTGGGAGGTGGGGGGGACGATGCGCGCGTCGAGGATCGTGCCGTTCTCGTCGATCTCGTAGCGGTGGTAGAGCAGGCCGCGGGGTGCCTCGGTCGCGCCGTGGCCAACCGCCCGGCGCGGCTCCACCTCCACCGCGGCCGCGTCGGGCCGCTCGTAGGCGTCGATCAGCGCGAGTGCCTCGTCGGTGACCTGCACGAGCTCGACCGCGCGGACGACGATGCTCTGAAACGGATTTCCGCAGGCGGCGCCGAGCCCGGCGTCCCGCGCGGCCTCGCGGGCCAGCGGCCGCAAAGCGGAGGCCGCGAGGCTGTAACGCGCGAGCGGCCCGGTGAGGTAGGAGCCGCGCTCGCGCAGCCGGGCGTGGAGTGCGGTCGAGTGCTCGACGTGCTCCTCGACGATGTGCTCGTCGAACTCCGCGGGCGCAATGTCCAGCCCGCGATCGGAGACGATCCGGCCGCGATCGATCGGATAGTCATCCGGGTCGGCGAGCCCGACGTGCTCGGGTTCTAGCTGCACATCGGGGAACTCGAGCGTGGACGTCCAGCGCACCGTGGCCAGCGCGGTCTCACGCGCTCGCTCGAGCGGGTCGATCAGCGCGCGCAGCTCGGCCCGGGTCGGCGCCCGGTAGAAGCCGCCCACGCGCACGTTGATCGGATGCACCTCGCGGCCGCCGACCTCGGTCATCAGCGCGTTCCCGGCCTTCTTCATCTGGAGCCCCTGCTCGACGATCTCGCGGTGGTCGCGCGCCATCTCGATCGCGCCCGGATAGCCGAGGAAGTCGGGAGCGTGCAGCATGTACACGTGCAGGCTGTGGCTCTCGATCCACTCGCCGCAGTAGAGGAGCCGGCGCAGATCGCGGATCGGCCCTTCGTCGATCCTCACCCCGCACGCGTTCTCCATCGCCCGCGCCGAGCTCATCTGGTAGGCGACCGGGCAGATGCCGCAGATCCGCGCCGTGATGTCGGGTGCCTCGGTGAAGGCACGGCCGCGCAACAAGGCTTCGAAGAAACGGGGCGGTTCGAAGATTCGGAACTCGGCGCTGCGCACCACGCCATCCCGCACGACCACTTTAATCGCACCTTCCCCTTCAACGCGGGCCAGATAGTCCACCTTGATGGTCTTAACGCTCATGGCGCTCGCTTTCTTCCCGGAACGGGCCGGCATTCGCGTTGAACGTCCGATAGAGGC
>Ga0187765_10000937_pt1 | contig 11039 bp, 9 predicted proteins | sample 0216_QUI02_MP05__3_FD_133018 | JGI IMG/M metagenome (GOLD analysis project Ga0187765, IMG submission 133018) | Tropical peat soil microbial communities from peatlands in Department of Meta, Colombia - 0216_QUI02_MP05_10_MG | ecosystem: Environmental > Terrestrial > Soil > Wetlands > Peat ...
GCTTGCCGAGATCGGCCTGCCCCCCGATCAGGTGCCGCTTGCGCTGGTCGCGTTCAACCTCGGCGTCGAGGCGGGCCAGCTCCTCTTCGTGGCGGCGGTGCTCGGAGTGGGCGCCCTGCTGAGGAACGTCGCCGCGGCGGCCGCCGCTCGTGGCTGGCTCGGGCGCGGGCCTGGCGCCACCATCGCGCAGCGGCGGCGCGCCCTCGCGCTGCTGCCCGCGTACGCCATCGGCACACTCGCGAGCGCGTGGATGATCGAGCGGATCGCGCGCTTCTGGACGCCGACGATCTGAACCCTCGCTCTCGCCTTGCGAGCCGAGTATAGACGACGCCCATGCCCAGCCGGACCACACCTCGCCGCGCCCTGGTCGCCGCCTTCGCGATCCTCGTCGCGGGCGGCTGCGCCGATCGCAGCGGCCCACCGAACGGACCCGGCCTGCCCGAGAACCGCGAGCCGTGTCTCATGCACTCGGACCTCCGCAATGCCTACTACGGCGACCTGCACGTCCACACCACGTTCTCCTTCGATGCCAACGCCTTCGACGTCCGCACGACGCTCGATCAGGCCTACGGCTTCGCGCGCGGCGAGCCGGTGGCCCTGCCCCCGCTCGACGCGAGCGGCCAGGGCACGCAGGTCGTGCGTCTCGAGCGGCCGCTCGACTTCGCCGCGATCACCGACCACTCGGAGTTCCTCGGCGAGGTGGAATCGTGCACCACGCCGGGCTCGCCGGGATACGATTCCGCCACCTGCCAGCAGTTCCGCGGCGGGGGCAACCCGGCCGTGACGCTGTTCGGCGGCAGGCTCTCGGCGGCCCAGCCGCAGCGCTTCCCGGACGTTTGCGGGACCGACAACCGCGCCTGCCTCGAGGTCGCGGGTCAAGTATGGCAGCGGATCCAGGACGCGGCCGAGGCGGCGTACGACCGCAGCTCGAGCTGCGCCTTCACCTCGTTCGTGGCCTACGAGTACACCGCCAATCCGAACACCAGCAACATGCACCGCAACGTGATCTTCCGGAACGAGCACGTGCCCTTCCCGACCACCTTCTTCGAGCAGCCGACCCCGCAGGGCCTGTGGCGGGAGCTCAAGGCGACCTGTCTCGACCAAGGCAATGGCTGCGACGTGCTCGCCATCCCGCACAACCCGAACGAGAGCAACGGCAACATGTTCCACGTCGAGTACCCGGGGGCAGTCACGCTCGACGACCAGCGCGCACAGGCCGAGTTCCGCGTCGCGATGGAGCCGGTGGTCGAGATCTACCAGCACAAGGGCGACTCGGAGTGCATGAACGGGCTCTCGGGCGCCACCGGCGCGCCCGACGAGCAGTGTGACTTCGAGAAGCGCCGCCACCCGCCGTTCGAGGATTGTGGCGACGGCACCGGGCTGGGCGGGGTCGCGTCCGGAGGCTGCGTGTCGCGCCTCGACTTCGTGCGCAACGTCCTGCTGGCGGGCCTGCAGGAGCAGGAGAGGATCGGGGTCAATCCCTACCGGCTCGGCATCATCGCCAGCACCGACACGCACAACGGCACTCCCGGCGCGACCGACGAGGAGACCTGGATCGGCCACCGCGGCGAGGACGACGACACGCCCGCCAAGCGGCTGTCACGCGGCCTGCTCTATCCGGGCGGCATCCTGTTCAGCCCCGGCGGCCTGGTGGCGGTGTGGGCCGAGGAGAACTCGCGCTCGAGCATCTTCGATGCGCTCCGCCGGCGCGAGGTCTTCGGAACCAGCGGCACGCGCATCGCCGTCCGCCTCTTCGGCGGCTGGAACTATCCCTCGACGCTGTGCAGCGATCCCGCGCTGATCCAGAAGGGCTACGCGGGCGGGGTGCCGATGGGCGGATCGCTCGGCCCGCGCCCGGCCAGTGCCACAGCACCGAGCTTCATCGTCTCCGCGCTGCGCGACCCCGGTTCGGCGACCCGGCCGGGAACGCTCCTGCAGAGGTTGCAGGTGATCAAGGGCTGGATCGACGGCGGCACACCGCATCACCAGGTGTTCGACGTCGCAGGAGACGCCGAGAACGGGGCGACGGCAGACGAGACGACCTGCGAGCCCAGCGGGCCCGGCGCCGACTCGCTCTGTGCGGTGTGGACCGATCCCGCGTTCGACGCCGCGCAGCAGGCGTACTACTACGTGCGCGTCCTGGAGAACCCGACCTGTCGCTGGAGCACGCGGCAGTGCAACGCGCTCGCGCCCCAGGACCGCCCGGACACCTGCAGCGATCCCCAGGTACAGAAGCTCATCCAGGAGCGCGCGTGGAGCTCTCCGATCTGGTACGGCCCCTCGGCCTGAGCAGCCGGACGTCGCACGATTTCGTCCGCGCAGGCAACGCCGTTGTGTTAGCCTGGCGCATACGCGACACTTGCGCTCGTCCCAGGCCGCTCCGGTTGGACACCGCTGGTTCAGTTGCTCACTCCCCGATGACCTTCGTCCTCCCCTCCGAGTTTTCCTCATCCCGACGCGAGAATCAGTCGATAGAAAACGGGCTGGTCAAAGCCGCGGCGCTCGTGCGTCCGTTGCCCGGGAATCCCTTCGCGTCGTGAGCGCGGCGGGCAAACAAAGACTGGAGAAGATCTGATCATCATGGATTCTGGACTGAGACGGGCGGTCTTGCGGTGGCGCGACGGTTCGACGGCAACGGGAAGCCTCGAGGAGGGATGGCGCTGCGACGACCAGCCGCTCGAAGCCGTGCTCAACGTCGGCTGGCCGCTGCGCAATCTCTCTCGGGCCGGCGTTGCCGGCGCCGACCTGCTCGCCAGCACGGCGAACGAGGTGGCGAAGGTCTTCTCGGCCAAGCTCCTCGAGATCGCCTGACCGGAACCGCCCTCTCCCCCGGCGGCGCCTAGGCCGCGTCGGCCATCACCGTCTCGCCACGGCGATACACCCACTCGAAGACCGGCGTCGCCATCAACGTGGTCACGATCGCCATCATCACCATGATGGTGAAGAGCGCCGGCTCGATGACGCCGCGCTCGAGGCCGATGTTGAGGATGATCAGCTCCATCAAGCCGCGCGAGTTCATGAGCGTCCCGATCGCCAGCGCCTCGCGGCGCGGCTCGCCGGAGAGACGCGCGGCGGCGAAGCAGGCCACTCCCTTGCCAGCGGTCGCCAGGACCAGCACGCCCAGCGTCAGGACCCACATCGCGAGCGAGTTGAGCAGGCCGATCCGGGTGTTGAGCCCCGAGTAGACGAAGAACAGCGGCAGGAGGAAGGTCGTCACCAGCGGCTCGAGGCGCTGCTCCAGCTCAGCGGCGAACCGGCCGCGCGGCATCGCGACCCCCATGATGAAGGCGCCGAACACCGCGTAGATGCGGATCGAGTCGGTGAACCACGAGCCGAGCATGACCAGCATCAGCACGAAGGTCAGCATGCCGCTCGACATGCGGCCCTCGTGCTCGACGATCGTCCCGAGCCGCCGCAGGAGGGGCCGGCCCGCGATCAGCACCGCTCCCGCGTAGACCACGCCACCGCCGATCGCCGTCACGGCGAAGGCGGCGTTGCCGCTGAAGCTCGCCAGCACGACGGCGAGGATGCACCAGGCCGCCGCGTCGTCGAGCGATCCCGCGGCGAGCGCGAGCGTGCCGAGCGACGTCCCCGAGAGCCCGCGCTCGAAGATGATGCGCGCCAGCATCGGGAACGCGGTGATTGACATCGACGCACCGGTGAACAGCACCGCCTCGAGGGGCGTCGTCCGGCTCGAGAAGAGCTCCGGCCGCCCGAACAGCGCGAGCGCCAGCCCCGCGCCGAGCGAGAAGGGCACGATGATCCCCGCGAGCGAAACCGCGACCGCGCTGCGCGCGCGCGCGACGATGAGCTCGACGTTGAACTCGAGGCCGACGAGGAACATGTAGAGCGACAGACCGACCTGACTCATCGAGAAGATGATCGGCATCGACTCGCGCGGGAACATGTAGCCGTGCACGCCCGGGAGGAGGATGCCGAGCAGCGACGGCCCCATCAGCACGCCGGCGATCATCTCGCTCACCACCTGGGACTGCCCGGCGCGCTGCGCGAGCAGGCCCACCGCGCGGCAGACGCCGAGGATGAAGGCGAGCTGCAGGAAGAAGCGCACCGAGAGATCGAAATTGCTCAAGCTCGCGCTCCGCCGTCCTTGACCGCCTCGATCATCTTGACGATGTCGAAGCAGACGTTCTCGACTCGCCGCAGGCGAAAGCCGGCCTTCTGCACGTTACCGACGGTGTCGCGATTGAGGTCGGGTCCGACCCGCCGGGAGAGCGGCGTCATCAGATCGAGGAAGATCCCGAGGGGACCGATCTGGCTGCGCACGTGCTCGAACATCAGAATCTGTCCGCCGGGCCGGAGAACGCGGTACAGCTCGCGCAGCCCGATCACCGGCCTCGGCACCGAGCAGAACGTACAGACGGTCGCCACCGTATCGAAGCTCGCCTCGGGAAAGGGAAGCTCGCAGACGTCAATCTCGCGGAGCTCGATCGTGCCCTCGTAGGCTCGGGCCTTGCTCGCGGCGCGCTCGAGCATCTTCGGACTGATGTCGATCGCGACGACGTGCAGACCGGGCGGAAAGAACTGGAAATCGTTGCCCGTCCCTGCGGCCACCATCAGCGTCTCGCCGCGCATCTTCTCGAACAGGCGCCGCTTGTGCGGTCCGAGACGGCGAACGTCGGCGAAGTTGAAGAAGTCGAAGGTCTCGCTCGCGGCGTCCCATTTCTTCCGGGTCCTGGCGTCCACGCGGCAGCTCCTCCTAGTCGCCGGCGTCGAGGACGACGCCGCGCAGCGCGCGGTCGTAGACCTTGAGGGCTCCCACGACGACCACCCCGAAGAGCGCGCCGACCAGCAACGCCTGGCCGATCGTCGTCGAGCCCGCGCCCATCGAGTCGCGCATCGCGAAGAGCATCCCGCCGTACATCCCGATGAACATCGCCGCGATCATGGTCTCGAACATTCCGAGAAGCGGCGCGAGAACGAGCCCGACGACGAGGTGAAGGAGCATCCCGGCAGCCATCCCGAGGACCATGGCGATCACCATGTCCATTCCGGGCCAGACGATCGCGCGCACGGCGAGCGTCGTGATGACGCCCACCAGGGCGCCGGCAGCGTAGTCTCCGATCAGGAAGAACATCCCGCCCCCCTTCTGGGTCGAGCGACCTCGTCGCTTCGTGGACCGCGCAGCGCCGGAGGTCAAGGGCAGGTCGCCGCGACCAGACGGCGCTCAGGCGGGTCCGTGATCTCGCGATCGAGTAAGCGCGCTCCAGCGGAGCGCCGGCCGCGCCGCCGTCAATCGATCCCGAACCGCTTGCGCTTTCTCCACAGCGTCGTCACGTTGATGCCGAGCCGGTCCGCCGCCTCCTCGAGGGTCGCGGACTCGGCGAGCACCTTCACCACCTGACGCCGTTCGAGCTCTTCGAGCGACTGCGGCGCGGCGGCGCCGTCGCCGGTCGACAGCGGTGGCGCCGGTGGTGCGACCACCACGTCGGGCAAGCGCTCGGTTCCGATCGCATCGCCCGTCGTGAGGACCACCGCCCGCTCGAGCGCGTTGGCGAGCTCGCGCAGATTGCCCGGCCAGGAGTAGGCCTCGAGCACGCGACGGGCGTCGGGCGACAGCTCGAGGATACCGCGACCGTGGCGCGCGGCGAGCCCGGCCAGCATGTGCTCGAGGAGCGCGGGCATGTCCTCGCGGCGGTCGCGCAGGGCGGGCAGCTCGATCCCGACCACGTTCAGGCGAAAGAAGAGATCGGAGCGGAAGTGGCCGGCGCGCACCTCGGCCTGCAGATCGCGGTTGGTCGCCGCGATGACACGTGCGTCGACCGCGATGGTCGTCGTGCCGCCCACGCGCTCGAAGCGGCGCTCCTCGAGGAAGCGCAGGAGCTTCGACTGCAGCTCGGCAGGCAGCTCACCGACCTCGTCGAGGAAGACGGTCCCTCCCTCCGCCGCCTCGAGCCGACCGGGCTTGTCCTTCCAGGCACCGGTGAAGGCGCCCTTGACGTGGCCGAAGAGCTCGCTCTCGAGCAGCTGCTCGGAGAGCGTCGTGCAGGAGATCGTGATGAAGGGACCGCGCGCGCGCCGGCTCCAGGCGTGCATCTGTCGCGCGAGGACGGTCTTGCCGGTGCCGCTCTCGCCGGTGAGCAGGATGGTCACGTCGGAGGCCGCGGCCTGATGGGCGGTTGCGAGCGCGCGCTGCATCGGCGGGCTCGCCGACTCGAGCAGCACCGGCTCGTCGGTCACCCGTCGCAGCCGACGGTTCTCGCGTCGCAGCGTCTGCACCTCGAGGACGCGCTCGAGGAGGAGCCCCACCTGATCGAGCGAGAACGGCTTCACGAGATAGTCGTAGGCGCCGGCGCGCATCGCCTCGACGGCCTGCGGGACCGTCGCGTAGGCGGTCATGAGCACGACGACGCTGTCCGGCGAGCGGCGGCGGATCTCGCCGAGGAGAGCGAGCCCGTCCATTCCCGTCATGCGCACGTCGGACAGGACCAGCTCGAACGGGCTTCGCTCGAGCGCCTGCAGGGCCTGGTTGGCGTCCTCGGCGGTCTCGGCGGTATGGCCGAGCCCGCGCAGATAGGTCGCCAGGTGGTTCCGGATGTGCTTCTCGTCGTCGACGATCAGGATCGCAGGCATCTCAACCGCGGGGTAGCTCAAGCGTGAAACGCGTGCCATGGCCGACCGCGCTGTCGAGCAGGATGCGGCCGCCGTGGGCTTGAACGATGTCGCGCACGATCGCGAGCCCGAGGCCCGCCGCGCCGATGTCTCCCGATTCGGCCGACTGCGTGAAGCGCTCGAAGATCCGCTCCTGCTGATCGGAAGGGATGCCCGGGCCCGAGTCGCTGACCGAGAGCAGCACCAGCCCTTCCCTGAGCTCGCTCTCGACGCGCACCGTCCCGCCGGCGGGCGTGTAGCGCAGCGCGTTCGCGAGCAGGTTCGAGAGCGCCCAGGTGAGCTTGGTCTCGTCGCCGACGATGCTGCCGTCCTCGGGGACCGAGGTCTCGAGCGCGATGTTCTTCTGCTTCGCCTGCGGCGCGAAGATGCGCGCCACCCGCGCCACGGCTTGACGCAGCTCGATGTCGCGCCGCTCGAGGGCGATGGTCATCGCACGGGCGCGAGCGAGGTCGAGGAACTGTCGCGCGACGTCCTGCAGGCGGACCACGTCCTCGTGCGCCGTGTCGAGGAGCTGGCGCTGCTCGGGAGGCATCTGCTCGCCGCTGCGCTGCAGCAGATCGACCGCCATGCGCAGCGAGGTGATCGGGGTCCCGAGCTCGTGCGAGAGCGTCGCGACCAGGTTCTCGCGGCGCTTCTCCTGATCGCGGAAGTAGGTCACGTCCTGGAGGGTGACGATGAGCCCCGCCGGGGAGCCGTCGCGCGCGCGGTGGAGCGTCGGCCGCAGGATGTAGTAGTGGTCGCGCCCGCGCAGGAAGAGCGCGATCTCGAGGCGGGTTCCTTCGCGTTCGGGGTGCTCCTGGAACTCGCGCACCGCCTCGCGCAGTCGCAGATAGTGCGGGTGGCGCGTCGCCAGGTCGTCGAAGCGCTGGCCCAGCACCTGCGAGCGATCGACCTCGAGGATGGCGCAGGCGACCTCGTTGATGTGCATCACGACCCCGCCGGGGTCGAGCACGATGAGGCCGTCCTCGATCGCCTCGATCACTGCTTCGGTCTTCGCCTTCTCCTCGAGGACCACGTCGATGCGCGTGCGCTCGATCGCGACCGCCGCCTGGCGGGCAAGCGCCTCGAGGAGCTGGCGCTGGTCGACCGAGAGGATGGCGTGCTCCTCGGAGGGACGGATGCCCAACACACCGACCACGCCGCGCGCCGTCTCGAGGGGAACGAACAGCCAGTCGACGCCGGGCAGCGTGTCGGTTCCCGGCCCGGCCGGTTGGTCGTGGCGCCAGACCCAGTCGGCGGCGGCCTCGTCCGGCTGCTTGAGCACGGTGTTCGCGGGATGACTGCCGCGCAGGCCGAGACGCTCTCCCTCGGGGGTCAGGACGACGACCTCGGCGCGGAAGAGCTCCGCGACCTGGTCGACCACCACCGGGACGAGGTCGCCGAGCCCGACCGCGCCCGCGATCTGCCGGCTGAAGGCGTAGAGGGCGGAAGTCCTCGCCTCGCGCTGGCGGGCCGCCTCGGCCTGATCGCGCGCGCGTGCCGTCAGCTGGCTCGTCAGGACTGCGACGATCAGGAAGACGAAGAGCGAGAAGACGTCCTGCGGCTTGGTGACGGTGAAGGTGTAGATCGGGTCGACGAAGAAGAAGTCGTAGACCAGGAGGCTCAAGACCGCGGCCGCAACCGAGGGGCCGAGCCCTCCGGCGACCGCGGCGAACAGCACCGCGGTCAGGAAGACCATCGCCGGATCGGTGAGCGCGAACAACGTCTGTAGGAGCTTCGCGACCAGACCCGCCAGCACCACCAGAGCGAACGCCGTCAGGTAGCCCGAGGCCGAGAAGGCGCGCGGCGGCCGCGGCCGCTCCGCAGGGGTCGCGTCCTGGCGCGCGCCGGTGATCACCCGGACGTCGATGTCGCCGCTGTTGCGAATCACCTCGCTGATCGGCGAGCGACTCACGAGCTCGCGCCACCACGGGCGCGCCGGTTTTCCGAGGATCAGCTCGCTCACGTTGCGCTGCTTCGCGTAGCGCACGAGCTCCGCCGCAACGTCTTGCCCGGGGACGGTGACCGCTTGGCCGCCGAGCTGCTCCGCCAGGCGGAGGATGCGGGCCACGTCGCTGCGCTCGGCCTCGGGACGGCGATGAAAGGCGGGCGACTCGACGAACACCGCGAGCCATTCCGCCCGGCGCCGTCCCGCCATCCGGTAGGCCGCGCGCACCAGGCGCTCGGTCAACGGTCCCGAGCTCACGCAGACCATGATGCGCTCGGTCACCGACCACGGGCCGGCGATCGCGTGCGCCCGCATGTAGGTCTGCATCTGGTCGTCGACCCGCTCGGCGGTGTGGCGCAACGCCAACTCGCGCAGCGCCGTCAAGTTTCCCGGGCGGAAGTAGTTCGCGATCGCGCGCTCGGCGGCCTGCGGCACGTAGACCTTGCCCTCGCGGAGTCGCTTGATGAGGTCCTCCGGCGGGAGGTCGATCAGCTTGATCTCGTCGGCCCGCTCGAGGATCGCGTCGGGGATGGTCTCGCGGATGCGGATCCCGGTGATCTGCGCGACGACGTCGTTCAGGCTCTCGAGGTGCTGGATGTTGACCGTGCTGTAGACCTCGATGCCGGCGTCGAGGAGCTCCTCGACGTCCGAGTAGCGCTTGGGGTGACGGCTGCCGGGGACGTTGGTGTGCGCCAGCTCGTCGACCAGCACGATCTGCGGGCGGCGGGCGAGGATGGCGTCGAGGTCCATCTCCTCGAGGACGTGGCCGCGGTATTCGACCCGCTTGCGCGGGATCACCTCGAATCCGCCCAGCAGCGCCTCGGTCTCCGGGCGGCCGTGCGTCTCGACCACGCCGACGACGACCTCGGCGCCCTGGCGCTTTCGCTCCCAGGCCGCCTCGAGCATGGCGTAGGTCTTGCCCACCCCGGGCGCCGCGCCGACGAAGATCTTCAGCCGGCTGCGCTCGGCGCGCGCCGCTTCGCTCAGGAGCGCCTCGGGGGAGGGCCGGGTCTCCTGCTGGGCTATCCTGCTCGTAGAGGACATCCTGCGTGGCTCAGCCCGGGGAGCGACTCTACCAGGCCGCGCCGCTGACTCACAGCGCCGACCCGCCGGATCGGCGAGCCGCTGCGCCTGGGCGGCTCGGTCGCTCAGCGAGCCGCATCGTCGAGAGCGAGGTTGAGCAGCAGCACGTTCACGCGCCGCTCGCCCAGCACGCCGTACTGCCGACCCTGCGTGAAGCGCTCCACCAGCTCGCGCACGCGATCCGCGCCGAGGCCGCGCTCGCGCGCGACCCGCGGCACCTGGAACTCGGCGGCGGCCGGCGTGATGTCGGGATCGAGGCCACTCCCCGACGTCGTCACCAGATCGACCGGGATGGCGACCCCCGGTTGCTCGGCCTTGAGCGCCGCAACCGAGCTCGTCACCCGGTCGATCAATCGGGCGTCGATCGGGCCCAGGTTCGAGCCGCTCGAGCCGGCCGCGTCATAGCCCTTGTCGCCGGCGGCGGAGGGCCGGGGCTGGAAGTACTTCGCGCTCGAGAAGCCCTGCGCGATGAGCTCGGAGCCGATCACCTTCCCGTCGCGCACGATCAGGCTGCCGGCCGCCTGGCGCGGAAACGCGACCCGGGCGACCCCGGTCACCGCCAGCGGGTAGACGAGTCCGGTCAGGACCGTCAGGACCACGGTCATCAGCACCGCGGGGCGAAGTTGTGCAAGCATCGCGTTCCCTCCGCTTCCGTCAGGCCAGCCGGAGCAGGCTCACCAGCATGTCGATCGCCTTGATCCCGATGAACGGGATGATCACGCCGCCCACGCCGTAGACGAGCAGATTGCGGCGCAGGATCGCGGCCGCGCCCAGCGGCCTGTACTTGACGCCGCGCAGGGCGAGGGGGATCAGGGCGATGATGATCAGCGCGTTGAAGATCACCGCCGAGAGGATGGCGCTCTGCGGCGTCGCGAGGTGCATCAGGTTGAGCGCGTTCAGCTCCGGGTAGGTCGCGACGAACATCGCCGGGATGATGGCGAAGTACTTGGCGACGTCGTTCGCGATCGAGAACGTGGTGAGCGAGCCGCGGGTGATGAGGAGCTGCTTCCCGATCTCGACGATCTCGATCAGCTTGGTCGGGTTCGAGTCGAGATCGACCATGTTGCCGGCTTCCTTGGCGGCGGAGGTCCCGGTGTTCATCGCCACGCCGACGTCGGCCTGGGCGAGAGCGGGGGCGTCGTTCGTGCCGTCGCCGCACATCGCCACCAGCTTGCCCTTCACCTGCTCCTCGCGAATCAGGGCGAGCTTGTTCTCCGGGGTCGCCTGGGCGAGGAAGTCGTCCACCCCCGCCTCGGCCGCGATCGCCGCAGCGGTGAGCGGGTTGTCGCCGGTGATCATCACCGTCCGGATGCCCATCGCACGCAGCTCGGCGAAGCGCTCGCGGATGCCGCCCTTGATCACGTCCTTGAGGTGAACCACCCCGAGGATCTTGTCGTCC
>Ga0187765_10000939_pt1 | contig 11031 bp, 14 predicted proteins | sample 0216_QUI02_MP05__3_FD_133018 | JGI IMG/M metagenome (GOLD analysis project Ga0187765, IMG submission 133018) | Tropical peat soil microbial communities from peatlands in Department of Meta, Colombia - 0216_QUI02_MP05_10_MG | ecosystem: Environmental > Terrestrial > Soil > Wetlands > Peat ...
GACGGCGATCTTCGCTCCCGGCTTCGTCGCGGCGATCTGGCGTCCGTAGATCGAGCCTTCGCCCGCGAAGCTCGGCAGCAGTCCCAGCGTCCACGGGAACTGCGCGTGCTGCGTTGCGATCGACGTCGCGCCGCTGCCGACGAAGAGCTCGGGCACCTGCATCTGGTTGAGGTAGCCGCGAATCGCGAGCGAGTGCTCGGTGCCGATTGTGTTGAAGATCGCGAAGACCTTGTCCTGCTCGACGAGCTGCCGCGTGAATTGCACCGTCTTCGCGGGGTCGTACGAGTCGTCCTCGACCTTGTAGACGATCTTCCGCCCGAACACGCCGCCGTGGTCGTTCACGTACGAGAAGTACGCCTGCGCGCCGGTGAGCACCGGCTCGTACTGCGACTCCGGCCCCGACAGCGGCCCTGTGCCGCCGAGCAGGATCTGCGTCGCCGTCACGCCCGGCGTGGCCGCGCGTCCCGCACCCGCCGTCGGGACCGCGCAGAGGCACACGGCCACGAGCGCGACCAGCACGCTTCTCAACGCGACACGGCCTTCGTGAGCACCGAGAGGTCGAGCGTCTCGCGGCCGATCGTGATCGACGAGCCGGGTTGCACGCCGTCGAGGTAGAGCGCGTCCGCACTGTTCTGCACCGTCGACGTCGCGCCGAGGTGGACGACGAGCTTCGCCCCCGCCGGCACGAGGACGCTCTCGTTCATCAGCCGGATCGTCGCGACGCCGCTCGCCTGCATCAGCTTGACCCCGCCGGCGCTGATCGGCGTCGACTGGCCCGCGATCGTCAACACCGCGACGAGCCGGTCCCAGCCCTTCGCCCCCGAGTAGCGCACCGTGACCGTCGAGTCCCCGAACGTCTCGTGCGGGCCTCCGGTCAGCCGCGCGCCGCGCACGACCTTTCCGGTTGCCGCGATCGTCGTCGTCCCCGGGAGCGCCACCGATGCCTTCTTCGTCGGCGGCAGACCGGCGAACGTCGTCGTCTTGCCGTCCCACGGGTCGTGCGCGAGCTCGACCGTCGCCTGCTTGTCGACGCTGTTCGGCTTCCCCTGGAGGAAGCGGTCGAACCACCGCACGGCCTCGGCCCAGTACGTGCCGGCGTCCGGCGCCGTGGCCGGCGAGATGCCGGGCGGATGGCCGAGGTCGCCGAGATACAGCCGCTTCGGACCCGTGAGCAGCTTGTACGCCGCCAGGGCCTGGTCGATGTCGAAGAGGAAGTCGTGGCGGCCCTGGAGGAGCAGCGTCGGTACCGTCAGCGACGAGAGCTGCGCGAGCACCGATCGCGGTGCCGCGAGCGTTGCCACCTGGCCGATGTTCGTGCTCGCCACGAGCGACGGCTCGGCGGCGAGCAGCTCGGGATCCCAGCGCGCCGCCGGCACCTCCTGTGCGAGCAGGCTGACGAGTCCCGACTTCGAGAGCCCTTGAGGTGCGAGGGACGTCGTGAGGTTGGTCCACGTGATCACGGGGACGATCGCCTTGAAGGGGACGCCTGCGGCTGCCGCGTTCCAGACCGCGCCGCCGCCGAGCGAGATGCCGAGCGCGCCGATCTCCGTGTCCGAGATCTCGGGCCGCGCGGTGAACCACGTGTAGAGCATCTGCGTGTCGGCGACGTCGGCCGGCCCGTCGAGCCCGAACAGCCCGCCGGAGGCGCCGTGCCCGCGGGCATCGCACATGAGCGACGCGTAGCCGGCGGGCGCGAGCACAGCGGTCGCGAGCGGCTCCATGTCCTCGTGCCTGCCGCCGAGGCCGTGGAAGAGCAGCACCCCGGGCCATCCCGTCGCGGGCGGCGTCCCGTCCGGCTCGACGAGCGCGCACGCGAGCGGCGTCCCGTCGGCGGCGGTGATCGTCAGCTCCTGCGGGGTCGCCGCCGCCGCCGAGCCCGCTCCCGCGAGCACGCCGGCAACGGCGAGTACAGCGATGCGGCACCCCACGACGGCCGGAAGCCTAGTGGTTTTCCCAGCCGCAATAGAATCGCCCGCATGGACTCCCGCCCCGTCGGCGTGTTCGACTCAGGAGTCGGCGGGCTCACCGTCCTCCACGAGTGCCTCGTCACGCTGCCGCACGAGGACTTCGTCTATCTCGGCGACCACGCACGCCTGCCGTACGGCCCCCGCCCCCTGCCGGAGATCCGCCGCTTCGCCCACGAGATCGGCTCCTTCCTCGAGGCTCAGGACGTGAAGCTGATCCTCGTCGCCTGCAACGCGGCGACCTCGGCGGCGCTGCCGCAGCTCCAGGAGGAGCTGACGGCGCCGGTGGTCGGCGTGATCACGCCCGAGGCGCACGCCGCCGTGCAGGCGACGCGCAACCGGCGGATCGGGCTGCTCGCGACGCAGGCGACGGTCGATGCCGGCCGCTACCGCGATCTCGTCCGGGCGCTCGACGCCGGCGTCTCGTTTCACCCTGTCGCCTGTCCACGGCTCGTCCCGCTGATCGAGAGCGACGACCCGTACGGCGCCGAGACGGAGGAGGCGGTGCGCGAGTACGCCGAGCCGCTGAAGGCGGCAGGAGTCGACACCGTCATCCTCGGCTGTACGCACTACCCGCTCATCCGCCCGGTGTTCCAGCGCGTGTTCGGGCGCGACGTAACGCTCGTCTTCTCTGCGGAGGAGACCGCGCGGGAGGTCGCCGTCACGCTCACACGCAAGGGGATCGAGAACGACGCGTCGCGCAGCGGCGGCGTCCGCTTTCTCACGACCGGCGACCCGGGCGCGTTCCGGGAGATGGGGCGTCGCTTCCTTCAGTTCCCCATCGGCGAGGTCGAGCACGTTGCGCTCAGCCGGCTCGTGGGAACGGGAGCCGCGGCGTGAGCGATCGCGCCGACGGGCGGCGCCCGAACGAGCTGCGGCCGATCGCGATCGAGCCCGACTGGCTCGAGCAGGCGCACGGCTCCGCGCTCTTCACGCAGGGCAAGACGAAGGTGCTCTGCACGGCGATGATCCAGGAGGAGGTGCCGCGCTGGTTGCGCAATCAGGGCCGCGGCTGGATCACGGCCGAGTACTCGCTGCTCCCCGCGTCCACCGGCGAACGCGTCGAGCGCGAGGCGTCGCGCGGCAAGCAGCAGGGCCGGACCGTCGAGATCCAGCGCCTCATCGGCCGCGCGGTGCGCGCTGTGGCCGACTTCCGCGCGCTCGGCGAACGGACGATGTGGCTCGACTGCGACGTGCTCCAGGCGGACGGCGGCACCCGCTGCGCCGCGATCTGCGGCGCGTACGTCGCAGCCATGCGCGCTCTCGAGCGCTTCGGCCTTGCCCGGACGTTCGTCGACTCGGTCGCCGCGATCTCGGTGGGCGTCGTCGACGGCGTCGCCCTGCTCGACCTCGACTACGCGGAGGACTCGAGCGCGGACACGGACATGAACGTCGTGATGACGGGCGACGGGCGCTTGATCGAGGTGCAGGCGACCGCCGAGCGCGATCCGTTCACCCGGGAGCGACTCGACGAGCTGCTCGCGCTCGCGGAGGCCGGCATCGCCGATATCGGCGGCCTGCAGGGCGAAGCGGTGGCGCTTGCACTTCCTTAGCCTTGCCGCCGCCGTTCCTACGCTGAGCTGGCCGCACGTGTTGCTGCGCCTGTCCCTCGCAGCGGTGCTCGGCGGCGCGGTCGGTGCGGAGCGCGAGCTGCGTGAGCGTCAGGCGGGGCTTCGCACCCACCTCGTCGTCTGCGTCGGCTCGGCGCTCTTCACGCTCGTGTCGGCATACGGCTTCCGCGACTTCATCGAGGCCGGCAGTGCGTACGCGCGGATCGACCCCACGCGGATCGCGGCGCAGATCGTGACCGGCATCGGCTTCCTCGGCGCCGGCGCGATCATCCGCCAGGGTCTCTCGGTGCGCGGGCTGACGACGGCCGCGACGCTCTGGCTCGTCGCCGCGATCGGGATGGCGGTCGGCGCCGGCTACTACGACGCCGCCCTCATCGCGACCGTCGGCGCGCTGCTCACGCTCGGCCCGCTGCGGATCGTCGCCTACCGCGTGATCCGCCGCTTCCGTCCCGAGGTCGACCGGCTGCTCGTCGAGATACCCGCGGGCGGCAGTCCGGCACCGGTGATCGAGACGATCGAGCTCCACGGCGGCCGCGTCGTCTCACTCGACGTGGCGCAGGAGGGCGACCGCCGCAGCATCGCCGTCGAGGTGGAGATGCAGAAGTCGACGGCGCCGACGATCGTGGCGAACGTCGCCGACATCGACGGCGTCCTCGAGGTGCGATGGATGGAGTGACGAGGGCGACGTTCTGCTCGCGCAACCCGCACAAGACGAGGGAGCTCGAGCAGCTCCTGCCGGGGTGGTCGATCGAGCCTCTCGACCGCGGCGACTGGCCGGACGAGCTGGGTGAGACGTACTACGAGAACGCGCTCGCGAAGGCGCGGTTCGGCCGCGACGTCGGCGACTTCGACCGCTGGATGATCGGCGAGGACTCGGGCCTCGAGGTCGAGGCGCTCGGCGGCAGGCCCGGTCTGCACTCGGCCCGGTACGCGCCGGAGGGAGCGCCGGCGATCGCACGGCTGCTGCGCGAGCTCGAAAGCATGTCGCTGCGCCGCGCGCGGTACGTGTCCGAGCTCGTCGCGCTCTCGCCTTCCGGCGAGGAGGTGCGCGGCACCGGGACGCTCGAGGGGCGCATCGCCCAGGAGCCGCACGGGAGCGAAGGCTTCGGCTACGACCCGATCTTCGTTCCCGACGGCGAGTCGCGGACGGTGGCGGAGCTCGGAGACGCGTGGAAGCTGCGGAACTCGCACCGTGCTCGTGCAGCACGGGCGCTGCTCGCTGCGCTCGGCGCGGCGCTCGTGCTCGTCGGCGCCGGTTGCGGCGGCGACGCAAAGGCGGAGCACCGGGTGCTCGTCGCCTTCTTCGCTCGGAGCGCGCAGGCCCGCGCGCTTCGCCCGCTGTTCCCCGACAAGCCGGGCACGGTCTCGTGCGTCCTGCACTCAGGCGGCCTGTCGTCGGGGAAGACGCTGCAGGCGACGTGCTCCACCGATGTCTCGCTCGTGAAGCCGGACCGGGCGGTGGTCACGCTCACCGAGGCGTGGAACCACGGTGGACAGGCGCACACGTGGTTCTTCTTCATCCGCCGGAGCGGCGAGGTCGACTCGGTCGTCCAGGAGGGCGCGCCCGCACCGCAGGCGCAGCACTAACCCGAGGCGCGCCGCTGCGACTGCCACCAGTTGAGCTCGGCTCCGAAGACGATCACGTTCGCCATCACGAAGAGCCAGAGGAGGAGGATCGCCGGGCCGCCGAGCGCTCGCAGCGTCACGTTGACGTCGGCGTAGCGGACGAACACCGGCAGCACCTGGAACGAGGCCTCGAGCACGATCGCCGCGGCGACCGCTCCCGGCAGCGCGTCGTGCAGGGTCATCGGCGTGTTCGGCAAGACGAGGTAGACGGCGAGCAGGAAGAGGAAGATGCCGAGCAGGGACACCGCGATCGAGACGGCGTACGCGACGCCGCCGTTCGAGACGAAGCTGGGCGCGTACTGCTTCAGCGCCTCGACGCCGAGCGCGCCGACGACCAGGCTCGCGAACAGCGTCACGAGCGAGCCGATCATCACCGCGGCGGCGAGGCCCTTGCCCTGGAGGAAGCGACGGTTCGGCCGCCCGTAGACGATGTTGAATGCGGACTCGAGCGCGCTGAACAGCGACAGCGACGACCACAGCAGACCGACGCCGCCGATGATCCCCAGCGTCGTCGCGTTGTCCTGCACCTTGTGCACGAGCGAGAGGATGCTGTCGAGCGAGCTTCCGGGAAACGCACGGCTCAGCTCCTTCACGAAGAAGTCGGACGCGTCGGCGCGATGGGAGAGCCCGAGCAGTGCGAGTGCGAGAAAGACGAGCGGCACGAACGAGAGCAGCGCGAAGTACGCGACCATCGCGGCGAGATGGGTGCCGCGGTCGGCGAAGAACTTGGCCACGAGAGCGCGCTTCCTGATCCGCACGTGTCGCAGTTTGCACCGTTCGGCCGTCATCCTGGGTTGAGTTCCACTAGCCTCAAGGGCGATGGACGCCGCCCAAGCGCTCGCCGACCTGACCGAGATCTCCTCCCAGATCGAGGCCGCCGTCCTTTTCGACGGGGAGGGCGCGATCCTGGGCTCCACGCTCGCGGACGAGGGCGCCGCCCGCGCGCTCGCCGCCGCGGCCGGCATGTTGCTCGAGGGCGCTTCCGGCTTCCGCACGGGCGGCGGCGAGGTGACGCAGCTCGAGGCGTCCACCCACGCGGGGAGCGTCTTCGTCGTGTGCGACGGCCCGCGGCGGATCGCCGCCACGACCCGCCCCGATCCCACCGCCGGTCTCGTCTTCTACGACCTGAAGAGCTGCCTCCGCGGCGCGGCGGCCGAGCCGGTGAAGCCGAGGCGCCGCCGGCGCCCAGCCGCCGGCACCGACGAGGGAAGGGTCGACGATGAAGCGTAAGCTCCTCGGCCTGCTCGGCTTCGGGACGGGTGTCTTCGCCGGCAGCGTGCTCTACCGCAGGTCGACCGGACGCCGGCGCGAGCGCGTCGACGTCTACTTCGACGACGGCTCGATGGTCTCGTTCGTGGACGGCTCACCCGAGGCGGAGAAGCTGCTGGCTGCGGCCCGCGACGCGCTCGGCGCTCTGCACCGGTGACCGACGACGCTCTCGCGGCGGCTCTCGTCGAGCACGCGTACCTCGAGGGTGACTTCCTGCTCCGCTCGGGCAAACGCTCGCGCTACTACCTCGACAAGTACCGTTTCGAGACGCGGCCCGACCTGCTGCGCCCGCTCGGCGAGCGGATCGCGGACGTCGTCCGCGAGCATGCTCCGGAGTCGACGCGGCTCGCCGGGCCCGAGCTCGGCGCCGTTGCGCTCGCGGCTGCGGCCTCGCTCGAGTCGGGACTTCCGTTCCTGATCGTGCGCAAGGCTGCGAAGGAGTACGGGACCGCGAATCGGCTCGAGGGGCCGTACGAGAACGGCGAATGCGTCTGCCTCGTCGAGGACGTCGTGACGTCCGGCGGCGCGCTGCTCGAGTCCGTCGAAGCACTGCGCGGCGCAGGTCTCGTCGTCCACACGGCGGTGTGTGTGGTCGACCGCGAGGAAGGCGGCGCGGACGCGCTCGCACGCCAGGCTGTGCGGCTGCGGCCGCTCTTCCGTGCAGGAGAGTTGCTCGCAAGGGCGAAAAGCCCCGCAAACCGCATGGTTGAGCCGTAACTAGGACCCTGGTAGGGTCAAGCTGGCCCGTGCAACCGAACAACGACAGGAGGAGAGGCACGTGACCAAGCAGGAGTTCGTGGCGGAAGTGGCCCGGCGGAGCCAGTTGACGGCTCGCGACGCCGGCAAAGCGGTGGACGCGTTTCTCGACGCGATCACGGATACGTTGAAGAGTGGCGGGGATGTCGCCTTCACCGGCTTCGGCAAGTTCTCGACGCAGCAGCGCGCCGCGCGCATGGGGGTCAATCCCCGCAATCCGGAACAGAAGGTTCACATTCCGGCCGCGCGCGTCCCGAAGTTCTCGGCCGGCAGTGGGCTGAAGTCGGCCGTCAAGGGCGGCTAGCAGCGCCCGGGCCCGTCTCCTCCGAGGATCGACGAGGGGCCGCTTCGGCGGCCCCTCGCGCTTTCCGGACCTCGGAGTAGATTGGGGAACTAGATGGCGCAGGACGTGCACGCGGCCGCGGCGGTGTCGGTCACGCACTTCGCCGACCGTCTCGCCGAGGCCGTCGAGCGAAAGCGGAGCCAGCTCGTCGTCGGCCTCGACCCGGTCGTCGATCAGCTGCCGCTCGAGCTGCGCGGCGAGGCCGTCCTCGGCCGTCCCCACGCTGCGTCCGCGTGCGAACGGTTCTGCTGCGGGATCGTCGACGCGGTCGCGCCGTACGCCGTTGCCGTGAAGCCGCAGTCCGCGTTCTTCGAGGCGCTCGGCGTCGACGGAGCGCGCGCGTTCGAGCAGGTTTGCGCATATGCGCGGGCGGCCGGCCTGATCGTGATAGCGGACGCGAAGCGCGGCGACATCGGCTCGACGGCACGCGCGTACGCCGCCGCTTTCGTCGAGGCGCGCGGAGACGAGCCGCCGCTCGCGGACGCGCTGACCGTGAATCCGTGTCTCGGTCGCGATGCGGTCGAGCCTTTCCTCGCCGCCTGCCGTCGCGAGGGAGCGGGGATCTTCTGCCTCGTCAAGACCTCGAACGCAGGCGGGGGCGAGGTGCAGGACGTCGTGCTCTCGGACGGCACGCGGTTGTGGCAGCACATCGCGGGGCTCGTGCGCGAATGGGGAGAGGAGCTCGTCGGCGAGCGCGGGCTCTCAGCGGTCGGCGCGGTCGTCGGCGCGACGTTTCCACGCGAGGTCGCCGAGGCGCGCCGGCTCCTGCCGCAGGCCGTGCTGCTCCTGCCGGGAATCGGTGCGCAGGGCGGGACCATCGAGAACGTCGCGTCGGCGTTCACGAGCGGACCGGCGAGCGCGATCGTCGCCGCCTCGCGCTCGGTCATCTACGCGTACCGCGGCGGCGGCTCCGACTGGCGTGCCGCCGCCGGTGCCGAGGCCGCCCGGCTCGCGCACGAGGTCTGGGCCGCGTCCGGCTGGTAGCCGTGCGCGACGCCCTCCTGCGCCGCCGGCTCGCGCGCTACGCCGCGCCGGTTGCGTTTCTGCTCGGCGTGACGATCGCCGTGCTGCTCGTCCGGTCGGGCCTCGGCGGCGGGCCGAAGCCGGCGACGGCGCTCGGGCCCGTGACGCATCCCTCCACGGCACAGGTGGCGCCGGCGACCACGGGGTCGGCGAGCTCGTCCACGACCGCGGGCACGCTCTACTACACCGTGCGCAAGGGCGACACGTTCGGCTCGATCGCCGCGAAGGAAGGAACGACGGTCGCAGAGCTCGAGCGGCTCAATCCGGGCGTCAGCTCGAACGCGCTCCAGGTCGGCCAGAAGCTCAGGGTCAAGTAGCGTTCGCTGCGATGCGCCGGCTCCTCGTCGCCGTCGCGGCCGGTCTTGCTCTCGCCGGCCCGGCACAAGCCGCGGTCCCTCAGCCGGACGCGCGCGCGTTCTACATCGTCAACGCCTCGAACGGCGAGGTGCTCGCGGCCCACGCTGCGGACGCGCGGCTGCCGATCGCGAGCATCACGAAGCTCATGACGGTGCTCGTCGCGTTGAAGCACCTCGACCTCGATCAGGTCGTCACGGTGCCGGCGCGGGCCGCGCGCGTCGGCGGGTCGCGGATCCCGCTCCACGCGGGACAGCAGATCACCGTGCGCGACCTGCTCAAGGGCGCGCTGATCCAGAGCGCGAACGACGCGGCGGATTCGCTCGCAGCCGCCGCCTCCGGCGGCGACCTGCCGCTGTTCGTCTCGTGGATGAACGCGCGGGCGCAGCAGCTCGGCCTGCGCGACACGCACTTCGTGCGGCCGGACGGGCTCGATGCGCCAGGCCACGTGTCCAGCGCGCGCGACGTCGCGCTGCTCGCACGTGTGGCCATGCGCCTGCCGATCGTGCGCTCGATCGTCCGCGAGCCGAGCGACGTGATCGAGAACGGCGGCTTCACCGTCCACACGTGGAACGACCTGCTCGGCGTGTTTCCGGGCCTCATCGGCGTCAAGACGGGCCACACGGACAAGGCCGGCTGGTGCGAGGTCGCGGCCGCCCGCCGGCAGGGGTACACGATCTATGCCGTCATCCTCGGCAGCCCGACGAGAGCGCAGCGGAACGCCGACCTCGAGAGGCTGCTCTCGTGGGGTGTCTCCCAGTACCGGACGCTGACGCTCGTCGGGCCGGAGCCGTACACCTCGGCAGCCCTGCCGTACGGTCTTCGCGCCGTGCAGCTTCAGGCCTCGAAGCCGCTCGTGCGCGTCGTACGGGCCGGCCGTCCGGTCGTCGAGCGCGTGATCGCCCCATCCGTCGCCTCCCTGCCCGTGAGGCGGGGGGAGCGGCTGGGCCGCATCGAGATCTGGGCCGGCGGCAGGCTGCTCGGCACCCGGCCCCTGCTTGCCATGCGCTCCGTCGGGCGGCCGGGCCTTCCGGGCAGGCTACGCTGGTACGCGACCCGGACCGTTCATGACCTCTGGGGAATCTTCTCGTGATCGTCACCGTCACCCTCAACGCCGCCGTCGACCGCACGCTCACGGTGCCGAACTTCCAGCTCGGTCACCGGCACCGTGCGAGCGCGAGCCTCACGCTCGCCGGAGGCAAGGGCATCAACGTCGCCCGCGCGGTCAAGCGCCTCGATGCGCCCGTCGTCGCGACGGGGCTCGCCGGCGGCAGCACCGGTGACCGAATCGTCGAGGCGCTCGCCGGCGAGGGGATCCTCAACGACTTCGTCCGCATCGCGGACGAGTCCCGCACGTCGATCGCCGTCGTCGATCCGACGACGGGCGAGCTGAGCGAGATCTACGAGTGGGGCCCGGCGGTGCGCGCCGGCGAGCTCGAGACGCTGCTCGGGAAGCTGCACTACCTGTCGCGTGTCGCGTCGTTCGTGGTCTTCTCCGGATCGTTGCCGCGTGACGTGGAGGACGACTTCTACGCCGAGGCGATCCGCACTCTCAACCGGCGCGGCGTCCAGTGCGTGCTCGACTGCGAGGGCGAGCCGCTCCGTCTCGGCGTCGATGCGGAGCCGTTTCTCGTCGCGCCGAACCAGCGCGAGGCGGAGAGCCTCGTCGGCCAGGAGTTCGAGAGCGACGAGGACTTCCTGATGGCGCTCGACTCGATCGCGAATCTCGGTGCGCGCAACGTGCTGATCACGGAGGAGACCTCGTGCTTTGCGCTGTTCCGCGAGGAGCGGCAGGTGCGCAGGATGCGCGCGTCCGTCGCGCGACTCGAGCCGGTGGCCTCGGTCGGCGCCGGAGACGTGCTGCTTGCCGGCTTCCTCGCAGCACGCTTCAACGACAGGCCGCTCGACGAGGCGCTGCGCAGCGCCGTCGGCTGCGCCGCCGCATCGGTGCTGGAGCTCGGTGCCGGCCGCTTCGACCTGCGCGAGGCGGCGAGGCTCGCGGCCGAGGTCGAGCTGGACGAGCTCGACCCGGTCTCGGCCTAGGGCCGACCGACGCCGCCGCGTTGCATCGCGCTGCGGACGTCACGTTTCCGTCGTCTGCGGCCGCGGAGGCGGTTGGAAGCAC
>Ga0187765_10000940_pt1 | contig 11021 bp, 10 predicted proteins | sample 0216_QUI02_MP05__3_FD_133018 | JGI IMG/M metagenome (GOLD analysis project Ga0187765, IMG submission 133018) | Tropical peat soil microbial communities from peatlands in Department of Meta, Colombia - 0216_QUI02_MP05_10_MG | ecosystem: Environmental > Terrestrial > Soil > Wetlands > Peat ...
CGAGGACCCGTCGCGCCGGCTCGTCCGCAACACCTCGGGCAAGCTCCTCATAAAGTCGATATGGGCCCCACCAGCGCCACAGCGAGGCCATGTCGGGACGAACCATAACCGATTGGAGCCCGGCAAAACCATCCCAACCACCGAGAAACTCACCGCGCAGTGCAACGAGCAGGGGGACATTCGAGCCAAGAGCGGCGCGGAGCCCGCACATGAATCCCCCGCTGCCACTTTCGAGGGGGCCAAACTTGTCGACGACAATGAAATCAGCACCCTCCGCCACCGCCTGTCGAATGCGCGCGTCGCCTTCGGCCAATACCGCCGGATCGAGCACCCAACGCCCGATCGCAATGCCCTTCGTGTCGGGTCGCGACAAGGGCAATCGCGAGTCGTTTGCAATGTCAATAAGGTCAAGCCCGGACTTCTGCCCCGCATTGTTATAAAGCGTGTCGACGACGACCCCTCTCGTCCGCCAACCACGAGCGCGAAGCTCGCGTGCAAAGGCGAAGAGCACTTGGCTCTTGGGGCTGCCGGGGGCGTAGAGCACCACCCCGGGAACAGGCATAGGCACCCGTGCGCGCCATTGCGACGGCAGCGTCTCGGTCGCCATCCTTCAGCACCCCATCATCGGTCATCACCAATCGCCTCGAGCGAGACGCGTTCGCTGTTGATGAGTCGCTTTCCGGCATTCTCAAAATTTACCGTCACCCGGTTGCCAATCGCAGATTGCACCTGCCCGACACCCCATTCGGGCTCGAGCGGGTTTCGAACGAGCATGCCCGGCGTGAAACGCTCGTGCATTCGTTGTTCCTTTCGATATTCCTTCACCACATTCCGTACGATGCCGTATCGTTAGTCTACAGGACCGGCCGTGGCCTCATAAAGGGTTCGCGAGGCCGGCGTCACACGGCTCGAAAGTCGCACTTCGGGGAGAGCGGCAATGAGCGTAATGGTCGATTTGAGGATCATGGAACTCCTCTGCTCGCGTCTTTGTCACGAGTTGATCAACCCTGTGGGGGCCATCAATAATGGGGTTGAGCTGTTGTCGGAGCTAGAGAGCGCGGCCGATCCGGAGGCTATGGGGCTTATCGCGCAGAGTGCACGGACTGCGGCGGCACGCCTCCAATTTTACCGTCTGGCATACGGTCAGGCGGCGGGACTCGGCGCCGAGTTGACGATCGACGAGGTTCTCGCCGTGGCGGAGGGCGTGGTCGAATCCAATCGCGTCCGCCTCGAGCGGAGAAGCGGCCCTTCGGATCGTCTCGATCGGCCTGTCGTCAAATTGCTTCTCAATCTTCTCGTCCTTGGCGGCGAGGCACTACCCCGGGGTGGCCGCTTGGGCGCGAGCCTATTGCAAGGCGCTACCGGCAGGCGTCTTGAGGTTTTGGCGGAAGGGGAGCAAGCAGCCTTATCACCCGAGAGTAGCACCGCACTTCAAGATCGTATTGACGTCGCGAGCCTGACGGCACGTACCGTACAGGCGTACTTTACTGGGCGGGTTGCCGAAGCGCTGCCCGTTTCCCTTGAAACAGTCGAGTCGTTTGGCATTGTTCGCTTTACCGCCGCGCTGCCTGCAATGGCCCGGTAGAACAACCTAAGCCATTTAATTCAGGACTTTTTAACCCCTATTTGCGAGCCTTTGCCCGAACCGGCGGAACTTGTGACCCCGGGGGCCGGTCCAAACCGGACGACTGCGGCGACGGATCGGGCAGGCACCATGGATGACGTGCTCAGGGAATTTCTGACGGAAACGGCGGAGAGTCTCGATGTTCTCGACGGTGAGCTGGTCAAACTCGAACAAGGCCCCAACGATCCCGAACTGATCGGCAACATTTTTCGTCTCTTGCATACGATCAAGGGGACATGCGGATTCCTCGGACTTCCCCGATTGGAATCCGTTGCGCATGCTGGCGAAAATATCCTCGGCAAACTCCGCGATGGTGAGCTTGACGTCACTCCTGGCGCCATCGGCCTCGTGCTCGAAGCACTCGACTGCATCAAGTCGATCCTTTCGGCGCTGGAAGCCACGGAAGTCGAGCCACCGGGCGAGGATTCGGACCTCATCGCCCGTCTTGAGGCATTGACCGAAGGAGCGTCGACGCCACCGGAGAATGCTGAGGTGACGGCTGAAGCATTCATGGCTCCCTTGAGCGTGGCCTCGGCCGTGGGCGAGGTCGACGCCCAGCCGGCCGGGAGCGACGGAGCCGGGTATAGCGCGCAACCCGAATCTTCGCTTGGATCGCATTCGATCCGGGTGAATCTGGGCCTCCTCGAAAACCTGATGGCCACGGTCAGTGAGCTCGTGCTCTTGCGGAATCAACTTCAGCAGGTCCTGCGCCTCCGCGAGGAATCCGATTTCGCGGCTGCCCTGCATCGACTCGACCACATCACATCGGCGCTTCAGGACGGCGTGATGCGCACGCGCATGCAGCCGATCGCAAATGCGTGGTCGAAGCTGCCTCGCCTCGTTCGCGAACTTTCGCGCGAGCTCGGCAAGAAGATCGAGCTCAAGATGGTGGGTGGCGAGACCGAACTCGACCGTCAAATTCTTGAAATTGTCAAAGATCCGCTCACCCACATGGTACGCAATGCAGCTGACCACGGCCTCGAATCCCTCGAAGAACGCGTGAAGGTCGGAAAGCCCGAATTCGGCACGATCAAGCTTGCGGCACACCAGGAAGGCGGTCACATCGCGATCATCGTGTCCGACGACGGCCGCGGTCTTTCGATAGAACGAATAAAAGAGAAAGCCGCCACCAACCGCCTGCACTCGAACGCGGAACTATCGAATATGTCCGATCAGCAGGTCATGCAGCTCATTTTCAATGCGGGGCTCTCGACCGCAGAAAAGATCACAAGCATCTCCGGTCGCGGTGTCGGAATGGATGTCGTGAAGTCAAATATCGAGAAAATCGGCGGCAGCATCGATATCAATTCGACGCTTGGAAAAGGCGCTACCTTCACAGTGAAAATTCCCCTGACCATGGCGATCATTTCCGCCTTGATCGTCGAGGTGCGTGGCGAACGTTTTGCAATTCCCCAAATCGGTGTTTCCGAATTGGTGCATGCATCGCCGAAGTCCGAGCACAAGGTCGAGTTCATCAATGGGGTCCCGCTTCTTCGTCTGCGCAATCGGCTCCTGCCGCTCGTTTCATTGGCGGATCTATTGAAACTTGAGGGCGGGCGAGGGTCGGCGGGCGAGATTTTAGAGGACTCCCTCATCGTCGTGGCGCAAGTTGGGATAGCAAGTCTCGGCATCATCGTTGACAGGGTCTACGACACCGAGGAGATCGTGGTGAAACCCCTCGCGCGGATTTTGCGCGACATCCGCGTTTTTTCGGGGAACACGATCCTTGGCGATGGCCACATCGTCATGATCCTCGATCTCAACGGTATTGCGAATGCCGCGAGCGATTTCGCCGCGGTAGGCGAGGATTTCCGCGAGATCGATCGCCCAGGTCGCGAGCGCGATGCTCGCACACAATTGCTCGTCTTCAAGGCAGGCGGCAATGCGCACAAGGCCGTGCCGCTTTCACTCGTCCGCCGTCTCGAGGAAATTGACGCGAAGACGATCGAATATTCGGAGAGCGGTTCCTTCGTCCAATATCGCGGCCAGCTCATGCCGTTGGTGCCCATAGAGCGCAATCAGTCGCCCAAAAAAGAAGGCCGCTGCCCCGTGATTGTGATCGCGGCGGAGCAACGCGTAATGGGGCTCTTGGTCGATGAGATCGTCGATGTCGTGGATGACCGCCTCAAAATCGAACTTGCGTCGGCTCGACCTGGCTTGATTGGAACCGCAATAATCGAGGGCCGCGTTAGCGACGTGATCGACACAGGTTATTATCTGGAAAAAGCGCATCCAGGTTGGTTCGCCAGTGGACGACAAGGCAATTCGTCTCTCGAATCGCGTGCGCGCATTCTCTTGATCGACGACAGCCCATTTTTCCGCAACCTGCTGATGCCACTCCTGAACGCGGCTGGCTACGATGTCACACCCGTGGAGAACGCCGACCGCGCATTCAATCTGCACGACTCCGGCCATGACTTTGACATTATCGTCAGCGACGTCGAATTGCCCGGCATGAGCGGATACGAACTTGCCGAAGCGATTCGGAAATCGTCCCGCTGGCGGAATGTCCCACTCGTCGCTCTGTCGCGCCATCGCTCATCTTCCGAGCGTAATCGAAGTCAAACGGTCGGTTTCCTGGAATTCGCCGCCAAGATGGATGGAGAAGCACTCCTACAAAAAATTTCCGAAGTACTCGAAGAGCACCGGGGTGCGGCATGAGCGGGACAAAATTGACGCCGACCAAGAGTGTTGATTTGACGCAAGTGGGCAAGCAGCCAACCGACTGCGGGGCTGTTGTCGGTATCTTCGTCGCTGACCAACTATTCGGCGTTCCAATTCTGGCTGTGCGGGACGTTCTTGGCCCCCAGCGTATTACACGCATTCCGCTAGCCCCCCCCGAAGTGGCCGGAGTTCTCAACCTGCGCGGCCGTATCGTCACAGCCATAGATATGCGCCGACGCCTTGGCTTGCAGGCACGGTGGCTTGAGGATTCTTGCATGAGCGTGGTCGTGGAAAATGGGGACGAGCTCTATAGCCTGATCGTCGATTCCGTTGCCGATGTCCTCAATCTTCCGGCCGAGGGCTATGAGCGCAATCCCTTCACGCTCGATCCTCACTGGCGCGAGATTTCGGCCGGTGTTTGCCAGCTCGAAGGGCGGCTGATGGTCGTGCTCGATGTCGACGACCTAATTCACTTTCAACATATGGCCACCGCGTAGGTGAGATGAGGCAGGCTTATGCATCGAACGGTGCAAAGGCGAGCATGGAGTGACCGATGAAGACGTGCCTTATTGTCGATGACTCAAGGGTCGTCCGGCTCGTCGTGCGCCGCATTCTCGAAGGCCTCAACTTTGAAATCCGCGAAGCGGCGGACGGGCGGACGGCGTTGGAAGCGTGCCTTCAGGAAATGCCGGACGTAATACTGCTCGATTGGAATATGCCGGTCATGAGCGGTATCGAGTTCTTGAAGACCCTGAGGGAAGCCGCCGGCGGACGCCATCCGGTCGTCGTCTTCTGCACGACGGAGAACGATCTTGTGCATATTCGAGAGGCGCTTGCGGCAGGCGCCGACGAATACATTATGAAACCATTCGACAGCGAGATAATCCAAGCCAAATTCGAGCAAGTGGGGTTGATTTGATGGTCCCGCCCGGCACCGAGCCCGCGTCGTCCGTGACCGAGTCCGGGCGCCAGCCCTACCGAGTCATGTTGGTCGACGACTCCGCAGTCGTGCGCGGAATGTTCGCGCGCGCGCTCGAGGGGGACTGGGAAATCGAAGTTGTCGCCTCGGTAAGCAATGGACAACACGCAGTCGCCGTCGCGGCCCGGCAAAAAATCGATGTCGTCGTACTGGATGTCGAGATGCCGGTCATGGACGGCCTAACCGCACTTCCAAAATTGCTCGCGAGCGATCCCTCGCTCAAGGTCATCATCGCCTCTACCCTAACAAAGCGAAATGCGGAACTTACCTTGCGCGCGCTGGCTGCGGGTGCGACGGAGTGCCTCGCCAAGCCGACTTCGATGTGCGATCCAGCGGCGGGTGCTGATTTTCGTCGCGAGTTACTGGCCAAGGTCAAAGCTCTCGCCGCTGTGAGTCGCCTCGCTTCCAACCCGATTGTAACACGAAGGGCATTTGCGTGTGGCGGCACAGCATTTGGATCACCGTCGCCGATTCCGACGGTATCGCGATTTCCGCCATGCGATCCCATTTCGCTGCGGCAATCGGGTTCGGTGCGCCCAGAATTGCTGGCGATCGCGAGTTCGACCGGCGGGCCGCACGCGCTTATCTCGCTCCTCGGCGGTCTCGATGCGTCGGTCACTTGTCCGATCCTCGTGACCCAGCACATGCCACCAACTTTTACGACCATACTCGCCGAACACATCGCACGGCAATGCGGCCGACCGTGTCGCGAGGCCGTGGATGGAGAGCCGATTGCGACCGATCGTATCTACATCGCGCCCGGAAACTATCATTTGACGGTTGAGGAGATAAACCATCAGCACTGCCTCAGGCTCGATGACGGGCCGGCAGAAAATTTTTGCCGGCCCGCCGCGGACCCAATGTTTCGGAGCATCGCGCGGGTGTATGGCGCACGGGCGCTCATTCTCGTGCTCACGGGCATGGGCCGTGACGGGTTGCGCGGTGCGCGCCAAGTCGTTGAAGCAGGCGGCACGGTTATTGCGCAGGACGAGGCCACAAGCGTTATCTGGGGCATGCCGGGTGCTGTCGCGCATGCGGGTCTCTGCTCGGCAGTGTTGCCGCTTGACCACATGGCGTTCAGCGTTCGAAAGATCTTGCTTGGGGAAGTGCTGTGAGGTCGGACGATTTTAATTTTCTGAGCCGTCTCCTCAAGGAATGCTCCGGCCTCACGCTCGGCGAAGACAAGGGTTATCTCCTTGAGAATCGCCTGGTTCCGATCGCCCGGCAACGCGCGTTCAAAAATCTCGACGAGTTGATTGCCGCCGTGCGCGCCAACCGCTTCGGCGACGCTGCGCGCGACGTCGTCGATGCGATGACCACCAACGAATCGTTCTTTTTTCGCGACAAGAGACCGTTCGATCAGTTCGCCACGATTGTGCTCCCGCATATTCTGAATACGCGAACGGCCAGCCGCTACCTTCGTATTTGGAGTGCCGCGTGCTCAAATGGTCAGGAGCCCTATACCATTGCAATGATCCTGCGCGAAAATGCAACATGGCTGAGCGGCTGGCGCTGTGAGATCCTTGCAACCGACCTCAGTCGACAAGTTCTCGCAAAGGCGAGAGCGGGGATCTATTCCCAGTTCGAGGTGCAACGTGGCTTGCCAATATCGCTTCTCCTTAAGTATTTCCGGCAAGACGGAGAAAGATGGCATATCGACTCGGCACTGCGCGCGATGGTGCAGTTTCGCGAGTTCAATCTGCTCGACGATCCGTGCGCGCTCGGCACATTCGATGTCGTATTCTGTCGGAATGTGCTTATCTATTTCGATCAGGCGACGAAGTCAGACGTGCTGCAGCGCATTCGCCGCGTCATGACGGATGATGGATTCCTCTATCTCGGTGGGGCGGAGACCGTGCTCGGCATCACCGATCGGTTTCACCCGATTTCGGGCGAACGTGGCATTTACGGTGCCGCACCGTACCTCCCGATCGACACATCGCCTTTACGCGCCGCCGCAGTCTGAGGTCTTGCCTCGCTAATTCTCGCATAACATAAAAAAGGGCTGCACCATTTGGTGCAGCCCTCGATCATTCCGGCATCGGTACCGGCGATAGTCAGTGCGCCATTGCGGCTTCGCGCTCGGTCGCCGATACGCCTTCAATATCGCTTGGCTGCGGGTCCCGTAGCACATAGCCGCGGCCCCAAACCGTCTCGATGTAGTTGTCCCCCCCTGTCGCGGCGGAAAGCTTCTTCCTCAACTTGCAGACGAAAACGTCGATGATCTTAAGCTCGGGCTCGTCCATGCCGCCGTAGAGATGGTTGAGAAACATTTCCTTTGTCAGTGTAGTGCCCTTGCGCAGCGATAGAAGCTCGAGAATCCCATACTCCTTGCCGGTCAAATGAAGTGGCGTTCCCTCGACGTCGACTGTGCGCGTGTCGAGGTTGACAATGAGGCGCCCGGTCTTGATCACTGAATCTGAATGGCCTTTCGAGCGGCGTACGATCGCCTGAATGCGGGCAATAAGCTCACGCTTATCGAATGGTTTGGTTAGATAATCGTCGGCTCCAAAGCCTAATCCCTTGAGCTTGTTGTCCAGTTCGGCCAACCCCGACAGGATCAGGATCGGCGTGCCGACACGGGCGGCCCGAAGGCGGCGCAGCACTTCGTACCCGTCGATGTCCGGCAGCATCAAATCGAGGAGGATAATGTCATAATCGTAAAGTTTTCCGATTTCGAGGCCGTCCTCCCCAAGATCGGTCGTGTCGCAGATGTAGCCCTCCGATTTGAGCATCAGCTCGATGCTTCGGGCCGTGGAGGAATCGTCCTCAATCAGAAGAACGCGCATATCAGTCTCCCAGAAAGCCCCAAATGAATTGACCTGGTGCATCATCCTTTAGAAAGGTTAACAAATTCTTTAATGCTTTATTTCTAATTTACCAAGCCTTAAGCGCGGGCGGTGCATCATCCGCTCGTGGACCCTGCGCCATTGCGGTGGTTTGCGGGAAACCTTGAGCGCGCCTCATTCATTAAGTAACTGGGAATGCTAAGAAAATCCCTTTTTGCTGAGCTTGAACGGATTTCGGAGCAACGCTTCTATGGAAGGGTTGCCGCGATCCTCGGAATGCTTGTGGAGATCGGTGGCGTGGAGCGCCGGCTCTCGATTGGGAGCCGATGCGAAATCGAGGCCCGTGGCGGGCGAAAGGTACTCAGCGAGGTTATCGGCTTCCGCCAGGGCCACGCACTTCTCATGCCCTTTGGGCCGCTCGACGGTGTCGGGCTCGGCTGCAAGGCCGAAATTGTCAGCAATGATCCAGTGATGCGCCCTAGTCATGGCTGGCTCGGCAGGGTGGTCAATGCGCTGGGCGAGCCGATCGACGGGAAGGGGCCGCTTCCCTCTGGCCTTGAGGCCTACGCGTTGCGGAATCCCCCACCGCCGGCGCACCAACGCCGCCGAGTAGGCGGCAAACTCGATCTTGGAGTACGTTCGCTCAATGCTTTCCTCTCGTGCTGCAAAGGCCAACGTATGGGGATATTTGCCGGCTCCGGGGTCGGCAAGTCGGTCCTTCTGTCTATGCTTGCGCGCTATACCGGTTCGGATGTCGCCGTAATTGGCCTGATTGGTGAACGGGGTCGGGAGGTGCAGGAATTCCTCGAGGACGATCTCGGCCCTGAGGGTCTGGCGCGAAGCGTGGTGATTGTCGCAACGTCCGACGAATCCGCCCTGCTGCGCCGTCAAGCGGCTTATTTGACGCTCACAGTCGCTGAGTATTTTCGGGATTCCGGTGCAGAAGTCCTTTGCTTAATGGACAGCCTAACGCGCTTCGCCACGGCACAGCGCGAAATCGGCCTCGCGGCGGGCGAACCTCCGACCAGTAAGGGTTATACGCCGACCGTCTTCACGGAGTTGCCGCGTCTGCTGGAGCGTGCGGGTCCTGGCCTCACGGGTCAAGGCAACATCACCGGGCTTTTTGCGGTGCTGGTCGAGGGCGACGATCACAATGAGCCGGTCGCGGATGCGGTTCGCGCAATCCTGGATGGCCATATTGTGCTCGAACGTGCAATCGCGGAGCGCGGGCGCTATCCCTCCATCAATGTTCTGCGAAGCGTTTCGCGCACCATGCCCGCGTGCAACAGCGAAGCGGAGCAAGCCGTCGTCGAACGTGCGCGCGCGCTCCTTGCGGTTTATGAGGATATGGCCGAAATGATCCGCCTCGGCGCCTACCGCCGCGGCAGCGACGCTAATGTCGACGATGCGATACGATTCTATCCGGCGATCGAAGCTTTTATGACCCAAAAAAAGGCCGAACGGTGCGACCTGGCCGCCGGCTATCGCCAGCTTGCAGAAATTCTCGGCATGAGTCCGCCGTGACGGAATGATTGCTCGTGAAAGCGCTTAAGAGTTTGATTCGTCTGCATCGCGGCATGCTCGACGAGCGGCGGCGGGATCTCGTGGCTCTCGAATCCCGTCGCGTGCAACTCGAAGCGGCACAGGCACAGCTCGAGGTGGAGCTTGTCACCGAGCAACGCGTTGCATCTATCAATGTCGAAGTCGGGTTTAGCTACCCGGGTTTTGCTCGCGCGGTTATCAAACGCCGCAATGCCTTGGCGGCGGACCGCCGGCAAATCGAGGACGACATCGCAAAGGCCGTTGCAGCATTGGGCAAGGTCTTTCAAGATGTAAAGCGCTACGAGACGGCGTTGGAAAATCAGCGTAAGAAGCTGCGCGCCGAAGCAGAGCGTCGCCACCAGGCGACAGTTGACGAAGTGGCACTCACAATTCACCGCCGAAAAGAGACCCGCTGGCTCTAAATGACGATTGCCGTCGATTTGGCATGCGCCGCCTCGAGTGGGGCGGTCGGAAATCGTGACGCCACAGTTTGAAAGCCCAGGGCGCCCGTGAGATCCGCTGCCGCCAGCGCGTCGCTGAATATTACCTCGAGCGCTTTGCGCAGGGACTGGGCGAGCAGGTGATGACTTCGCAGGATCAAGTTCAATTGCCGTTCCTTGAGGAAGCCGTCGATCTGAACCGCGCCGAGCCGCGAGAGTTCGAGCTCGACGATAAATCGTTGTCCCCCTGAAACCACTGGCAGACGCCCGACTTGCCCGTCCCGTCGCGGCTCGCGCCTGCGAAGAAAGAGGCGGACTTGGCTTAGCATGCGGTCGGCGACGACGGGAATGAAGAAGCTGCGCCAATCGGCCTCACCATTTTCGTTGGCCAGGGCGCTCAAATGCTCGAAATCGATGCGAAGCTGTGCGGCGAGGTCAGCTTGCCCGAGGGTCCCGAGTTGACGGATTGCGGCCGCACCTAGGCCGGCTGTGGTGCTCCTGTTTTCGAGCGCGGCAACGAACGCTATGAGGCCGAGCGCCAATTGGGGCCCCGGGCGGGGCAGTGCAACCATTTCGTCGGGAATCCCCCGCGCTTGCGAACTCTCGAGAACTGCAACGGCTTGCCGGAGTGCGGGCCAATCGTTTGACAAGTTCGCCGCCGCCTCTGCTGGTGTTGCTGCACCAAGGGGCGATGGCAGCGCTAGTTTCGGCTCACCTTCCTGTTCGAGGATGATCGTGCTTCCGGTCGGCGGATTGCTTGGGAGCGGGAGTTCAATCGTACCGATCGGGGTGCGAACTTCGATTTGCCCCTTTGCGCCGGGACCGAGCACCGTCGCGACGATTTGTTTCGGCGTCCCGCCGCTGCCACTCACCTCGGGTGCGTCCGATCCGAACTGGGGAGAAGATCGTGGGGCCGGACCGGAGGCGGACGAACCCGCGGCATTGGCAAGCTGCGTTTCTGACCTGGCCTCGGGCGTGGGGGA
>Ga0187765_10000941_pt1 | contig 11020 bp, 12 predicted proteins | sample 0216_QUI02_MP05__3_FD_133018 | JGI IMG/M metagenome (GOLD analysis project Ga0187765, IMG submission 133018) | Tropical peat soil microbial communities from peatlands in Department of Meta, Colombia - 0216_QUI02_MP05_10_MG | ecosystem: Environmental > Terrestrial > Soil > Wetlands > Peat ...
AGCCGCCGCCCAAGGCGTAGCCGTGCACCGCGGCGATCACCGGCTGCGGCAGGGCCAGCACGCTGGCGAACGCGGCCCGGAAGACCTCCCGCTGCGCCAGCAGCCCGGCGTCGGACAGGCGGTTGCGTTCCTTCAGGTCGGCCCCCACGCAGAACGCGCGGTCGCCGGCGGCGGACAGCACGACGACGCGTGAGTCGGACTCGGACGCGAGCTCCGCGCAGGCCTGGGCCAGCCGGGTCGCCATCGCGGTGTTGATCGCGTTCAGCGCCTCCGGGCGGTCCAGGATGATCTCGCAGACCCCGGCGTGCCCGGCCAGGTGAGGCTGCATCGTGATGCCGTCCATGCCTCAAGCGTAGGGCGCGCTCGGCCGAAGGCATCCAGCGGCGTCTATCGCCGCTCGTCTCGCTGAGGTGGAAATCGGCTAGCGTCCCGGGCCGGATCCGGGCGGTGGATCGTGACCCCCGGTCGTCGCGCTGCCGGGTGCGCTGGCCAGGTGCTTGCCCTTGAGCAGCGCCCACGCGCGCTGCAGCGACACAATCAGCGTGACGAAGACGATGACGGACAGGTTGATCACCTGATCGCTGTCATGTGGTTTGACTAGCAGCAGCACGCCGTACCCGAGCTGGGCCGCGTAGGCCAGCAACGTGACGGCCAGCACGATCAGGTTTCTGCCAGCGCGCAACCGGCGATAGAGCCTAACCGTTGCCACGGCGCCGATCACGGCCATGATCACGGCGGGCTCGCCGATGTTGACCTTGGGGATGAGCCCGAGCAGGGACACCACGAACGAGTTCACCAGACCGGTGAAAGCGGTGATCGCCAGCGCTTCGCCCCCCGGCACGGCCTTCGGCCCGAAGATCGTGTCGTCCCGGACCGAAACCGCCACGAACAACAGGCCGATGAGCGCCGCAGATGCCGTGGCCGCTGCGGCAAGGTAGACGTCGTACACACCGGGCACCATGCGACCAGAAGCTGGCATTGCTGATCTGTGATGTCAATGGGAGCACACACAACTGACAAGCGGGCCAGGGCGGTGGCGCGCTGACCGCCGCGACAGTTACTTGCTGTAATGCGGTTCCTTACCGGGGATCGGCTTGGCGATGAGGGCGACGGGGATGAAGAAGCACATCTGGCCGATCGCCAGGGTGAGCGTCCATAGCGCCTTGTCGTCGTAGTGGGCCGACGCCCGGGCGTACAGCTCGTCGGGAACACGCTCCCCGAACGGGTTCGGGCTGAGGACGGCCTCGATAAGCTCCAGGGCGACCCGTTCGGCGCCGGTGAAGTAGGGAGCGTCCCGCCATGACGCCACGGCGGTGATGCGCTCCTCGGTTTCCCCGGCCTTGCGCATGTCGCCGGTCTGCCGGACGGTGTGGTAGGTGCTGCCGGCGATCTGCCCCGCGCGGAGCTGCACCAGGCTGATGGTGCTCTGCGGGATCGAACCGTTCAAAGTGGCCTTGAACATGGCTCCGGCGACCTCTGCCACCTCGGGGACGAACTGGCTGGGGTCGGGCAGACGCGAGCGGAGGTTGTCCTGGTTGGTCGTGGTCGGAGTGGACATGGCGAAGCCCTCCCGTGTGCTGGGTGGTGTCTCAGTAGTCCGACGACGTGGGCGCCGGGAGTGTGAGGCGACGCGCCAGCCTCACAGTCTGGTGCGATGTCTCGTCGAACTGGTGAGGGCAGAGCGACCAAGGGAGCTGGCGACACCATGACCACCCAATCCGGGCCCGGACCCGGCCGGCCCGATCTGGGGCTGAGCGCGATCATGAGCGAGCGCCGGCGGCTGATCAACCTCGCCTACCGGCTCCTCGGCTCCCTGGCCGAGGCCGGGGATGCCGTGCAAGAGACCTACGCCCGCTGGTACGCCATGTCCCGGCCGCAGCAGGACGCGATCGAATCCCCCGGCGCCTGGCTGACGAAGGTCGCCAGCCGCATCTGCCTCGACGTGCTCGGCTCGGCGCGGGCCCGGCGGGAGCGTTACGTCGGCGAATGGATTCCTGAGCCGCTGCCCGAACGGGCCGAGTGGATCAGCGGGCGCCCGGGCGGCATCGAGGCCGATCCGGCCGACCGGGTCACCCTGGATGAGTCCGTCAGCATGGCCTTCCTCGTCGTGCTCGAGTCGATGACCCCGGCGGAGCGGGTCGCGTTCTTCCTGCACGACGTCTTCCGCTACTCCTTCCCCGAGGTGGCCGAGATCGTCGGCCGCACACCCGTTGCGTGCCGCCAGCTGGCCTCCTCTGCCCGCCGCCGCATCCGCGCGTCGCGGGCCCCCGCGACCCCGGCAGCCCGCCAGGCCGGCCTGGTCAGGGACTTCAAGCAGGCGTGGGAAGCCAGGAACATCGACGCCCTTATCCACCTCCTCGACCCCGGCGCCACCGCGACCGGCGACGGCGGCGGCCTCGTCCGCGCTGCGCTCCGCCCAGTCCAGGGCGCCGAGCAGATCGCGCGCTTCTTCGTCGACCGGGCTAGTGCGCTGCCCAGCCTGACGATCCTGGAGCGTACGGTCAACGGCCAGCCCGGCCTGGTGGCTCAGCTGGACGGCGTCACCGTGGCGGTGTATGCGTTCGAGGTCGCAGGCGACCGGATCAAGCACATCTGGGCCGTGCTCAATCCCGACAAGCTCCGCCCCTGGACAACGGACCCACGGCCCTAGCGCGCAGCCGTCTTGCATGCGACGCGTCAGGTGCCGGAATCCTCCCGGGCGAGGCGAGCGTGCTCGTCCTCGACCAGCTGGAACAGGATGGCCTGCACTTTCTCGACCTGCGGGATCTCGGTGAGCACCAGCTGCCCGTGCTCGCCGGCCGACTCCACCACGAGCTGACCGCAGCCGAGCAGCCGGTCGATCAGCCCGTGCGAGAAGGAGACGTCGCTGATCCGGACCAGCGGGAAGTCGCGGCCGGACCGGGACAGGATGCCCTTGCGCAGCCGGAGCCGGCGGTTGGTGAGCTCGTAGGTGGTGGTCTGCCAGCGCAGGAACGGGACCAGGAACCAGATCAGGATGGCCAGCACGGCGACCACGCCGACCGCGATCTGGCCCGAGCCGGTGTATTTGCCTTGCGGGATCAGCACCAGCGCCGCCGCCGCGGCCAGGGCGACGAGGATCAGGATGATGGTGGGGCGCAGCAGGATCTTCCAGTGCGGGTGCAGGATGAGGACGCTGTGCTCGCCCTCGGAGAGCTCGGTGCCGCCGGCCATGTGGCACATGCTGGCGGAACCGGCGGGAAAGCGCCACTCATCGCGCGGCCGGGGTGTCGGCGCGGCGCAAGTGCACCACGTCACCCGCGCTGACCCGGGCCAGGCCGGCCGGCGTGCGCACCTCCAGCCGGCCCGCCGGGTCGACACCGGTGGCCGTGCCCGTGAGGGTCTGCCCGCCGGGCAGCATCACCGTCACCTCCGCGCCCACCGTGTCGCTCCTTCGGAGGTACTCGGCACGCAGCCCGCAGCCGTCGGCGTCACCGGGCCGGGACTGGTCCAGCCACGCGCGGTACCAGCGGGCCAGTTCGTCCAGCACGGCGGCGAGCAGCCGCTCCCGCACATCCGCCCCGGCCGCCGCGGCTTCCGGCGCCGCCAGCCGCAGCGAGGTGGCGGTGGGCACAGGCAGTTCGCCGCGCCGCTGGAACACGTTGATCCCCATCCCCAGCACGACCGCCTCGCCCCAGCGCTCGGCCAGGATCCCGGCCAGCTTGCCGCCACCGGCGAGGACGTCGTTCGGCCACTTCAGCCGGGCGTCCACCCCGGCCGTCCCCGCCAGCGCCGACGCGGCCGCGACCCCGCCCAGCAGCGGCAGCCAGCCCAGCCGCCCGGCCGGCACGCCGGCGGGCCGCAGGAGCACCGAGAAGGTGAGGGTGCCGCGCGGCGGGCCGACCCAGCGCCGCCCCATCCGGCCGCGGCCCGCGGTCTGCGCCTCGGCCACCAGCACCAGGCCGTCCGGAGTGCCCGCCCGGGCCTAGGCCAGCAGGTCGGCGTTGGTGGACCCGGTTTCCGCCACCACCCTGATCTCGCGCCACAGGCCCGGCGCGGGCGCCAGCGCGGCGTTCAGCCGGGCCGGGTCGAGCGCTGGCCAGCGTTCCTCGCGCACGGGAAGCGGGTCGTTGGTCTGCACACACAGCCGCCGTTCGGTTCGGTGAGGTCAGGGGAAACCCGGTGACCGGTGTCAAGGTTAGGCGGGCCAGCGGACCCGCGGCCGCCAAGCCGGCCGACTCTGACGCCAGCCAAGCCATCCCCGCCGCCAGCCCGGCTAGCCCGGCGCGCCAGCCAGGCTCTTGGCCCGCCGCCGGGCCGCCGCGCCCCGGACGCTGGCCAGCAGCGCGCCGGCCAGCGCGCCGCCCGCCAGCGCCACACCGGTCACGACGGCCGCGTGGGCGGACTCCGCCCGGAAGCCGCCCGCCGCCGCGTGCAGCGGCAGCCGCCCGGCCAGGTTCAGGTAGAGGGTGCCGAACGTCGCGACGCCGACCACGAGCGCGAGCTGGTTCACGGTCACGATGACGCCGGTCGCGTCGGCCGCGTCGGCCACCGGCACCCGCATCAGCACCGCGGTCATCAGCGGGCTGAACGAGGCGGCCATGCCGGCCCCGGTCACCGCCGTGACCAAGTAGAGCCAGGCGCCGCCGTCCCGGCCGCCCCGGAGCAAGAACGCGAGCGCGAGCAGGCCGATCGCGTTGGCGGCGAAACCACCGATGATCAGTGCCGGCTGCCACCGGCTGCCGACCCGCTGCCAGTTGAGGCTGACCAGCGCGAACGCGAGCCCAGCCGGGGCGAAGGTGAGCCCGGCCCGCAGCGCCGACTCGCCCAGCCCGCCCTGCAGGTGCAGGGCCAGCGTGAAGAAGAACCCACCGAACACGGCCAGGACCGCGAACAGGGCGGCGATGCCCATGGCCACGCCGGGCAGCCGCAGCACCCGGCCGGGGATCAGCGGCGATCCGCCGTTGGCCGCCACCCGCCGCTCCACCACGGCGAACGCGGCGAAGCCCAGCGCGCTGGCGGCCAGGCACGCCCAGCCCCAGGCCGGCCAGTGCTCGGACTGCCCCAGCACCAGCGGCAGCACCAGGGCCAGCACGGACGGGGTCAGGATGGCCAGGCCGGCCAGGTCCAGCCCCCGGCCCCGGTCGCCCCGCCCGCGGGGAAGCAGGCGGCTGCCCGCGACCAGCAGCGCCGCGCCGATCGGCACGTTCAGCAGGAACACCGGCCGCCACGTGCTGCCCCACAGATCCGCGCTGACCAGGAGCCCGCCGATCACCTGGCCGGCCACCGCGCCCCCCGCGAGCACCGCCGCGTACAGGCGCATCGGCCGGGCGCGGGCCGGGCCGGGGAACGAGCGCTGGATCAGGCTGAGCACCTGGGGGATCATGGCCGCCGCGCCCGCTCCCTGCACGAACCGCAGCGCCACCAGCACGCTGGTCGAGCCGGCCAGGCCGCACCCCAGCGAGGCGAGGGTGAACAGGGCCACGCCGGCCAGGAACATCGTGCGGTGGCCGATGATGTCGCCGAGCCGGGCCCCGGTCACCAGCAGGACCGCGTAGGTGATCACGTAGCCGGCGATGACGAGCTGCAGGCCGGCCCCGGATGCGTCCAGGCTGGCATGGATCGAGGGGGCGGCGACGTTGACCACGGAGGCGTCGAGCAGCGCCATGAACTGACCGGTCAGGACGACCGCCAGGATTCCGCGGGGGCTCGGCGCGCGGCGCAGCGCCGGGCGTGCAGGGCCGGCGGTGGTGAGGGTGTTGGTCATGGCACGAGCCTGCCGCCATCCGGATCCAGGTACCAAGAGCCTGGTTATCCTGGTACCAGCACCACCTGGCAACCGCCGGCCGACCCGGGCAGGATGGGGTGTATGGGCGTCATGACCACCGTCGACGGGCAGCACCGGCGTTCCGAGCTGGCCGCCTTCCTGCGCAGCAGGCGCGAACGGATCAGCCCCGAGCAGGCCGGGCTCCCGCCCGGGACCCGGCGCCGCACCCCGGGCCTGCGCCGCGAGGAGGTCGCGCAGCTGGCCGGGGTCGGGGTGACCTGGTACACGTGGCTGGAGCAGGGCCGCCAGATCAACGCCAGCACCCAGGTGCTCGGCGCGGTGGCACGCACCCTGCTGCTCGACCCGGCCGAGCGGGAGCATCTGTTCCGGCTGGCCGACATACCGGACCCGGCCGCGGCCGCCGGGACCGGCAGCGCCGGCTGCGAACAGGTGCCGGCCGACGTGCAGCAGATCCTGGACTCGCTGGTGCCGCTGCCCGCCTGCGTGCTCAACGAGCGGTTTGACCTGCTCGCCTGGAACGCCGCCTACGAGGTCCTGTGGCCGGGCGTGGTCGGCGCCGCACCGGGCGAGCGCAACGTGCTCTGGCTGAACTTCACGCACGCGGAGTGCTGCCACCCCTACGTCAACCGGGACGACCAGCTGTCTACCCTGGTGGCCCAGTTGCGCGGGGCGTACGGCCGCCATCTGGGCGAGCCCGCCTGGACCGGGTTCGTCCGCCGGCTGCAGGCGCGCAGCCCGCATTTCGCCCGGCTGTGGGCCGAGCACGACGTGGCGAGCCAGGCCACCTACCTCAAGATCTTCCGGCATCCGTCGTACGAGCGGCTGGCCATGACCACCACCAGCCTGGCCGTGCTCGCCGTCCCCGGTACCCGGGTGGTGGTGTACACGCCCGCCGACGAGATCACCCGGCGGGCGGTCGCCGGGCTGCTGCGCGGCGAGGGCGCGGACGCCCGGTTCCCCTGCTGGGATTTCCACCAGCGGCAGCGGTCGGCGCTGGAGCGGGCCGGCCAGCTCGCGGTCCAGAAAGAAGAGGCGAATGATCGCAAGAATCTGGCGGGGCGCCGTCCGGGCTGACGACGCCGCCGCCTACGCCAGCTACATCCAGGAGACGGGCATCGAGGGCTACCGGAAGACGCCGGGAAACCGCGGCGCCTGGGCGCTGTGGAGAGCCGAAGGCGACCGGGCCGAGTTCGTCACCGTGAGCCTCTGGGACTCCCGGGAAGCGATCGAGGGCTTCGCCGGCCCGGACATCGAGAAGGCTGTCTTCTACCCGGAGGATGACCGGTTCCTGGTCGAACGCGACCTGACCGCGCGCCACTACGAGGTCGCGGGCACCGCCTGACGCGGGCCGCGTTCGGCGGCCGTCGCGCCGCTGGTTCAGGCTGCCCGCACCCATCTCAGCCAGGCCCTAGCGGCGGCCGGGAAGCACGCCGGCCGGAAATACGGCATCCGTCCCATGCGGAGCCGGGCGCCTTAGCACGAACCTTGATGGTGTCCACTCCGAACAGCTGAACCAGAACGTGGTGATCTCGATGTCAGCAGTGCGGCGCACCGCCCGCGCGCTCAAGCGCATCAACGGCGAGCAGATCCTGATGTGGGAGGCCTTCTGGCGGTCCAGCCGGTTCCCGGAGGACCACACCCACGGCACCCGGCCGGGCCGGCCGGCCTGACCGGTGGCCGGCCCGGACCGGTGGCCGGCCTGACCGGTGGCTGGCCGGCCGGCGGTGGCCCGGAGGGCGTTATGGTCACTGAACAGGACCGCCGGCGGCCGGCTGCCCGGCGGGCGGGGTGAGGTCTGGCGGCTCGAGACGGTGCCTGGTCAGCGTGTCCTGGATGGTCTGAGCATCCGGGGATCCGATGCGCCGGTAGATCGCGAGCGCGTCCCGCAAGGGCGCCGCGGCTTCGGCGGGGCGGTCTGGCAGCAGGCTCAGTCCGGTTCCAGCCAGAGCGTGGGCTTCCACGGCGTGCGCCCCGATCTCCCGGGCGATGGCGAGGGCCTGGCTGTGGTAGTGCCGGGCCTCCTCGGCCGCCGATGTTGCCCTCGACAGCTTGCCGAGGCTGTTCAGGGCCGCGGCCTCGCCGTGCCGTGAGCCGAGGTCCTGGTGCCACCGGAGGACCTGGCTGAGGCTGGCGGAGGCGGCGTCATAGTCTCCGGTCATCAGCTGCATTTCGCCCAGCCCGTGGAGTGCCCAGGCCTGGCCGAGCCGGTCGCCGATGTCGCGGCATCGATCCAGACCCTCACGGAAGTAGGAGGCCGCGGCCGGGTAATCCTCCATCACGCACGCCGCGAAGCCAAGCTGGCAAAGAGCGTCGGCCTCGTCGAACCGGGAGCCAAGGCGCTGGAATGTGGCCAGGGCCTGCCGATGGCTGACCACGGCCGCCGGGTAGTCCCCGGTCAGCTGCTGCACCTGGCCCAGATCGGTGAGGGACACGGCCTCGGCGAGCGGGTCGCCCGCGGCGCGCGCCAGCGCCAGCGCCTGCTGATGGCAGGTCGCGGCGGCCTGATAGTCCCCGGTGTCCTGGTGCACCAGGCCCAGATGGTTGAGCGCGTGGGCCTGGCCGGTCTGGTCGCCGAGGTCCCGGTACAGCGCCGCGGCCTGGGCGAGGGTGGCGGTGGCGGCGGGGTAATCCGCCCTCAGGTGCTGCAGCAGCCCCAGCTCATCCAGGGTCCCGGCCTGGCCGGCCCGGTCGCCGGCCCGGTGGGCGGCGCTGAGCGCCGTTTGGTACTGCTCCGCGGCCTGGTCCCAGTGACCGCGCGCCCGCAGGAAACCGCCCATCGCCGTGGCGATCGCGACGGCATAGCGAGGCAGGTCCTCGGCGGCCAGGCCAACGGCCGCGTGCAGGTTGGGCCGTTCGGCCTCCAGCCAGGCGGCCGCCTCGTCGGGGGTGGCCAGCCTCGGCGCGGCCCCGGGCGGGCGGCCCGGCGGCGGGCAGTCACCGGCCGTGGTCCAGGTCGCGATGTGCTGGCTGGCCGCCGCCGCAACGTGGGCGTAGTAGTTCACCAGCCGGGCGGCGGCGGCCCGCGCATCCGCGGGGTCGCCCTCCGCGGCGAGCGCGCAGGAGTACTCGCGCAGCAGGTCGTGCAGCAGGTAGCGGCCGGCGGCCGGCTCGCTGATCAGATGATGGTCGTAGAGCTCGTCGAGCCGGCCGCGGGCGGTATCCACGCCGGTCTCATCGAGGGCGGCGGCGGCATAGGCGTCGATATCCGGGCCAGGGACCAGTCCGAGCCGGCGGAACAGGCGTCGCTGGTCCGCGGTCAGGTCCCGGTAGGACAGGTCGAACGCGGCGGCCACGGAGAGGTTCTCGGCCCGCATGACGGCCAGCCGGTCACGCGCGGAGGCCAGATCGGCCGCCACCTCCGGGCCGCTGCGGGCCGGGTGATGTTTCAGCTGCCTGCCGAGCATCCCGATCGCCAGCGGCAGGTACCCGCACAGCCGGGCTACCTCGGCCGTGGCGTCCGCGTCCGGGCCCAGGTCGGGCCGGTCAGCCAGCCGGGACAGCAGCGCCGCCGCGTCAGCCGGGCCGAGGGTGTCGATGCTGAGCACGGTGGCGTCCTCGAGCGCGGTCAGCCGCCGGCGGCTGGTGATCAGGACCAGGCTCCCGGCGGTGCCGGGCAGCAGCGGCCGGACCTGCTCATGCCCGGCCGCGTCGTCCAGCAGCAGCAGGATCTTCTGGCCCGCGACCTGGTCACGCCACCGGCCCGCGCGCGTCTCCAGGTCCGGCGGAATGTGCTGCGCCGCCACCCCGGCCGTCAGCAGCAGGCTGGCCAGCGCGTCGGCCGGATCAACCGGCTGCTGGCCGGCGATGTGCGCGTGCAGCGGGACAAAGAACTGCCCGTCAGGGAAGCGGCCGGACAGCCGGTGCGCGACGTGCACCGCCAGCGTCGTCTTGCCGGCCCCGGCCATCCCGTCGATCGCATAGATCCCGGCCAGCCCGCCGCCGGCGGCGGCGCCGGAAAGCGCGGCCAGCAGCCGGCTCAGCTCAGCCTCCCGGCCGGTGAAGCTCCCGATATCGCGCGGCAGCGTCCGGGTCGCGGCCGCGACCGGCCCGCCACGTCCCGCGGGACCGTCCCCGGCGGCCAGCACGTCCGCAGCGGGCGCTCGCCCCCGCGCCGCCGCCACGAACAGCACCCGCACCTGCCCGGTCAGGTTCAGCGCGTCGGCGAGCAGCAGGGCGGTGTCCTTGCGGGCGGTGCGGTTGATCCCGCGCTCCAGGTCACTGACCGACCGCGGGCTGACGCCGGCCGCCTCGGCCAGCTCCTCTTGCGTCAGCCGGGCCGCCGTCCGGAGCCGCCGCAGCAGGCCGGCAAAGCTCAGCCCAGGCTCCGCAACCACCAGCTACCTCTCCACCTCGCGGGTCCCGGCCACCGGGAGGCCAGCGGCCATCCCCGCCAAGATTATCGGCCGCGCCGGCGGCGTAACCTAAGCGGCAGGCCGGGCGCCCGGGCTCAGCCGCGCAGACACAGCACCAGCAGCCGGGCCCAGCACCGCGCCAGTGGCGGCGGCCGGTGGCCGCCAGCGCCTCAGGCGCTGGCTGGGCCGCGGCGGACAGGGGGAGGCAGGCCGTGGACAAGGACTTGGCCGATCAGGTTGCCGATATCGCACAGCGGGTGGTCGCCAGCGGGGCGATTTCCCCGAACGGGCACGGCAACGTCAGTGTGCGGGTTCCCGGAGCGCAGGAGATGTATTTCACCGCGGGGCCCTCACTGCGCGACCATCCCGCCTCGGCGGTCGTCCGGGTGGGCCTGGACGGGACCTTGCTGGAGGGCGAGCTGCCGCCGATCCAGGGGGCGGTGGTCGCCATGCACACGGCCCTGTACGCCGATCACTCCGACGTCGGCTGCGTCGTGCATACCCACTCGCCGTATGCCACCGCCTACGCGGTGGCGCGGCGTCCCATCGGCTGCTGGGTGGAAGCGATGGCCATGTTCGGGCTCGCGGCCGGGGTGCCGGTGGCCGGCTACGGGCCACGCGGGTCTGACGAGGCGATCGCGAACATCCGGGCCGCGGTCACGCCGGGGGTCCCGGCGGTGCTGCTGGCCAACCATGGCGTGCTGGTGTTCCACCGCACCCCCGAGCTTGCCATCCTGGTCGGCGGGGTGGTCGAGGAGGCGGCCCAGGCGGGCATCAACGCCAGCGCGCTGGGTGGCCCGGCCGAAATCCCGGCCGAGCTCCGGGCCGCGGCGCTGCAGCGCGCCATGACCTTCGACAGCCGCGGAACCGTCCGCGCCTAGGCCGTGTTCGCCGGCCAGCCTCATCGTCGCTGGTCTCACCC
>Ga0187765_10000942_pt1 | contig 11015 bp, 10 predicted proteins | sample 0216_QUI02_MP05__3_FD_133018 | JGI IMG/M metagenome (GOLD analysis project Ga0187765, IMG submission 133018) | Tropical peat soil microbial communities from peatlands in Department of Meta, Colombia - 0216_QUI02_MP05_10_MG | ecosystem: Environmental > Terrestrial > Soil > Wetlands > Peat ...
CACGAGCGACATCTCCGAGCGTCTAATAGGTCAATGGCTATCGGAGCGGCTCGGCCGCCAATTCATCACCGAGAACAAAACCGGCGCGGCGGGTAGTATCGCGGCAGAGTACGTCGTGAATGCAGCACCCGATGGCTATACGCTGCTCGTGTTCGCATCGGCCGTCGCAATCAACGCGACGCTCTTCACAAATCTGAATTTCAATTTCAAGCGCGACATCGCGCCGGTCGCAAGCATCCTGCGGGTACCTAACGTCATACTGGTCAATCCGTCGTTCCCTATCAAAACCGTTCCCGAGTTGATCGCTTATGCCAAGGCCAATCCAGCCAAGATCAATATGGCAACAGCCGGTATCGGGACAACACCCCACGTCTTTGGCGAACTGTTCAAGATGATGGCGGATGTCAATTTGCTGCCAGTTCACTATCGCGGCGGCGGTCCCGCGCTCACCGATTTGCTTGCTGGACAGGTTCAAGTGATGTTTGACCCGGCGGGTGAGGCGATGGGCTACATTAAAGCTGGCAGACTGCGCCCGCTGGCAGTCACATCCGCAACGCGGTTGGCGGCGCTGCCAGACATCCCGACGGTTGGCGACTTCGTGCCAGGCTATGAAGCGGACGGTTGGAGCGGCATGGGCGCGCCAAAGAACACGCCCATAGAGATCATCGACACACTCAACAAAGAGATCAACGCGGGCCTGGCCGATCCAAAGATGAAAGCACATCTTGCGGATTTGGGCAGCACGCCGCTTGCAGGATCACCTGGCGATTTCGGCAAGCTCATTGCCGACGAAATCAACAAGTGGGCCAAGGTAATCCAGTTCGCAAACATAAAGGCAGAGTAAACATGCCGGCCTGGAAGCGGCCTCATCTGAGGTCCGCTTTACCCCCACAAGCAGACGTCGTTATCGCCGATCACCATTTCCGCTTTGTGCCAAAAGCGGACATCCCGCTTATTTGCAGTCTGGGGACAGCGCCTCTTCCACCACGGTTGTCGCGCGTCAGCTATTTCTAGGGGTCACGTGCGCGGCGATCATTGACCAGTACCCTTGCCCCACCGGCGCTAGCGAGGTCAGCTTGCTGGCGCCCTCCTGAAGTCAGCTTTGGATCATTCTGGCCAATGTCCAACCATTTTTCAGAGCGCCGTGGCATGTGCGGTTAAGCGAGAGCCACGTGTACCACTAGCTGGCCTTCAGCGGGATGACGAGTAATGTGCCCCTTGCCTGTCGTATCCTCCGCGAGCACAACGCTGCCTGCGGGGAGCCGGCGGATGTCGCCATCGCTCGTCTCGAATTCGACCTCGCCGGTCAGCCAGAGCACAAGCAGTCGCTGCGGCGGATTGTGCCAATCCGTTTCTCCCGTGCCCTTAGGGACGTAGCAAATATTATACCACGAAGCTGGAAGGTTTTCCGTAAGGCCCAGCGGGGGAGTGTTCTTGAAAAGCTTTTTTGGCTGCAGCGTTATGTCGATGTCTTCCATGTGAGTTTCGCCGCTGCCGTCGGTAAAAATTCGAAGACATTTCACACGCTCATCGTTAGCCCGTTCACCTGAGATCGCTGCCATTGCGCGGCTCCTGCAATGTCCGCTTTGCCCCCAAAGCGGTAACTAATAGGCTCGCTAAGTGCCAAAAGCGGACGTCAAGCAGTGCACCAAATAACCTGCTATTCGATCACTTCGGTTGCGATGGCGAGAAGCTTGTCGGATATCGTGAGACCGAGCGCCTTGGCGGTCTTGAGGTTGATCATCAAATCGAATTTGGTGGGCCGCTCGACAGGGAGATCGGCAGGATCGGCACCGTCGAGGATTTTCTTCAGCAACCGGGCAACGGCTTGGAATGTTTCCGTCGGGTCGCGGGAATAGGCGAACAGCGCACCCGCCTGCACAAACGGAAGATAAAAATTCCCGATGGTTGGAACGCGTTGCGCCAGAGCTCGTGCAATAATGGTGTCCGCCAGCGCAAACAGACTGTTGTCGCCTAGCACGAAAAGCGCGCCGGGACGCTGGCGTGATAGCTCAGCAAAGGCGGTGTCGAGGTCAGCCGGTGAGGCAACGCCAACGGTAGCGATTGAAAGCTCGGCCTTTCCCGCTTGACGTGTCAACACGTCGAGCATGGGCCGATTGGATGGGTTCGTCGGATTGGTCATTGCAGTGAACCTGCGCACTTCCGGCAGCCCCTCACGCATGATCTCTAGTCCCTTGAGCAGGAGATCTTCCGCCATACTGGAAACACCAGTGATATTTCCCCCGGGACGGGCGAGGCTCTTGACGAGACCGGCGGCGACGGGGTCGTTCAAGCCAGTCATGACGATGGGGACGGTCCGCGAGAGGTCCTGCACGGCCTTTGCCGCAAGAATAGTTGAGACCACAACGGCAGCAGGACGGTGCGCCAGCAAGTCGGCTGCAAGAACGGGGAAGCGGCTGGAGTCGCTGTCGGCCCAGCGGGTCTCGAACACATAATCGCGTGTTTGCATGAGACCGACTTCACGCAAACCGGCATCGAGTGAACGCATCTGAAAGAGGCTAATGTCCGCGTCGGCTGCGCCGCTGCCGAGGATCGCGACCACCGGTACCGATTTCTGCGCTTGGACATCGAGCGGCCATGCTGCCGTCGCACCGCCGACGAGCATAATGAACTCGCGCCGCCTCACCGGCTGCCCTCCAGTACAAAGTGTCACTCTACCATGCTGGGGGCGGGATTGTGCATCGCGGCAAATTCTGACTGCCAATGTCCGCTTTAAAGCGGACATCGGCAGATGCCGGCTTCATGTCCGCTATACCCCGAAAGCGGACATTGGTTGATCGGGTCGTGATGTCCGCTTTGTGCCAAAAGCGGACATAGTCATCGCAGCGAAATGTGCTCGTGGACGCATAACAACGGGTCCGGTGGCCGATTCCCACGTTACATCGGAAGGTCCTGAAATAGCGTTGACGTCATTGCGGCCGCGAATTCCTTGAACAGCCGCACCGGCGGCGGAATGTTGCGGTTGCCGAGATGGACCAGCGAAAGGTCCTGGGTGCGGAAGCGCCATTGCGGCATGACCTCGACGAGCCGCCCATCGCGCATCAGTTCGGGCTGCACGATCGGAGGCAGATCGCCGATGCCGCCGCCGGCAAGCAGAGCTGGCGTCAGCCCAGTAAAGTCGTTCATCGACAAGTGCGGCTGAAAGGTCAATGTCTCCTCGTCCTTGTTGTTGGCATGGATGAAGGTCCAGCGGCTTTCTGGCCGCCAGTATGAAAACGCGATCAGTCGGTGGCCGAGCAAATCTTGCGGCGTCTCGGGCGGCTTGCAGTTCTTCAAATAATCCGGACTCGCTACCAGCTGATGCCGGTAGGTCAAAATCCTGCGCGCGACCAGCGAGGAATCCTTGAGCGCGCCGAGCCGGAAAACGATATCGACACCGTCGCTAATGTGATCGACATAGCGCTCGGCAATCAGAATCTGCACACGTACATTCGGATAGCTCGCCTGAAACGCGGTAACCAGCGGGCTTATGAGCGTATCGGAAATATTTGGCGGCGCAGAGAGCCGCAGCGTGCCGGTAACGTTGGACCGCCGGTTGGAAACGATACTCTCGACCGCTTCGCTCACCTCGGCGCTGCGCTGCGCGTGTTCGAGCACTTCCGATCCGAGATCGGTGAGGCGAAGCGCCCGCGTCGAGCGGTCAAGGAGGCGCACGCCGAGCTGATCTTCAAGCTCTGAAACGCGACGGCTTACAGTCGACACCGGCATGCGGAGCCGTCGCGCCGCCTCGGAAAAGCTCTTCGCTTCAACGACTTTGGCAAAAATGACCAGCGCATTAAGGTCGGTCATCGGCTTTCCATTTCTGGAAATTTGATTCCTGGCTTTCCGGGCTAAACCAGAAACGACCCGTGTGCAGATATTGGCATGGAGGATCGGACAATGTCAGGTAACTCTTCGGCCGACGAGACGGCGATTGCGGCGCTCAACGCGTCGGATACGGAGGCAGTGATGCCGCGTTACGCCGAGGACGGCGTCTTCATGCTGCAGGACGCCAAGCCTATGATGCGGCGTTCAAGGCGGTTACGCTCAGGGTCAAGTTCACCGTTGCGGAAGTCGTGTGATGGCGCCGCAATGGGCGTTCGTGCGGAGAATTCGGCGGGGACGCAGAAGATCGACGCTACCGGGGTGGTCAGCGCCGAAGGCAATCGGGTGCTGTTCAATTTCGGGAAGACCGACGATGGCAAATGGCGCATTCCCCCTACCGCTTCTCCACCACCGATCCAGCCTAGAGGTCAACGGCCATGGATGCCACGATAGACGCGGCGAGCGAAGCGAAGAAGATCGCATTCGACCGGACCGGATCCGGACAGACGGTGTTGCTTCTGTCCGGCTTCCCGCAAACGCGGCGCTCATGGAACAGGATCGTGCCGCTGCTGAAGCGGGATTTCACGACCGTGGCAGCCGACCTGCCAAGTTTCGGCGACTCCGGATTTCTTGCGGCGCCGGCAACGACCGAAAACGCGGGCCGGGTCTTTCACGCCTTTGTCGCCGACCTCGGCACGCCGCTCCATGTCGTCGCACACGATTTCGGCGCCTGGATTGCCTATAGCTGGGCGCTCCTGTTTCCCGACGATTTCAGGTCTCTGACGCTGATCGACGCCGGCATTCCGGGCGTCACGCTGACCGAGGACGTCCAACTCTCCGACTATAAACGCAAATGGAATTTCATCTTCCAGATGCTTCCGGATTTGCCGGCCGAGCTGACCAAAGGCAAGGAAGACGTCTATGTGGGCTGGTGGTTCAAGAGCAAGGTCTACAAACCCGGCGCGATCAGCCCGGACGACGCGTCAGCCTATGCGCAGGCCTATGCGCGCGAAGGTCGCATGGATGCGGCCATGGACTATTGTCGGCAGATCATTGCCGATATGGAATTCAACAAACGGCAGTTCAAAGGCAAACTGTCCATTCCTCTGCTGGCCGTCGGCGGAGATCATTCCATTCCTAATATGGGCGAGGCGCTCAAACCCTATTTTGAAAATGTAACCTCGCTCGTCGTTGCCGATTCCGGTCATTTCGTGCCGGAAGAGCAGCCCGCTGTGCTCGCCAAGGCTTTGATGGCCTTCTTTAAAGGGCCCTTACGATGACCGCTGCGGAAAAATGGGTCACAACCGCGGATGCACTGGTGGCGGCAATCCGGGAGGGCGTCGGGAAAATCGTCGTCAGCGGGTGCCTGCGCAATGTGCCGTCATTGCGTTTGTCGCCGGGGCAATCGCTTTGCGGCGCCACCGTAGATTCGAAGATAGCCTTCGTGGATAGCGCCGACGGCATAGAGCTGACCTCCGACAACGGCATCCATAGTGTGCATCTTTGCGCCGATCCTGAGCGGCGCGCCATTTCCAACGACACGGCCGTCCCCAGTTTGGGCCGCATCCAATTGCGCGGCGTGACCGCGCACGGGCGCGTACAAATCTTGGCGCGCGACAAGGTACGCGGCGGCCACGTGGAGGTGAATGGTCTCGACATCGTCGCTGCCGATGCACGCTCGGAGAGCGAGCGCCCACGCGGTTACGGCGTCTACGTGCAGCACGGTGCTTTCACGCTCTTGAACATGCAGAGCGATGAAGGCGTAGCACTAAGCGCCGATCTCGTCGGCATTTCCGCCGGCCGGGAAGGAGCGCCGGTGCGCGGCAGCGGCGTCATTGTCGGCGGCGCCGGCGATACCGGCGGCCGTGTAGTTGTGCGGCGGCTGGAAACCGGTCCGGTCTATAGCGACGGCGGCATCGCGCCCGGCACGGCGGATTGCATTTCGGGCGGCGTCTTCGTGGTGCATGGCGCATTCGCCGACAGCGTGCACAATCGCGGTCCAGTGACGACCTATGGCGCCAACGACATGGTGCTCGACAATTGGGGGACCGTCGACCGCTGGACCGCTGACGAGAAGATAACCTCGTACGGCCCGAGTGGCATCGGCTTTGTCAATTTTGGCACTGTTAACGTGCTACAGGTCAGCGCGCCGATCGAAACCTTCGGCCAGGGCGCGCGCGGTTTCAACGTCTATACCGGAACGGTGCATTCGGCGGAGTTCGAGCGCATCGTCACGCATGCGGACGGCGCGGTCGGCATTCAGATCAGCCAGCCAGTCGGCGAAATCGAGGTTCACCGCGGTGTCGAGACTTATGGCGGCACCGGGAATTCGCTGGTGAAAGGCGTAGTCGTGAGGCTTGCGGCGATTGCGCTAAGCCTCAAGCCTGGTGCGACCGCGCGCAGGATCGATATTGCTGGCGGCTTGATCACGCACGGCGACGGCGTCGGCCCGCTCGAACTCAATGGAGCCATCGAATCGTTCCAAGTCACCGACGGCTTTGCCGTGGCCGGCGGCGGATTTGAGAAAATCTGACAAACATCATGTCTGCATTAAACGAAAACCTCGCGAGCGTGCGTACCCGGCCGCTGTTTCGGCTGCGCGAGCAGGTCCCTCCGCTTTATGTCGTCGGGCAGACACCAAACGCCTTCCGCCGCATTGGCGTGATCACGGGCGGGTCGTTCGAGGGTGAGCGGCTTTCGGGCGAGGTGCTCAGCGGCGGGAACGACTGGCAGAGCGTTCGCAGTGATGGCTGCACCAAACTCGACGTGCGCCTTCTGCTCGAGACAACGGACGGCGCGCTCATCGTGATGACCTACCAGGTCCTGCGCCACGGGCTGTCTGCGGTGATGCGGGCGCTCGATCGCGGCGAAACGATTGACCCGGCAAGCTATTATTTTCGCCTTAGCGGTCTGTTCGAGACCGGCGCGCCGCAATATGACTGGCTGAACCGGGTCATCGCCATCGGTATCGGAAATCGGCCTCCCAACGGGCCGATCTACAACGTTTTCGAAGTGTTGTGATTTTCGGCAGCGGAGTGAAGGGACGAGTTCTTGGTTTCTCGCCGTTAGCGACAGACAACGGCGACTTGCACGTTAGCCGCGAGCACGGGATTGCATTTCGGCCTCTGGCCATGAGGTATTCGAGGTCAACTGACAGGAGATTGGTCCATGGATGAATCCAAACATGCGGACCCGACAGGGAGCGGTTTCACCAATACACGACGGGCCGTGCTTGGCGCTTTTGGCCTGGCGGCAGCAGCATCAGCCCTGCCCGCTCGGGCGAAGGCTCAGGCCAGCAACTCTGGTCCGCTGAAGTCTGCTGGCATTCTGGCGTTCGGCCCTGACAACGTTCTATTCGTCGGCGACATCACAGGGGCAGTCGTTCATGCCTTCGCGCTTAGAGCGACCGACGTGACATCACAACAAGATGTCGAGCTTGGTAATTTTCATAACTTTGAAGGTCGCGACCTCGTCCGCGGCCTGAATCAGAAACTTGCTGCGCTCTTTGGCACTACATATGACCAAATCGTCATCAATGACATGGCTGTGCATCAGCCCTCTCAACAGATCTTTATTTCGGTCGAACGCGGCCGAAGCACGGATGCACTTCCGGCGATCGTGAAGGTAAACCATGGCGAGTTAGAGGTATTGGACCTGGACCGCATTCCGCACTCGCGGGTTGGAATTCCAAATGAGCCCGACCCTGAGGCAATGCTCGAGTTCGACACGCAGCGCTCATTCGCGATCACAGACATTAAATACTACAACGGCGAGATCTTCGTAACCGGGGTTTCAAACCAACGATTCGCCTCGACGCTGCATCGGATCCCGTACCCTTTCAACGCTCAGATGGCGACATGCACCGCTGAGATCTGGCACCCAGTGCACGGCGAATTCGAGACGCGCGCCCCGATCATTCGGCAACTCATAAAAGAGGTGCAAGGCGAGCCACACTTGTTCGCCGTCTATGGTTGCACACCTCTTGTGCGTTTCCCCCTGGCTTCTCTGAAGGATGGGGCCCACGTTCGCGGGGATGTGATCGGAGAGCTGGGGTACGGGGCCAATCCGATCGATATGCTCACCTTCACGGATCCCTTCGATCAAAAGGAATATCTGCTCGTGACCATCGATACGCGAAGCGCCTCGCGCATCGCGGTCGTGGATCTTGGGACCGCGAAGCCTGAGCCGACCGGTGGTCCGATCGATTTCGGGCCGGGTGGTCTGGGGCGCACACAGGGCCTCCTACCAATCATCGCTGACCATTTCGCGCTCCTCAATCCAAAATGGGCGGTTCAAATCCACCGTCACCCAAAGACAGGGTATCGATTGGACGTGAGCACCTTGATGGTGCCGTACTTCTTCGAGCGCAGAGACGGCATGTCGGAAATGAATTGGCCAGACGGTCCAGATCCGTTCCAATATCGCGAGCATCGGGGCGAGATATCTACGGGCGCGAACCAGTGAACCCGCGGGTCACTATCCGACCTTCGCTGATGGTCGACGGCAATCCCCGTCAGCCAGCATCGTGCGGCGTCGGTATTTATGCCCTTGCTCCGGATTTCATGGTCTCGCTTGGTGAATACATGCGAGCGGGTGGTATGCTGCAGTTCATCCTTAGAGTCGCAGTCGTACGAACGGAGACAGCAATCGATGAGGGTCTTCCCGACGTTTTTGGTCGCTACACCGTTTTCGAAGACGGAGTTCGATTCACACCGCATTTTCCATTCGAGCGAGGACTTTCATATAGAGCGACCTTCGACCCTCGGCCACTCGGTCGTCCTGACCACTCAGATGTGCTGACGCTCAAGTTTTCGCTTCCGAGAGAAGGGAGCGCCTTGCCGACGGCGGTGACCCATATCTTCCCCTCAACCGGCTGCCTTCCGGAAAATCTGCTCCGCTTCTACGTCTGCTTCGCCAATCCCATGCAACGGGGTCTAGTCGAGACGGAGATATCGCTTCTCGGCCCTGATGGAGAGCCAGCACCTGACGTACTTTATCGAGCACCCGTCGAACTTTGGGACCGGAGCATGCGTTGCCTGACGATACTGCTCGATCCTGGCAGGCTTAAGCGCGGAGTGGGTCCTAACCGCGAACTCGGCCCACCGCTTAAAACCGGTGGGGTGTACACCCTGGCAGTCGGGGCCGGGATGACTGACTTATCTGGTAGTCAGTTATCTAAGACTGTTTACAAACGCTTCCGTGTCACAGACGCCGTGCGGGAAGTAATTGCCGTTGAACAGTGGAAGGTCGTGTCGCCGGCGACTAATAGCCGTCAGCCGCTAGTTATCCTGTTTCCGAGACCGCTCGATTGGGCGCTGCTTTCGCGCACGATAACCATCGCGTGGAAAGGGGAGCAATTAATTGAGGGCCAGATCGTAATCGACGAGGACGAAACACGATGGAGCTTTACACCGACGTCGCCTTGGGCCGCGGGCTCCTATCAGGTTCGCGTTTCATCAAGTCTTGAAGATGTTTGCGGCAACAGCGTAATAGCGGCTTTTGATAGACCCCTGCGATCGGGCAGCGATTTGGCATATGAGGTGGCGGACCGCTTAATTTCCTTTCACTTAGTGCAAGGTGCGTGGGGAGGCGCCAATCCCTCTACTCATTCTTAAAAAACCTGTTCCAAACTTGGTGCAACTGGGCGATTGCAGGTTCAAGAGACGGTACTAAGAGCCGCTCGCCCTCACGCCGCAAGAGTCCAAAGCGATTGAGCGTCTCGAGGGCATTGGCGATCTTGAAATCAACATTGACTGTAAAGTTACTGACGAGCCACGTCTCGATACGGTTTGCAACTTCGGTCGCCGTTGGCGCTACCTTCGCCTTGCGAATGAAGTGATATGCAAGCGCCGCTTCCTTGGTCTCCTGGTCCTCGGCAGTAGCGATCAGGTAGTCAAAAATGCCCGCGTTGTTGTTGACGTTGCGAAAATAGATATTTTCGGTGAGCTCCATGTGATACTTCAGCGTTCGATGCTGATATTTCAGCCATTGGCGCACGGCAAAGCCTCCGAGCGCCACGATCCCCATCAAGGCAGCGAGCGCCCCTTTCATGTCGACGTCCGCAACCGACCCAGAACCGCCGAAGTAAACTCCTGCCACTAGGAACAGCACGGAAATCGTGGCGTAGAGCTTGATCAGGATGGGGATGCCGCCGGCAATCGCCGGCACACCGAGGAAAGCTTTATCGAAATTGCTCATGACGACGCGCGCATTTGGAAAAAGAGCGTAGAGGTCGCCACAGGCAATATTGCGAAAATATTTCAGCAGCACCGAGCCTGGAACGATCTTGCGACGCTTCAATATGCGCAATTCGCGCCGCGAGCCGATCTCGGCTCGGGTCTTCATTGCCACCACAAACACGATGTCGTCGAACACCTCGGTCTCAACTTTGCGCCGCCGCAAGCCGAACCACTGGCTTACCTCAAACTGCTCGACGTGACGGCCGCGCTTATAAAAGCGCACCTCGCGGAAATCGTCGTGCTCAGCCTTGACTTCGACCGGTACCGTGCGTTTGCGGTGGGCCTCTGTGACGTCCTCGTGCGGCAGCTCCTCAAAATTTGCATCTTTAAGAACTTTGTCCAGGGATCGAATCAGATCGTCATAGGCGCAATCGCTCTTTATGCGATCGACCGCGGTATGACCCGCGATTTCAGGACTGAAATAGTAATAATCGTCGCGCAGCCGATCGAGCGTCTCGGAATATTCATAGTGACAAATCGTGCGCAGGGTACGTGCAAACCGCCAAAAAAGTTCACGCTCTGCAGGATCTGCCAAGTCCCCCTGCTTAATGAGGGCGCTGAGAAGATCTTCCTTGCGAATCGGGATAAATCGATTATGCCTCTGGCTCGCCTCCAGGTTTGAGATCGTTGCAGTCGTATCCAATTGGCAGCCTCCGTGCCGCTCTGAAACATATATGGTGCAGTCGCGGCCTTCGACCAGGACAACGTCGACAACAAGGCCTTCATTGCGTCGGGCAAGCTCGACGCGCCGGTTCTGGCGCCGGGCGGCGAAAAATCATTCGGCAGGACCATGGCCGCGGTGATCGGTATGTCCGTTAAGTGCCAAGATCGGAACAGGCGCAATCATCAACGAGATGCGATCCAGGAAAGGGTCTCACCGATGCCGGCGCCGTAGGTAGTAATCTGCGGCGGCCCTAGCAGACCTTGCAGTTTGCGCGCATCGTAGCGGAC
>Ga0187765_10000943_pt1 | contig 11010 bp, 9 predicted proteins | sample 0216_QUI02_MP05__3_FD_133018 | JGI IMG/M metagenome (GOLD analysis project Ga0187765, IMG submission 133018) | Tropical peat soil microbial communities from peatlands in Department of Meta, Colombia - 0216_QUI02_MP05_10_MG | ecosystem: Environmental > Terrestrial > Soil > Wetlands > Peat ...
GCGCTGGCGAAATTTGCGACCGCGGCCGGCGCCAACGAACAGATCGAAGGCGATATCTTGGCAGCGAACACGGCGGCGCAAGCTTTTGCGCTCGCGCAAGCTTCCGGCGTTCCGCTCGGCGATCACGTCGCGCGGGCTGCGCAGCAAACCGCGGCGACGATCGTCGCAGGCGCCGATATCAGTCTCGAAGTCGTGCTGTTCGACCGCGGGCAGAATCTGGTCGGTCGCGCGCCATTCATAGTTTAGAGAAATTCTCATGCCGTGCCTCCGCGAAAGCGGCGGCGATATCCCGGATCGTAAAGCGCGCTGTCGCGAAAATCGTGCGCGGCGAGCGCGCGGCCGACCAGGATCAGCGCCGTGCGTTCGATCCGCGCTTGGGCGACTGTCGCGGCGATGTCGGCGAGCGTGCCCCAAACGACGCGCTGCCCCGGTGCGCTCGCCTCGGCGACAACTGCGGCGGGACAATCCGCGCCATAAAACGGGGCGAGCTCGGCGACGATCTTGTCAATGGTATGGATGGCGAGATGGATAACCAGCGTCGCGCCGGTCGCGCCAAAGGCGGCGAGCGTTTCTCGCTCCGGCATGCGTGAGGCGCGGCCGCCAACGCGCGTGAGCACGACGCTCTGCGCCACTTCCGGAATCGTCAGCTCGCAGTGCAGAGCCGCCGCCGCGGCGGCGAATGCCGGCACGCCGGGAGTCAACGTGTATGGGATCTTGTGCCGATCGAGCCGGCGCAATTGTTCGGCCAGCGCCGAGAAGATCGACAGATCGCCGGACTGTAGCCGCGCGACATCGTGACCCGCCGCTGCGGCCGCTACGAACTCGGCCTCAATTTCGTCAAGGCTGAGCGGCGCGGTGTCGATGACGCGCGCATCCTTCGGGCAAACGCTGAGCAGCTCGCGCGGCACGATCGAGCCGGCATAGAGGCAAACCGGACAGCGTGCGATCAGCTCGCGCCCGCGTATGGTGATGAGGTCGGCCGCGCCGGGACCGGCGCCGATGAAATGCACGGTCATGGCGGGTTATCCGAACGCGCCAGCGCGCAGGTCGCGGCGCCGACAACAAGACGGGACGCGATCAGGCGCGAGCGTGGTCCCGCCGCCGCGAGCGCGGCGGCTTCGGCGAGGGACGGCACGCCGGTGAGCGCGAGGACGCGATCGGATCGCGTCCTCGCCCGTACGCCTGCAGCTTTAAGCTCGGCTTCGGGTATCAGCATGATGGCGACGCCAAATGCCGACGCGGCGGTAGCAATGCCAGCTTCGGCGTCCTTGGCCCTGCTGGTTGCTATTGCTTGCAACTCCGCCGCGCTTAGTCCAGCGCGGGAGAGCGCCGCGCGGATCGCGGCTTCGATGTCTGCGGCGGCAGCGCCGCGCCGGCAGCCGATTCCGGCGACAATCATGGCTTCGTCCATTGCCATTGCGTCACCGGCATCGCCGCACGCCAGCCAAGTTTCTCGCCCAGCGGCTCGGCGCGCGAAATTGCCAAGCGCAGCAATTCGCCGCCAAGCACCGCATGGCGGCTAAGCAGCAGCGTTTCGCTTTCAAGCGTGACGGCATTGACGACGAGCCGCCCGCCCGGCCGCAGCGCGCGCGCTGCGGCATCGAGCACGCCAGGCTCGCTGGCGCCGCCGCCGATGAAGATCGCGTCGGGCTTCGGCAATTCGGCGAACGCAGCCGGCGCGGCAGCAGCCATGACCTTAAGTTCCGGCACACCGCATGCGGCGGCGTTGCGCACGATGCGCGCGGCGCGTTCGGCGCGGGGCTCGAGCGCGATGGCGCGAAGGCTCGCATCCTGGAGCATCCATTCGATTGCGACCGCGCCCGAGCCAGCGCCGATATCCCACAAGAGTTCGCCGCGCCGCGGCGTCAAGGACGACAGCACGACGGCGCGAACTTCGCGCTTGGTGATTTGTCCGTCATGTTCGAACAGGCGATCCGGAATGCCGCAGGCCAGCGGCACAATGCGGGCATCCGTTGCCGCCTCGATTTCGAGCGCGACCGTGTTGAGCGGATCCACGGCTCCCAACGGGAAATCGGCGGCGGTGATGCTGCGGACGCGCTCGCGCGGGCCGCCGAGCGCTTCCAGGACTGTCAGCCTCGTTTTGCCAAATCCACTCTGCGCCAGAAGCTGCGCCAGCGCCGCGGGGCCGTCGCTGCCGGAGGTCAAAACGAGAATGCGCGCGCCCGGCTGCAGGTGCGGCCGGATAAGATCGAGCGCCCGGCCGTGCAGCGATAGCTGCACGGTATCAGGCAGCGACCAGCCGAGCCGCGCCGCAGCCAGGCTGAAAGCCGACGGCGCCGGAAGCACAATCATCTCGCGTGGATCGATGTGACGCGCCAGCACCGCGCCGACGCCGTAATGAAACGGGTCGCCAGAGGCGAGCACGCAGACCTGCCGTCCGCGCTGGCGGCCGACTTCATCGGCCGCGCCGTCGAATGGGCTCGGCCACGCGCGTGCCGCGCCGCGGATAAGCGGCGCCACCAGTGCCAGATGACGGCGGCCGCCGAACACGATTTCGGCGCCCTCGATCAAGCCACGCGCCGCCGCATTCAGGCCATCGAGGCCGTTTTCGCCGACACCGACGATGGACAGCCAGCGCATGGATGCGGCACTGTCGGTTGAAACCGTCTCGACAACGGGTTCGTTTGTGACGGGCATGTCACGCATCCTTATCCTCGGCGGTACGACCGAAGCGCGCGAATTGGCCGAACGCCTGGCCAGGCGCGCAGATCTTGATGTCATTGTATCGCTGGCCGGACGCACCAAATCGCCGGCGCTGCAACCGGTGCCCGTTCGCAGCGGCGGGTTCGGCGGCGCTGCCGGTCTTGCTGACTATCTGCGCAACGAACGGATCGGCGCGCTTGTCGATGCAACACATCCCTATGCCAACGTCATTTCGGGGAATGCCGCCACGGCGGCGCGCGAAGCTGGTGTGCCGTTGCTGGCCTTGCGCCGTCCGCCATGGCGCGCAGTTGCCGGCGACCGCTGGATCGAGGCGGCGGACGTCGCGGACGCGGTGCGCCTGCTCGGCGAGCGACCGCGCCGAGCCTTTGTTACGCTCGGCCGCACCGAGCTCGGGGCGCTGACTACCGCGCCGCGGCACTTTTATCTGATCCGCAGCGTCGATGCGGTCGAGCCGCCACTGCCGCTGCCGTGTGTCAGTTATATCACCGATCGCGGTCCGTTCAGCGAAGCCGGTGACCGAGCACTGATGAGCGCGCACAAGATAGATGTGTTGATTGCCAAGAACAGCGGCGGAATTGCGAGCTATGGCAAGATCGGCGCGACGCGTGCGCTCGGCATCCAAACGATCATGCTGCGCCGGCCCGTGCCGCCTGATGCACCTGCGGTCGAGACCGCGGACGAAGTGGTCGCGTGGCTCGATCATGCGCTCGCCTCCGCCATAGCGCGCGGGATGGTGCGCGGAGTGTAAACGAGGGGAGAACGTCCGGGCCGCTCGACGATGCGCGTCTCGCATGTGCCGACGATCACCAGCGTCGCCATATCGGCCGCTTCGTTCGCGGCAACGTCGAGTGTCGTCACCGTGACGCGCTCGTCCGGCCGGCCAACGGCGCGCCCGAATATGAGCGGCGTCCTCGCCGGCAAATGGCGGCGTAGCCGCTCGATCGCACTGGCAAACTGCCAAGGCCGCGCGCGCGACACCGGATTGTAGAGCGCGACGGCAAAGCCGGCCTGCGCCGCGGCATCGAGCCGGCGCTCGATGACCGGCCATGGCTTGAGATTGTCGGATAGCGACAGCGCGCAAAAATCATGCCCCAACGGAGCACCGATACGCGCCGCGACCGCCAGCATCGCGGTGATGCCCGGAACAAAGACGACATCGAGCGCGCGCCAAGCGTTGGGACCGGCGGCGATCTGCTCGCAGATTGCCGCCGCCATCGCGAACACGCCTGGATCGCCGCCGGAAACGACCGCAACGCTCGCACCTTGCGCGGCGTGATGCAGCGCCTCGGCAGCGCGCGCCGCTTCCTCGCGATTGTCGGAAGGATAGCGGCTCTGACTCGCGCGCGCCGGCACGCGGTCGAGATAGGGGCCGTAGCCGTAAAGCGCGTGTGCCTCGGCAAGCGCGGCGGCGGCCTCGGCGGTGAGATAGCGCTGATCGCCTGGGCCCAAGCCGACCACGGCGAGGCGTCCGGTCATCGCTCGCCTCCCGCAATTGCTTTTGCGTTTGTTCCTGCGGTTGCTTGGGGACGTCGCTCCCACCCGGGCACCAGAACCACGGCGAAATACGGCGCATGGTCGTCGGGCTTGGCGGCAAGCGGGATCATTTTCTCTTCGGCCATCGTGCCACACTCGACATAAAGAGCGCGCGGCAAATGTCCGCTCTGCTTCAAGGCGCGGCGCAATTTCGCCAGATGCTGGCCGACCTTCATCACCACCGCGGCGTCCGCCTCGGCAAGCCGCCGCGCCAGCTCGCTCTCGGGCAATGTCGCCGGCAGCACGGTAAACACGTCATCACCTTGGGCGATCGGCATTCCCGCCGCGGACCAGCAGCCGGACATGCCGCTCACGCCGGCGACGACCTCGGTATCGAAACGGGGCGTCAAGCGTGCATGAAGATGCATATAAGAGCCGTAGAACAGGGGATCGCCTTCGCAGATTACTGCGACGATGCGCCCCGCCTCGAGATGGGCGGCGATATCTGCTGCCGCGCGCGCATAGAAATCCTCAAGCGCGTCCCGATAGCCGGGGCTGCATTTCGGCAGTTCGGTCGTGACTGGATAACTAAGCGGCAGTTCGATGATGCCGGCGCGCAACTGCGATCCTGCCGTCGCGCGGGAATGGCTCGGATTGCCGGCTTTGGCGAAATAGGCAACCACGTCGGCCTGGCGCAGCGCGCGCGCGGCTTTGAGCGTCATCAATTCCGGGTCGCCCGGTCCGACGCCGACCCCGATCAGCTTGCCTGATTTCGCGATCGCGCTCATAGCCCGGCCCTCGCCAAAGCATTGACCGCGGCGGCGGTGATGGCGCTGCCGCCGATCCGCCCGCGTACCATGAGAAACGGTACGCCGCGCGCGCTGGCGGCAAGCGCTTCCTTGGCTTCGGCGGCGCCGACAAAGCCGACCGGAATGCCGAGAATGGCGGCAGGCTTCGGCGCGCCGGTATCCAGAAGTTCAAGCAATCGAAAGAGTGCGGTCGGGGCATTGCCGACGGCGACGACCGCGCCGGCGAGACGGTCAAGCCACAGATCGAGCGCCGCAGCCGACCGTGTGGTATTGATTTTCACCGCAATCGCGGCGGTGCGCGGATCATTGAGCGTGCAAACCACGTCATTGCCGAGCGGCAGCCGCGCGCGGGTGATCCCATGCGCCAGCATTTCCGAATCGCAGAGGACCGGCGCGCCTGCCGCGAGCGCTGCGCGCGCCACCGCGACCAGATCGCCGCCGAACACGATATGCTGGGCGATCTCGACTTGACCGCAAGCATGGATCATCCGCACCGCAATCTCGGCCTGTTCCGCGGTGAAGCGCGACAGATCGGCTTCGGCGCGGATGATGGCGAACGAGCGGCGGTAGATCGCCGCGCCGTCGCGCAAATAAGTCGGTTGCTCAGCGATCGCATCAGCCATGGCTGACTTCCTCGCCGGCACTACGGTCGCTGCGATGACGTTCGCGCAACTGCGCCGCCACGATGGCCGGCAATTCATCCAATGGCGCTGTCGTGAACGCCGCATCGCGGGCGGAGCCGTTCGCAACCACAGCGCAATGGCCGTGAGTGCCGACCACAGTGAGCGAGGCGGCGCCAGGATGGGCGCAGCCTTTGCCGCAGCCCGATATATGGAGCATCAGTCCGTTGCTCAGATACGGCGCCGCAGCTTCGGCAAAGCGCGGCGCGAGCGCGCGCGCGGCGATGTAAGCCGAAGTGCAGAGTGGTGCGCCGGCGCAGGCAATAACGTGCCGGCGCGGATCGTCGGCGCGGTTGACAAAACCGAGTTGCGCGGCGGTCGCGAGGAAACTCTCCACGTTTTCGCGTGCGACGCCGATTGCCAGCAGGCTTCGGTTCGGCGCGGTTCGCAGGCCGTACGCTCCTGCTGACACCGCGGCATCGGCAAGTTTTTCGAGCGCACCCGCCTCGGCATGACCGAAGGCCAGTCCAATGCCGCAAGCCAAAGAACCATCGCGCAACTCATGTAAGCCGATCGCTTCGCTGCATTGGCCTCGCGTGGAGCATGTTTCGCTAGCCGCGCCGTCTCGACCGCTTTGCGCCAAAGATTCGCGGCGCGCGAATGCCAACGCCTCCTCAAAACAGCCGAGGCCTTCGGCGGCGGCGATATCGCGCGCGCGCGTTCCGCGCTGTGCCAGAACAACCAGCAGGCGTGAAATGGCCTCGAGGCCATCGTCCAGCGTGATCATGCCCAGATCGAAAGCATTTGCGTCATCGCCGCCGCCGGCAAGCCGCAACACCGGTCGAGCATTGCGCAATTGCGCGCGCACGCGGATATCGGCCGGAACGCCCGCCAAATTGAGCCGACCACCGCCATCGATGACGACGGAAACTTTGGGATCAAGTCGCTCGGCGAGCGATAGTCGCGCCACGGCGCCGCGTAAACCGGCGGCAAACTCGGCTCCGTCAAAAATCTCCGCTACATCCAGTCCGGCGAGCGGGTTGCACAGAATAGGTATGCCGTCCGCGGCGGCAGTGCCGAGCGCGGCTACGGCGTCGGCAAACCGAGGCGCCGAATGCGCGCTCAAGCCGCGCACCTGAATACTGCCGCGTGCGGTGATCTCGACGATGCCGTTGCCATGGTGGCGCGCCAAAGCGCACAGCGCGGCGAAGCCATCGAGTGCGATGGTGGCAATCGGCAGGATCCGCACCAATAAGCCATCACCGGTCGGCAACGGCCGCGACAGTCCCGGACAGATGCCGCGCCGCGGGGGAGCCGGTCTCACATGGTCGATTTTGGCCTGCGCGCTCATCGCATCGCTCCGGCGGCTTGCATACGTAGCGCCGCCAACGAAGGGTCGACATCGTTGCGCCGAGGATGCCAAAAGCCGCGCTGCCGGGCCGCGGCGAGGCGCTCGGCAATAGCGGCGGCAGCGGCGGGATTTTCGCGGAGCAAAAACTCGCGTACGCCCCGATCTTCGACGTAGGCGGCGTGCAGAAGGTCGAACAATTCGCCCGCCACCGCATCGGTGGTTTCGGCGAAATTGACCAGCCGATCGACCGTCTCGGCAAGCTCCGCGGCGCCGCGTGGGCCGTGCCGTATCTGCCCGGCGATGAAGCGCGGGTTGATGGCACGGGCGCGAACGATGCGAGAGAGCGCTGCCGACAGTGGCCGCGCCCGCGGCCGCTGCGGGTCGGTCATGTCGAGCATCACGAGATCGGCGGTGCGGCCGAGCATTTTGGCGGCGGCGGCAAAGCCGCCGATGAAGGCCGCATCTTCGGCGCCTTCGAGGAGATCGCGCGCGGGATCGTCACCAGTATGGATGAGCATATCGGCGCCGGCGACGCGGGCGGCGAAAGCGCCGGGCGCGGCGGCGGACTCGGCCTCGGCGCCGCAATAAGCATGCGAGGCGGCGTCGAGATAAGCAGCGCCGATCTGGTCGCGGGTGAGGCCACGGCCGAGCATATCTTCAATGCCGGCGCCATAGGCGCCGGGCGCATTTCCGAAAATTCGATCGAGCCGGACTTGGCGGATGCCGTTGCCGGCGTCGCGCGCCGCCGCCAGCGGATTGTCATCGCCGTCCTCATCGCGCGCGGCGATCGTTTGGACCGCGGCGTCGATCAGCGCGATCTGCGCCGGGAATAAATCGCGAAACAATCCGGAAACGCGCCAGGTGACATCGACGCGCGGCCGGCCAAGCGCCGCGACCGGCAGCACTTCGACGCCGGTGATGCGGCCGCTCGCGTGCTCCCAGACCGGACGGCAGCCAAGGAGCGCAAAGCCTTGCGCGATTTCCTCGCCCCCGGTCCGCAGCGTGGCGCTGCCCCATAGATCGATCACCGCCGCGCGTGGCGGCTCGCCATGACTTTGCAGATGCGCGCGCACGACTTCGGCTGCGGCCGCGCGGCCGATTTCCATTGCCGTCGGTGTCGGCAGCGTCCGCGGGTCGGCGGTGAACAGATTGCGCCCGGTCGGCAGCACGTCGCGCCGCCCGCGTGCCGGCGAGCCGGCCGGTCCGGGTGCGATACGGTGGCCATCGAGTGCGGCTATCAGTGCCGTCCGTTCGGCATTGGCGCTGTCGTGCCAATTGCGGTCATCGGTGCCTACCGGGGCCCGACCGTAGATGTGCTGACCGTCCTTGATGGCAAGATCTTTGAGATCGCAGAGCCAAGCGTCGATGCGTTTGAGCGCATCATCTGCGGGCGCAATGCCCTCGATGCCGGCCTCGCGGGCCACGCCGGTACGCTGCGCCGTAGCGATGATCAAAGCGGCAAGCCGTTCGCGCCGCCGCCGGTCGAGGCCTTCGGCTTGCGCATATTCGTCGAGCAGGAGTTCGAGCTCATGGGCTTCGCCGCTCGGTCCGCCTGCAGTCAGTGGCGGCGGCAAATGGCCAACGGTCACGCCGGCAATGCGGCGCTTGGCTTGCGCCGCCTCGCCTGGATTGCTGACGATGAAGGGGTAAATCACCGGCAGGGCGCCGGTCACAATTTCGGGAAAACACGCGCCCGTTAGCGCTACCGCTTTGCCGGGCAGCCATTCCAGCGTGCCATGTGCGCCCATGTGGATAAGCGCGTCGACGCTCGCCACCTGTTGCAGCCACAAGCCGAACGCGACCAGTGCATGCCGCGGCGGCAATTGCGGATCGTGATAATCGGCGCGGCGCTCCGAGCCTCGGCCGCGATCTGGCGGCAGCGCCACGGTCACATTGCCGAATCTTTGCGCGCGGAAGCGGAACGCGCCCGCACTCAGATCGGGATCATCGGCCGGCTCGCCCCAAGCTTGGTAAAGCTTTTCGACCGCGGTCTGCGGAACGCGTTCGAGCAGCCGCGCATAATCTTCGACGGACAGGATCGCATCGTCGGCGCCACCGGTCAGGCCATCGAGCAAGGCGCGCGAGGTATCCGGCGCGCCTTCGACGGCGTAACCGGCCGCGCCGAGATCCTCGAGCGCGGCAAGCACGCTTGCGGGCACGTCGAGACCGACCGCGTAGCCGGCGCGATCCTTCGCCCCCGGATAGTCCGGCATCAGGATGGCCACGCGGCGCTCGGCGCGTGGCCGTTGCGCCAGCCGCACCCATGCGGCCACGCGATCCGCCGCGGTCACCATGCGATCGGGCTCGACACGACTGGCCAACGCGGTGAACGCAAGGTCTTCGGAGCGCGACAGCGCATCTTTAAAAGCGACGACACCGGCCAGCACGCGGCCGTCCAGTTCGGGGAGCACGATGTGCATCGCCAAATCGGCGGCGCCGAGTCCGCGCGGACTGTCACGCCACGCCGATCGCCTGGTTGTGGCGCTGACGATCTGAAACAGCGGCGCATCGAGATTGTCGAGCGCCGTTGTCGCGCTGGCGCCGCTCGCGGCAAAGCCGGTCATCGTCACGATCGCTGCGGGTTCCAGTTGCCGCAGCGCGGTCCGCAGAAACACGTTCGCGTCAACATCTTTGAGTGACGTGACGAATAAGGGCGCGGCAGCGAGGCCGCGTGCGGTCAACGACGCGTACAGCGCATTCACCGGACCAGTGTCGCCGGCGAGTAGCATCGCCCGATAAAAGATAATCGGCACGACCGGCCGACCTGGCGCGAGAGCCTGCGCCAGGCGCTCGAGCGGCATAGCGCCGTCGCCGGGCAAGTAGCCGGCACAGCGCGGCACCGCCGCGGGTTCATGCGCCTCCAGCGGGTATCCGGCATGGTGCGCCACGCGGCGGAGCAGCGCGCGCAAATTGCTGGGTCCGCCCTCGCGGAAATACTGCAACAGCGCCCGGAGCTCGTCGGGCGGCAGCGTCGAGGCCGCATCGAGCCGCGGATCGTCGCGGTCTTCGCCCGGCAATATCGCGAGCACGCTGCCCCGTTCGCGCGCGACCGCGGCCAGCCGGTCGACGCCATATCGCCACCAGTCGAGCCCGCCGAGCAAACGCACGACAGTGACTTTGGCGTGGGCGCCGACACGATCGATCCACAGATCGACCGACATCGGATGACGCAAGTCACGCAAATGCGCCAGGCGCAGGCTCGGTAGCGCCGCGCGTTCCATCTCCCAGGCCGCGGCGAGCGCAGCGAGGTCGCTGTCGGCGAATGACAGAATCGCGATATCGCCCGGCGGTTGGCCGAGATCGACCGCTTCGACGATTTCGTCGAGGCCGGTTGAACTCGTCGTGAGCAGATGCATCGCTCACCTCAAGCACGCTCAGGCGCGCAGCGCGTCCGTTACCGCGGCGCGGTCGAGACCCTTCAGGCCGATCACGACGAGCTGGCCATGTCGCTCTTCGGCGGCGCCCCACGGCCGATCGAATTGACAGCTCACCCGCGTCCCGACCGCCTGCACCAAAAGCCGCAACGGCTTGTTCGCCACAGCAGCAAAGCCCTTGACGCGCAGCACCTCGAATCGCTCGGCCAAGGCGGCAATGCGCGCTACCAGTGCCGACGGATCGGCGAGCTCATCGATCGGAACGACAAAGCTGTCGAAATCGTCGTGATCGTGGTCGGCTTCCGCATCATGACGCGTCGGACGATTGGCAATATCGTTTTCCGTTGCAACCCCAAGCCCGAGCAGCAGCCTCTGGTCGACCCTGCCATCGCTCGTGGTGACCACTTTGACGCTGCGCGGCAGCGCGCTCGCAATAGCTGCGCGCGCGCGATCAAGGCCGGCATCGTCCAACAGATCGCGTTTGTTCAGCACCACGAGATCGGCGCAGGCGATCTGATCCTCGAACACCTCTTCGACCGGATCGTCATGCGTGAGCGCAGTGTCGGCCGCGCGTTGACGCTTCAACGCTTCGAGATCGGCGGAAACGCGGCCCGCGGCGAGTGCCGCGCCGTCGACGACGACCACCACGCCATCGACCGTGACGCGATTCCTGATTGCCGGCCAGTGAAAGGCCTGCA
>Ga0187765_10000945_pt1 | contig 10996 bp, 13 predicted proteins | sample 0216_QUI02_MP05__3_FD_133018 | JGI IMG/M metagenome (GOLD analysis project Ga0187765, IMG submission 133018) | Tropical peat soil microbial communities from peatlands in Department of Meta, Colombia - 0216_QUI02_MP05_10_MG | ecosystem: Environmental > Terrestrial > Soil > Wetlands > Peat ...
CCCGCACAGTGCTGCGCCTGCATCACAGATGCCCTGTTCATCGAGGTGGGAACCCATGGTGACCACAGCCACCGGGCTGTTGGCGTCACCGGAATGGAAGTCTCCCTTGACGAGCGGCCATCCGCTTGCTGGTGATTTCTTGTTTGCCATATTACGCCACCGCCCTGATCAGCTGGAATGCGATGATCCCTGCGATGAATAGTCCCACGGCAAGACCGTACCAGTATGATGTGATGGTGCCGCCGATAGCAAGCCCGTGTTCGCGGTTGGGGAACGATGCGAGCAGGTTGCCCTGACCCGAGAGCATGTTGACGAGATCGTCACTGGTTGCCTCGAGGATGGCAACTTTCTCAAGCACAGGTGAGAGGGATTCGCCGGCAGAGGTAACGATACCGATTACGGGGTCGGCAACGAGACCGAATTCGGGAAGTACCTGTATGTATGCCATATCAGTGTCCCTCCACTTCGGGGATCGGCTTTGCATCGAGCCAGGCTGCTGCGTCGCGCTTCGACATGCACATGTACTCCTTGTAGGTGTAAATCCAGCCTGCAATGCCGACAATCAGCGATATGATGGCTGCTGCGGTGCTTACCAGAGCGAAGGACATGACAGCTGCGACGATCATGCTGAGGAATCCGCACTCTGCGGTAAGCATGAGCATCCGGTCCTGTTTCCAGCCGGGTCCGAGCGTTGCATTGAACGGGTGCTGGATTGCAATCGCCCCGAGCAGGAATGCGACGGCGATCAGGCAGCCACCAATGAATGAGTTCTGGTGGGTCAGGAGTGCCATGCCGGCAACCGAAACGGTTCCGGTTGTGAGGCCGGCAAAGGTGAACCCGCCGGTGATCAATGCGGCAAATCCCATGAGGGAGAGCGCACCGACGACTGCCATCTCGGTCAGCGCCTGTACCATTGCCGGGATCTTCATGTTCAGGATGTTGTTGGAAACATACCCGAGGATGAACCCGATGACGGCTGCAAGTACGAGTGCTACGATCGGTGCCATGGCTCCGAACTTGGTTGCAAGGAGCATTGCAATGACACCGGAACCGAACGCGATCATACCCGCTGACGGTACACCAGTACCGATACCGTAACTGCAGAGGACCTTGATGGTGTGGCTTCCCCAGACCAGGGCTGCGACTGCGGCCAGTCCCCCGAAGAATGAGAAATACTCGGTGTTGGTGACTGCATTGAGGTACGCCAGGTAGAGACACACGAGTGTGCTCACGAGGCCCGCGATGAGGATCTTATTGTGCGGGACGCCTCCTTCAATAACTTCAACTTTGACTGACATCTTCAACACCTCACATTGCAACGATCAGGACCGCTACGAACCCGCACAGCGCCGAGGCTACTGCAGAAGCAACGATTGCCCGTGGCCAGCGTTTGAACTTCGGGTCGTGGGGTCCTTCAATGGTTCCTGTGATGTTGTATGCAGTGAGCACTGCATTCACGAGGAAGAGACCAACGGCAAAGATACCTGCTGCGGATACTGCGATCGGCATAACCTGAGCAGGAGTAACCTGCATGACACCTGGAAGCGTTGCCTCGTAGAGGCTGAGAAGCTCCAGGTAGATGAGAGTACCGCCGGCACCACCAAGGATACCTCCGGTCACACCACCAACGAACGAGACGAAGGGGAGGCCGTGACCCTCGGTACCCTGGGATTTGAATTCTGCCTGGGTGTCACCGGTAATCGGATCCTTTGCCACCTTACCGGAGGCGGAAGGAATACCCATGCCGAAGACATAGACGAAGTTCACCATCATACAGGTGATTGCCATCATCAGGCCGCCACCGACACCGCCGGTGATTACGGCGACAACCATACCCTGTTCAGCAGCCCATGCGCCACCGAAGAGGCCGGCAAGACCGGCACCGGCTGCGAGCATCGCAACACCTGTTGCAATACCAGGAGCCTGCCCCATTGCTGCAGGTGCACCGCCGACCGGCACGAAGTGGGTACCGAACCCGATCAGGACACCGCCGACAATGACCCCGATAAGGGCCATCAGGCCGGCGCCTGGTGAGACGAAGTAACAGAGTGCAAGGATAATGATGAGCATGACGACGCCGACTGCCATCGCGGTGGGGTTCATTGCGCCACCTGCTGCCGGCTTTGCTGCGACTGCGCTCATGAGGATGCCTCCTTAATCTCCGTGTAGGGTCCGTAGTTCTTGCGTGCCCAGACCTCGATGTACCGGTCAATGACGGTGAAGACGAGGATCATGAGAATGCCGACAACGATTGCACCCCACCCGGCACTTATCTGGTCAAAGAGAATGGTACGCCAGAGTTCGAGGAAAACAATCAGACCGAAACAGAGGCCGGATGCGGATCCGCCAATCTTGTGGGTAAAGAATCCATTGTCGATTGAGTTGCGCTCGCCTGCTTCGGCGTAGCGGACAATGTTACCGGACGCAGAGATCGGGACACCTGCACCGAACTTCTGGTTCTGGTACTGGCGTTCCTTACCGTAGTACGGGTTGCCTGTTGCAGATCCTGCAGCACCGAGTGCAATACCCCAGATCAGACCGAGAAGCGGCAGCGGGAACGGGTGTCCGAGTGCCGAATTGATCAGGTGACAGAGCGTGACGGTGGCGAAGATTGCGATAAAGGCGTGTGCCATGGTAACCGAAGTCATGGACTTGAGGACGTCCACATAGATCGGCTGCCCGAACTTGGCAAGACTTGCCGTCCTGCCTACGTATGCGGTTGTTGCATAGACGCCCTGCACAAAGACTGCGAGTACAGAACCGAGGACTATTGCAAGAACCGGGTTTACTTGCATTGCCATGAATGCCCATGCCAGGCCTGCACCAAGTGCACACCAGAGACCGTATGCCGGGGGCTCTCCAGCAACCGCCTTGTTGAAGATGCGGTGCAGGAATCCCATCTGCGGAGCGAGCTGAACCTGGGAGTTCGGGTCACCCTGGGACCCGATGTTGGATTCAGTATCTTCAGCAGAACCGGCTACAGTGGCAAGAGCTCCTGCCAATGCAGTAATTCCAATGCCAAATATAATATTAGCTACCATTTAGCCTCCTCCCTACGTGCTTATACACGAGAGTATTCAAAATGCAATGCCACGCACATCGAGTTAAAACTCTTTGTGGTCAGTGTAAAATTGGCGACCGCTTGATTAAAAGGTTTCGAATTTATTTCACCGAAATCCGGCTATTTAAAGCCCGAATTATAAAAATAACCCCGAATCGCCATTCTTTAATCATGTAGATTTGTGTTAAGGTAAAAAAAGTTTAGTTATTGGCATGGCGGGTCGTTTTTTCGACGGTGCACAATGAAGCGGGACTGTACGGGAAATTTATTACTGGCTGGTGCTTTTAATTTGTATATGGTGGATGACGGGAATACCGTACCTGAGGGCAGTGGGAGTCCTGCTGCCATCTCCCCGGGTATTCTCAGAATCATTACCCTCATCCTGACTGCAACGCTCCTCTTCACTACCGTCGGGATTTGGCTCATTGACCGGTATCTGTTCCACCTTGATGATCTCCAGTGGATCTTTCTGATAATGATCCCGTGGGGTTTTTGTATTCTTCTCCTCACTACCGCATTCGTTCTCCAGCTCGTCCGTGGTATCACGGGATCCTGGCACATTATCAAAAAGTAACAGTTCCGATAGAGGCTTGTCGGGCAGCGGTACTGTCCAGGGATTTATTCTTCACCGCTCACCGTTTTTTCTTCCTCATCATGTACCATACCCCGGCGATCATCGCTGCGACCAGGATCCCGGAGACGAGGAGGGAAGCCGGGTCGACTGAGAATCCGATCGAGCGGGGTCCGGCTGCCATCTCTCCCTTGGCCACAGGAAGAAGTGTCTCGGCAAGCCTGACCTCCACGCGGAGAGGAGCAGGGGTAATAGCGTATCTCGAAGGCAGGGTCTGGTTGGTGAGGTTGAGACCCGTGATATTGAGGTCAGGACCCGTGGGTACCGGCCCGTCGCTCACCCCAACCACTGCCCCTGCGAGCGGGACGGATTGCCAGAATACCCCGAGTACTATCAGGACGATGACGAACGGTTCTCTTCTCATACCGGCAACATCACACGATGATCAGCTTGTGCCACGGGAACAAGGTGTTTGTGGTTGAAAACCGGCAGGATCCTGCTGCGGGACCCCCGGATAACACCATTATGATCCCGTTGTTGCACGCGGTATTCCGGCCCGGCATCTGATGGATCCCTGCACGAAGATCCCGGCCGGCAAAGCGTCCGACCGGGACAGGACGAAATTCAGGCTCCGGTATGATTCCGGCAGGAACCCGTGCAGGAAGGGCCACGGTAAACAGTCGCCGGCATATTTCCTGGCGAATCAGAGAATCGTTTTAAAAAAGGTCCGCGGCCTCCGGACAAGCATCGGACACCTGGAATGAAGAGGTCAAGCTCCCTTGCCGCGGTAGAGGATTCAGGGTTACTTAGTCGTCCCGAGAAGCTTAATGTACGTGATCGAGCCTTCTTTGTCCAGAGTAATTCCCGGATGAACTGCCGGACAAGATCCCGGGTCTTCTCCGTAGGCGGGATGAGGATCCTCTCATGACCGGCCGGACCTGCCTCGAAAGGCCGGCCCCGCAGGAGGTGCTCTTTCGGGTACGATCGTGGGATATACCGGATTCTTCCTCTCCGAAATGAAAATATCTTCAATAGTCACGCCGAACAGCCCGGCAATGTTGTACGCAAGCCCGAGGGACGGGTCGAAGCGCTCGTTCTCGATTGCAATGATCGTGTGCCTCGACACCCCGAGCCGTGTTGCAAGCTCCTCCTGGGTAAGACGGTGGACTGCACGGAAGATCCTGACCTTGTTCTTCACAGGATCGTCCCTTCAGGCTCCGCCATCAATTCCGCACCATCGGAACAGAAGTGCGGGTATCCGGTCATACGTTTCCCGAAATCATCCATGAGCATCTGCATTTTTTCTAGAGAAACGAAATCGCGATAATGGCAAGCGTGATCAGGACGGTCGTGCATGCCCAGATTGCCGTGCGGGTCCGGGGCGCCATACGGTCTGTCTCCCCCAGCGGGAAAGAAACGATGATGCCGAGATAGAAGACAAGATACAGGACCATGGACGAAACGAACTGTTCCGGGGGATAGTGGAGGATCATGGTCATCGTCCCTGCCAGCAGGACAAGGCAGATCGATACCGTGAAAGGAACCGTAAGGGTACCGCTCTTCAGGGACGGGTGGGAACAGGAATACAAGTCACTCCTGAGTGGACCTCCATAGCCTTTATTTATATACTTATGAGATGTCATGTAGATAAATTACAACATTTTGGTATTAAAACTTACCTTCTGGCCGAACAGTATGCCGCAGGCTTTTTAAAACTGTCCTGCACCTGCCTGCGGTTAAAGGTACTATCGAAACAGCGAAGAGGAACAAAGGAGATTTTACCGGTATGGAGGAGCACGGTCTCACCCGGCCAGAGATCCCGGGTTCCATGACCACGAAGAAATGCGTTTTCTGCAACCCTTATGCAGATGATATTGTCGTGAAGAATGAACTCTGCTATGCCCGCTGGGACCGTTTCCCTGCGAGCAAGGGCCATATCCTCGTCATCCCGTTCCGCCATTCGCCCGACCCGTTTTCCCTGACCGGCGGGGAACGGCTTGCACTCCTCTCTCTTGTCGATGACTGCAGGACCGTGATCGAAGAAAATTTCCATCCGGCGGGATACAATATTGGGTTCAACGTCGGTACAGCGGCAGGCCAGACCGTGATGCACTGCCACTGCCATGTGATCCCGAGGTACATCGGGGACGTCAGGGAACCCCGCGGGGGAATACGGGGGGTCATCCTGGGAAAGCAGTTCTATTGACAAAAGCGGGACAACCTATTTTCATGTACCAGACAGGATGACGTTTACCTCCATATCCCGTCCCTAAACGGGAATATCGCGCTTATCGGATGTCCCGTGTTCCCGTGCCTGCCTGGTCACTTCAGGTATCGGAATTTTTCGGATCAATCGGCTGGTGAAGCGGGGTTCCGGACGTAAGATGGTAAAATACCACGGACGCAGTAATCGGCCGTTGGCCCGATACCAACCTTTATTTTCACCGGAAGAAAGGTAACCTCCGATGAATTCCCGCATGCTCGTGACAGTGCTGGTACTCGCGATCCTGGCTATTGTGTTCGTTATGGTCGTTGTCAACCCGGTCCTCCAGCGGGCCTCGCTTTCGAACGAGACAAAACAACTTGCCGCTGTAGAGATCAGGTCGTACCAGGGAAAGGATCTCTCGTCCATCAATGACTTCCATGAAAACTCTATCCTCGGTCCGCAGCACATCAACGAGTCCGATTACCGCCTCACCGTTACCGGTCTTACCAAAAACACCACGGTCTCGACATACCATGAAGTCCTCGATAACCACCAGCACTATACGAAGGTCGTCACCCTCTTCTGTGTCGAGGGCTGGGACGTGACCCTCAAGTGGGACGGAGTCCTGGTCCGGGACCTGATCAACGAAGCGGGTGTCGATCCGCGTGCGAACACGGTCATCTTCCATGCCCATGACGGGTACACGACATCGTTTCCCCTCAGTTATATCATGAACAGGGATATCGTCATGGCCTACGCGATGAATAATGTAACGCTTCCTGCCGAGCGGGGCTATCCCTTCGAGCTTGTCGCCGAGGACAAATGGGGTTACAAGTGGATTAAGTGGATCGAGAAGATCGAGCTCTCCGATGACCCGAGCTACAAGGGCTATTGGGAACAGCGCGGGTACTCGAATTCCGGTGACCTGAACGGCAGTTATTTCGGCCTCTGATCTCTCACGACAATCTCTTTTTTCCCGGACCATCTCATCATTTATTAACAGGCAGACCCCACCGGGGGATGGAAAGGTTGATCCGATGATCGCACTGAAATCCAGGGACCGTCAATGGTACATCGTCGTTCTGCTGGTGGCAGGTTTTTCCCTTTTTGCCCTCCTGCTGCGCCTGCTCCCGATGTTCGGCATGGGAAATGCGGATATCCTCTCGATGGTCGCGAGTGATGACCCCCTGTATAACCTGCGGCAGGTCGAGCAGATCCTCGCTCATTTCCCGGCGTATGCCTGGTTCGACCCGATGACCCAGTACCCCGTCGGCTCGAACATCTACTGGGGACCGCTCTTCCCGACAATCGGGGCATTCTTCTGCCTTCTTCTCGGGGCAGCCACCAGGCCGGCCATCATCGGCGTTGCCCTGGTGATACCACCGCTCATGGCCGCCGCCACCGTGGCCCTGATGTACCCGATCGGGAAGAGTTTCGGGGACTGGAAGACCGGGCTGGTTGCGTCGGGGTTCACGGCTGTGGTCTCGGGCCAGTTCTTCTTCCGCTCGCTCTACGGGTATTACGACCATCATATAGCCGAAGTCCTCTTCTCAACCCTCTTCTGCCTCCTGTATGTCGCAGCCATTCTCCGGAACAAGGGGACGAAGATCGATCTCAGGGACATTGCGGGCTACCGGGAACTTCTCCTCCTCTCTGTGGCGGCGGGGATCGGCTATCTCCTCGGCCTCTTCACGATGCCGACGATGATCCTGTTTGCCATGATCGTGGGGATCTTCACCATCATCCAGTTCATCATCGACGTCCGCCGGGGGAAACCTGTCGAATATCTCCTTATTGTCAATACCGTGGTCTTTGCAACGGCAATTATCGGACTGCTCATCTTCGGCATCAAGAGTCCCGGCATCGATCTCTCCACGTACTCAATCGGCCATATCTACGCCTATCTCCTGCTCATCGCCGGCACGGCAGCCCTCTGGCTTCTCGCGGGCTATTGCCGGGGCAGGGAGAAATATCTCTACCCGGCGAGCCTTGCCGGGCTCGGGCTCCTCGGGATTGCCATCCTGTTCGTGGTAAGCCCCCCGTTCTTCTCTCTCTTCGTAACCTCCCTCGTTGCATTCTTCGGCCAGCAGCCCATCACGAACACGGTCATAGAAGCGATCGGCTGGACCCCCCAAGAGGCCTGGGATTCGTTCAGTTACGGGCTCATCCTTTTCGCCGGAGGTGCGATCGTGATGATCTACAACAACGCGAAGGACGAGCACCCCCACCAGGTCTTCGCGCTCGTCTGGTCGCTGGTGATGTTCTACTCGACCTGGCAGCACGTGCGGTACGAGTATTACCTTGCGGTGAACATCGCCCTCCTCGCTGCGGTCTTCCTGGTATTCGTTCTCGGGCGCGGGTGGAAGGATCTCCGGGCCCTTCTCCCGTCGGCCGGACCCTCACATACCGGCGAAGTGGCAGAGAAGGAAACTCCCCGGGGCAAAAAACAGAAGAAGTCGGCGAAAAAAGGTGCCAGCACTGCCGGCACCGACTACAGTATAGCCGGGGCATCGGTTCTCGTCATTGCTCTTGCGATCCTCTTTGTGTACAGCTCCCTTTCCAACAGTTCAGCTGTCGCGGCGAGCGGGGGGCTCCGGATGAACCCCGACTGGCGCGAGACCATGGACTGGATGGGGAACAATACCCCTGATACTGGCGTGAACTACCTGACTATCTATGACCAGAAGACGTTTTCCTACCCCCCGCAGTCCTACGGAGTGATGTCATGGTGGGACTACGGGCACCTGATAACCTATATAGCAAAACGGATACCGAATGCGAACCCGTTCCAGGCGGGCGTTTCGGGTCCGAACGGGTCAGCAGCCTTCTTTATGGCGACATCAGAAGATACCGCCAACAGGATCCTTGACAATGACGGAACCCGGTATATCGTGACCGATTACGAGATGGATACCGGCAAGTTCCCTGCGATGGCGACCTGGTATAACAGTACTCTTGCGGCATCGCCGTACATGCAGACCCTGCTTGCCCCGAGCCAGTCAGACCCGACACGGGCACAGCCGGTCCAGCTCTATACCCCGCTGTATTTCCCTACCATGATCTCACGGCTCCATAACTTCGATGGCTCGCTCACCACACCGACTACTGCCTACCTTGTCGAGTATAATGATCCCGGCACATCCGGCCCGGCACTGCCTGTCATCACCGATGCGGTTGCGTTGAATGTGAGCGATGCGAAGGCCCAGGCTGCCCAGTTCAACAGCAATGCCCCCGCAGGCAGCCACGCCCGGGTCCTCAGCGTCCTGATCTGGTCGCCGGTCGATCCCGTCCCTGCGCTGCGTCAGTACCGTCTTGTTCACGAATCTCCGACGAATATTGTTCCCCTCTTCTTCAACCAGGATACCCCGGATATCCGGTACGTAAAAACGTTCGAGTACGTCAGGGGGGCTCACATCAAGGGGACCGGCATCATTGAGGTCCCGGTTGTTACGGACACGGGGCGGAACTTCACGTACCGGCAGGAGAGCGTAAACGGGGAATTCGTCGTCCCGTACTCCACGAGCGGCAACCCGTATGGTGTTCACACGACAGGAAAATACCGCATCGCCGGTACCGGCAGGGAATACGATGTGCCGGAATCAGCGGTGATGCAGGGGCTCACGATCGGTTAAACCAGGCTTTCGCGAAATAATCGGACAAACGCCCGGGGGGCCTCTGCGTACGGCCCCCCGCTGCGGTACCACCTCAATGCAGGTGTTCGTCACCTAGGAAGGTTTTTCCGAACCGTTCCTGAAGAGGATAGTCCTGCTGCATGGCGGTGGTACGGCGGAGGGCTCCCGGATAGCAGGGTTGACCGGGTTTCCTGATTCCGGAAAAAAGAACGTTTTTTCCCTCCGACGCCAGACCTTTTCCTGCGTCCCGATCGCCTTTTTTTGCCACCCGGGCCCTTATCTGCAGACGAAAAAAGGCTCAGGCCTTCGACTTCCCGGCTTCAGTGAGGAGATGGATATGGGGAATCCCGATGACACCGGCACGTTCCATGACTTTTTTGAGATCCTCCGATGCCCCGAACTTTTTCGCATTCTCCACCGTATCCCACGACATCAGGATGAAAACGTCCGTGGGGTCCGCAATATTCTGGAAGACCGTCGCACCCATTGAACCTGCCGCTTTCCGGGTGGTCTCATGTCCATCGAAGAATGGCTTCCACTTCATGAAGTCACTCACCTTGTGATGTACCAGCATGGTTGGCATGAAGCGCCCTGTTCAAACCCGGCAGGTAATAACAGTTCCGGGTTCTTCCAATTCCTGCCAGACACCTTTTCCCCTCTTTTGGAACTATTCCCTGGCCCGGTGATCGGCAAAAAGGGCCGCCAGCGGTCTTCCGGAACAGTGCATTGTCCGGCGGGATCATTCATCGTTCCTCTAAATACATTCCTGACGAGGGGGCTGGTTTCAAATTCTGAGCAGTGAGCCAATCCCTAAATAGGAGTGCCCGAAGATCACTGCCGCATGGCAAATATTGCGTATTTCGAGGTACCTGCCGACAACGTTGACCGCGCGAAGCACTTCTACCACGGCCTCCTCGGCTGGAAGATTGCCCCGACCAAAGCGATGGGAGATCCTTCAAAGATGAAAGCCATGGAGTACCAGGACGTCATCACCGGGGACGCAAAGGAAGGAACCCTCAACATGGGCGGCATGTACAAACGCCAGATGACCGAGCAGATCATGAATTACGTAATGGTCGAGGATATTGACAAGGTCCTTGCAAAAGTAGCAAAGCTCGGGGGAAAGATCGTTGTACCGAAGATGGAGATCAAGGGTGTTGGCCTGACTGCGATCATCCAGGACACTGAAGGAAATGCTTTCGGTGTCTGGAAACCCCAGATGTAAAGCAACCCCTAATGTAAGACAGCCCCCGGCATCCGGAGGGATGGCCTTTTTTTTATCCTGATATCCGGCCAAAAATGTCGTGACACTGTCGGCAAAGCCGGTCGTATCGGAGAACCCGGTGGGTCGGGGCGTTAGGCGGGAAGACCAGATGGTGTCAGGGAATCTGCCAGGAGATGGGTGGCATAACCAAAAAAAAACGCTGAGCAGGCAAAGAGGAGCGGAAGTCTGGAGGGAGCAGGAAGGTTTACGACTGCAGTCATGGTCAGGGCAAGACCTGCCAGGACTCCCCCCAGAGCCCGCC
>Ga0187765_10000947_pt1 | contig 10991 bp, 14 predicted proteins | sample 0216_QUI02_MP05__3_FD_133018 | JGI IMG/M metagenome (GOLD analysis project Ga0187765, IMG submission 133018) | Tropical peat soil microbial communities from peatlands in Department of Meta, Colombia - 0216_QUI02_MP05_10_MG | ecosystem: Environmental > Terrestrial > Soil > Wetlands > Peat ...
CGGCACACCTCCGTCCGGGTTGACGGTCACCAGCCCCTGGCATCGGGTGAAGTCGGCCTGGGCGGTGTACGGCGGATAGAGCCAGCTCACCACCGAGGTCTCGTTTCCCTTCGGTCCGCAGAACAGCGTGACGTCGCTCACCCCGAGCAGGTCGTTGGCCTGAAGCGAGACGAGATTGGACAGGAGCAGGACGTCCAAGGGACGGGGCACGGCCACCGTCAGCTCCGGCTTACCCTGGGTGGGAGAGGGCAGGGTCAGGTCGAGGCAGCCCGGGGCGACCACCAGGCAAAGGCCGAGCAGCACCGCCGGCGCGGTTCGCCCTGGTCGATGCTCGACGGTCGTCGGCACGAGTCCCCCCCGGGGATTCCAGCCGCGCACACCATAGAGAGACGCTGCCAGCCCAGCAATCTGCTCCGCGTGGGTCGAGGACCACCCGGCCGGACCGAGGCGCTCACCCGGGAATGCTGGCCAGGAATCGATCCAGGGCGGCGTTGACCGCCTCCGGCCGGTCGAGCTGGAGCCAGTGGCTCACGCCGTCGATGAACTCGCAGGGCAGCTCGGGCACCGTCTTCTGGAGCGAGAGCGGCCCGTCGAGCATCCGCGCCGCCACGATGGCCTTCGGACCTGGAAACCGAGCGATGGCCTCCTTCGGGTCGAAGGAGAGGAGCTCCTCCATCAGGGCGACGTACACCTCGCGCGGCGTCCGCTCCAGGGTCCCCATCACCCGGACGCGGGTCTCGGGCGTGGCGGCGGCGAGCAGCACCGAGAACCAGGAGTGGACGCTGACCGCAAACCGCTCCGGTCCCATCGCCGTGCGCCAGGCCTCGAGCTCGACCGGGGGGATCTGGCGGAGGTCGCCCCCCGAATCGAGGAACAGCGCCCCGGCGAGCCGCTCCGGGATCTGGCCGCACGCGGCGGCCACCACCGAGCCGCCGTAGCTGTGGCCGACGAGCACGAACCTGGCGAGCCCGAGCGCGTCCGCCACCCGGACCACGTCGCCGACCATGGCCTCGAGGGAAAAGGACCCGTCCGAGGGGGCGTCGGACTCGCCCAGGCCGCGCAGGTCGAAGCACACCGTCCGCCGGTTCCGGGCCAGGTGGGGGGCGGTGGCCGCCCAGTGGGTGCGGTCTCCGCCGTTGCTGTGGACCAGGACCACCGGGGTCCGGCCCTGTCCGGAGGACTCGACGCGCAGGCGGCCGGCGCCTCCCTGGACCCAGGACGTCGTCGGGGCATCCATCGCTGCGCCCCTGCCCTACAGGAAGGGGCCAGCAGAGGCAAGGCGCTCGGCCGCGGTGCTAGAGGAGCGGGTGCCATGCTCGCCGCCCGCCCCAGGATCGAGCCCCGCCGGGTGCCCGGCGCCGACTCGGTGGTGGTGAAGGAGATCTACCTCTCGCTCCAGGGCGAGTCCTCGCACCAGGGTCTGCTCTGCAGCTTCGTCCGACTCACCGGCTGCCACCTGCGCTGCAGCTACTGCGACAGCGCCTTCGCCTTCCAGGGCGGGGAGCGGCTGTCCGTGGACGAGGTGGTGACCCGGGTGGTCGCGCTGGGAGCCCCGCGGGTGGAGGTCACCGGCGGCGAGCCCCTCCTCCAGCCGGGCGTCTACCCGCTCCTCGAGCGGCTCCTCGCCGCCGGGCTGACCGTGCTCCTCGAGACCTCCGGCGCGATCGACGTCCGGCTCGTGCCGCCCGAGGTGCACAAGATCGTGGACCTCAAGACGCCCAGCTCGGGCGAGTGCGACCGGAACGACTACCGCGTCCTGGAATCGATGACCGCCGGCGACGAGCTGAAGTTCGTCATCGGCACCCGCCAGGACTACCTCTGGGCCCGCGAGCAGCTCCGTGCGCGAGGCCTGGCCGGCCGGCCCTTCGGCCTGCTCTTCGGCTGCGTGCACGGCGTGCTTCCCGCCCGGACCCTGGCGGAGTGGATCATCGCCGACCGGCTCCCGGTCCGCTTCCAGCTCCAGCAGCACAAGGTCATCTGGGAGCCGGCTGCGCGCGGCGTCTAGCGGAACGGCTCCACCGCCGACGCCTGGTGCACGGCGAGGAGCACCGCCGCCAGCCCGAGACAGGCCAACCAGCCGCACACCAGGGCCGCCTTGCGCGGGTGCTGGAAGTGCCGCACCGCGAACCAGAAGATGTAGAAGGGAATGAGGAGCACCATCAGGCCGGTGCCCAGGCTGCGCCGGAAGGCGAAGACGAGGATGGGGATGGAGAGGAGGGCCGCCGCGACGGCGAAGAAAGCCCCTCCCCAGGCGAGCGGCGTCACGTAGAGTGCATCTCCGCCGCGCCGGATATCAGGACTCGGGGCGGCTGCCCACCCTTCCGGAGTCGCCGATGAATGCCCTGCGCAAAGTCCTCCTCTGGATCACCAGCGGAGGAATGATCGGCGGATTCACCGCCTCCCTCGCCGCCCGGTTCCTGGTGCCGAAGTTCAACGCGCCGATCAGCGGCGTCTACGCCCAGTGCGACTGCGCCTCGGTCACCCTGGGGACGGCCACCTCGATGTTCACCTGGACGCTGGTGGGGACCCTGGTCGGAGCGCTGGTGGGCGTCGTCCTGGGCGTCATGGGCGCGCTGGGGGGCCGCTCGAAAGCTTCCTCCGAGCCGCCGGCGAAGTCCGCCTAGACGCCGAGACCAGGGCTCGCTTCTCGGCCCGGTCGAGCCGCTTCAGCGCCGCCTCTCGCCGCAGGGCCGCGCCCCGGTCCGAGGCCGGCTCGCGGTAGACGAGACGGACGGGCAGCCGGCTCCGGGTGTAGGCCCCGCCCCTGCCGGCGGCATGGGTGGAGAGGCGCCGGTCGAGGTCGTTGGTCGCGCCGGTGTAGAGGCTCCCGTCGCCACAGCGCAGGATGTAGACGCACCAACCCCGGCCGGCCATGGAGGGCGAGGGTAGCACCCGGGGGGAGGACGCTGGCCGGAGCGGGCCCGGGCGTGCTAGGCGAGCCCCCCGCCATGATCGATCTCCTCCTCCGGCGCCAGGGCTCCCTCGCCCTGGTGCTCGCTCTCGCAGCCTGCTCCCGCTCCAGCGACAAGGTGACCATCGACCTGCGGCGGGGCTCGCAGGGGACCCCGGTGGCCACCTACGCCGGAGGATTCCTCAGCGTCGAGGAGGTGAACCGGGCGCTGGCCCAGATGCCGCCCATGGTCCGGATGCGCTACCAGACCCCGGCCCAGAAGAAGGAACTCGTCGAGCGGCTGGTGCGCCTCGATCTGCTCGCCCGCGAGGCCGCCGCTCGCGGCCATGCCAACGACCCGGAGGTGGTGGAGGCGTTCAAGAACATCCTCGCCCAGCGGACGGTGAAGGATGAGCTGGACAGCAAGAGCGCCGCCCCCACCGATGCCGAGGTGCAGGCCTACTACGACGCCCACCCGGCGGACTACGCGCGGCCCGAGACCTACCGGGTGAGCACCCTCTTCCTGGCCGCCCCGGAGAACGACGCCGCCCGGAGGAAGACCCAAGGGATGCGCGCCCAGCAGCTCCTGGCGCAGGCGCGCCGCCTGAAGCCGGACGACTTCGCCGGCTTCGGCCAGCTGGTGAAGGCCAACTCCGAGGATCCCTCGAAGATGATGGAGGGCGACCTCCGGGCGCTGACCATCGCCGACCTCACCAACCGCTACGGGCCGGAGGTGGCCCGCGCGGTCCAGGACCTCCAGAACCCCGGCGACCTGTCCGGCGTCGTCCAGACCAAGACCGGATTCCACATCCTCAAGCTTCGCGCCCACACCCCGGCCAGCCAGGCGCCTCTGGCCGAGGTGAAGGCCCAGATCACCACCCGCCTCCAGAACGAGAAGCGCAACCAGGCCTACGAGAAGTTCCTCGCCGACCTCAAGACCCGGGCCAACGTGCAGATCGACGAGGCCGCCCTGGCCAAGGTCGTCGTCGAGGGGCCGCCCCGGGGCGGGGAGCCGGGGCCCATGCCCCCCCGGGCGATGATGCCCGCCCCCGGCGGCGCGCCCCTCCCGGCTCCGATGCCGGCCTCGGGCTCCGGACCGGCGCCGGCTGCGGCGCCGCCCGCCCGTCCATGAGGCGGGGCGCGGTCCTCCTTTTGTCCGCCGGTCTCTCCGGCGCCTGTACCCGCTCCGGTCCTCCCCCGCTCGACCCGGCGGTGGTGGCCACGGTCAACGGCGAGGCGATCCCCAAGGTGGAGTTCGAGCGGGAGCTCGACCTCGCCTTCGAGGTCCCGGACGGCGCACCGAGCCCTACCCCGGATCAGCTCCTCGCCCTCAAGAGCACCGTCCTCCGGGGGCTGATCGACCGCCAGCTCCTGCTCCAGGACGCCCGGGCCCGCGGCGTCACCGTCTCCGAGGAAGCCGTCCGCCGCGTGGTGGCGCGGCTCAAGTCCGACTTCCCCGAGGAGCGCTTCCGCGAGGCGCTCGCCCAGGGAAGGCTGACCGAGCAGGAGTTCGAGCGAAAGACGGCCGCCCAGCTCACCGTGGAAAAGCTCGTCGATGGGGTGGTCTACGAGCGGGTGGCGGTCACCGAGGAGGAGCTCCAGGGCTACCTCGACGCGCACACCGCCGAGTTCCAGGAGCCGGAGCAGGTGCACGCCGCGCAGATCGTGGTCAAGGAGATGGACGAGGCGAAGAAGCTCCGGGAGGAGCTCCGCTCGGGTGCCCGCTTCGCCGACCTGGCCCGCGCCCACAGCCTCTCCGCGGACGCCCGCGTGGGCGGCGACCTGGGCTGGTTTCCCAAGGGGGTGATGCCCCCCGAGTTCGACAAGGTGGCATTCTCTCTGCAACCAGGGCAGATCTCGGACGTGGTCACCAGCGAGTACGGCTTTCACATCTTCAAGGTCATCGAGCGCCGGCCGGCGAGGCGGAAGGAGCTGGCCCAGGTCCGGCGCGAGGTGGAACGGCTGCTCCTGCGCGAGAAGCGGGAGAAGGCCCAGCACGCCTACCTCGCCGCCCTGCGCGAGCGCGCCACCATCCGCACCAACGACGCGGTGCTGGCCCGGATCCCGGGACCTCGACCGGTCGCCGCCCGGCCGGCGGAGGAGGCCCGCCCGTGAGCCAGACGCCGCTTCGCCTTTCCGGGTTCCTGCTCGCCGCACTCCTCGTCCGTCCAGCCCGGGCGGAGGTGGTGGATCGGGTGGCGGCGGTGGTGAACAACGAGATCGTCACCCTGAGCGCCGTCCAGAAGCGGGCCGTCTTCGAGTTCCAGCGGCTGGACGCGGAGGCGCCCTCCGACCGTCAGAAGAAGCGTGAGGAGATCACCCGCCGCACGCTGGATGGGATCATCGACGAGATCGTCCTCGACCAGGAGCTGAAGGAGTCGAAGATCACCATCGATGACAAGCAGGTGGACCTGAGCGTCCAGGAGGTGATGAAGCGCTACAACTTCACGCCCGATCAGCTCGCCCAGGCGGTGGCCAACGAGGGCCTGACCATGGCCGAGTACCGCGAGCAGATGCGCAAGCAGCTCGCCCGCTACCAGCTCCTCCGCGAGAAGGTGCAGAAGAAGATCAAGGTCAGCGAGGCGGATGTGCGGAGCGAGTACGACCGGATGGCCCGCGACGAGGGCAAGGAGATCGAGATCCACATCCGTCACATCCTGGTCCAGCTCCCCCAGAACGCGACGCCGGCGGAGGTGGAGAAGGCGGAGGAGAAGGCCAAGGCCCTGGCCGCCGAGGCTCGCCAGCCGGGCGTCGACTTCGCCGAGCTGGCGAAGAAGAAGAGCGAGGGTTCGAGCGCCGCGGACGGCGGTGATCTCGGCTTCTTCAAGCGCGGGGCGATGGTCCCCGCCTTCGAGGCGATCGCCTTCGCGCTCAAGCCGGGCGAGATCTCGGATCCGGTGCGCACCTCCCTCGGCTGGCACATCCTCAAGCTGGAGGAGTCGCGCGCGGTGGGGCTTCCCCCGCTCTCGGAGATGAAGACCCAGATCGAGGACAAGCTCCGCGCCGAGCAGGCCGGGCGGGCGTCGGCCCAGTACGTCCAGCAGCTCCGTCAGGCGGCGGTGGTGGACAACAAGCTGTTCCCCGCGGCCTCGTCCCTGCCGAAGACGACCGAGTGACCCTTCCCCGGGTGGGCATCTCGCTGGGCGACCCCTCGGGCATCGGACCGGAGGTGGTGGCCCTCGCGCTCGAGGCGCCGCCGGTAACCGAGGCCCTGGTCCCGGTGGTGTTCGGCGACGGTCCGACCCTGGAGCGCTTCGGCGTCCTGCGCACCCTCCCTCCGCGCACCGCCGCCGAGCTGGCCGGCCACCCCGGCCCGGCCCGGGTGGCGGTCACCGATCTTTCGGAGAAGGACCGGCGGCCGGGAAAGCCGTCGCGCGCCGGGGGGAGGGCGCAGCTGGCCTATGTCGAGGCCCTGGTCGCCGCCGCCCGCGCCGGGGCGGTGGACGCGCTGTGCACCGCCCCCGTCTCGAAGGAGCAGATCCTCCGCACCGGAGCGCACTTCACCGGCCACACCGAGCTGCTGGCCGATGCCTTCGGGTGCGAGGCGCTGATGCTCATGGACGGGCCCCGCATCCGGGTGGCCCTGGCCACCAACCACCTTCCGCTGCGCGACGTCCCCCGGGCGCTGAGCGTGCCGCGGCTCACCGCCCAGCTCCAGCTCCTGGCCGCCTCGCTCCGGCCCAGGCTAAGGCGGCCGGCCCGCATCGGCGTCACCGGGCTCAACCCCCACGCCGGCGAGGGCGGCCTGCTCGGGGACGAGGAGGTCCGCATCATCGCCCCGGCGGTGGCCCGCGCCCGCCGGCGCGGGGTGGACTGCACCGGGCCTCTCCCCGCCGACGGGCTCTTCGCCCATCCGGACCGGATGCCCTTCGACGCGGTGCTGGTCATGTACCACGACCAGGGGCTGGTGGTGGCCAAGGCGCTCGACTTCGACCGGACGGTCAACGTCACGCTCGGGCTGCCGCTGCCGCGCACCTCGCCCGACCACGGGGTGGCCTACGCGCTGGCCGGCACCGGCCAGGCCACCGCCGGACCGATGATCGCCGCCCTGCTCAAGGCCGCCGAGCTGGCCTCGCCACCTCGGGCCCGGCGCCGGGCCGCACCGGACGCGGCCGGCGCCTCTGGCGAACGTAGCGGGAACCGCTAGGCCGTCCCGGGCGGCGCTTCTGGGGGAAGCTCGACGGGGTGCTCGGCAAGCCGGTGCGCTGACCCTCAGCGACCGGCCGGCGGCGGGCCGGCCCACCGCGCGAGCTTGGCGGCGCACCACACCACCGTCGCCTCCAGGCCCACCGAGGCCTGGCCGGTCTCGAAGGCGTAGAGGACGTCGCCGCCGTACCGGCAGGCCTCCCGGTCCACCAGCTGATGCTTGCAGGCGTCCAGCGTGTAGGCCTCGGCGGAGACGGTGGCGATGTCCTCGATGGGCGCCGACGGGCGGTCCTGGCGCGACAGGAGCAGCTGGACGCGGCAGCCGTCCGGTCGGGCCGGACCGGGCGTGCCGATGAAAGCCGGGGGCCGTCCCTCGGCGACCGGCCGGGGCTCGGACGCGCAGCCGAGCACCGCCCAGGGGAGGAGGGCGACCAGGAGCGCACGGTCCATGGCGGGACTGTCCGGCCTCCGGGCCGGGCAACGCAAGGGGCGTGGCGCTCGGCTCACGCCGCGGTGAGGGTGATCTCGGCGATCTCCGGTGCAGCCAGGAGCCGCATCTTTGGCCCCCAGGTCCCCGTTCCTCGGTGTGTGTAGACCCAGATGCCGAACAGCCTCTTCAGCCCGCTCAGCACCGGCTGGCTGAGCCACACCAGGAGGTGGAAGGGGAAGATCTGGCCCCCGTGGGTGTGGCCGGAGAGCTGGAGGTCCACCCCGGCCTCCGCCGCCGTCCTCGCCGCCGACGGCTGGTGCGCGAGGAGCACGCGGGGAGCCCCGGCCGGCGCTCCGGCGAAGGCCAGATCCGGCCGGCAGGCGTGCTCGGGATGGAAGCGCGCCCCCTGGAGATCCGGGACGCCGCCGAGGGCGAGCTCGCTTCCCCCCCGGGAGATGACCCGGTGCGTGTTGCGCAGCACGGTCAGTCCGAGCCGGTCCACCTCGGCCTCCCACTCCGGACCGCCCCAGTAGTACTCGTGGTTGCCGGTGACGTAGTAGACGCCGTAGCGGGCCCTGAGCTCGGCGAGCGGGGCGACCTCGTCGCGCAGCGCCCGCACCGGGCCGTCGACCAGGTCTCCGGTGATCGCCACCACGTCCGGGACGAGCGCGTTCACCCGCTCCACGACGCGCCGGAGGAAGTGAACGTCCTTGCGCTCCCCGATGTGCAGGTCGCTGATCTGGACGATGCGGAGCCCGTCGAGCCCCTCGCCCAGCCGCGGGAGGGGGACCCGCACCCGCCGGAGCTGGAAGCGGCCGCGGGCCGAGGCCACCGCCCAGGCGGTGAGCAGGAGGGCGAGGGTTGCGATGGCCGCCGCCTGGAGCCGGGCCTCGTGGACGCGCGCAGCCCCGGCCGGAAAGCCACGGATCAGATCCACCCCGAGCCGCAGGACGTCGGTGCCCACGGTGGCGGTGAGCAGGATCCCCGCCCCCCCGAGCCAGAAGGTGGCGAAGGCGAACAGGCCGCGGCTCAGGCGGTTGCCCGTGGTGCGGATGAGGAAGAAGCCGACCGGCACCGCGGCCCCGGCCAGGGCGAGGAGCAGCCAGCCCAGCGCACCCCACGGCGCGGGCAGGTGGGTGTCGGAGAAGAGGCGCAGCCCCGGGTAGACGTGGAGGAGCCCGAACACGGCGGAGGCGGCCGCGAAGAATGTGACCAGCCGGCGACGGCGCGGAAACGGATCGGCCATGGGGGGATGTTTTCACCTGTAACACCTCTCCCGCGGTGCCGCATGCCCGCGGCGAAAGGCCGCTTTCGTGCAGTGGGCGACGTTCTCCGGGCACGCAATGGGGAAGCGGCCCGAGCGTGATCAGGGCGCAGGCGGCCGGTAGAGGGCGGCCTGCCTGGGAGAGTACAGGTCACCATGAATTCCATCGTTGCCGAGAAGCGATTCCATTTCTTCGGGCTTCCCATCCTGGTCATCGCCCTGTCCCTGTTCTACATGCTCGGCGCCGCGGCCCTCGTCGCGTCGGCGGTACGCTCGGGCGAGCTGGCCTCGATCCGCGGTGCGCGCGCGCTCGTCGTCCCGGCCGTGGCCACCGACGCCACCTAGCCGCGCGGTGAGCGCTTCGCTCCAGCCGAGAGCTCGGACATGTTCTCGGCGCGGAGCAGGCGCTTGGTGAGCAGCGTCCCGAGCGCCGACTTCGGAATGCACCACAGCTGCTGAGCATCCTCCCACTTCCCGAGCACGGCGACGGCCCGGACCTCTCCCGAGTCGCGAAAGCGGGCATTGAGCCGCTTGACCAGCGCCCGGAGGTCCGGCGTGGGCCATCGCTCCACCCCCTCTGTTCCCTGCACCCAGAGCTCGGGGGGCTGGGCGCGCACGTCCACCACGCGCAGGGCCTGCGCCTGGCCGCCGATGCGCAGGCAGAGCGGACCGAGGAGCTCGTCCGGGCGCACGTCGAGGGCGACGCTCAGCCCGCCCTCCAGGGCGCCGGCGGCGCAGAGGGCCGGAAGCGAGGCGCCGTCGGACGGGGCGTGCTCCGGGCGGACGAGCAGCCCCAGGGCGGCGAGCTCGGCGAGCAGCCCGGGCCGCCGCGCAGGCGAACGGGTCCTCGCGCCGCTCATCCGTGTGCCGACGCCGGAGCGCTCGCTGGACCGACCACCCGGTTCCGGCCCAGCCGCTTGGCCTCGTACATCCGCGCATCGGCCAGGGCGATGACCTCTCGGAAGCTGTCACCGTCCGACGGCCAGCTGGCCACTCCGATGCTCATCGTCACCCGGGCGGCGCCGCGCGGCAGCTGAAGCTCGTGGGCGGCGACCCGCTCGCGGAGCGCGTCGAGCCGGGCCACCACCTGCGCCACCTCCGACCCGGGGAAGGCGAGCACGAACTCGTCCCCGCCGAAGCGGGCGATGAGGTCGCTCTTCCGGATGGACTGGCGCAGCATCTGCGCCACCGCCTGCAGCGCCTGGTCGCCTCCCGAGTGGAGGTGGGTGGTGTTCACCGTCCGGAAGCCGTCCAGGTCGGCCACCGCCACCGCCAGGGGCTCGCGGCGCCGGCGGGACCGGCTCGCCTCCTCCTCCAGGCGCTCCAGGAACCAGGTCCGGTTGGCGACGCCGGTGAGCGAGTCGGTCCCGGAGAGGGTACGCCACCGCCGGCCGCGCAGGGCGACCGAGGTGGCGACCAGTCCTGCGGCGGCCAGCATCACCAGCCGGCCGATCTGCGCGCTCCAGCTGAAGAAGCCGTAGAGCGGCTGCTCCCCGGCGGTCACCGCCAGGGCCCAGTGGCGGTCGGCGAAGGCGGAGAGGCCGCCGAACTCCACCACCGCCAGCACCGAGGCCAGCACGCACAGCCGCCAGTCGTAGCGGAGGCCGGAGCTGGCGATGGCCACGAAGTAGGCCTCGAACACCACGCGGCTGTTGACCGCGGTCAGGGGCCGGTCGAGGAGAAGGAAGGCGCACAGGCCGGCCGAGACCAGCGTCACGTCTCCCACCACGCTCACCAGCGGGATCCACGGCCGGAACCGCCGGCGAACCGCAAGGTAGATGCCCAGCGAAAAGGCGAAGGCGACCAGGGTGAGCGTGCTGCCCACCAGCCTCTCCTTGGGTTCCTGGGGCGCGAGCTGGATCAGCCCGATCAAGGCGACGATCCCCAGCCGGACCTTGGCCACCAGCCGCTCCCCGGCCTCCCCCGCCTCGAGGACCAGGTGGTCGCGCTCGACGAGCGCGCGGCGGAAGCGCGCGAGCAGCGAACGCCTCGACCTCCTACGGCTGTGCGGAGAAACACCTACAGTCTGGATCACCGAGAGCCCGAGCCTACTCCCGGCCGAGCGCACTGGCGCGGGTTCGTCCGGACCTCACCTCCTCCCACCCCGTCGGCTGGGCGACGCTTCAGACGTTGAAGCGGAAGTGCATGCAGTCCCCGTCGCGGACCACGTAGTCCCGTCCCTCGACCCGCAAGAGCCCCTTCTCCCGCACCGCGGCCTCGCTCCCGTAGGTGAGGAGGTCCTTCCAGTCGAAGACCTCGGC
>Ga0187765_10000948_pt1 | contig 10984 bp, 8 predicted proteins | sample 0216_QUI02_MP05__3_FD_133018 | JGI IMG/M metagenome (GOLD analysis project Ga0187765, IMG submission 133018) | Tropical peat soil microbial communities from peatlands in Department of Meta, Colombia - 0216_QUI02_MP05_10_MG | ecosystem: Environmental > Terrestrial > Soil > Wetlands > Peat ...
GATGCAGATCATCGAGCGCGAGCGGGTGACGAGCTGGGGCGCGATGAATACCGTCATCTGGCGGATGATGCGCCATCCGGAGTTCGGCAAGTACGACCTGTCGTCGCTGCGCAACGTCGGCAACGGCGGCGCGCCGACGCCGCCCGAGCTGCAGCGGCAGGTGCGCGAGCGCTTCCCCGCCATCGGCCTCGGGCTCGGGCACGGCTACGGCTCGACCGAGTCGACTGCGCTGGCGACGATCATCAACGGCGAGGAGTGGCAGCAGCACCCGGAGTCGGTCGGGCGGCCGTTACCGACGGTCGAGATCCAGATCCGCGATCCCGAGGGCCGGCCGCTCGCAGAAGGCGAAGAGGGCGAGGTGTGCATCCGCAGCCCGCTCGTGATGCTCCGCTACTGGAACCGTCCCGCCGAGACCGCCGAGACGATCGCGCCCGGGCGCTGGCTGCGCACCGGGGACATCGGCCGCATGTCGGGCGGCCGTCTCTACCTCGCCTCGCGCAAGCGCGACCTGATCCTGCGCGGCGCGGAGAACGTCTACCCGGTCGAGATCGAGAACCGGCTCGCCGAGCACCCGGGAATCGAGGAGGCCGCCGTGGTCGGCGTCAAGCATGAGGAGCTCGGCCAGGAGGTGAAGGCGATCGTCGTTCCGCGGCCGGGAGCTCGGCTCGACCCCGGCGAGCTCGCCGCGTTCGTCGGCGAGAAGCTCGCTTACTTCAAGGTGCCGGCGCACTGGGAGATCCGCCGCGAGCCGCTGCCGCGCAATGCGGCGGGAAAGGTGCTGAAGCAGGTCCTGACCGGCGAGGCGGCGAGCGGATTCGTCGAGGAGTAGCGCGTCGCGGCTCGCCTCGGAGCGGGCGGCGAGCCGGTCTGCCGGTCGCTTCGTCAATCTCCTCGGGCCGGCCGGAATACCGCCAGCGTCACCTCGTCGCTCACGTCCTCGAACGCGACCTCGGCGCGCATGCCGATCGCGAGCGAAGCGGGCTGGACGTCTCGCATCCAGGTGAGCATGCGCGGCCCCTCGTCGAGCTCGATCACCACGGTCGCGTACGGGACCTCGAGGAACGCCGGATGCATCGGCCGGTGCGTGACCGACCAGGAGAAGACGCGACCCCTGCCGCTCGAGCGTGCCCACTCGAACTCGGAGCTGCTGCAAGCCGGACAGAGCACGCGCGGCGTGTGCCGCCAGCGCCCGCAGCCCGTGCAGCGCTGGAAGCGCAGCTCGCGCCGGCGCAGGAAGCCGTAGAACTCGGCGGCGAAGCCACGCAGCACCGGCTGCGGCCGGCGGAAGACGTCCGCGCTCATCGCCGCAGCACCGCGAGGCCGCCGTCGCCGAAGTCGCCCCAGCCGGTGACGATGCCGACGCGCGCGCCGTCGACCTGCGCCCTGCCCGCCTCGCCGCGAAGCTGGCGGACCGCCTCGACGACGTGGTTCATGCCGACGACGTGCGCCTGCGAGAGCAGGCCGCCGTGGGTGTTGATCGGCAGCCGCCCGCCGAGCTCGATCGCGCCGCCGCGCACGAACGACTCGCCCTCGCCGCGCCTGCAGAAGCCTGCCTCCTCGAGCTGGTGCAGGGCCTCGAAGGTGAAGCAGTCGTAGATCTCGGCGAAGTCGGCGTCCTCGGGGCCGAGGCCGGCCATGTCGTAGGCCCTGGGCGCCGCATCGGTGAGCCCGATCGTCAGCAGGTCGGTGCGGTTCAGGAAGTCGTCGGCCGGGTACGGGTGTCCTTCGGCGACCCCGGAGATGTACACCGGTCTGTGCTTGTCGAGCCGGATGGCGCGCACCGCCGAGGTGACCACCACCGCGGCCGCGCCGTCGGTCTCGAGGCAGCAGTCGAGCAGGCGGTACGGCTCGCAGATCCAGGGCGAGGCGAGGTAGTCCTCGAGGCTCATTGGCCGCCCGCGCATCACCGCGCGCCCGTTGAGCTGGGCGTGCTTGCGGCAGGCCACGGCGATCGCGCCGAGGGCCTCGGGCGAGGTGCCGAACTCGTGCATGTGCCGGCGCGCGATGAGCGTGTACCACTGGGCGGGCGAGCACGATCCGAACGGGATGTAGTAGTCGCGGATCGCCGAGCCCATGCTCGACTCGAACTTCGCCATCTCCGCCGCCAGCTGGGTCAGGTCACCGCGTACGCGGCGGCCGGAGTAGCCGTTCCAGCCGGTCGGGACGAGCACGTGGCTCGCGACGCCGTGCGCCACCGCCATCGCCGCGCCCTGCAGCGACACGACGCTCGACGCGCCGCCCATGTTGACCTGCGCCGCGAAGCGCAGGTTCTCGATGCCGAGGTTCGCGGCGAAGTCCTCGGCCGAGCCGCCCCAGATCGGAGCCATGACGCCGTCGACGTCGCGCGGCGAGAGCCCGGCGTCGGCGATCGCCGCGAGCGACGCCGCGAGCATCAGCTCGAGCTCGCTCACCCCGGAACCGGGCGCGCGGCAGTAGCCGGTCTCGCCGACGCCGACGATGCAGGCCAGGTCGCGGAGGGACAGCATCGCCCTCACTTCGCCGGTTGCCGCCGGCGATGCAAGCGGGCGATCGTCCGCCGCGCTACTTCTTGGCGATCGGGAGGTTCGCCGCGAGCTGCAGGTCGATCAGCATGTTGAGCCGGCTCTCGATCTGGTAGAACCTCGCCAGCTGCTTGCCCGAAAGAACGCTCTCGAACTTGGGGAGATACTGCTTCTTGAGCGCGGCCCGCTTCTCTTCGAGGTCGAGCGCCTTGGTCGTGAGCTCCTTCGCCTTCTCGTCGCTCAGCGAATCGTAGTTCTCCGCGTAGTCCTTGATCAGCGCGACCCTTGCGTCGTTGAGCTTGCGGAGGTCGTCCTCGTACTGCCGGTAGACCTTCCAGAACGCCTTCGACTCCTTTTCGCCGAGCTCGAGATTCGCCTTGAGCACGTCGTCCTTGTCCGCCCGGATGTCGGAGCGCAGGAGATCGACGTAGGCGTCGAGCTGACCCGGCCCGGAGCTCTTCGGAGCCGTCGCCGGCTGCGCCAGTCCGCGAGCCGGCAGCAGGACCGGCAGGAGAGCTGCGACGCCGACAAGAACGACCAACGTGCCGAATGCGAGGCGATTGCTGCTGCGTGTTGTCGTCATGCGATGCTCCTTTGTTTGCGCTCGTGCGAGCGGCCTCTGGGCGGACCCCCTCGTGTCGCCCCTCTCAAGGTGTCGCGAGCCGCCCGACCGGCGGTCGGCTCGATGCAGCATCGAAGCCCGTAGCCTCCTCGCCGCTCCTCAGAGACGCGGATCGGCTCCGACGCTGCGCAGCATACCGCATCGCTTGCGGGACGGGAAAGCGCTCGCCATCCGAAGCCGGGCGGTCCCGTCCGCTCCGGCGGACACTGTCCTCAGCAGAGGACGTCGCCCCACGATGCGAGCCGCTCCGCGGCCAGATCTCCGGCCGGAGTGAGAGAACGCGATCCCGCGCCTCGCCATCGCCCGGTAGTGGGCAAGTCTGACCCATTACCCATCGCCATTTTTTATTGACGTACGAGAGACGTTTGATCTAAATTCCGGCTTGCCGCCGGCGATCAGCACACGTCCGGCTGCTCGGAGGGCGAACTGATGTTCAAGCGAGTTGCCCTGCTGCCGCTTCTCCTTCTCGCCATCGGCCTCGGCGCACGGCCCGCCCGGGCGACGCTCGACGACGTTCGCTTGAACGAGTTCCTGGCCAGCAACGACAGTATCTTCCCCGACGAGGACGGTGATTTCGACGACTGGGTCGAGCTGTACAACGCAGGCACCGACCCGGTCGACCTCGGCGGGTCGTACTTGACCGACAATGCCGGGAACCTCACCAAGTGGCAATTCCCGAGCACGGTCCTCCCGGCGGGCGGATACCTGGTCGTCTTTGCATCGAACAAGAACCGCGCCGTGAGCGGCGCGCCGCTGCATACCAACTTCGCTCTCAGCAAGGGCGGCGAGTACCTGGGCCTCGTCAAGCCTGACGGCGTCACCATCGTCTCGCAGTTCGCCCCGGAATTCCCGCCGCAGGTGACCGACATCTCCTACGGAATCGACCCGACCGGCCAACCGAACTACCTCGCCACCCCGACGCCGGATTCCGCCAACGCCGCTGCCATCGAGGTCGTCCTCGACCTGAGCTTCAGCGCCGAGCGCGGCTTCTACGATGCCCCCTTTGACTTGACGATCTCGACCCCGACCTCGGGCGCCCAGATCCGCTATACCACCGACGGGAGCTTGCCCACGGCGACGCACGGGACGGTCTACGACGCCGCGATCCCGATCTCGACGACCACCACTCTCCAGGCCGCCGCGTTCAAGTCCGGCGCCATCCCGACGACCCCGATCACCCACACCTACATCTTCCTCGACGACGTGCTGAAACAGACCGGAGCGGGTTTCCCTGCGCACTGGGGATCGGCGCGCGTAGACTATGCGGTGGACCCCACGGTCGTGAACTCTCCGGCCTACAGCGGCGAGATCAAGGACGACCTGAAGGCGGTCCCCACCGTCTCCATCGTCGCCAATCTGGACGATCTCTTCGGTCGCACACGCGGCATCTGGAGCAATCCGACGCTGCGCGATACGGCGGGCGAGCGCCCGGTCTCGACCGAGCTGATCTACCCGAACGGCCAGGACGGTTTCCAGATCAACTGCGCGATCCGGATCGAAGGTCGTTCGAGCCGCACCCGAACGAATCCCAAGCATTCGATCCACATGCTCTTCGACTCGGACTACGGACCGAGCCGCCTCGACTTCCCGGTCTTCCCCGATACACCCGTGCATCGGTTCAAGGGATTCACCCTGCGTCAAGGCTGGCAGGAAGGCTGGCTCTTCGCCGGGAAGAAGGCCCTCTACGTGAACGACCAGTTCGCCCACGAGACGCAGCTCGCGATGGGCCAGGTGTCGTCCCACGGCCTCTACGTCCACGTCTACCTGAACGGCCTCTACTGGGGCATGTACGATCTCATCGAGCGCCCGAGCGCGACCTTCGCCGCCTCGTACTACGGCGGCAGTGAGGGCGACTGGGACGTGATCAAGGAGAACACGGTGAGCGACGGCGATCGAGCCGCCTGGGACACCCTGCTGAGCCTCGCCAACTCCAACCTGCAGACGCTCTCGGGTTACGCCGCCATCCAGCAATACCTCGACGTGCCCAACCTGATCGATTACATGCTGATGAACTTCTACATCGGCAACATCGACTGGAACACGCTCAACTGGTACTCCGCGCGCCTGCGTGCGCCGGGTGAGGGCTTCAAGTTCTTCAGCTGGGACGCGGAGCGAAGCTTCGATTCGCTGCGTCGCAACGTGACGGCCGTGAACTTCCCGGCCTCGCCCTCGACCATCCACGCGAGCCTGGCGAGGTACAGCCCGGAGTACCGTCTCCTGTTCGCCGATCACGTGCATCGCCACATGTTCAACGGCGGCGCATTGACCGCGGCAGTCGCGACCGCCCGTTTCAACAGCCTGACGGACCACATCGATGCGCCGATCGTCGGCGAGTCGGCGCGCTGGGGCGACGCCAAGCGCCCGCACCGGCCGTACACGCGCGACGTCGAGTGGGACGCCCAGCGCCAGCTGCTGCTCAGCGGCTACTTTCCGCAGCGCTCCGCGGTCGTGCTCGACCAGCTGCGCAAGGTCGGGCTCTACCCGGCGATCGTCGCTCCCGAGTTCAGCCAGCAGGGCGGTCAGGTGCCGCAGGGCTTCGCGCTCACCATCGTCGCGCCCGCAGGGACCATCTACTACACGACCGACGGTTCGGATCCCCGGCTGCCGGGCGGTGCGATCGCGCCGAGCGCGCTGGTCTACGGCGCGGCCATCCCGATCAACGCCAACGTCACCGTCAATGCCCGCGCCCGCGATACGGGCGGCAACTGGAGCGCGCTCGACGAGGCCGCCTTCCTGGTCCAGGTGGCACAGCCGCTGCGCATCACCGAGCTGATGTACCATCCCGCGCCGCCCTTCGGGACGTTCACCGAGGACGACTTCGAGTACGTCGAGTTCAAGAACGTCGGGCTGTCGGCGATCGACCTGACCGGCGTGACGTTCGCACAGGCGATCGTCTACACCTTCCCGAGCATCACGCTGCCCGCCGGCGCGCACCTCGTGCTGGCGCGCAACCCGACCGCACTCGCGACGCGCTACGATCTGTCGGCGACCATCGTCGCCGGCCCCTACACCGGGAAGCTCAGCAACAGCGGCGAGGAAGTTCAGGTGAACGACGCGAGCGGAGCGACGTTGCTCGACTTCACCTACTCCCAGTCCTGGTACCCGTCGACCGACGGCGGCGGCTACTCGCTGACGGTGATCGATCCCCTGGTCGATCCGACGACGCTGAGCAACGCCTCGAGCTGGCGCGCCAGCAACGTGCTCGGCGGCTCGCCGGGGTACGACGACTAGGATTCCAGCAGACCGCTCAGTCGATCGCGAACACCGCCGAGCAGCCGGCGTTGACCCAGATGCCGGAGTAGTCGATGCCCCAGTTGTTGCCGCGCACGCAGCGGGTGCGGCTGAGCTGCCTCGCGACCGTGATGCGCCTGCCCCAGGTCGACGTCGCGCACCGGTTGTAGGAGAAATCAGGCGACTTGCAGGTGATCGAGCGCGGCCGATCGTGCGTGGGGGGGAACCAGGGACCGCCGCGCTGGCGCACCTCGAACACGCCGCGGCAGCCGTTGCTCACCCAGACGCCGCTGCCGTCGCCGTCCGCGCCCCAGCTCTGGTAGCGGGTACAGGGCGCGGTGCTGAGCTGGCGAATCAGGCGCACCTCGCCCACCGCGAAGGTCCGGCAGTACTGGTAGCGGCCCTTGTCCGAGCTGCACTGGATCGTCTGATCGTTCGGGTGTCTGGCGAGGGCCTGGCTGGGGGAAATGAGACTCACGGCGCAGAGCCCGAGCAGCCACGACGAGAACCACAGCTTCATGCGCGCACCTCTTCCGGACGACTCGCACCAACGGCGAGCCATGGCAAGACACGCGCGCGCGATCAGCGGGACGCCGGCCTCTCGAACCTCTCCCCGTTCAGCATGATCGTCGCATCCGAGCCGCGCAGGTTCTCGAACAGCAGAGCATCGTTGCAGGGACCGCTCGCGCCGATCACGACCAGGGAGTCGGCACACACCAGTGAGCCCTGGCCACACTGCTTGTAGCGGTCGATGAGCTGCTCGGCGGTCATGCCACAGCGAACCGCGCGCCGCGCCAGCATCTCGGAATGGATCGCTCGCAGCTCGCCGTCGGAGAACCCCGCACCCGCGGTGCCGGCGCCACCGAGGAGCAAGCCGACCACGGCGAGCGCGATCGGCAGACGCAGCCTCTTCGAAAAACTTCGCTCTGATCGTTGCACGCCCCCGGAGGGGAGCAAGACCTCGACCATCGCAGCGCGTTGGTCGCCGAAGCCCAAAAACGGGCTCGATACGGGCTCGACGCCTTCCTGCCGTCGGCTTCCATGTATCGAATTGTCTCGAGCGATCCATTTCGAGGTGTCAAAGCGCGCGACTCCGGATGCTCTTCTCGCCGGGACTCCTCGCTGGCACATGAGATGCAGTACGTGCTCGCGTGGGCTCCTCCGTCGTATCCATCATGATCCTCTACCTGCCCTGGTTGAACGCCGTCGCGGCAACCCGGGGAGCGCGAGTCGCAGGCCGCATGCACGGCCTCCTCGTTCCGGTTGATCGCGCGCGTGGCAGGCTCCGGATGCGACGGCTCGCGGGAAGCGCGGAGTAGGCGCGAGTCGCACGAGCTCGAAGCCGGAACCGCAGCTTCCCCTTCCTGACGAGCTTCGCAGTCCTGATTGCATCCGGCGTTTGCAGCGATGTAGGTCCCTTCGTTGATGGGCCGGCCTGCGACGAGGTCACGGATCGCTCGAGCGCTGGGACGCGCAGGGAGCTCCGCGACCCGGCTCTGGTGGCGGATCCGAGCGCGGCACCCGCTCGACAGCCGCACCGTTTCGCTCGACCGGGCGACGCTCGACGACGTCTACTCCTGCTACCGGCTGTTTCTCCAGCGCACGCCCGATGCGGTCGGATTCGGCGCCTACGCGGCGCAGGTCGAGAGAGGGCTCAGCGTGCGCGATCTGGTGAGCTACTTCGTCGGCTGCCCCGAATGGATCCGCCGCGAGCTCTACAAGACGCCCGCCAATACCAGCCTCGCGCGGGTCGGTACCTCCGATTTCGAGCTCTACGTCCTCGAGGCGGATCCGGTGGTCGCGCGCGAGCTGATCCACACGGGCGCCTACGAGCCGCACGTCGCCGGGCGCATCCGCTACCGACTCGGACCGGGTGACGTCTTCGTCGACGTCGGCGCGAACGTTGGATACTATACTTTACTGGCGTCGCGGCTCGTGGGACCGACGGGCAAGGTGCTCGCGTTCGAGCCCAACCAGGCGAATGTCAAGGTGCTGATGCTGAACCGGCTGCACAACCGCTGCGACAACGTGACCATCTACCCCTTCGCGGCGTCCCGCGAGGAGGGGCTCCTCGCCTTGATGAAGATCGTCTCCATCGCCTCGACGAAGGAGCCGACGGAGGACGATCTGCGCTACCTCAACGCTGCCGACATGGTCTACGCGACGACGCTCGACCGCGTTCTCGCGACCGAGCCGAGGGTCGACGTCATCAAGTGCGACATCGACGGTCACGACTTCCTGGCGATGCAGGGCGCGTCGAGAACCCTCGCGACCAGGCGACCGGTCGTCTTTGCCGAGTTCAATCCCGGCACCTTGAAGGAGTTCAGCGGGATCGATCCGATCGAGTACCTGCGGCTGTTCGTCGCGAGCGACTACCGGATCGACGTTCTCCTCCGATCGGGTGAGCTCGTCGCCTGCGGCAGCGATTGTCAAAGGGTGATGGCGCTGTTCGCCGACGGGAGCGTCGACCAGGTCGATCTCATGCTGCTTCCGGCTTGACGCGGCATGCAACCGGCGTCCTTTCGCTTCGAGCCCGCGCCGGCCCGTCGGCTTCATCCGAATTTCACCCGGCCGAAAGAGAGCCTGAGGCGGTCATGGAGTAGAGGGCGTACATGGCCTCGTGGAAGTGTCTCAGGTGTGGCGCCCGCATCGAGCTCCCGAACGAGCGCATGGCGAGGAGCCAGGGATGGGTGATCAGCCGGCCGGTTGCAGAGCTGGTCAGCGCGCAGCCGGCGCTCTGCCCCGGCTGTGCCAGCGGCGCGGCTCGAGCCGCGGCGGCCGCCGAGCCGGCGCGACGCTCTTCATCGACTCTTCATGAGCGGCAGCTTCCGAGCGCGGACGAGAGCCAGTATGTTGCCGCGCGAGAGATTGACGCTCTCAACGGACAGCTACCCCCTGTCCAGTAGGCGGCATGCTCGGTCGGTTCGAGTCCCCGACCGAGCGGCCTACCCTCCGCTCTCGCGCGGACGGAGCAGGACGTCGAGCGCCTGCCGGGCAAGCACCTCGTACCCGCGGTTGTTGGGGTGCAGGCCGTCGAGCATCAGCTCGCCGTGACCGCGGATCGCGGCCGCGAAGTCGATCCGCTCGGCCGGCAGCCCGGCGATCATCTGGTTGATGCGATCGATGCAGCGCTCTCCGGATTCTCCGGCGTACGACGGGGCGGCGAAGATCGTCCCGACGAAGGGAATCGCCCCGGCGCCGTGGATCCGATCGATCATCTGCTTGAAGTTGCCCTCGATCGCGTCGACGTTCGCGCAGCCCTCGCGGATCGCGTCGTTGACCCCTTCCTGGACGATCACGTAGTCCGGATGGAGCTGGTCGAGGAGCGGCGCGAGACGCTTGACGCCGTCCGCCGTCCACTCACCGTACTTTCCCTGATTGATGACCTGGACCGTCGGAACGAAATATGATCTGAGCCATGCTGGGTAGGCACCTCTCGCCCCGCCGAGCGTGACCGAATCTCCGAAGCACAGCACGACCACCTTGCCGTCGCCGTTGACGTCGGGCAGCTCGTGCTTTGCCGCCGGGGCCGGCGTTCGCCGCAGGATCCGCAGACCTGCAACGCCCACCGCTGCGAGGATCGCGACGGCGACGAGGGCCCAGCGACCTCGACGAACCATGGCGCGGGGGAAAGATCACAGTTGCGGCCCCGTGGGCAAGCCTTGCTGGCGCGCCCGCTCACGGACGCCGGTCGAGCGCGGCTCCGTCCGTGCGTCGCGATGCGCTAGAGTCCTGCCGGCATGAGATCGCGCACCCGCCTCACCCTCGGCGTGATCGCCGTGCTCGCCTTCGCCGTTCGGCTCGCGTGGGCAATGGTCATGAACGTCGACCCGCGCAAGAAGTTCATCTTCGACCCGACGATGTACGACGTGCTCGCCCGACACCTCGCCCAGGGCTGGGGCTACGTCGGCTTCGTCGGCCAGCCGGTCGCCCTGTATCCGCCCGGCTACCCGGCGATCCTCGGCGCGGCCTACTTCGTCTTCGGCAACCATCTCCTGGTCGCCTGGACGCTCAACGCCGCGTTCGGGGCGGCCACATGCCTGCTGACCTACGCGATCGGCGCCCGCCTGTTCTCGCCGTGGATCGGGCTCGTGGCGGCGGCGATCCTCGCCTTCTTCCCCAACCAGATCTTCGCCTCGGCGCTCACGATGACGGAGAGCGTCTTCGTGTTCCTCTTCACCGCGATCGTCTACGTCATCATTCGCTGGAACGAGCGGGACGCGCCGCTCCGGCACTGGTTCCTGTTCGGCCTCGCCCTCGGCGGCGCGGCGCTCGTCCGCGGCGTCGCCCTGCTCTATCTGGTCGTGCCGTTCGCGCTCTGGCTCGGCAGCGAGGGCTTCCGGAAGGCCGCGGTGCGGACCGTCGTCGTGGGGCTCGGGCTTGCGCTCGTGATCCTGCCCTGGACGGCGCGCAACTGGATCGTCTTCAAGACGCCCATCTTCCTCTCGTCCGACGGCGGCTACAACTTCTTCAGCGCACACAACCCGCTCGCGTTCGGAGGTCCATCGTTCGCGATGAATCGGTTCCGCCGCGAGCAGTGGCCGTGGCTCGAGAAGCTTCCTCCCCGCGATCGCGAAGCCGTCGAGCAGGGCGTGGAGCTGCGCTACGGGCTGAAATTCATGCTGACTCA
>Ga0187765_10000949_pt1 | contig 10980 bp, 10 predicted proteins | sample 0216_QUI02_MP05__3_FD_133018 | JGI IMG/M metagenome (GOLD analysis project Ga0187765, IMG submission 133018) | Tropical peat soil microbial communities from peatlands in Department of Meta, Colombia - 0216_QUI02_MP05_10_MG | ecosystem: Environmental > Terrestrial > Soil > Wetlands > Peat ...
CCGCGAAGCAGCGCGGCAACTCGCCAGCTCCGAGCAACCCCCATGTGACCACGGATGGTGGCACACGAACGCGCCGAGGTCGAGCGCCACCGGATGCGCCCGCTGCGGGGGCGATCACGACCGTGAACAGGCCCTGCCACCGGCGCGTAGGGGTCGGGCGCTTTGTTAGGCTCGCGAGGTCGTCGAGAAGGCGGCTCGGCGCAGGGGGACGCATTGCAGCCAATCTTTTCGAGTGCTTTCATCTTCGCCATGCACGGGCCGACTGAGGGCTCATCATGAGCGCGCCCTCGCTCAACATCGAAGTCGCTTCGGCGCTCGAGGCTGCCGGGGTTCTCGACTCGGACCTCGAGGCCGGCGCGATCATCGAAGCGGCCGGCGGTGATCGCGACACGACGCTCGTGCTCGCCCAGCGCCGCATCAGCGGATCGCCGCTCGCTCTTCTCACCGGCCGGACGACGTTCCTGGGCCTCGAGCTCGTCGTCGAGCAGGGCGTGCTCGTGCCGCGCGAAGAGACCGAGCTGCTCGCCACCGTCGGCGTGTCGCTCGTGCGCGACGTCGTCGGCAGGGCGGGCGCGGCACGTGCCGTCGACATCGGCTGCGGCGCCGGCAACCTCGCCTGCGCGGTCGCGTCCGCCGTTCCGCGGTCAGAGGTCTTCGCCGCGGACATCGCAGCTGCAGCCGTCTCGCTGACCAGGTGCAACGCGGAGCGGTTGGGGCTCGAGGCTCGTGTGCACGTCTTCGAAGGCGACCTGTTCGAGGCATTCGCGGGACTCGGTCTGGAAGGCACGGTCGACGTCGTCGTGTGCAACCCGCCGTACATCTCGACGGGGAGACTGAGTCGCGACCGGGCCATTCTGCTCGAGCACGAGCCGCGCGAGGCGTTCGACGCGGGACCGTTCGGGATCTCGATCCAGCAGCGGGTCATCCGCGATGCCCCGGTATTCCTCAAGCCGGGCGGCTGGCTTGCGCTTGAGGTCGGCGCCGGACAGGCGCGCTATGCCGAGACGATGTTCGCGCGCGCGGGCGCGTATGACCCCGTTCTCGTTGCAGCGGATCGCGAAGGCGAGCCGCGCGTCGTCTATGGCCGTGCTGTGGACAGCGAGCCGGCCGAAGTAGACATCTAGCCGTAGTCGCCGCGGCCTTGCCGGACGAGCGACGCGCGCGTCGCTCTGTCGCGGAGACCGCGGACGAGCCGTTCCTCGATGAGCCACTGGACGGCTCCGCTGATGAGCCCGGCCAGGTAGATGGTGTCGCGTCCGTTCGGCCGTCGTCTGATCGGATGCTTCCAGGAGATCGTCGTCTTCAGACGCTTCAGCATGTGCGCGTCACGAACGGTCATGTGCTTGGCGAAGAACGCGCCCTGCCCCCGTCCGTAGATCCACTCGAGCCGGCGGAGGTCGCCGCCCGCGCGCCAGGCACGGTGCACGAGCAGGGCGTCGGGGACGTAGCGGATCGTGTAGCCCGCCTTCAGGAGCCGGAACCCCATGTCGTTGTCCATGGCCGCGGGGAAGCGTGCTCCCCGGCCGAGCCTCTCGTCGAACGTTCCAACGTCGGCCAGGGCGCTGCGGAAGCACGCCCAGTTGTTCCCCGGCAGCGGATCGACGATCTGCGGTCCGCTGTGCAGCTCGGCCTTCCCCTCAGGCGTGATCGAGACCGCTTCGGCACCGTCGATCTCGGGCGGCCCGGCGATCACCTGACCAGCGATGACGGTGCGCTCGCCGTCCCGCACCAGCGCACCGACAATCGCGTGCAGCCACCCCGGATCGGCGAGAACGTCGTCGTCGGTGAACACGAGAACGTCGTGTAGAGCCGCGCGAATGCCGACGTTCGTCGCAGCGCATACGCCCACCGAGGAGGACCGGATCACGCGGACGTCGCACGCCGGATGCTCGAGGCGGGAAAGCTCGAGATTCGGCTCGGCACTCTGATCGACGACGATCAGCTCGGTGGGTACCGTCCGGCCGCCCAGGATGCTCTCGACCGCGTCCACTACGAGACGCGGTCGGTTCCGCGTGGACATCACCACGGAGCACAGAGGCAGGCTCTCCGGCGCGTCATTGGAGTCGGCGTACATCTCGCCGACCGACGATAGTTCGGTGAGTCCGAGCGGTTGCGTCTAGCATGTTAAGCGTTCGTTAAAGCGGCGGCACCGGTCTGGAGTCAGTCGCTCTGCATCAGCGTTGATTGATGTCCCAGATCGAACTTCACGCAGATTGACCAGGCCGTGGCCGCGCATCGGGCTGGCCGGCGTTCTCGCCGTCTCTCTCGCGCTCCAGATCTTCTGGCTCACCCGCTTCCGGTTCGGCTACGTCACGGGCTGGGACGAATCGGGATACATGGCGCGCGGCATCAACGACGCGCACGCGCTCGTCGCCGGCGGTCCGCTCAAGCTCCTCTGGGAGTACGAGAAGCAGGGTGTAGAGGCGCCGCTCGTCTCGCTCCTCAACGTCCCGATCAACGCGGTGTTCGGCCTCGGAGTCTTCCAGAGCCTCCTCCTGATGCCGATCCTGGCAGCGCTGCTCGGACTCGCAACCTTCGCGCTCGCCCGCCAGGTGGTTGCGGAACGGTGGGCGCTGCTCGCCACGCTCGCCGTCGCGGCAATGCCGGCGGTCTCGGACTACAGCCGAGACTTCGTCTTCGCCGTCCCGGCCGCGCTGTTCTTCACCGCGACACTCTGGGCGCTGCTCCGCTCCGACCGGCTTCGCCGCCCGCGCTGGGTCTGGGCCGCCGCCGTATTCGTCGGCTGCATGACGCTGTCGCGAACGATGACGGTGTCGTTTCTCCCTGCGATCGCGCTGGTCGCACTCGGTCAGCTCTTTGCGAGCCGCGAGGACCGGAAGCGCCGCGCGCTGCGCCTGCTCGCCGGAGCCGGCATCACGACCTTCGTCGCCGCGTCCTGGTTCCTCCACAACTGGAGAGGGGTCTGGGACTATCTCCGGACGAGCGGCTACGGCAGCGCGGCGAGCCAATACGGACAGGCGCATTCGATCCTGTCGTGGAAGTACTGGTCGAAGGAGCTCGGCCTGATCCTCAACGAGATCTACCTCCCGCTCGGTGCGGCGCTCGCGGCGTGCTTCCTCGTCGCACTCGCGGTCCGGCTCGCCGCCAGGTCGCAGCGAGCCGAAGCCGTGATCAGCCTCGACGTGCTCGGAAGCGGTGTGTTCGCCCTGACCGTGGCAGTGGTCGGGGGTTACCTCGCCCTCACGTCGTCGTCGAATGAAGGCTCGGCTTTCGCGCTTCCGCTCCTGCCCGCGCTCGTGATCCTCGCCGTCGTCGCGGTCGCGCGACTGCAGGCACGACCACTGCAGGTCGCACTCGCCTCCGCTCTGGCGCTCGTAAGCATCGGAAATCTCGTCATGAAGAGCGGATCCGGCGGCCCGCTCGCGACCGTGCGGTCCGCCTCGGTCCCCTCGCTCGGCACCGTCTCCGTCACCGACGGGCGCGGCCTGATTCAGGTCTTCGTGGCGGACGCGGGCTACCCCATCTCCTCACCCGACACCCGGTTGCCCGAGCTCGAACGTCGCTGGTTGCCGTTCGACCGCGAGCTGACCGGCTGGCTGACGAGGTACGCCGCAGCGCACGGTCAGCGCGCCTACATCCTCACGGCGACCGATCACCAATTCGTGAACCAGACGTGGATCTCACTTGCCGATTCGCTCTGGTACCACGCCAACGTCTTCGCCCTCTGGATCGGACCGGCAACTCCCGGCGAGACCGTCGCGCAGTATCGCGCCGCGCTCGACTCCCACCCCGCCAACTTCATCGAGATCACGTCGAGTGCCGGCCCCTCTCCGTCGACGGGGTTCGACCACACTCGAGTCGAAGCGGCAGCCACGGCGCTCGGCTTCCGGAAAGCGACGACGTTCCGGATGCCCGACGGCATCCTCCTCTCGCTCTGGTGGAAGTCGAGCCCGCCCGAACGGCTGCCGGGCTCGTCTGCACAGTCTCCACACGGAGCGTGAGGCGTGACCTGGCACCGATCCGCGCGGCGTCACGCGCGGATGGAGGCTCGACGACCGCAGGGTCGAGCCTCCATCGAGGGCCCGTCGGGTCAGCGGTCGGCAGCTGGCACCGGACCGAATCCGCTCGTTAGTGTGCCTTCGACCCGAGCCTCGTCCCATGAGCATGGATCGAAGGCTTCGCCGGCGTCATCCGACGAATGAGGGGGTTGCACGGGACGAAGTGAGGGCTTGCGTGCCTGTAACCTCGAGCGCGCAAGGCCCGCGACGCCTCCGTGGCTCGACGACGACGCAAAGGAGCCCAACCGTGCACCTCAGCTTGCGACCGGCCATCGTTCTCCTCGCAGCGCTGGCGACCGCCTCGGCAGCGGCAGCCGCGCCTGGCTTCAACGGCAAGGTGTGCGGGTTGGTCTCCGCGAAGCAGGTCACCGCGCTTGCCGGCGTGTCGTCGAAGTGCACCAACGCAACGCCGTCGAAGGGGCTGGGATCGACGATGTATGTCGGCAACTGGGCAGGTCTGACTGCGAAGTCGCCGACAGTTCAGGTCACTGTCGCGCTCTACTCGGACGCCGGGGCCTTCAAGCTGGCGCAGCAGAACCTCAAGCAGGGCCTTCCCGGGCCGCCGAAGAAGGTCGCCGGAATCGGCAGTGCCGCGTATGAGGCGAAGGGAGCGCTGTCGGTCGGCATCCACTTCACGATCGGCAAGTACATCGTGTACGTCAGTCTCAACACGATCGGAACGCCGCCGAAGTCGGCCACCATGCTCGAGCCCCTGGCGAAGGCCGTCGCAGCCGGCCTCTAGAGAAGCTTGGCGAGCGCGGCGCTCGCCTCGAGCGCCTGACGGAGGTCGCTTCGGGCCTGGGCGGCGACCGTGCTCCCGGCAGGGGCACCGTGGTCGATGAGCCAGATTGCGTGACTGAGCCCTTGCGCGGCGCCGCTGCTGCCGGCGATGGCGGAATCGAGCAGCCGCTGCATGGTGGCGATATGCGGGAACGACCCCGTCTCTCGGGCCGCGGTTGCAAAGGCGGCCTGGACGGCGAGGAGGTCGGAGACCGCCACGTTCGCGTGGGCGAGCGACCGCGCGTAGCTCCCGCGACCTGCCGCCGCCGGCGGCAGCGCGTGCAGGGCACGTCGCTCCTGCACCATCGCCGCACGCATCTTCACGGCTGCACCGGGGACGGTCGCGTCCGCAGGAAACGGAGCGGCGCTGATCGCGGCGACCACTAGCCCGCCGACGAATGCAGCACGGAGTCCCCACCCCGCGACCATGACTCCACAATCGGCAGGCCGCGCACGGCCTGCAATCCCCCGGCCGGGCGCCTACGCGGCGAATGCGCGCGCGGGTGCGCGGATCCGCGCGGCGACGGCGAGGACGGGCAGACTGCCGTAGCGGAGGGTGCGGGCGGCAAGCGGTAGCGCGAGCTCGTGCAGAGCCGTCCAGCGCAGCTCGTACTCGTCGCGCAGTCGTGGCGGCAAGATCTGTGTCGTCGCGAGCCGGTGCGCGGGCGCGAGAATCCGCAGCGGTACCGGCAGCGGGGCTGCGAGAATGACGGAGGCAACCTGGCGCGCGGGAGGTGTGACGGTGATCGTGCGGCTCGCGAGTTGCGCATCGACGTACTCCCGGAACTCCGAGTAAGTACGCGGCAGGACGCGCGCGGGCGTACCGAACAGCTCGGCAACGGTGCTCATCTCGCGGTGGTACTGCTCCAGCTCGGCGTCAGTCAGCGGCTGTACGAACTGCTGGTAGGCGGCGAGCGAGCTGTGCACGAGGGTCGCGTGCACCCACAGCATCAGCTCGGGGTCTGACGCGGAGTAGGTCGTGCCGGCCGGGAAGGGGCCGAGCCGGGTCGGGGTCGTGCCGCGGACACGTGCGTGAGCGCGTCGGACAGCGGCTCCCGCCTGCTCCGCCTCCGCCATGTCTCCGAAGGCGACGAGGTAGAGGGCACGGATCGTCCCGATCAGCCGGTGCCAGAGGTCGCGGTCGTAGCCGGAGTGCTCGACGACGCCGCAGGCGACCAGCGGGTGAGCGACCTGCAGCAGCACCGCGGCACCCCCGCCCAGGAGCGGCGTCAGCGGCGAGTTGCCCAGCCGGCGGATGACGCTGTCCGGGCCGAAGTAGCCGTCGCGAGCCACGAGCCGTTCCGCGTGTGTCCGCGACCGGCGCGGCGGCGCGCCCGGCACTGCCTCCATCAGCTCTCCAGACCGGCCAGAAGGTTCCATCGCTCGTCTACATGAGACTGGACGGCGGCGATCTCCTTCGACGAGAGGTGGCTGAAGCGTCCCTGTGTCTCGAGGAATTCGCTCACCGGCAACGTGCGCTTCGGCCGGAATGTGATCTTCCACTCTCCGTCGTCACATGCGAAAAGGGGGAAGTACCGCGACTCGACCGCCAGCCGCGCCACCTCGGTGGACTGGGCCGTCGGGTACCTCCAACCCGGCGGGCAGCCACCCAGTATGTGCAGGAAGCGGAAGCCCCGCACCTCGGCAGCCCTGGCTACCTTCGATCTGAAGTCTCGCAGCATCGGCACGGACCCCAGAGCGAGCGTCGCAACATACGGAATCCCGTGAGCCGCCATGATCCGGGCGATGTCCTTCTTCTGCCCGGTCTTCGGAGAGCTCACCGGCGTCGTCGTCGTCCACGCGCCCTCGGGTGTAGCGCCGGACTTCTGTACACCGGTATTCATGTACGCCTCGTTGTCGTTCAAGACGTAGATGATGTCTTCGTTTCTCTCTGCGGCCGCCGAGACGCCGGAGAAGCCGATGTCGCATGTCGAGCCGTCTCCGCCCCACACGACGACGTTCGTGTCGCCGAGGCCGCGCAGCCGCAGCGCAGCTTTGATTCCGGATGCTTCCGCTGCCGCAGAGGCAAAGGGCGTCAGATGGACGGAGACGTCGAACGCATTGACGGGCCAGATACCCGCGATGATCGTCCAGCACGAAGCGGGTATCACGAGGACGGTCTTCGACTCCGGCGCCGCCGCAGCGAGGCCTGCGAGCACGTGCCGAACGTTGATTGCAGGTCCGCAGCCGGCGCACGCGCTGTGGCCGGGAAGGAGGAGCTTCTCCTCCGACACGATCTCCTCGAGCCAGGCAGGCATCTAGACCCCCTCCGGAACATACACAGGCGCAACGCTTGCGCCTTGCGCACTGCTCGATCGCGCCTGGTTCAGCGCCCAGCGCAACGTGGCGGGAGTCACGTCTGTCCCGCCCAACCCGCAGATGAAGTTCGCGATGGCTTTCACATGCTTCAGGTCGAGAGACCGTACGTCGTTACCGAGCGGCCCCAGCGAGCCGAAGGCAGGTGCGCGGTCGATCACAGAGACGCAGGAAACTCCCGCCAGAGCGGACGAGAGCTCCGCCGCCGGGAACGGCCGGTACGTGTGCACGCGAATGACGAGAAGGTCGTCGTCGGCGTCGAGCAGCTCTTGCGCCGAGTCGCCGATCGTCCCGATCGCGACCAGGGCCGTGCCCGCGTCAGGATTGCCGACGATCTCGAGCGCGCCGATCTTCTCGCGCCGGAAGTGCGAGGTGAACTCGGAAGACACGGCCTCGATGAGACCCCTCGCCTCGTCCATCGCGTGTGCGACGTTGCGCTGGAACGCGTAGTACTCCTTCGGCTCCGACAGCGCAGAGAACACGCGCGCCCTTTCCGGATCGAGCACCCAGTCGTCCGGCGGACGCAACTCCGGAATGAACGCATCGACCTCTTCCTGGCCCGGAACGTCGAGAACCTCTGACGTGTGCGATAGCAGGAAGCCCTCGGCGCAGACCATCACCGGGAGCAGGGCCGTCTCGGCGATCCGATATGCGCAGAGAATGCTGTCCAGGACCTCCTGCGCCGACGAGCAGTACAGCTGTATCCAGCCGGTGTCTCTCTGGCTCATGCTGTCCGACAGATCGGGCTCGATGCTCCAGGGAGCGAACACCGCCCGGTTGACGTTGACGATGACGAGTGGGACACGCTCCCGCGACGCTCTGTGAAGTTGCTCGTGGGCGTAGAGCAGCCCTTGCGAAGATGTCGCGGTGAACGTCCGGACGCCGGCTCGCGCTGCCGCGATGACGTATCCGAACATCGAATGCTCACTCTCGAGATTCGCGTACTCGACGTCGTCTCGTCCCGCGACGAGATCCGCGAGCCGCTCGACGATGAGCGTCTGCGGAGTGATCGGATAGCAGCCGATCGCACGAGCGCGCGCAAGCATCACTGCACATGCCGCGGCTTCGTTGGCCGTCAGCACCGCCCGTCCGTACGGCAGCGCCTGGTTCACGCCGTCACCTCTTCCATCGTGATCGCGTTCCGCACGGGACACACGACCTCGCAGATGCCGCAACCTTTGCAGTAGAGATAGTCGATGACCATGGAGCCGTCGCTCCTCGCGATCGCCCCTTCCGGACAGAACAGCGCGCACAGGGCGCAGGCAGTGCATTCGTCCGTGAGCACGGGTCGATCGATCGACCACGTACCGGTGTGGTTGCGACGGGAGTCCGTCGTGCTCACTGCAAAGACAGCCGGGCTCTGTCGTGGCTCCGGCGCCTGTCCGGAATCAGGCGCCGCCTCGACCGGCGTATCGCCTCCGAGCGTGTGCTGGCTCGTGCAGCGCGCGTAGCCTTCCCTGGCCGCAAGGATGTTCGCGTCGGCCATGGCGCCCATGCGGGAAGCGACTGCCTGCTCGAGGAACCGGAGCCCGTGCGGAAGGAGAAGTCTCACACATGCGCCGAGCACGGCCACGTTGCCCATCGGCCGGCCCTCCGAGGAGAGGATGCCGTCGCCGCGAGCGATACGCGACGCCGGAACACGCGCGATGTCGAACGGGCCAGTGTGCGGAAACCGCGTCTCGCGGTTGAGGACGATCAGCCCGCCGGGCCGGACGGTACGTATCACCTCCGGCGCAGGGGGCGACGGCGAAACGACGACGAGAACGTCGCAAGCCTGCAACTTGTAGCGGCGGTGGATCGACGAGGTCTCGTCCCATCTCAGGAACGCCGAGATCGGCGCTCCACGTCTCTCGGCCGTGAACTCGGGAAAGCTCTGAACCCAGCATCCCGCGCGGGCGAACGTGTCGGCCAGGATCTGTGATGCGAGCACGACCCCCTCGCCGCCCCGGCCGACAAGCAGCATCTCCTTCATGCGATTGCTCCTTCGCAGGCGCTTCGCCCTGGGGTGGCGTCGGAGTGCGGCCGGCGCTCGTCTTCGCCCACCGGCACGGTGGATCGACTCATCTCGACCTGATACTCCGCCGCGGCTTCCGGCCGGGCATCCGGGAGACCGCCGAAGGCGGCTCCGTAGTCCTGCCCCGGTCGTCTCGAGGAAGGGCCTTCTTTCCAGCGCCTTTCCTCAGCCCACTGCTCCTTCAGGAGCGCGCGGATCCCCTTTTGCTCGACGATGTGATCGTTGGTCCCGTGATCTGCTGAAGCCGTGAACTCGGCAGAGCTCGAGTGGATTGCATGGACGAATCCGATCGCCGCCGCGTTCGGGACGGCGATCGCAGCGTCGGACCTTTCCGGCCGTACGGTGGCCTGTCATCAGCACATCAAGCCAAGCAACATCCTGATCGTGGACCCGCTCCTCAAAGCCGGAGCCCGGGTCCGAATGGCGCCCTGCAACGCTGATAGCACCGACGACCGCGCCGCAGAGCATCTCGCCTCGATCGGCGCCGAGTTCCGTGGACACGCCGGCATGTCGACGGTGGAGCGCGCCGACGCTCTGGCGTGGCTGGCGAGCGAACCGGCCGATGCCCTGTGCGACATGGGCGGTGAGCTGATCGCAGCAACGACGGCGGCGGGCCATCGGCCCGCAGGCGCGCTGGAGGCTACGACGACGGGCTTGCACCGCTTGGCCGGCCTGGACATCCCGTTCCCGGTCTTGAACTGGAATGGGATCACGCTCAAGGATCTCAGTCACAATCGTCATCACGTCGGCGCCGAGACGTGGCCGGCGTTCACGGCGATCACGGGTCTGTCGCTGTACGGCCGTGAGATCGTCGTGATCGGGTTCGGCCCCGTCGGCCAGGGTGTTGCGCTGCGCGCCCGCGATCTTGGCGCAAGTGTCACGGTGGTCGATCTCGATCCGGTTCGTCTCGTCGAGGCGCAGCACTATGGCTGCCGCGTAGCCGACTTCGACGACGCTGTTCGTGGATCCAGCGTGATCGTCACTGCGACGGGTTTCGACGGCGTGATCGGAGCGGCACAGATCGAGCGCCTCCCCGACGGCGCGATCGTCATGAACGTCGGCCACAGCAACCGTGAGATCGATGTCGACTGGCTTGATCAGCATCCGCACACGGAGCTGCGCCGACACCCCGAACGGTACGAGGTGAACGGCCGGCGAGTGTATCTGCTCAACCGCGGCAGCCTCGTGAACCTCGCTGCCGATTTCGGCGCTGGAGCATCGCAACTCTTCGATCCCTTTGCGGTGATCACGCTGCTCGGTCTCGACGCGATACTCCGGGGACTTACCGCGGATCTACCCGCGGGCGTGCAGCGATATCCCGCGCACCTCGAGACGAGGGTCGCTCGCGCCCTGATCGACGGCATCCGCGACTGACGAAGCGAGACGGGCTCTCGCAGCGGGCGTCGGCTGCAGGACTTTCTCGTCGCAGTCCTGGCAACGAGTGAAATGGGCCTAACTGGGCATCTTTCAAACCTGCCCGAGCCGCTCGCGAGTCTCCTTGCCGGCCAGGTCCGGCACCCCTAGACCCGTTTCATTGTCTCATGAAGATGCAGTGGGTCCAATCCCAACGCCCGATTCGCGGAATCCGCCACCCAGGCGGCGACGATCCGCCGGTCGGCGTTGCGGGGCGACGTGGACTGCTGGTGATGACATGCAGACAGGTCAGCTCGTAGGGGTCTTGACGGTGACGATTTGGTTGGCGCTGACGTTGCGGATGCGTTTTACGGTGCCGTTTGGGTAGCGGATGGTCAGCGTCGTGACGCGGGTCGCGGTGCCGAGGCCGAAGTGCGCGCGTGGGTCCTCGGATGAGAGGTAGCTGCTGCCGGCGTGGAGCTCCTGCACCTCCGTGCG
>Ga0187765_10000953_pt1 | contig 10969 bp, 5 predicted proteins | sample 0216_QUI02_MP05__3_FD_133018 | JGI IMG/M metagenome (GOLD analysis project Ga0187765, IMG submission 133018) | Tropical peat soil microbial communities from peatlands in Department of Meta, Colombia - 0216_QUI02_MP05_10_MG | ecosystem: Environmental > Terrestrial > Soil > Wetlands > Peat ...
CGAGCGGACCGTTGCGGAGACTGGCTGACGATCGCGTGCAGCTCACCACCAACGTCCTCCTCGGCGGGAACACCCGCCTCGAGACGCGCAGCCAGTATCAGCGCCACTGGCTCGAGGAGGTCGTCGGCGACAGCCGCGTCGGAGACGAGGAGCCGTCCTTCGAGCTGCTCAACAACACGTTCACCACCGACGTCTTCCTGCACCACGCGAGCGGAAACTGGCTCGTCGGCACAGTGGGTGTGTCGGGGTTGTACCAGGGGAACACGACGAGTGGCACTTTCCCGCTCATTCCCGATGCGCAGACCTACGGGGGCGCGGTCTTCGCTTGGGAGCAGGCGACCGCCGGTAGGTTCACCTTCCAAGGTGGAGTGCGCGGCGACTGGAGTCACGTGAACGCGGACTCGAACGCGTCGCTCCAGCTTGGCGCGCAAAGCCGCAGCGCCTCGGCGTTCACCGGTGATGTAGGTGTCGCGTTCCGGGCGCTGCCGCAGCTGGCGCTCACGGCGAATGTCGGGCGGGCCTTCCGCGTCCCGACGCTCTACGAGCTCTTCACCAACGGTCCGCACCTCGGCGAGGATCGCTATGAGATCGGGCTCCCGAGCGCCGTGCCGGAGGTGAGCCTGAACGTCGATGCCGGGGCACGCTGGGAAGGAAAGCGGTTCCGGGCCGAGATCGACTTCTACCGGAATCAGATCAACAACTACCTCTATATTGTCCCGACCGGCCAGAACGCCGAGACGCCTAACGATGAAGGGGGAGTCGACACACTGCCGGTGTACAAGTATCAACAGACGGCACGCGCCGTGCTCACCGGTCTCGACCTCGCGGCCGAGGGGGACGTGACGCGGATGCTCACCGTGCGCGCGCGGTTCGACTTCGTGAACGGCGACAACGACGCTACCAACCAGCCGCTCCCGCAGATGCCGCCGCCGCGCGGCGATTTCGAGGTCGAGGTGCATACCGTGCGCGGCGATCGGGCGTACTTCACCGTCGGCACCCACATCGTGGCGAATCAGACGCGGCTCGGTCCCTTCGACACGCCGACCAGCTCGTACGCGCTGCTCAATCTGAGCGGCGGCATCGAGCACGACTTCGGCCGGCACCCCTTCTTCTTCGACCTCCGCGTGCTCAACGCCACCAATAAGGCGTACTCGGACTTCATGAGCCGGTACAAGATCTTCGCCTACGAGCCGGGGGTGAACTTCATCCTCAAGGTGAGCACGGGACTCTGACCGGAACCGAACCGGGCGGGCCAGGGGGTTGGGATGGAACCCGCCCTCGGCCGCCCTCGTCTTGCCTTCGATCAGCCGTGTGATGGCCGGCGCGGGTTACCCGCTTGACCCAGCCGGGCGCCTCCCGTATGCATGGAGCCTGATGCGTAATCGGCCGAGCCGGTTGATCGGAGTCCTTTCGGCGCTGCAGCTCGTCGTCGGCATGGCGATCATGCCGCCGGCCATGCCGCAGGCTTCACCGGGGGCTCACTCCCTGCCGGCGCACGCCATGGCGTCGGGGAGCGACCATATGCCGTCGGACGGCATGGAACGGTCGCCGACGCATGGTCAGCAACAGATCCCGTGTCAGACGCAGTGCTGCGACCAGTGCCCCTGCTGTGGCGCGCTGGTGAAGGCCCCCGAGTGGTCGGCTCCAGCGTGGGCCGAGGTCTCCGTCCCCGATCGGCCTCTTCCCGTCAACGCAGCCGCTGGCGTCCAGCGCGCTCCCGAACTCCGCCTCCCCTTCCCGCTCGGCCCTCCCGCGCTCCGCAGCTGACGCCCGGCCGCGTCCCTTCGACGCGCGCCAAACACCCGGCGGTGGCGTGCCCTCGCGGCACGCGCCCACAGCGCAGCGGAGAGATCAATGCGTTCGCACATTTTGGCGCTCGCCATCGTGGCGGCGCCCCATCTTCTTTCGGCACAACAGCCTGCCATCACGGATACGTCGCAGCGGCGGCAGGATAGCCTTCGCAGCGACAGTCTGGCGCGGCGCGCACAGCGCTTGGCGCCCGTGACGATTACGGCAAGCCCGGCTCGCCGTGAGGAGCCGAGTAGCGCCGTGACCATCACCCCACAGGTCGTTCAGCTAACGCCGGCTGCGGATCCGTGGGATCTCGTGCGTCAGGCCGGAGGGGTCGAGGTCCATGAACAAGGCCAGGGGCCTGGATTCGCCTCCGACGCTTCCGTGCGTGGCTTCAGCTCCGACCACTCCACGGACATGGCGCTCTGGGTCGACGGCGTGCCGATCAACGAGCCGGTGAACGGGCATGCCGAGGGGTACAACGATTTCAGCGTCATCATGATCCCCGCCGTGCAGGACGCCGACGTCATCAAAGGCCCCACCAGCGCGCTCTTCGGCAACTTCGCCTTTTCGGGCGTGATGAACCTCCGCACCCTCGATCGGATGCAAGGCACGGAAGGGTGGTTCACCGCCGGGAGCTACGATCGGTTCGAGGGGACGGTCCTCACTGGCTTCGATCGCGATGAGAACAGCGGCGTTTTCGGAGTGCGAGGGATGTACGACGGCGGTTGGCGGCCGCACGCGAGCTACTACCTTGGCCAGGGGCATGCGAGGTATGTGCACGCATTCGACAGCACGACAACCATCGATGGAGGCGTGGAGCTCTACGCGTCGAATTGGGACTCGCCGGGCTTCATCACCACCGATCAATTCGCCCGGCAGGATTACGACACGGTCGCCAACATGACCGATGGAGGATTCAAGCGGCGTGCTCAGGAGCGGGTGAGCCTGAAGGTCCTGACGAAGTCGATGCTCTGGCGAACCACGCTCTATGCGACACAAGGTCGCTGGCAGCTCTATCTGACGATTCCGCCTGAGCCTGGAGAGGGGGAAGGAACGGGGCAGCAGACCGAGGAAGAGGATTCGCGGTTTGGCTTCGGCCTGACGAGTGCGGCGACCTGGTCACTCCCCCACACGGAGCTGACCGTCGGTGTGGAGGGGCGCTTCGACCACGCGCACTACGAGAATTGGCTGACCCAGGACCGGGTACGGGAGACATATCAGAGCTTGGTGACGGCCCACCAGCTTTCGGGCGGGCTCTTTGTTCAGTCGACCGAGCAGCTTGGCTCGCGACTCACGCTGTCGCTGGGGGCGCGGCTCGATCACGTGTCGACGAATTCCACGCCCGACACCGGAGAGGCGACCACGGGGTCGGAGGGGATCTTCTCGCCGAAGCTCGGTGCACTCTTCAAGCTGACCGATGCACTCGGCGTTTACGCGAACGTGTCACGTGGATTCCGATCCCCCGATGGCCTGGTGAACGACGCCAACATCGCGCTGATCACGGAGTGGCAATATGAGACGGGACTCAAGTTCGATGTTGGCAAGCTCTCGGCGTCGATCGCGTACTTCCGCATGGACGTGAGCAACGAGGAGAGCTTTGACCCGATCACGCAGGAGACGACGAGTGGGGGCGCGAGCCGACGACAAGGGATCGACTTCGAGGTCCACACCCCAATTGGCAGCATGGTGACCTTCTCGACGAATTGGACGTATGTGGACGCGAAATACTTGAACCTCATCAGCGACGATGGAGACACGCTGTCGGGGACGCGGGTGGCCAACACTGCCCGATGGGTTGGGATCGCGGCGGTCGACGTGGGCCCCCAGGGCGGCTCATGGACGGCTCGCATCAGCACGAACGCGGTGGGGCCGTACACACCGTTCGATGTCGTCGGCATGGAAGTGCCGTCCTATGCCCTGCTCCACCTGAGCGGCATCTGGCGCATCAAGCGCGCCCAGCTCGAGCTCGGAATCCGGAATCTGCTCGACAAGCCGTACGTCGAGCTTCAGGCGAGCAACTCGGTGTCGCCCGGCCAACCGCGAACGATTTATGGAGACGTGAAGTATGTCTTTTGAATTACATGAAGAGGCTCAGCGACCCGTGAAGGCTCCACGCGGGATGCGACCAATGTCGCCAACTCTGTTGGCACTTCTCTTCGTCGTCGGGTCGCTCGCCGCTGCGGCACCGATGGCGGCGGAGCGTCTACACGCGCATCTAAAGAAGGCCGATCCGGGGGTGAATGACACGGTGCCGGTCGCGCCCAAGGCGATCCGCCTCTGGTTCTCCGAGCCGGTGGAGGTCGCGCTCACCGGGGTCCAGGTGACAGGGCCGTCGGGCCCAGCCGCGGTCGGCGATCCAACCCAGGCCAGTGCGGAAGACGCGCCGGTCGTCTTCCCGACCAGCGGCGCCCTCCCAGCGGGCGTTTATACCGTCAACTGGCACACAGTCGCGCGGGACGGCCACCCGTCAAAGGGGAGCTACAAGTTCGTGGTGGGACCGAAGTAGCAGCGCCGGGCATTAGTCACCGAGGGGTGACATAAGCCCCTGGCTGGCAGGTGTTGACTACCCGAGCCCGGCGATCTAGACGTCGCTGGGCTCGAGTAGTGCGCGCGTGATCGTGCCCAGAACTCGGTCGACTCGCTTCCAGTCCGTATTACTTGCCGGATCGAGGCCGAAGACGCGCTCGCCCCCGTCGCGCGCCAGCGCGAGGAGCGTCACTCCGGAGAGAAGCAGGGCGAGTAACGCTTCGACGTCGATGAATGGCGGCGGCGTGCGCCCTTCCCTCACGGCTGCTGTCACGCGCCCGTGCTCGGCCTCTCTCGGGGCGGTGAGCTCAACGATTGTGCCCCGCGCTCGTCCCAGGCTCGCGCGCAGCACCTCCCGCGTGAGCGCGGCCCCGTCCTGCCGCAGCTCGCTGCCTAACGTGGAGGCGTAGGCGCGGGCCGCCGCTGCGAGCGAGGAAGCGCCCCGCACCTGCTCCTCGAGCTCTGGCCAGAGCCGGCGCTCGCTCGCGATCGCGGCGAGCACCCCATCGAGCCCGCCGAAGTACCGGTAGATGAGGACCTTGTCGGCTCCGGACTCGGCGGCGATGGCATTGATCCCCACCGCTGCGAGGCCCTCGCGCACGGCGATTGCCTCGGCCGCTGCCAGAATTCGAGCCCGGGTTGTTGCTCGGTTGCGAGTAGGCGCCATTGGTGGCGGCATGCGGTAAGTCACTAATCGGTGACGTCTGAATATTGTGTCACTGATCGGTGACATACAACACTCGCCGAACGCAAGCCCAGACGCCTCACACCGCTTGGATCCTTGATCACGGCGGCCTCAATCCGGACTGAGTAACGGGGCCGACGCGCGTCGCGGTCGCCCCTCGCGCCGAGGCGAGGGACTGATAGGTTGGTTCTCCCTCGCCGAACGTGTCCATGTCCCGGCCCATAGCGGAGTTGCCTTTCTAGGGCGCAATTCATCTTCACTAGGTGGTCCCTGGCTCCTACTCCCGCACAACGTGACCCACGCCTCGCCTCCCGCCACCGAATCGTCCGTCATCCCCAGACGAGTAGCGGAGTTCCTGCTCGAGTTCGCGGTGGCAGTGCAAAAACACGCGATCTATCCGGCGGGGCACCCGCAGTTGGCGGGTGCCGTTGATAAAGCCATCCGCCGACTCGACGTCGTGCTGCAGGGTTCGGAAGCCGTCTCCTTCGCCGTGGCGCGCACCCAGATCGTCGTCGAGACGGCCGCGACCGATCCCGGCAACTCGCTCATGAAGGAGCTTGCTCAGCGGCTGCACAAGCAGCGCATCGGGACGATCACCTTCCACCCCGGGACGCTGCGCGACGAGCTGGCGGACTTTCTCGCCGCGTCCTCCGTCGACGATTCCGAGAAGCCGGGGATCGCGCTCGTCGCCCAGACGCAGCGCTGGCCGCACATCTCGATCGCCTCGCTGACGTACGAGAAGCTCGAGTTGATGGGGGACGAGAGCGGTCTCACCGACGATGAGAATCGCCGGGCGGGCGCGCAGCTGATTTGGACCGCGCTGGCGCGCGCGACGCTGATGACGGGCGACGACCCGACGACGGAGAAGCTCCTCGATCCGCGCATCCTCGCCAACGCGTTGAACGATCGGAAAAACGATCCGGCGTACGATCAGTCGGTGATCGGATTCCTGATGCAGCTGACCGAGGCACTCAAGGGGCCGGCGACCGAGGAAGGGGCGCAGATGGGCGGGCGCCTATCCGACCTGATTCGCGCGCTTCAACCCGAGTCGCTCGAGCGTCTCATGGCGATGGGCGGCGACGATGACCGTCGCAAGCGCTTCGTGATCGACGCGTCGCAGCACGTCGCCGCCGAGGCGGTGATCGCCCTGGTCAAGGCAGCGTCGAGTGCCGGAAATCAGGCGATCTCGCACACCATGCTGCGCCTGCTCGGCAAGCTGGCGCTTCAGGCGGAGAAGGGTGGGGCAGTGATGCGCGCGGGCGCGAGTAGCGCGTTGCGCGATCAGGTCGAGCAGCTCGTGGACAGCTGGGATACGCGGCGGCTGAACCCGGACAGCTACCAAACGGCGCTCGACCGAATGGCGCAGCGGCGAGTCTTCACGCTCATGCTCCAGCGGCAGCACCCCTGCGAGCCGAAGCGTCTGGTCGCGACGTCACTCGAGACTGACACTCTCGGCGGCCCCGTCTGGATCGCCGTGAATCAGCTGATCGCCCACGGCGGCATCGCGATGCTGCTCGACCTTCTCGATCGCGCGCCGCAGGGGAGCACCGTCGCCGAAGCGCTCTGGCCGCTTGTCGCCACGCCCGACAACCTGCGCCATTTGCTCAAGGAGGAGCAGATCGAGCCGCAGCTCCTCGGGCGCATTACCTCGCGCATGGGACTCGACGTGGTCGAGCTCCTCCTCGACGCGCTCGAGACGAGTGAGACACGCAATTTCCGACGCAAGCTTCTCGAGCTTCTCGCGCGCTACGGGGCCGACGCGGGCCCGATGATCGTCAAGCGGCTCGAGCAGGAGGACATTCCCTGGTACGTGCAGCGGAACCTCCTCACGCTGCTCGCGGCGCTCCCCCGCATTCCGGACAACATCTCGCCGCAGAAGTTCATGGCGCACAGCGACGAGCGCGTGCGGCGCGAGGCGCTGAAGCTGCTGCTGCGCATGCCCGAGCAGCGCGAGGCGACGATCGTCGCCGCGCTCAGCGATCGTGACGACGGCATCGTGAAGACCGCCATGCAAGCGGCCCTCGACAGCTGTCCGAAGGCGGCGGTGCCGCTCATCATGCGCAACGTCGAGCGCAAGTCGATCAAGCCCGAGATGCGCGCACTGGGCATCAAGGTCGTCGGGGCGGCGCGCGACGAGACAGCCTTGCCGTGGCTGCTCGGCTTCGTCGTGACGAAGACGAGGATCCTGCGACGCGAGAAGCTGCTCCCGAAATCCGCCGAGCTGCTGGCCGCGTTAGGTGGCCTGGCGAACGGGTGGGCGGAGGACTCGCGCGTGAGGTCGGTGCTCGAACGGGCGGGGAAGTCGAAGGACAACGATGTGAAGGCGGCCGCGACGCCGCGCCGGAGGCCGAGTGATCGAACCGGCTCGCTTCCTTAGCGCCTTCGGAAAGGCCCTCTCGGCGATGGCGCTCTACGCGCCGTCGCACCCGGCGCGCGCCAAGGCGTCGCAGCTGGCGTTCGACCTCGTCGCCCAGCTGCAGAAGCAGGAGGGCGATGTGCGCTTCTCCTTCCTCGGCGACGAGGTGGTCTATCAGGACCGCCAACTGCGCGAGCTGAAGGACTGGGAATGGTCGCAGCGCTTCACCAAGGCGGGCATTCAGCGCCTCGAGTTCGTGCAGGAGGTGATCAAGGAGGAGTTCGACGCCTTCCTGTACGACGTCATGGAGCAGGTCACGCCGGGGTGGCACGATCCCCGCCACACGCAGCACGCCGAGGATCGGCAGTACCAGTCGATCCGCTTCGGCGCCGTCGGCATTCGCGGCGATGGCGAACAGTTCCTTACCGATCCGCTGCCGCTCATCGGAATGGATTTTCCGCTCGACGAGGAGACGGAAACCATCCAGATGATCTACGACGAGGTCGCGGCCGGTCGCCCGCTTCCGGCGGCCGAAGTCGAGGGCGTCGTCTCATCGCTCTCGGTGGCCATGCACGGCGACAGCGAGATCATGATGCCGCTGCTGCAGCTCAAGGAGTTCGATCAGTACACGACTGCGCACGCGCTCAACGTGTCGGTGCTGGTGATGGGGTTGGCGGAATTTCTCGGCCTCGGCGGACGCGACACGCGAGCGATCGGTGTGGCCGGGCTCCTCCGCGACGTCGGCATGACAAAGATTCCGAAGGAGATCGTCTCCAAGCCCGGTCCGCCGACGGAAGAGGAGTGGGCGCTCATCCGGCGCCATCCGATCGAGGGCGCGAAGATCGTCCTGAAGAGCGAGCCGCAGCTCGACCTGGCGGCGGTTGTCGCCTACGAGCACCACATGGTGCCCGGGGGCGGCGGCTATCCGACGGTGATCTTCGAGCGAGAGTGCCACTTCGCGAGCAAATTGGTGCAGGTGTGCGACTGCTACGACGCGTTGCGCACCCGGCGCTTCCATCGCGGAGCGTGGACGCCAGAGGCGGCGCTGCGACACGTCGAGGAGCAGGCGGGCGTCGCCTTCGACAAGGACATCGCGCGCTCGTTCGTCACGATGATGCGCCGCTGGGAGCGGCGCCTCGTCCCGTTCGAGGAAGGAGCGGTGGTGAAGCCGCCGCCGCGGACGGAGGGGGAGAGCACGGGGACGACTCCGCCGGCCGGAGTCGCTCGCATCACTCCGAGCCTCGGAGTCCCGACGATGCGGCGCACCCCCGTCGGCGGACAGGCAGTGCGCGCGACCCCGCCGATGGGCGTTCCGGGAACGCGTCCGACGCCGCCGACCGGAACGCCGGCGCCGAGGCCGACCCCGCCGACAGGAGTCCCTGGTGCGCGCCCGACCCCGCCGGCCGGAACTCAGGCACCGCGTCCGACCCCGCCCGCGGGGACACAGGGGCCGCGTCCGACGCCGCCTGCCGGCATTCCGGGAACGCGTCCGACGCCACCCGCTGGGACTCCGCCGCCTGGACCGGCGGCACCGGTCGGGGGTCAGCCGGCCTCGCGTCCGGCGCCGGCAGCTCCCGCTCCATTCGTGCGACCGACCCCTCCGGTGGCCCATCCCGCTACGCCGTCGGCGCCACCGCCAGCGGCGGCCACTCCGCCTCCGGCGCAGCCTGCGCCATCTGCGGCCCCCACCGAGCCGCCCGCTCCGCCGGCGAGCCTGCCGGTGCACCCGCCACCCCCGCCGCCGCCTCCTCCTCCGCCTCCTGCGCGCAAGCCGTCCTGAGACGCGTCAGAGGCCGTCGCATCCGAGGCTGTCGAGTCGCAACGGGAGAGCCGCGCCGAATCGCGGCGCGCGAAACGCCTCGCCAGCCGCTGCATGAGAATGTGCTAATCAGGCGCCTCGAGCGACGCGTCGTGCATCACGTCGTGTGTCGCTCTGCATCACGCTTTTTTCGCGTCAGGCGCGCCTGTGACGTTAGGGGACGCGGGGTGTCGTAAGTAGAGGGCTCTGGCGAGCCTATCGCCCTCCGAGGACAGCCTCCAACCGCGCCGCATGCCCGTCCCGCAATCGACCGAAAACGCCGTCTCCTTGCCCCGGGAAATTGCCGACTTCCTGGTGGAGCTTTCGGTCGCCTTGCACAAGTACGGGATGTATCCCGACGGTCACCCGCTGCTCGAGAACGCGGTCACGGTCGTCGCGCGCCGAGTGACCGCGCTCATGGTCGACAAGCCGGAGCTGGCGATTGCCGTCGCCCGCAATCAGCTGCTGGTGGAGGGCGCGGCTACCGATCCCGCGAATGGGCCGATGCGCGACCTCGCGGCCCGACTCTACCGGCGGGAGATCGGGACGATCCGGTTCTCCCCTGGCCTAACGGAGGCCGAGCTCACCGCCGCACTCAAGCTCATCGCCCGCGACAACAAGGACGGCACTCAGGCGGAGCGAGAGTGGGAGCACGCGAGGCTCCTCCCGCTGACGTACGACCAGCTCGCGCTCTCCCACGGCGACGGCGAAGGAGGTGAAGAGCAGGGAAGCTGGGCGTCTCAGCTCTGGTCGAAGCTCGCGAAGTCGGCGCTCGGCATGCAGCGCGGAGACACGCTCGACCTCCCCGCCATCCCCGAGGATCCGCTGGCCTTGGCCGCGCTCATCGAGAAGCGCGCTCTCGACCCGGATTTCGACAAGGGGATCTACTCCTTCTTCGCCCAGTTCCTCGAGGCCGCGCGCAACAAGAGCGGCAGCGCGGCGAAGGAGGTGCGCCAGCGCTTCGCCTCGCTCATCCGTGGCCTCACGCCGGGCGCGCTGCAGCGCGTGCTCAAGATCGCGCCGTCGTCCGAGCAGCGGCGCCAGCTCATGCTCAACGCGTCACACGCCCTGGCCGCCGACACCGTGATCGACCTCGCGCAGGCGGCGGCGGCGAGCTCCGGCCACACGATGTCCGAAGCGCTTCTGCTCCTGCTCTCCAAGCTCGCCAAGCACGCCGAGGAGGGGACGGGGCCGCGCCGGCTCAAAGCGGATGCGGCGCTCCGGGCGAATGTGCGCCAGCTGATCAGCGATTGGGATGGCGCGGCGGCGCTCCCTGAGGACGGCTACTGGAAGACTCTCGAGAAGCTGATCGCCGAGGCGCCGAAAGAAGGCGTGGCGCAGACGGTTCACGGCGTCGCGCCCGATCACATCGTGCAGGTGGCGCTCGAGACGGAGACCTTCGGCGCGACCGCCAAGTACGCGGTCGCGGAGATGATCCGACAGGGGAAGATCGCGCCACTCCTCTCCATGGCGGACGGGACACCGGGCGACAACAAAGTCGTCTGGACACTTCGCCGGCATCTCGACAATACGGGCACGATCAAGCGCCTGCTGCGCGACCGGCCGATCGACTTCGAGGTGCTGCATCGCCTGGTGACGCGCGTCGGCCAACCCTCTGCCGGCGCTCTACTCGATGCGCTCGGCATCGAGGACGACCGGAACGCGCGCTGGAAGCTCTTCGAGATGCTCGCGACACTCGGCCCGGAGGTGGGGGACGCAGTCGTGGCCCGGCTGCCCAAGGCGGAGTGGTTCATGCAGCGCAACCTCCTCCTCCTCCTCGGGCGGCTGCAGCGGTGGCCGGAGGGCTTCA
>Ga0187765_10000954_pt1 | contig 10969 bp, 9 predicted proteins | sample 0216_QUI02_MP05__3_FD_133018 | JGI IMG/M metagenome (GOLD analysis project Ga0187765, IMG submission 133018) | Tropical peat soil microbial communities from peatlands in Department of Meta, Colombia - 0216_QUI02_MP05_10_MG | ecosystem: Environmental > Terrestrial > Soil > Wetlands > Peat ...
CGTTAACAAACCGACCACGCGCGAGGGTATCGAGGAGGCGCTGGCCCGGATCAAGGAATTTGCCGAACCGCGACGCAAACGATTGCTGGTCGTCGAAGACAACCAGGCCGAGCAGATCAGCATACGGGAATTGCTCGGTCACGATGACATCGAGATCGTCAATGCTGGTACCGGAGGAGAAGCTCTTAACCGGCTCCGCGAGGAGCAATGCGATTGCGTGGTGCTCGACCTGCGTCTGCCCGATATGTCCGGCTTCGAAGTGCTTGAGCGGATGCGCGCCGATCCAATGCTCGCCGATGTCCCCGTAGTCGTCTTCACCGGCCGGGAACTGACGGTCGATGAAGACGCTCAGCTCCACACCATGGCCCGAAGCATTGTGGTCAAAGGGGTGGAGTCGCCGGAACGATTGCTCAACGAAACGGCGTTGTTCCTCCACCGCGTCATCACCGATCTGCCGCCCGAAAAGCAGCAGATGCTGGAACGGCTCAACTCGTCTGATGATGACCTGGTCGGGCGCACCGCGCTTCTGGTCGATGACGATCCGCGCAACATCTTTGCCTTGTCGAGCGCGCTGGAACGCCGCGGGATGAAGGTGCTCACCGCGACTACAGGCGCGGAGGCAATCCAGATCATAGAGGAAACGCCGTCGCTTGCGATCGTGCTCATGGACATCATGATGCCAGAAATGGACGGCTATCAAACGATAGAGACAATTCGCCAGAACGGGGCCTATCGTCGATTGCCGATCATCGCTTTGACGGCCAAGGCGATGAAAGGCGACCGCGAAAAATGCCTCCAGGCTGGCGCTTCGGATTACTTGGCCAAGCCCGTCAATACCGAGCAGCTTCTCTCCGCGTTGCGGATGTGGCTGCATCGTTAAGGCATTGCCATGACCGAGAAAGTCAACGTACTTTTGGTCGACGATCAGCCAGACAAGCTTCTCGCCTACGAGGTGATCCTCGAAGAACTTGGCGAGAATCTGGTCAAGGCTTCGTCGGCGCGTGAAGCGCTGCAGTTTCTGCTCAAGAACGACGTGGCGGTCGTCCTGATCGACGTGTGCATGCCGGAACTGGACGGTTTCCAGTTGGCGGCGATGATTCGAGAACATCCGCGTTTTCGCAAAACAGCGATCATTTTCATATCCGCCATTCATCTGACTGACGTCGATCGGCTGCGCGGCTACGAGATGGGGGCGGTCGATTACGTCCCGGTCCCGGTCGTGCCCGAAGTGCTACGCACCAAGGTGCGGGTTTTTGCCGAACTGTTCCGCAAGACCCGCGAGCTCGAGCGCATGAATTTTGAACTTGAGCGCCATGTGGCGGAGCGCACAGCCGAGCTTGAGGCCTCCAACATGCAGCTCAAGCAAGCCGAGCAAGGGCGCAGCCTGGCGCTTGTTGCGGGCCAGATGGGTTCCTGGGATTGGGATCTAGTGAGTAAACAATGGCTCTGGGATGAAGGGCAGCATCGCATTTTCGGTGTCGATCCGGACCACTTCCAAATCACGGTGGAGAACATCCGCGCGTTGATCCACCCGGACGACTGGATTTCTCTCGTTGAAGTTGGCCGCGGCATGTCGCAAGGCGCGCGCACGCAACAAACCGAATTTCGTGTAGTGCGGCCGAATGGCGATGTTCGCTGGTGCATCGGAACGGCGGCTGCAAGTCTCGACGATGACGGTAATGTCGTGCGGATCAACGGCGTCACCATCGATATTACAGATCGTAAGGAGGCTGACGAGCGCCAGATCCTGTTGGCGCGGGAGGTTGATCACCGCGCTCGCAACGCACTCGCCGTTATACAATCCATCATCAGGTTGACGCGCGCGAAAAGCGTCGATGATTACGTGCAGGCGATCGAGGGGCGTATCAAAGCCTTGGCGCGCGCGCATACGCTCCTCTCCGACTCACGTTGGCGCGGCGCCGATCTCGCGACTTTGGTCGGCGATGAGCTCGCGCCCTATCGGGCCGGTGACAAGATCCAATGCGGCGGGCCCGACATTTCGCTGCAGCCTGCCACCGCACAAGGCCTCGCGCTTGCGCTGCACGAACTCGCTACCAATGCGGCCAAGCACGGCGCGTTGTCATCATCCACCGGGAAAGTCAGCCTGGCGTGGGAATTGGGAGCTGATGCGCTCACCTTGCAATGGGTTGAAGATGGCGGCCCGCCGGCCGCAGAACCGTCGTCGCGGAGCTTTGGCCTGAAAGTGATTGCGGCGAGCATCGAGCAACAGCTCGGGGGCAAGGCGGCATTCGATTGGAATTCCGCCGGCCTGCGCTGCAAATTCGTGATCCCGCGTACAGAGTTGACGAAATCCCGTGTCTTCAATCCATCGTTGATGACGAATGGCGGCAACGGGGCGGTTGTCGATCTCAAAACCAAGGAAACGCCGCGCGTCTTGTTGGTCGAAGACGAGGCACTCGTTGCTATGATGATTCAGGACACCCTTGCCGGTTTCGGATTCCAGGTCATCGGTCCTGTCAGCACCGCATCCGAGGCACTCGCCGCGGCGCGGGAGAGTCATTTCGACGCCGCCGTTCTCGATATCAATCTCGGCGACGGGCTGGTTTATACGGTCGCAGAAATTCTGGGGGTACGCGGTGTGCCCTTCGTTTTCGTGACCGGCTACGATGTGGACAGCGTCGATCCGCGGTTCAGCGATATTCCGATTTTGCAAAAGCCGATCGAGCGCGACATGCTGCAGAAGGTGTTTATGTCGAGCCTGCCCGATCGGGCAGCCGTCGCCTGAAAAACGCGTCGCCATAGTCAATTACGTCGACAGCAGAGATTCGATACGAACTGGCAGCCGCCGAATGGGTTGGTTCCCGATTGCGGCGCAGTGGTTCCAGAACGGGGAGGACGTCTGCGCATTGCTGCTGGCGTATTTTGAAGGCGCCGAGTGTGTAACGCAGGCCGCATGCCGGTAATTTGAGCTAACGGCGGGTTCGCACCGTTGTTCCGGCATTGCTGCTGCGCCCTATTGTTTGTTGCGGAACCAAGCGCGGTGCAGAAAGTTTTTCGTCGCGCGGAATCCTTCCGCGAAGGAGAGTTCCCCCATGTCTAACGACAAAATGGGCAACGTGAAGCAAAGCGGGCAGCAGCAGGGCGGTCAGCAAGGGGGTCAGCAAGGCGGTCAACAAAAGCCCGGCCAACAGCAACAACAGCCTGGACGCCAAGGCGGTCAGCAGGGTGGCCAACAAGGCGGCGGCGGTCAGCAGGGCGGACAGCAAGGTCAACAGAATCGTTAGATCGTGTTTGGTCTTTCAAATCTGAAATCCCCCGGCGTCTCGCCGGGGGATTTTTGCATTACGATCCGCAAAAAATGGCTTCCAGTAGTTTCACTGGAAGCCATTGCCAAAAGGCGTGATTGTTCCGCGGATCGTTAAGCCGGGATAATCGCGACGATTTCCAGTGTACGCGGATCAACAATTATGATCTCGTCCTGGACAAGAAAGTAGTTGAAGCCGCGGTACTGCGGTACGATCCTCACGATGTCCGCAGGCAATACGGCATAGTGCACGCTGCGCGGGATTCGAGTCCCGACGCGGACATCGAAGTTGGCGCTGCCGAGCCGCGGGCCACGTTCCCGTCCGATGATCGTCTTGATTTGCGAACGCTGATTTTCGGACAGCTGCGCCGAACCGCCACGCTCGCCGACGTTCACGCCAGTGCGGCCATTCTGCTCGGTCGCGTTGCGTTCGGTTGTGGTGCCGCGCTGCTCCTGGGCACCCTTGAGGTTGCCGCCTCGGCCGCGCTCTTGCTGTGCGCCTTGAAGATTGTTACCGCGCTGATCTTGAGCGCCTCTCTGGTTCTTCTGCAAGCCGGGCCCTTGCTGTGCGCCTTTTTGCTGCATCCCGCTATTTTCTCGCTGCGCGCCGCGGGTCGATTCGTTGTCGTTCCGGCCTTGGCCGAGCCGCTCGTTATCCTTGCCGCTCTTGTCCTGGGCCGATTGGTTTTGCGACGGATTGCCGGATTGGGTGCTGGACGGGCTGAGCGTCTTGTTACCCGACTGGGTTGCGCTCATGCCGCCACTTTTCTGCTGCGTCGGGCCGGAGGCCGCGCCGGATGTTGCGCCAGGCGTCGCGCCGGAGGTGCCTCTGTTTTCGCCGCCCGTCTGCCCTTGTGCGGCGGCGAATCCGCCGAACCCGACTACCGCCGCCACAGCGACCGTAGCCAATAACTTGTTTTTCATTTTGCTCTCCTCTGGTTCTCCCGCAAAGCTCAAGCCGCGGCTTTCCGCATCACGGAACGCCGTTACTCGACTCGTGCCATGTGCTCATCGGCTCCAACGCGGGGGCGACAGGCGTGGTTCCTGAAAGTTCCTCGCGCTCATCATGAAGTTTCAGGAACCCTCTTCGGAACTCAGCTCATGCTTGTCACGTTAGCTGTGCCTATCATTGCGAAGTCAGGAGAGGCGATGAGTCCTGCCGAAAATCCGCCACCGCGCCAGGTTGTCTCGGCGCAGCAAGCTCGGCAAGGCGTGACGGGGCACAATGTCCGGCGCGTGCTCGGCTTCAGTATCGCCGCGGTCGTCATCGTCTTTGCTATTATCTGGATCGTGTATTTCGCGTAATCCTCCCGAAACTTTCACGCAAAACTTTCACGCAAAAATGGCCGAGGCCAGCATCAACCAACGGGCCGTTTAGCGGGACGAAGCAAGGACCGCGCGTTTTCCAAAGACGCTGGTTGGCGATCTAACCAGGCGGCGCCTAAGCCGGGCGCCTCCTCTAATATTTTTCACTTGAGACGATTGCTATTCTTTGTTCTGTTGCGCCGCCACAGAGCGGGTGAGGGAAATGGTCAAAAGCAGAAGCGCAAGCCGAAAATCCGTGCAAGCGAAGCGGGCAGGGGGCCAGACAAGGCGTCGATCGCTCAAGGAGCAACTTATTCAGGCAGGAAAGGTGCTAGTCGCCGAGGGGCAGGACGATTTTACCCGCGGCCATATTTCGGTTCGCCTCCCTGACGATCCGAGCTTGTTCTTTATGAAGGCACATAGCATCGGCCTCGACGAGATCACGATGCAGAATATCCTCACCGTCGATCTGGAGGGCAACGTCGTCGCCGGAACGGCGAGGCGGCACAGCGAAGTCTATATCCATTCGGAAATTTTCAGGGCGCGATCCGACATCAATTGCGTGATCCATACGCATCCGACCTATTCGATCGCATTGTCGGCAACCGGCCGCCCGCTGAAATGCTATAGCCAGCCGGGCGCATTATTTTACGAAGCACTCGGAATGTACGACGATACTATCAATCTAATCCGCTCACCCACCATGGGCGCCGGCGTGGCGCGCGCGCTCGGCAATGGGCGTGCGGTCTTGTTGAAAAACCATGGCGTCGTGGTGACCGGCGCCACGATTGCGGAAGCGGTGATCGGCACGCTGATGCTCGAAAATGGTGCAATGGTCCAATTGGCGGTCGAAGCGGCCGGCGATCCGGCACCGGAGTTCTCGCGGCCTGACATCGAGAAACTCAAAGCCGATATCAGTCAGCCCGAGCAGTTCGCGATCAATTTCGACTATCTCGTGCGCAGGGCCGGGCGGAGCCGCTGAAACGGGCCTATTCGGCTGTCATTGTCGCGTCTCCTCGTGATAAAAGACCTCCGCGCAGGAAGAGCCGCGGGAGCGATTCATGGCACGGATGAAGGGTGCTGAGCTGATCACCGAATATCTGATCGCCAGCGATATACCCTACGTCTTCGGTATTTGTGGGCACGGCAATGTCGGTATGCTCGATCCGCTGTACCAGGCGCGCGACCGGATCAAGCTGATATCGCCTCGCCACGAGCAGGTCGCCGCGCATATGGCCGACGCCTACTTTCGGGTGCGTCACGAGCCGGTGGCGACGCTCACCTCCTGCGGTCCCGGTTCGTGCAACATCGTTATGCCGCTTGCCTGTGCGCTGACGGATTCGTCTGCGCTCTTGGCAATTACCGCCAATGTGCCGACATCGCAGTTCAACCGCAGCCCATTCCAGGAAATCAATCGGCATTACCAGGCCGACTTCGTCAATATCGTGCGACCCGTCGTCAAGCGCAGCTTCCAGCCGACCAGGGTCGACATGCTGCCGCTGGCGCTGCGGCAGGCCACGACGACGATGCTGTCGGGTCGGCCGGGGCCGGTCAATGTCGATGTCCCCTTTAACGTCTTCCAAGAGGAGGACGAAGTCGACTTGCCATCGGCGGCTCCGCGGCTCAACGCGCAACGAAGCGGCGCCTCGCCTGAAGAGGTCGCGCGCGCGCTCGAGCTCATTCTTGCCGCGGAACGTCCGGTGATCTTCATCGGCCATGGCGTCACGCTGTCGGAGGCGAGCCGCGAACTCACCGATTTAGCGAAAGAGCTTTCGATACCCGTGATCTCATCGCCCAACGGCATGGGCTGCATCGATATGCTGGACCCGCTGTCGCTTGGCTTCATCGGCCGCAACGGCGCCTTTCCCGCCAACGAGGCGGGCCGCCGCGCCGATCTTGTACTGGCGATCGGAGCGCGATTCGACGACCGCTCAGCCTCGTCATGGCTGCCGGGCTATTCCTGGAATTTTCCAACGACGAAACTTATTCACGTCGACATCGATGCGGGCGAGCTCGGCCGTAACTATCCGCCCGATTTGCCCATTGTCGCCGACGCGCGCACTCTCTTGCGACAGTTGCTCGCCGAGCTTGGACGCCGTGGGGGCGCTGCCGACAGATCGGCGCAAAAGCAATGGCTGGCGCAAATTGCGCAATGGCGTGCCGCTTGGGACGAATTCGTCGGCTCTAATTTCGCGACGCACGCGACGCCAATGCGACCGGAGCGGGTCGTTGCCGATTGTCAGGCTGTCATTCCGCCGCACGGAATCATCTGCTGCGATGTAGGCGTCAGCCATAACTGGTACATGCAGTTCTGGAAGGCGCGGCGTCCGCAAACGATGCTCAATTCCTGGGGCTTTTCTGGCATGGGCTTCGGCGCCGCCGGCGCGCTCGGCGCAAAGCTTGCGGCTCCCGATCGGCCGGTGGTCGCAGTGACCGGCGACGGGTGTTTCACCATGGTTCCGCATGTGCTCTGCACCGCAGTTGAATACGATATCCCGGTGGTCTGGGTCATTTGGAACAATTTCGGCTGGGTCTCTATTCGCGACATTCAGCTCGGCATGTTTGGCGGACGCGAGCATGGCACCATGTTTCATCAAGGCGCCAATAAGAAACCGTACAATCCCGATTTCACGGCTTGGGCAAAGGCAACCGGTGTCGATGCGCTCACGGTGACGCGGTCGCAGGATTTCCGCGGCGCGCTCGAACACGCGATAGCAGCGAACCGGCCATTTCTCCTCGACGTCCATGTTGACGCCGAAGTGCGGCCGCCATCGACCGGCGCCTGGCAATTACCGCCGACAGCGTACAAGGAGCCGGCATTCGGGCAGCGCTTTATACCCGACGTAGCGCCTGTCAAATAACAGCCGCCGAAGTAATTTTGCCAGAGTGAATTGGCATTATGGCGGTTGCCGCCATTTACATCTGGCGAGTTATTAGCTGTCAGGTTTTATAGAAAACGATCCTAAGCTGCTGTGGATGGCTTCCTCTAGCGAACATAACCGTGGCGAAAACTCCCCGGCATCGACGGTATCGGCCTGCATACGGCTCATCCTTGGCCGTCCGCTCGCCAATCGCGAGGTCCGAGCCCGCGAGATTGGTGCTGCCGAAGGCGTGCCGGCGCTTGGGCTCGATGGGCTGAGTTCGACCGCATACGGGCCGGAAGCCGCACTGACGATCCTATCGGCGGCGGGTGCGGTCGGCTTGGCGTATCTCGGCCCGGTGATGCTGACCATCCTGGCGTTGCTCGGCATCCTGTTCATCTCTTACTGGCAAACTATCGAGGCTTATCCGAAGAGCGGCGGCGCCTATACGGTGTCGCAGGCCAATCTTGGCGTGAATGCGAGTTTGCTCGCGGCCGCGGCGCTGATGATCGATTATGTGCTCAACGTCGCGGTCGGCATATCGGCGGGCGTTGCGGCGCTGGTTTCGGCCGTGCCGTCGTTGCACGCCTACACGCTGCCGCTTTGCCTCGGCATTCTTGTCGTTCTCACAGTCATCAATTTGCGCGGCACAATGGATGCCGGACGGCTATTCGCGGTTCCGACCTATCTCTTCATTGCCTGCTTCATAGCTGTGATCGCGATCGGCAGTTATGCCGCAGTCGCAAGCGGCGGGCATCCGCAACCGGCGGTCGGACCACCGGCGGCGCCGGCACCAGTCGAAGGGCTTGGCTTATGGCTGTTGCTGCGAGCGTTTGCTTCCGGTTGCACGGCGATGACCGGCGTCGAAGCGGTCAGCAACGCGGTCAATGCCTTTCGTCAGCCGCAAGTGCGCAACGCTCGGCTGACGCTGAGCATCATCGTGGGCGTCTTGGCCATTCTGCTTGCCGGTATCGCATACCTCGCAGTGAGCTACGGCGTCATGGCGATGGATCAGACCAAACCGGGCTATCAAAGCGTGCTGTCGCAGCTTGTCGGCGCGGTGGCCGGACGCGGCGTGTTCTATTACGTCGCCATCGCAAGTGCGCTGATGATTTTGTGTTTGTCAGCCAACACCAGTTTCGTCGGTTTTCCGCAACTATGCCGGATCGTGGCGCAGGACAAATTTCTACCGCGTCCATTTGCGGCAGTTGGCCGCCGTCTCGTCTATTCCGTTGGAATCCTTTACCTGACCATGACCGCTGGCCTTTTATTAATCGCTTTTGAGGGCATCACCGATCGATTGATCCCGCTATTTGCAATTGGTGCATTCACGACGTTTACGCTGTCGCAGACCGGCATGGTTGCGCATTGGCGCAAGATGCTGCGCGATCAGCGCGGCACGCGGCTGCGGCATGTGCAGTTGAAGCTTTGCCTAAATGGGGTCGGCGCGGTCGCTACCGCGGCAGCACTGACGATCATCGTGATCGCCAAATTCACCGAAGGCGGCTGGATCACGATTGTTACCATTCCCTGCGTTATCTTGCTTCTGAAAGGCATCCACCGCTATTACGCAAACGTAGATGCGGCATTGCGCGACGACGATCAGTTGCGATTCCGTCCAAGCAAGCCGCCGTTCGTCCTCGTTATGACCAAGGAATGGAATCGTCTGACCGATAAGGCGCTCTCACTGGCGATGGAGCTCTCTCCCGACGTCATCGCGGTGCATTTGGCGGCGCTCGAAGGTCCCGACGTCAGCGAGCAGGAGCGGAAATTACGCGAGCAATGGGCGAGGGATGTGGAGGATTCCGCGGTTGCGGCGCAGGCGTCCAATCCGCCGCGGCTTGTCTTTCTCAGTGCGCCGTTTCGGCGGATTCACGCGCCGCTGCTCAAACTGATCGACGACCTCGAAAAAAAAGATCCCGAGCGCACCATCGCCGTGATGATTCCTGAACTGGTGACACGGCATTGGTGGGAACATTTGCTGAGTAATCACCGTGCGCGCCGCCTGCGCAATGCGGTCCTGGACTACGGTGGTTCGCGCGTCGCGGTCATTGCCGTACCGTGGTATTTAACGCCGCCAAAGATTGCCGATGCGCTGACACAGGAAGAACTGGAGGAGCCGTTTCGGATCAGAAACGTGTTCGGTCTGCGCCGACGCCGCCGATCGGCCAAAGCCGAGCAATAAACGTGAAATCATATTGCTGGGGCATGCCGATGCTCTTCTCGGCGGCCCCTTCTGGTCTCACAGTTACAAACCGCAGGTCAGCGGTCGAAGCCCGGCGCGTAAGAATATAAGCGACCATTGCCCGAATATTGGCCACCCGAATATTGGCGGCCCGAATATTGACCCTGATAGCCCCAAGCCAAGGCACTGTCGCGCGCCACGCGTTCTTGGCGCTGGCGCGCCAGCGCGACCTGTTTGCGCTCGCGGGCGATCTTGGCGCGCGCCAGCTTCTTGGCGGCTTCACGCGTTTCGGCGGCGCGCTGCGCGTCCAAGGCCTCACGCGCCTCAGCCGCCTTCTGTGCTTCTTTGGCTTTGTCACTGTTTTCGAGTGCATCGCGGTCGGGGCCTGCGATGACCGAAACAGCCGGGTAATGCGTTGGCCGCGCGGTGCGCAGCTGCGCATCGCCAAAGCCGACCAGCCCGGTCATGACGATTGCGAACGCCGTCACCATCGAGAAAAAATACGCAAGGAGGGAAAGCGCCATCACGGCCACTCCGAGCAGGACGCTGCTCCAGTACGCTGAGAAAAGGCCGCCTGGAACGATCAATCACCCCGCAGCCAAGCCGCAACCTGCCTCGATAGTCGCGTTTGGCTTGCGCGCGGATAACGCAGCGCCTTAGCACCGGTTCCGTTATACTTTTGGATCGGTTCCATCGGCAGCGCCGCTGACCGGCCAGAAGCTGGCGGCTACGATTCAGTCCGGAAACCTTGCTTACCTCTTCACGGCAAATGGTTTTCCGCATTGAGTTAACGCAGTCGATCGCCTACGCCGAGCGCTCACGGCACAGGCTTGATGTCTGTCGGCCGCGCCAGGCGGTCGGCGCCCCTGTGATCGTCTTCTTTTACGGCGGCGCCTGGCGCGGCGGCTATGCTCAGCAAAGTTGACCTCGATCCGCGGCGCGACATTGCCGGCTTGATCGGAATCGCCGGACCCTACGATCTGATGCCGTTGCGCGACGAAAAGCTTAAAGTCATTTTTGGCGGCGCCGATCGCCCGGAGACGCAGCCGATTTATCACGTTTCGCCCGGCGCACCGCCGGCTTTGTTGATGGCTGGCGGCCGCGACCGGCTGGTCGAGCCCGGCAATTCCGTCCGACTTGCGGCGCGGCTCGTCGCATCCCGTTTCGGCACGCACCGCGTGCGAATGTTTGAATGAAAGGACCACCAGCGAGTATGGCCAGCTAGTGGGCGCTGGATTTGACATTCGCTTCATGAGCGAGCGGCAAAGGGATAGCGCATGTCAAATCCGCTCCACTAGCCAATCTTCCGCCGCAATATGTTGCGGCGCACGCCTGCTCCCTTGCGCTGGTAAG
>Ga0187765_10000958_pt1 | contig 10942 bp, 9 predicted proteins | sample 0216_QUI02_MP05__3_FD_133018 | JGI IMG/M metagenome (GOLD analysis project Ga0187765, IMG submission 133018) | Tropical peat soil microbial communities from peatlands in Department of Meta, Colombia - 0216_QUI02_MP05_10_MG | ecosystem: Environmental > Terrestrial > Soil > Wetlands > Peat ...
GCGGTGGCGTCCGGGCGTTTCCAGTAGCCGAGCATCACCTGCGGTCCGCGCACGCAAATCTCGCCCTTCTCGCCCGACGGCAACACCCGGCCTCCGGTCTCGATGTCGACGATCTCGACGATGGTGCGGGGACAAGGAAGGCCGACGGTACCGGGCTTGGCGGTGCCGTCATTGGGCGCCAAGGTCACGATCGGCGATGTCTCGCTGAGCCCGTATCCCTCCACCAAGGTGATACCGGTCAAACGCTGGAATCCGTTCAGTATCTCGAGCGGCAGCGGCGCCCCGCCCGAGCCGCAAAAGCGGAGCGAGCTCATGTCCGCCTCTTTGGCGCGCGGGTGCTGGAGGAGCGCCGCATACATGGTGGGAACGCCCGCGAACAGGGTCGGCCGCTTGCGCGCGATGTCCGCGAGCACGCGCTCGGCGTCGAAGCGCATGTGCAGGATCATGGTCGTACCGCCGTTCAGCGCGGTCAGCATCACCATGCTCATGCCGTAGACGTGGAACAGCGGCAGCACCACGAGGGTCGAATCCTCGCCCGACACCAGCACGTTCTCGACCCAGCGGTCGCGCATTGCCACCACGGCCGCGAGATTGGCGTGACTAAGCATCGCGCCTTTGGGCTCGCCCGTCGTGCCGCCGGTGTACTGCAGGACCGCGATTTCCTCCGCGAGCGGACCATGCACCGGCGACGGCACGTTGCCGTCATTGTCGATCAGCTCCTTGAAGTCGATCTCGCGGCCGGGGCCTCCCTGACGCTCGGCGGGCGCACCCAGGATCGCGCGCACCGCCGCAGCCGGCAGGAAGTCCGTGAGGCTCGCCACCACCACGGTCTCGAGCCTGCCGGCCCCCTTGATCGCCGCGATCTGCGGGTAGAGCTGCGGCAGGTCGAGGGTCACCATCACCTGGGTTTCGGAATCTTCGAGCTGATGGCGCAATTCACGCACGGAGTAGAGCGGGCTGAAATTGACAACGCGTCCGCCCGCGATGAGCACACCGAAGAACGCGATCAGGTAATGCGGCGTGTTGGGAAGATGCAATCCCACCGAAACGCCCGGCCCCACGCCGAGCGCTTGCAGCCCCTTGGCGGCGCGACGTGCCAGCTCGAACCAGTCTCTAAAGCTGAGCTTCCAGTCGTAGAAATCGCAGGCGATGCGCTTGTCCCAGCGCTCGGCTGCGCGCTCCAGCAGGGTCTCGATCGCCACTGCTTCCGGCAGCGGCGCGCTCCAACTCACGCCGGCCGGATAGGACTTCTCCCAAATTTCGGCCATCCCGCCGATCGGGTCAGAGCGGTCCCGTGCCGTCGTCGGCGAGCGGCCGGAGCGCGCGGCCGCCGCTGCGCACGGTTTCTGGAAGGTTGCGCCAGCCATAAGCGAGCGCCGGGATCAACTCGCCGCGCACGGCGATGCGCCGATGGGCGGTCGCTTTCCCGCCCATGCGCTCATAGAAGAAGCGCGCGGGGTTGTTACGCAGCACCCAAATGACCGCCGAAGCGTGGCCGGTCGCGACCAGGCGACGGAACAGTGCCAGCAGCAAGGCGCGGCCGACGCCCCGGCCCTGAAAATCCGGCGCCACGTAAAGCGTGTTCACTTCGCCCGAAAGCTCGCCGATCGGCATCCGCGCGGCGCCGCAGCTGCCGAAGCCCACGACCCCGGCGCCGCTCCATTCGGCAACGCGCACATCCTCAGGACGATGGCCAAGTTGCGCCGCCCATTCGACCGCCAGCCGCGACGGCGTCAAGCCCAGCAGCACCTTATCCGGGAGGATCCCCGGATAGGCCGTGCGCCAAGTCTCGACATCGATCCGCGCGATCTCGCCGGCATCGGCGCGGGTCGCAGGCCGAACGAACAGCATCGAACCTCCGATCTTGCCCAGAATGCATCCTAAACGAGCGCCTGCGGCTCTGACGAGTCATTACGCGAGCACAATGGCGCGACGAACGCACCGATGGAAATACACCAGCAATCTGTGCAATGACGCCAATGCTTTGAAGATCAAAGCAAAATCATTCTGTGATCTTGAGAGAGACGCTGGGGATGCGAGGTTGCGTGCTAGAGCAGCGCCGACAGCACCGCATTGAGGCGTTGGCGCCCGGCAGCGGTTGCGGCGAGGCGTTCGGTATCGAGACTCAGAAACCCCGCGTCGATCAGTGGTGTCAGGCGGCCGTGGTCGAGCGCGGTTTCGACGCTCAGCCCCAGTTCGCTCTCGAAACGCCCGCGTGGAATTCCCTCGACGAGCCGCAGTCCCATCATCACCAGTTCGGCGCGCCGTGCCTCTTGGTCGAGAGCAAAGCGCTCCTCGGTGCCATGTCCCTTCGATTCGACGGCGGCGAGCCAAGTTTCCGGTACGCGGCGCTGGCGCGTCGCCACCTTTTCGCTACCGATGCTGAGCCGGCCATGAGCGCCGGGGCCCACCCCCACATAGTCGCGGTAGCGCCAATAGGCGAGATTGTGCCGGCATTCGGCGCCACGGCACGCGTGGTTCGATATCTCGTAGGCAGGAAGCCCGACCGATTCCAGCAGCGCGCCGGTGCTCTCGTAAAGCGCTGCTTCGGTCTCTTCATCCGGCATGACGAAGTCGCCGCGGGCGCGCGCCGTGGCAAAGGCAGTGCTGGGTTCGATGGTGAGCTGATAGACCGAGAGATGCTCGCCCGCGAGGCCGATGGCATGGGTGAGCTCGCGCTCCCACGCCTCGACCGATTGGCCGGGCCGTCCGTAGATGAGATCGAAGGAGAAGCGTCCAAAGCTGCGGCGCGCCAGCTCGATCGCGCCGTAGGCTTCCGCGAGCCCATGGGCGCGTCCCAGGAATTTGAGCGCATGTTCGTCAAGAGCTTGAATGCCCAGCGAGACGCGATTGATGCCGGCGGCGGCGAGCGCGCCGAAGCGCTCGGCTTCGACCGAATTGGGATTGGCTTCGAGCGTGATTTCCACCTCGGCGGCGACGGGCCAGAGCCCGCGCACACGTTCCAGCACGCTAGCCACCGTCTCGGGCGCCATCAGCGAGGGCGTGCCGCCGCCGAAAAAGATCGAGGCGATCGGTCGACCCGCGGTTTCCGCAGCGTAGTGGCCGAGCTCGGCCACGAGCGCGCGGCGCCAGCGCTCTTCGTCGATGCTCTCGCGCACATGGCTGTTGAAGTCGCAGTAAGGACACTTCGAGCGGCAGAACGGCCAGTGGATGTAGAGCGCAAGCGGCTGCGGCCGACAAACCAATTGAGGAGATCGGGCGGATGCTGGGAATGAGGGGGCGCTTGTCATGATCGCGCGAAAGTAGGGCTAATTAAGAGATGGTGAAATGATTCAGCATTCCAAGGAATCCACATCCCCTTAATCCCCACCATTCCCTTCTTCGCTGAGAGTACGACAGCGAAAACCAGGTACAAGCCCGGACGCTCGGTCACGCCTGCGGCCCTAGGCAGGCCGCCATCAGCTTCGCGAAGGCGCGGGCGCGGTGGCTGATGCGGTGCTTCTCGCCGGGTGCAATCTCACCGAATGTCCGCGTCGAGCCCAACGGCTGAAACATGGGATCATAGCCAAACCCCAAAGTTCCGCGCGGTGGCCAGACGAGGTCGCCCTCGACCTCGCCGCGAAAGATCTCATGGTGTCCGTCAGGCCAGGCGAGCGCCAGCACCGCGACGAAGATGCCGCGCCGGTCGGCGCCCCTGCCCAGACGCTCGTGGACGCGACGCATTGCCCGCCTGAAATCCCGCTCGGGACCGGCCCAGCGCGCGGAATAAATGCCGGGCTCGCCGCCGAGCGCCGGCACCACCAGTCCCGAATCGTCGGCAAGCGCCGGAATGCCGCTCGCGCTCGCGGCAGCCTCGGCTTTCAAAAGCGCGTTCGCCTCGAAGCTCGAACCGGTCTCCTCGGGCTCGGGCAGCCCGAGGGCAGCGGCACTCACGGCGTTAATGCCAAAGGGGCGGAGCAGGTCAGCGATCTCGGCGAGCTTGCCCTTGTTGTGGCTCGCGATCACCATTCGACCGCGGCCGAGCGCGCGGGCCACGTGTTCAGCCAAGGCCGAGCGCCCGGCGCTGATGGTTGATCAGCTCGCCGACGCCCTTGCGCGCGAGCGCGAGCAGCTCCAGAAACCGCGCCTCGGAGAACGGCGCCTGCTCCGCGGTGGCCTGGACCTCCACCAGTCCACCCGCGCCGGTCAGCACGAAATTGGCGTCCGCCTCGGCGGTTGAATCCTCGGCGTAGTCGAGATCGAGCACGGGGACGCCGCTCGCAATGCCGCAGGAAACGGCCGCCACGGTGTCGCTGAGCGGCACCGACGCGAGCGCGCCGCCCTTGACCAGGCCCTGCAATGCCAGGTGGAGCGCCACGTAGCTGCCGGTGATCCCGGCGGTGCGCGTGCCGCCGTCGGCCTGGATCACGTCGCAGTCGATGCGGATCTGCCGCTCGCCCAGCGCCTTCAAGTCGCTTACCGCGCGCAGCGAGCGGCCGATGAGGCGCTGAATTTCCTGGGTGCGGCCGCTCTGGCGCCCGCGGCTTGCCTCGCGGTCGGTGCGGGTGTGGGTCGAGCGAGGGAGCATGCCGTATTCAGCGGTGATCCAGCCGGTACCGGTGTTGCGAAGAAACGGCGGCACGCGGTCTTCGACGGTGGCGGTGCACAGCACGTGGGTGTCGCCGAAGCGGGTGAGGCACGAGCCCTCCGCATATTTGGCGAAGCCGGGTTCTAGGATGATCTCGCGCATCTGATCGGGGGCGCGGCCGGAAGGGCGCGGCATGGATGCCTCATGGGCGTTGTCGACGAGGGGCAGAACCTAAGCCGACCCAGCGGCTCAGTCCAGCGCCATGCCAATTCCACAGGCGCTGCTATTTGGAAATCACCGAGATCGTCAGCACGTCGGAATAGGCCCCTGCAGAGGCGTGAGAAAGATCACCGACGGTGATCTCGACCGGAAATGGCACGCCATCGGCGGTCGTTGCCGTGGAAAGGCTGGCCGCGGCCACGGTCCTGCCGGCGGTGAGACTGAGCGACCGTCCACCGAGCGTCAGCGTGTACGGGAGATAGTTTGGATCGCCTTTGTCAGGCGGCAGCAATGTTCCTCCGTTCTGCGATTGAATCGTCACGTCGAAACCGTTGTTCCCACGTACGCGCAGATCGAAATCGGCCTTCTGACCCTCGTGGACGAAGCCGAAATCGACACTGCGTTTCGGATTCGAAGCATTGAATGTCCGCCCGGGATCGACCACCGATACTTCCGCAACCGAGCGCACGTCGACACGGTAGTTGACGTCGATCATCTGCACGAGCGTGTTGTTGAGGAGCGTTCCCTGGAACAGCTTGAAATGCGCAAAACCCGTGAAGATACCGGGTGCGGCTGCTTGATCCGGGGCAATCCAAAAGAAATGCAGGTGGGTATTGCTGGCGACGCCGGTCGTCGTCGAAAAACTGCCGGCGATCACGTCGTTCGCGGTGGCGATCGGCAAATCGAGCAACGGACTGGTCCTGGTACTATCGGTGAAGATATTGAAGGTGAGGTGGCCGCCGCTGCCGACCATGACGCGTTGACCCGGGCCGCCGCCGAATTCGGTGGTGGCGGTCACGAAATAAGTGCAAGTGCCGCTGACCTTTGTCACCGTGAAGGTGACGGGCTGCGCCCGATCGAAGGCATCGAAGACGTTGTACCCGGCGCCCGCGCCGGTCCAGGTCACGACTGGAGGGAGCAGGCCGAAGCGTAATCCCGTGCAATTTGCTTCCGCGTCGAGGGGGAGTACTGCCAGCGCAAGCAACCCCAAGAGCGCTCGAACTAATCGCGTCATGGCCGCGCGCCGGCCGAGATCGTTAGAACGCCGACGCGGTCGATGCCCGTGGCGTTCGGGGGAATATCGACGCGGATCACGGCATCGCCGAGCGTCGGAAACACCAGATCGTAAGCGACAGGCCTGAGCCCATCGATGCGGAAGCGGCCGGTGCGGTTGGTGAAAAACGGCTTTGCCGCACCGCGGCCGTCGGCCGGCCGCGCTTCGCCGGCGACGAGCGCAAGCGGCATGCCGAGCTGGTCATGCAACTCCCCGTCGAGCAGCACGTTGGCATCGCTGCCGAGGGTGATCACAGTGCCGCTGTGATAGCGCGGTTCCAATTGATAGAAGCCGGAACCCATGTCGTATCCCGGCGGCAGATCGTGAGCGCCCGCGGTCAGAGACTGGATTTGATAGGAGGGTACATTGCTGATGACGGCAGGACCCAGCCAATCGGGCGCGGCTTCGAAACCGCCGCTGGCGGTTGGCTCGACGCCCACTTGATAGCCAGCGAGGCTCGGATGCTTCGCAACGATGGCGAACGCGTCCCCGATCGGGCGGCTGACGGCAAACGTGCCGTCGGCGAAGGCGAGCGCGGTGCCGACGCGTATGCTGGAAACACGTTCGAGGCTGGATTGAGTCCCCGAGAAATTTGGCAGAGTCTCGTCGTGCACCAGCAGCGTCTCGATGCGCTGGGTATTGTAGGAGAGCGTGCCGCTGGCCTCGGTGGTGTCGTGCCCGCGCGTCAAGTTGAGGTCGACAAAGGGATCGTCGATGTCCGACGTCGGCAGGTATTGCCAATCGAGTTGTGTCGCGTGCTGGTCCGTATCGTAGGATGTCGTCACTTGCTGGTGAGCCCGTGAGAAGAGGATCTGGACGGTAAAGAGGGCGCGATAGTCGGTGCCGCCCGTGGTCTGGACCGTGCGGCTTAGTTCCAGGTCGGTCGAGACGGCGCTGCCGAAATAGCGCCGGAGCGAAAACGTGACGTTGTTGGTATCCCGCGTTCCCGGACGCGAGAACTGGTATGAACCCCCGAGCCCCCCAGTCACGCCGAGAATCAAGGGTTGGCTGATGCCGCCCTGAATGCCGAATGATTCCGTATTGTCGGGGGTCAGCGTGCCCAATGCCGCGAAGCGTCTTCCGGTATAAGTGGCGGAGCCGAAGATACTGCGGCTCTCGCCGAAGAACGGGACCGGTTTGGCGCCGGGTTCGATCGGCGCGTCCGTGTAGTTGTAGAGTATGCGTCCGGCAAAATCGGTCCCGAATCCCTGTGTCTGGCTGGCAGCGCCGTCGACGCGGACGTTGCCGAACGCAGTCGCGAACGCCGCGTTGGCGTCGGTCATTTGCTGGAGCCGGTCGCCCTGAAGGCTCCCGCCCAAGGTTAGAAAATCGTTGATGCCGATGCGGTGGAACGCGGAGACCGCGGGCGTTCCGAGCTGATAGTGTCGTGTACCCGAGCTTTCCGTCGTCGAGGGGGTGCCCACGTTGTACGAGAATTGCTGTACCCCGGGCGCCAGCAAGTCCGTATCGAAAAAGAACGGCACGCTGACCGTGCTGACGCGTCCGACGGCGTCGGTAATCCGCAGTTCTACGTCGTTGGCGCCTTGCGTGAAGGGGAATTGGGTCAGGTCGTAGCGGCCAGGCGCCAATTGCAGGGTTTGCGTGCGCACGCCGTTTACGAGCACGTCGACCCGGGAGGCGCTCTGGAGCGAGATCTGCTCTTGCCCGCCCGGCTGAAAGACCTTGTACGGCTGCAGCGTGAAATTGCGGGAGAATCCGAATCCCGCCATGGTCTGGAACGCCTGAAATCCGTCCACGGGATAAGCAAGATCGCCGAGCTGGTAGCGAATTGCCGAGTCCGGGTCGTCTCGCACGAGGCTCACGTCGCCCCGCTGCAGCGGACTCGGTTGCCCCTGCTGGTAGTTGAGGTCGGCGAGAAAGACGGTGTTGCGATAGTTGGTCGCGGATTCGAGCGCGATGTTCAGAGGCTGAAAACCGAGTGCTCCGGGTGAGCTGGAAGCGCCGGCTTGGTGAACATAGTCGACGCCGGCTCGCAGGTTGATCACCGAACTGAAATCGGCGTTCCGCACGAGGTTCGCGGCCTCGGCCGTGGGTAATTCTCCCCTAAGGCGGATCTCTCTCGGCCGGCGCAGCGCCTGCGGAATGGAGAGCGCGAGCACCGCCCGCGCCGGATCGAATTCCACCGCGACGCCAGCCTTGCGCAAATCGCCGAAGCCGAGCGTGCCGTCCGCCGCGACGCTGGATTGCAGCGCGGCGAACGGCTTTTGCTGCAGCACATTTGCCAACAGCGCGAGCAGCGGCTTTGCGGCGATGCGGGCGTGGTCGGGGTCTTCGGGAGATAGCACCACCACGCTGCCGATCTCTTCGCCGTCATCGAGCACCACCGGCAAATCCGGAGCGCGCGACGGTCCTGGCGGCGCGGGCGCGGGGCCGTGCTTTCCGAAAATCTGCTCGAAGATCTGGTGCCTTTGCTCTTCGGCGTCGGGCAAGCCGTCCGATTGGTTTTGCGCGCGTGCCGCGTTTTGGCTCAACATGAGAGCGAAGAGAGCAAGGAGGCATAGAAGCGCCGCTTTTTCTTTCGCGCCTTCTGCGCCACGCCGTGCTGTCGTGCCCTCACAGGCTCGGCGTGAAATCAAGCGTGACACGGACAGGACCGATCGGCAGGTTGATCGGCCACGGGACCAGGAAGCGCCGGCTGTGGCCCGCAAGCATGTTTTGCCCGGCGAGGCCATCGAGCTGATCGGTCTTCAGTGTGACCGACTTGCCGCCGCCCTCGGCGACCACGGTCGGGTTGTAGATGATCGCGTGAGCGGTCCCCCGGTTTGTCATGTCGATCGCAAGCTTGCGCCGACCGTCGGTTCCGTTCGCTGGCTCGGCGCCCGTCACCACGACGGCGGGCTTTGCTCCCGGCGGTTGGACGTAGAGCGCGCCCTCGTAGCGCACGACCACGGAGATTTGCGCGCCCTTGCCGGGCGTCGAGAGCGCGACCGGGAGCTGTTCCACGATGATGCGGTGAGGGAGTTCGACTTGGGCGCAGCGTCGCCGAGCCACTGCACGCGGACGGAACGTGTCTCGTGGGCGAGCAGCACCAACTGCGCCGGGAATACGGCGAAATCCGACTCCGCATCGGTGAGCGCTTCCTTGCCGTCAGCGGCCATTTCCCGGTGCATCATCGAGATCTGCACCGCCGCCGGAACGTCGGTTTCGTTTTCGACCTGGAAAAGCTGGTTAGCGCCCGGCCCGCTGGGCGTCATTGCCACGACCAAAGGCGTGACACGAAGCGCTTGCGCGGGGCGGGCCCAAGGGGGAAGACACGAAACGAGCAAGACCGCAAATAGGGCGCGGTTCCCTAGGCCCCTAAAGCGAATTGCCGCCCCGCGCCGTACGTCCGATGCGCGCCCGTCGCATCGGCTGCCAACCCAACGGAACCCGGTGGCAACAATTGTGATGACCCACCGCTCAATACTTGACCGATTACTTGGTCGTCATAGTGAATACCAGTGTGTCGGTGTAGGTATCCGCCGTGGAGTTACCGGGATTGGTGATCGAAGCCGTAACCTGCTTCGTCGTCGTCGCCTTCTTGGGCGCGGTGAAAATCACCACGTTCCCATTCGTGGGCGTCGCCGTGACGGGTGTCCCGGTCGCATCGTAGACGATGGAATAAGTGAGTGTATCCGTATTGCCACCCGATCCCGTCAGCGTCGCAGCAGGGGTATTGGTGTCCTTGATCGAGATCGTGTAACCGTTCTTGTCGTTACACTGCTCGGTGATCGAGACAAGCCCGATCGAGGTCGTGGCACTGGTGTTGCCGAGCGTGATCGTGGCGGTTCCGCCCGAGAAGGTCGCGCCGCTGGTGGGTGCTGCAAGCGCGATGGTGCAGGCCTGCGGTACGTTCGCGTTGATCACCACTTGCTGCGTGCTGGTCAGCCCCGAGACGGATTGCGCCTGGACGTGGGTGCTAAAAGCCAACGCGCCGGCCGCCAGAACCATGGGCCCCAAATACATGCGATTATTGCTCATAACGATCTCCGTCGAGTGGTGAGGGCATTTCATCGAGCGCATACTGTCTAAACGTGTAGCACTTCCAAATAGCATATGTCCAATACTTTAGCGTGTGCTAGCCGAGGAGCGGCATCTTGCAGTTCACAAATTCACCAATAATGATGTTTTTCAGCAGCTTAAAGGATCAGTCCCCGATCGGGATTGGTAAACGGCGCGCCGCGTTTAAATGGATATGAGCGGGAACCCGCTTTAGCAACGATCACGGATATTCAACGACTAGGGGAGAGCATTGATGTCCTGCCAGCTTGGAACGGGGCTGGATCATGGGAGTGGCGAAGCCAGACCATCGGCCCGAAGCGACCCCGGCGGCAGAGTGGCGATGCCGAAGGCAAACCACGCACTCGCCGCGCGGGCTTTGCCGGGCCGATACTCGGACAAGGCTGCATTTGGCTGCGTGGGTCTTCGCCGTAATGGCGCTGTCTCCGGCCGCTTCAGGAGCCGCCGAGAGCGTCTCGCTCACAATCCGGGTCGTCGTGCCGCCACACCCCAGTCTCCGCGCAGCCCCCACACTGACGACGTTTCCGATCCCGGCCCTGGACAGCCCCTTGGCCAACGCGCCGCTGGTGCGGCTGCCGGCCTCGGAGGTGCCGCTGCGGATAGTGATTACAGTCCCCAGCGCGGCGCCCTCGGGGCACCCGCATTTCACGACGCAAACCGGCGCAATGGTCGCCTACGACCTCGGTCTCGACGGCATTTCCCTCCGCTTTCCATCGGATGGTTGCCTCGTGATTCCGCCTTCGCGCGCGGCTGGCATTTTGACCCTCTCGACATCAGCGACAGTCCCGACCGAGGCGCGCGACTGGGTGGCACTTACCCTTCGCGTCAACTGACGCAAAACCCAGCGGGGGGGACCGCGGCGGTTGACGCTCGGTGGACCTCTCCCTACATTCCCCGGCACTTCCTGCATCTCCCCCAAGGGATTTCGCACCGCACGGGATCGCCATGGCGCCGCTCGTTCCCAAGCCTTTGATCAGCGAGCTCAATGATCGCAGCCGAGAGATTTTCCGGCAGATTGTTGATGCCTATGTGGAAACCGGCGAGCCCGTGGGTTCGCGTACCCTGTCGCGCCGCTCGGCGCTCGAAGTGTCGCCCGCCACGATCCGCAACGTGATGGCCGA
>Ga0187765_10000959_pt1 | contig 10933 bp, 6 predicted proteins | sample 0216_QUI02_MP05__3_FD_133018 | JGI IMG/M metagenome (GOLD analysis project Ga0187765, IMG submission 133018) | Tropical peat soil microbial communities from peatlands in Department of Meta, Colombia - 0216_QUI02_MP05_10_MG | ecosystem: Environmental > Terrestrial > Soil > Wetlands > Peat ...
AAAGGGCACCAGAAGCTGATCGCCGACATGGTGCCGAGCCAGATTTCCGTCGGCGGCATCCAGCGCGTGCTGCAGAACCTGCTCGCCGAGCGCATCTCGATCCGCGATCTGCCGACCATCCTCGAAGGCATCTCGGAAGCCTGTGGCTATAGCCGCAACGTCAGCGTAATCACCGAGCACGTGCGCGCCCGGCTCGCGCGCCAAATCAGCGACGATCACACCAACGAGGGCGGGTTCATTCCGCTGCTGACGCTGTCGCCGGTGTGGGAACAATCCTTCGCCGAGGCGATCGTCGGCCAGGGTGAGGAGAAGCACCTATCGATGCCACCGAGCCGGCTGCAGGAATTCATCAATGGTTTGCGCGTAATCTTCGAGCGCCACGCCATGAGCGGAGAGACGCCGGTGCTTCTGACGAGCCCCGCTATCCGCCCCTATGTCCGCTCGATCGTGGAGCGTTTCCGACCCATGACCTTCGTCATGTCGCAGAACGAAATTCACCCCAAGGCGCGCATCCGCACGCTGGGGCAGATCTGAGAGCCGGGGTAAGCGATGCGTCTGCGCAACTTCACCGCCCCCTCGATGCCGGAAGCGATGGCGCTGGTGCGCGAGGCGCTCGGCGCCGACGCGATCATCGTCACCGCGGAGGACGAGGCAGGCGCCGTGCGCGTTACCGCAGCGGCCGAGGAACGTGATCTCGGTGACGCGGACACCGGCGGCGGCGGCGATGTCACCGATCGGCTGAGCGAAGCGCTAAGCGCCAGCGGCGTGCCGGGATCGCTGGCCGAGAAATTGCTGATGGCGTCGCTCTCATTCGAGACCGGCGATGAGTTGGCGGCGCTCTCGGGCGCGCTGTCGGCAGTCTTTGCCTTCGAGCCGGTGCCGGAGCATGAGCGGAGCCGTCCGCTGCTGCTGGTCGGCCCGCCCGGGGTCGGCAAGACCATGACGGTCGCGAAACTCGCGGCACGCGCGGTTCTCGGCAAGCGTCGCGTGCGGATGATCACCGCCGATACCGTGCGCGCGGGCGCGATCGAGCAGTTGGGGGCGGTGGCGCGAATTCTCGGCCTTCAGCTCAAGGCCGTGCAGACACCGGACCAGCTCGCCAAGGTGGTAGCGACGGCCGATGCGGAGGAGTTGGTACTGATCGACAGCCCCGGCATCAATCCCTACAACACGACCGACCGCCGAGAGCTGGCGCAGTTCGTGATTGCGGCCGGCGCCGAACCAATGCTGGTGCTGGCCGCCGGCGGCGATGCGCTCGACGCTGTCGACATGGCGCGCATCTTCCGCGACCTCGGCAGCGCGCGCATGACGGCGACGCGGCTCGACCTGACGCATCGGCTCGGTAGCGTGCTCGCCGCCGCCGAAGGGGCGCGCCTCGCCTTTGCCGAGGCGGGAGTTTCCCCGGACATCGCCGACGGCCTTATTCCCTTTGCCCCCCTGGTCCTCGCCCGCCTGCTGCTGGCGAAGACCGCCCTTCCCCATCAACAACCCGCAAAAAGGCGAGGCACACCATGAGCAGTGCCCCGGTAGTTCACGCTTTCCCGACCGCGCAGGCGACGAAGCGCAACATCATCGCAGTCGCCTCCGGCAAGGGGGGCGTCGGCAAGACATGGCTCTCCATCACGCTGACCCACGCGCTGACCCACATCGGCAGCCGCGCGCTGCTGTTCGACGGCGATCTTGGCCTCGCCAACGTTGACGTGCAGCTCGGGGTCACGCCTCAGCGCGATCTCGGCAGCGTCATCGCAGGTCAGATCACGCTCGCGCAGGCCACCACACGGCACGACGGCGGCTTCGATATCATCGCGGGCCGCTCCGGCTCCGGCAGCCTAGCGACGCTTCCGCCTACGCGGTTGATGTCGCTGCGCGGCGAGTTGCAGGAATTGGCGCAGCGTTACGATTGGGCCGTGCTCGACCTCGGCGCCGGGATCGAGCGCACGGTGCGCCTCCTCGCGGGCCAGTCGCGCGCCTGCCTCGTGGTCACGACCGACGAGCCGACCGCGATCACCGACGCTTATGCCTTCATCAAGGTGAGCGCGCTCGAGCACCTCGCCGACAACATCCAAATCGTCGTCAACATGGCGTCGAACCATCGCGAAGGTGAACGCACCTACCAGACGCTCGCCCGCGCCTGCCGCGAGTTCCTCAAGCTCGAACCCAAGCTCGCGGGCGTGGTACGCCGCGACGATCACGTGAAGGACAGCATTCGCCGCCAGACCGCGCTGCTGGTCCGTCACCCCGCCTGCGACGCAGCCGTGGACGTGGAGGCGCTCGCGCAACGCTTGACCGCCTCGCTCTAGTCGGAAGCGGAGCGCCGGTGGTCGATAGCCTCACCTTCAGCGCCACCGCCGCGGTCGCGGCAACCACGACGACGGCCCCGGCCCCGCCGTCGGTACTCGATTTTGCAACGCCGCCTCCTGCCGCGGCACTCGCGGCAAGCGGCGCTATTGCCGCGACGGTTGCCGGCGTCGAGGCCGGCATCCTGCAACTCAATACCGTGTTCGGGCCGATCCTGCTGCGCACCAACCTGATACCGCCGCCGGGCGCCGCCGTCGAGATCACGATCGTCCCGGGCTCGCAGGCGGGTGCCAGCGTGGTCTTCACCTCGGGATCCCCGACGAGCGCCGCGACACCGCGTCCCGACGCGATCCCAGGCGCCGACCCGACCGAGGTGGTCGAGCTTGGCCAAACCGTGCAGGCGACGGTGCTGGCGTCCGGCGCATCCAACAGCATTGCGATCGGGAGCACGCTCAGCCTGCGCATTACTCCGCTCGAAATCGGCACCGGAGCCCAAGTCATACCCGCGACGGTGGGGGAATCCACGGACGGCACGACCGTCCTGGATTCGACTTTGGGCCGGCTCGCGCTGGATGCGAACCTGGAGCTGCCCTCGGGAACGCAGGTCAACATCGAGCCACTCGACAGCGCCCCGAGCGCGACCGCTTCGCTTCCCAACACCGCCGGTCTTGGCAACGGCTGGCCTGCGCTCGACGACGCGCTCGCCGCGCTTGACCGCGCGGCACCGGAAATCGCGGCGCGGATGCGCAACGATCTCACACCCACGACGGCGCCGCGGTTCGCGGCGACCCTGCTGTATTTGGCCGGCAGTCTCAAAAGCGCGGGCGCCTTTCCGCCGGAGACCGCGGTGGCGGCGCTATCGGTCTTGGGCCGCCGCGATCTCGCGCAACGGCTCGAGAAAGACGTGGGCGAATTCCGGCGGCTCGCGGAAACGAATGGCGGCGATTGGCGCATTCTCACTTTGCCGGTGCTCGACGAGCAAGCGGTGCAGCCGATCCGGCTTTATCTGCGACCTGCGGGCGACGACGAGGATGCAGCCCGGCGCAATGCGCGCGGCTCTCGCTTTGTGCTCGATTTGGAAATGAGTCGCTTGGGCGCGCTGCAGCTTGATGGGCTGGTGCGGAGCAATCGGTTCGATCTGATGATGCGGAGCCACGCGCCGCTGCCGCCGACGTTCCAGAGCGACGTGGCGGCGATCTTCAACAACGCGCTCGAAGGCGCGGGCCTTCAGGGCAACATCTCCTTCAGCACTACGCCGCATTTTCCCGTGGCGCCGCTCGCCGCGCTTCGGCCGCGCATCGGCGTCGAGGTTTAGCGCCCATTCGAGCGGGGTTCTCGTCGGCTTGTGAAGCAACCCAGCACACGAATATCGCCGCGCATTTTGCGAAAATTGGCGGCGATACTTGCAGCACACAGCGACACTTACCGGCTTTTTTAATGCTCGGCGGCTATCGTGATCGCAGCGATTTTGCTTTTCCCCCGAAGCACGATCGTCGCTCTTTCCCTTGAGCGAGCCCCGCCTGATCGTCGTCCCTCAGGCGGGGCCTTTCATTTGACCCCGCCTGTTCACAGGCACGGCAGCCGTAAGGGGCTATTAAGCACGCTCGGGTAGGCTTTAGTGCAGTGCGGGCCCATTTTTACTTGGGCCCAAGAGCTAGGACTTGGGCCATGGCCAATTCTACTGCGGTCGATCCGCCGCCTCTGGTGCGAGGGGTTGTCACGCTTCAGCACCCGGACGACGCCGATTTCGTCGATCTCTGGCGGCTCTGGATGTCGAAGCGCGGCAACCGGCCCATGCCGTCGCGTCGCGACTTCGAACCGTGGGAGTTCAAGCCGCTTCTTCCCGATATATTCCTGGTCGATGTTTTGCCGCCGCCGGCGCGCTACCGTTTCCGCCTCGTGGGCGGAAACGTCGTGCGGTTCCACGGGCACAATTTCACCGGCAAGACCTTTGAGGAGTGTTTCGAGCCGTCGGCAGCGGCGCTGCTCACCGCGCTCTATGACTCCGTGGTCGATGGCCGCGCTCCGGTCTTTCGCGCGGGCGCAGCCTATTGGTGGACCGAGAAGCAGTACGACATGTATGAGAGCTGCCACCTCCCGCTCTCTCCTGATGGCCGCAGCGTGAACATGGTGCTGGCGGCGATCCGGTTTCACAAGCCACACTAGAGCAGGTTCACCGAGCCGCAATTGGTCGCCTCGCTCGGCGCGCGTCTTGCCGCTGCGACGTTCCGGCGCTGGCAAGCGGACAGCACCCGCGTACATGCTCCTCAAAGTCGTTCATCGAGCGCGCCAGGAGCCGCCATCCGTGTTCCGTCACGAGACGCTCGCCATCGGATTTATCGTCGTACTGCTGATCATCGCGGTCGTCGCCGCCACGCACTGATCGCATCTGTGACGCCGCTGTAGCAACGCGGCGCACCCTATTCGAAGGTATGGGGCGCCATACCACTGCGTGGCTGCCGCTGCGGCGGCCCATCACTAAAAAGCCTCCGAAGGCCCAACACTTAGCACCACTGTGGACCCCGTCGGAGGCAATTTTGCGGATACTCCTGATAGAAGACGATTCGACCCTCTCTGCCAGCATCACAATGAAGCTGCGCGCCCACAACTGCGTCGTTGACGCGACGAGGCTTGGCGAGGACGGGCTCGAAATGGCCAAGATCTACGACTACGACATCATCCTCCTCGATTTGATGCTGCCGGACATCGAGGGCTACGAGGTTCTTCGTGGGCTCCGAACGGGACGCATACGTACGCCGATCCTTGTGCTGTCGGGAACGGGGGCGACGGGGGCCGGCTCCAAGATCAAAAGCCTGAGCCTCGGAGCGGATGATTTTTTGAGCAAGCCCTTCGATCTCCGCGAGCTGCTTGCGCGGATCCAGACGATCGTGAGGCGCTCAAAGGGACACTCAGAGTCAGTCATTCGCATCGGCAAGCTGTCGCTCAACATTGAGCGGCAACAAGTCGAGATCGACGGCCGTCCGCTGCGTCTTCCGAACAAGGAATATCGCGTCCTGGAACTGCTCTGCCTTCGCAAGGGCGCGACCCTCACGAAGGAAATGTTCCTCAATCACCTTTACGAGGGCAGGGACGAGCCCGACCATAAGATCATCGATGTCTACATATGCAAGTTGCGGCGGAAGCTCAGCGAAGCGACCGGCGAATGGAGCGGCATCGAAACGGTCTGGGGCCGAGGTTACGTGCTGCGTGATCCAATCGAGGCGACGATCTATCGATGAGCGATCCCCACCGGCGCGCTCCGCTTGGTGCGGTCTTCGGACGGACCCCTTATAGGGCTTGGGTGTTGATCCTCGCGTCCGGCCTGGGCTGGGCTGCGATTTTAGCGCCCGTCATCTTGGCACTCCAATGACGGCTATTGCGGGATATTCGTTCGTTTCAGTCGGAGACATCGAATGCCGCGGATATTAGTAATCGACGATGACCAACATTTCCGCTATTACTTGGTTACGCTGCTGGAGCGCGCCGGCTACCAAACGTTTAGTCTTCAAGACGGCCTGCGCGCAGACGCTTTTCTGGAAGCCGAGGCCGTCGACGCGGTCGTTACCGACCTCTACATGCCCCATGCCGATGGTATCGAGATCGTCGGCATCGTGCGTCGAATGAAGCCAGACGTGCCAGTAATCGGCATAACCGGCGGCACCACGCGAATGCGAGACCCCTGTATTCGGGCCATGGAGATGCTGGGAGCAATGACCGTACTTCCAAAGCCGCTTGATGCGGAGGCATTCCTTGCCGTTCTGCGCGATGCGATTCATCATGGAAAGCGGTTGCAGCGATGATTTGGGCGCAACAGCTTTCCCTGGCCTTCCATCTGCTGAACAATGCCGCGCTGCTCGCGGTCGGCACGTTCGGCTATTGCGAGCTTCGACGACGCTTTCACAATAGCTTGCCGGCTTGGGCAAGCTCGCTCATTTACGGCTTTGTGTTCGGCATTTTTGCGGTGTTGACGTCGTTCGCCCCCGCGATGACGGTCGCGGGATTCTCACTCTCTCTGCGTTTTGCCCCGATCGTTATCGCCACGCTCTTCTGCGGGGTTGCAAGCGGCGCGGTTGCGACGCTGCTTTTGGTCGGTGTCACCGCTATTGCGGGGTTTACCGATCACATGCACGGCTGGGCTTGGCCGATCCTGTCACTTACCGGCTTCGGTCTCGCTGCCGCCTACAAATTGCTGATGCCGCGGCACATGGGACGGCCCCGGCTCGCCGACCTTGCGACTGTCGCCATCATCGTGGTTGTCGCCACCAATGCCGAGGTCGTCGGGATGCAGGGCATGGCGGCCTACGCCGCGGCCTTCGCGGTTGCGGGGCCAGCTTGGATTACCCTGTTCGTGTTCACCGTCGTCGCGCTCGGCGGCATCATCCGGAACCTCGACCGGACCCGCTTGCTTGCAACGGTAGTCGCCGCGAACGAGCAACGCTTCCGCGGCTTCTACAACGAAACTCCGGTCATGATGACCGCGATCGATCGAAACGAGCGCGTCATCGCAGTATCCGACCGCTGGCTTGAGGTCATGGGCTATCGCCGCGAGGAAGTGCTCGGCAGAAACCGCTACGATTTCCTGACGCCGGCCTCGGCGGTCTTTGTCCGCGAACGCGTGCAGCCGTCCCTGCGAGAAGGACAGCCACTATCAGATCTTGAAATTCAACTCGTGCGCAAGGACGGAACGCTTGTTGATATCGTCGCGACTTCGGTCCTGCGCAAGGATCCCATCACGGGCGCGGACGAAGTGCTGAATTTCGCCGTCGATCAGACCGCGCGCAAGCAAGCCGAACGCGCCCTCGAGGAGCGCGAGAGCGATCTGCGTGCGATCGTCGACCATGCGCCGGTCGCAATCTTTCTCAAGGACCGAGACGGACGCTATCGACTGGTGAACCACCGCTTCGAGGAATGGGTCGGGATTCCGGCATCGAAAATCATCGGCCGAATGGACGCGGAGATCACCCCGGCCGACATCGCCGAGCAGGTACGAGCCACCGACCTGGAGGTGCTGGAACATGGTCGCGTACACCAGACCGAACGCCCTCCAACGGTCCCGCAGACGCGCGAGCAACAGATCCTCGTCACGAAATTTCCGATCCGAGACGGCACGGACCAAGTCACGGGCATTGCGGGATTCGCCGTCGATGTAACCGAGCGAAGACGGGCGGAAGCTGCGCTGCGCGAGAGCCGAGAGCTGCTGGTCGAGGCTCAACGCTTGGGAAAGATCGGCTACATCTACGCCGACCGAGTTACCGAGCGCGCCTATTGGTCGGACTCGGTCTTCGAGATGCGCGGCGTGCCGAAGCGCGAATACCTGAGCTTTGCGGAAGCGATCGACATCATCCACCCGGACGATCGGCCGCGCTACGAGGCGGCCAGGGATGCAGCGATCGCCGAGCATCGGGACTTCGAAATCGATGCGCGAATTCTGCACGCCGACGGTTCGCACGGATGGGAGCACAGTATTGGCCGCCCCCGTTACGACCAGGCCGGCAACTGCATCGGACTGCTCGTCGTGTTGCGCGATATTACCGAGGACAAGCGCGCCGACGAGGCGCTGAAGCAGAAGGAAATCCAGCTTCGCGCCGTCATGGACAATGCGCCGGTCGCGATTTACCTCAAGGATCGCACTGGCCGTTATCGGCTCATCAATCACTGTTACGAGGAGTGGTTCGGCTATCGCCTCGAGGATATAATCGGACGCAGCAGCGCCGAGGTCTATCCGCCGCTGGTCGCCGAGCGCATCGCGCGCATGGACGACACCGTGCTGCGGGAGGGGCGCATTGCCGTCGTCGATTGGCCGCGACTCTCCGAGAAGACGGCCATCGGCCATCTCCAGGTGACGCAATTCCCCATTCGCAACGAAGCCGGCGAGATCGTGGGCAGCGCGGGATTCTGCGTGGACGTCACCGAACGCAAACACGCGGACGAGGCCCTGCGCAAGAAGGAGGCGGAACTGCGCGCGATTATGGACAATGCGCCGCTCGCGATGTTCCTAAAGGACCGGCAGGGCCGCTATCGCCTGATCAACCGCCGCTACAGCACTTGGATGCGGCTGAAACCGGAACAGCTCTACGGGCGGACCAGCGCGGACGTGTTTCCCGCCGAAATCGCCGCCGGCATGGAGGCGCGTGATCGCGCGGTGATCGAGCGTGGAGAGGTTTCGGTTGCGGAGGTCCCGACCGAATTTATCGATCCGAGCATGGGGATCGAGCATAACCTGGTGACCAAATTTCCCGTTCGCGACGACGCCGGCGAAATTGTGGGGATCGCGGGATTCGGGATGGACATTACCGCGGGCAAGCGAGCGGAAATTGCGCTCCGCGAGACTCAGCAGCGACTGCAAGCGATCATGGACAATGCGCCCTTCGCCATTTTCCTCAAAGGGAGCGACGGCCGCTATCAGCTCATCAACCGCACCTTCACCGACTGGTTTGGCGACCGCCCGGAAGATTTGATCGGCCGCACTGCCTCCGAAATCTATCCGGCGGAGCAAGTGCAGAGGTGGGAGGCAATTGACCGGGAGATTATCCGCAGCGGTGGCGTCGCCCACGAGGAGCGGCCGATCCTGAGGGCGAAACCCGGCATCGAGTACGTGCTGAGCACGAAGTTTCCCATTCGCGATGAAAGCGGCACGTCGACCGGTTTCGCCGGCATCATCGCCGACATCACGACGCGAAAGCGGACCGAAATCGCCCTCGACGAGAACCGACGTCTCCTCCTCGAATCGCAGCGGCTCGGCAAGCTTGCCTACATCGTGTCCGATGCGGTCAAAGACCGCGTCATTTGGTCCGACACACTGTTCGAGCTGCGCGGAGTGCCCAAACGCGACTGGTTCACTTTCGAGGAGGCACGGGAGTTCATTCATCCGGAGGATCGGCCGAAATACCTGCGGGCGCGCGAGGCGGCTCTGGCCGCACGCCGCGATTTCGAGGCCGATGTTCGCGCTCGGCATGGCGACGGTTCATATGGCTGGGAGCATTCGATCGTTCATTTCCAATTCAACGAGGCCGGTGCCTGCGTCGGTTCGCTGGCGCTGGTGCAGGACATCACCGAACGCAAGCTCGCCGAGCAGGCCCTGCAACAGAGCGAGGAGCGTTTCCGAGCGCTGATCGAGCACTCGAACGACATGGTCACCGTAGCGGCACGCGACGGCCGGATCACCTACCGCAGTCCCTCCTCGACCGATATACTGGGCTTTCCACACGAGCAAATCGTCGGGCATTCGATTTACGATCGCGTCCACCCCGATGACCTGGGTGCGCTCAAGGCCGCGTTCCAATCGCTGCGAAATAACTCCGCAATGCGCGCGACCGCCCGATCTCGCGTGCGTCACCAAGACGGATCGTGGCGCACCTTGGCTTGGTCGGCGCGCGACGCCAGCGACGTCTCGGGAATCGAGGGAATCATCATCAATTCGCGCGACGTTACGGAAGCGCAGCTGCTCGAGGAACAGCTCCGAGAATCGCAGAAGATGGAAGCGATCGGACAATTGGCCGGCGGCATCGCCCACGACTTCAACAATCTGCTGGGTGCGATCTTGGGCTTTTCCAGCTTTCTGCTTCAGGATCTGCCGGAGAACTCCCCCGAACACGGCTTCGCAAAGCGCATCTCGCGCGCCGGCGAGCGCGGGCGGGATTTGGTTCAGCAAATACTGACTTTCTCGCAGAGGAGCTCCGTCGAGCGCAATCCCACCGACCTTGCGGACCTCGTGCGCGAAACTCGCGATCTCCTGCGTGCTTCGATCCCTTCCTCGATAGGGCTCCAAATCACGATAGAAGAGGAAGGGCTGATCGTCGACGTGAATGCGGCCCAAGTCAGCCAAGTCCTGCTCAACCTGTGCCTCAACGCGAAGGATGCTCTTGAGGGCGCGCTCGGCAGCATTTCCGTGACGTTGACGCGCGCCCACATCGCCAACTTTCGCTTGGCCGAGCTCCAAATGTCCATGACGGAGGCGCCCCCCAATGCGGGCAGCGTCGTCATAGGCACCTTGCGGCCCGACCGAGCCTATGCCCAGCTTGCGGTCGCCGACACCGGCGCCGGAATTCCTTCCAAGCTGCTCCGCCGCGTCTTCGAGCCATTCTTCACCACGAAGCTGCGCGGGCGGGGCACCGGCCTCGGGCTTTCCGTGGTGCACGGTATCGTCATGGAATGCGAGGGCGCGATTCTCGCTAAGAGCCGCCCCGGCGCCGGCTCCACCTTCAACGTTTATCTGCCGCTCGCCGTCCAAGCGGCTCAGATCGCGGTCCCGCAGACGGCTGAAAACGTGGGGGGCCGCGAACGTGTGCTCGTGGTCGATGACGAGAGCTTCATCACGGACCTCTTGGCGATCGCACTCGACCGCCTCGGCTACGCCGTTCTCTCGGTTAACGACCCAGAACAGGCGATTGCGGCGGTCGCCGCCGGCCCCGAAGACTGGGACGTGGTGATCAGCGACCAAGTGATGCCCGGCATGAAGGGGCTCGCGCTGCTCGAGCGCCTCAGGGCAATCCGTCCGCAGTTGCGCTTTATTCTGCATACGGGATTCAGCGACGACGCAACCGAGGAAAGCGCCCGCGCCGCTGGCGCCGACGCCGTAGTCCTAAAGCCAGCAATGCCCGAGGATATAGCCGCAGCGATCCGCAAGCTTTTCGAT
>Ga0187765_10000960_pt1 | contig 10931 bp, 12 predicted proteins | sample 0216_QUI02_MP05__3_FD_133018 | JGI IMG/M metagenome (GOLD analysis project Ga0187765, IMG submission 133018) | Tropical peat soil microbial communities from peatlands in Department of Meta, Colombia - 0216_QUI02_MP05_10_MG | ecosystem: Environmental > Terrestrial > Soil > Wetlands > Peat ...
CCGTCCCAGCGCGAGGCGGGCCTCGCCCTGGGTGCGACGCGGTGGGAGACCGTGTGGGGCGTCGTCCTGCCGTACGGGCGGACCGGCATCATCGGCGCCGTCATCCTGGGGCTGGGGCGGGCGCTGGGCGAGACGATGGCGGTGCAGATGGTCATCGGAAACCGCCACGAGGTCTCCGCCTCGCTGCTGCAGCCCGGCTACACCATCGCGGCGGCGATCGCCAGTGAGTTCTCCGAGGCGGTATCCGACATGCACCTGTCGTCGCTGTTCCTGGTCGGCGCGGTGCTCTTTCTCATCACCGTGATCGTCAACGCCCTGGCGCGCGTGCTGGTGTGGCGCGTCGCCCGCGGCTCGGCGGTGGGCAGCACGGCCGTCTGATGCACGGGCGCCTCGTCCGGCGGCTCTTCGGCTCGGCCATGACCGGGGTGACCTACGCGGCCGCCGTGCTCGCCATCCTGCCGCTCGCCGTCATTTTCGGCATGCTCCTCGTCAAGGGCGCCGGCTCCGTCAACTGGGACTTCTTCGTCAAGGCCGCGGTCCCGTTCGGGGAGCCGGGAGGCGGCTTCTCCCACGCCATCGTCGGGACCCTGATCATCGTCAGCCTCGCCTGTGCGGTGGGTCTGCCGGTCGGCGTGGGCGCGGGTATCTTCCTCGCGGAGTTCGGCGGCGGACGGCTGGGGTTCGTGGTGCGGTTCGTCGCCGACGTCCTGAACGGCGTACCGTCCATCGTCATCAGCATCTTCGCTTGGACCTGGCTCGTGAGGCCCATGGGGCACTTCTCGGCGCTCGCCGGAGGGGCGGCGCTCGGCATGATCCTGGTGCCCATCGTGGCCCGGACCACCGAGGAGATGGTGCGCCTGGTGCCGAATTCGCTCCGGGAAGCGGCCCTCGCCCTCGGTTACCAGCGCTGGCGGGCCTCGCTGCAGGTGGTGGTACGGGCGGCTCTCTCGGGGATCGTGACGGGGTGCCTCGTGGCGATCGCCCGCGTGGCAGGCGAGACGGCGCCGCTCCTCTTCACGGCGCTGGGGAACGAGTTCTTCTCCACCAGGCTCACGGGCCCGATGGCGGCGCTCCCCCTGCAGGTATGGAAGTACGCGCTGGGCCCGTACGACGAGTGGCACCGGCAGGCCTGGGCCGGGGCCCTGGTGCTCATCGTGCTCGTCCTCGCCCTCAGCCTCATCGCCCGGACGGTGGTGCGTGCCAAGCGCCAGCACGCTTGAGCGGGTGCGCCGGGGCCCGCCGGTGACGACGCCGCCCGCCCGCACGGAGAAAGCGGCCGCCGCGGCCGCCCCGCCGATCGTGCCGCGGCTCGCCGCCCACGCGCTCACCGCCTGGTACGGCGCCACGTCCGGCGTGCGCGACGTGACGCTCGCCTGCCGCGAGAACACCGTCACGGCCCTCATCGGCCCGTCGGGGTGCGGCAAGTCCACGCTGCTCCGCTCGCTCAACCGGATGCACGAGCTGGTGCCCGGGACCCGGGTCACCGGCCGCGTCCTGCTCGACGGCTACGACATCTACGACCCGGCGATCAACCCCGTCCAGGTACGCCGGCGCATCGGGATGGTCTTCCAGCGCCCGACCCCGTTCCCCACCATGTCGATCGCCCAGAACGTCGCCGCCGGCCTGGCGGTGGGACGCCGCATCTCGCGCGGGGACCGCGACGCACTGATCGAGCGCTCGCTGCGCCGCGCGGCGCTGTGGGACGAAGTGAAGGACCGGCTCCGCGACTCTCCGCTCAACCTGTCCGGCGGCCAGCAGCAACGGCTCTGCATCGCCCGGACGGTCGCGCCCGAGCCCGAAGTCATCCTCCTCGACGAGCCCACGGCCTCGCTGGACCCGGCGGGTGCGGCGCACATCGAGGAGCTGGTGCAGGAGCTGAAGCGGGAATTCACGGTCGTCATCGTCACGCACAACCTGCAGCAGGCGGCGCGCGTCTCCGACTTCACCGCCTTCTTCTACCTCGGCGAGCTGATCGAGGTGGGCCCCACCAGCCGGATGTTCACCGCCCCGCTCAAGGCCCAGACCGAGGCGTACATCACCGGACGGTTCGGATGACCGCTGCGCCCAGGATCCGCGTCACGCCGGGCGGCACCGTCCGGCTCATCGGCACGCTGGCCGCGCGGGACTACTCCTTCTGGTACGGCGGCAAACAGGCGCTGTTCGACATCTCCATCGAGGCCAAGCCGAACGCCGTGACGGCGCTGATCGGCCCGTCGGGCTGCGGGAAGTCCACCTTCCTCCGCTCGGTCAACCGGCTCCAGGAGCTGCTGCCGCGCACGCGGCACCGCGGCGACATCGCGTTCGACGGCGAGTCCGTGTTCGGCTCCTCGGTGGACCCCGTGGATCTGCGCCGGCGGATCGGCATGGTCTTTCAGCGCCCCAACCCGTTCCCGAAGAGCATCTTCGACAACGTCGCCTACGGCCCGCGCGTGACGGGCTCGGTCGCCGAGCGGGACCTGCCGGAGCGGGTCGAGCGGTCGCTGCGCCACGCGGCCCTGTGGGACGAGGTCAAGGACCGCCTCGACGATCCCGGGACGTCGCTGTCCGGCGGCCAACAGCAGCGGCTGTGCCTCGCGCGCGCGCTGGCCAACGAGCCCGAAGTGCTCCTGATGGACGAGCCCTGTTCGGCGCTCGACCCCATCGCCACGCAGAAAATCGAGGAGCTGATCGTCGAGCTGAAGGGCAGCTACACGATCGTCATCGTGACCCACAACATGCAGCAGGCGGCCCGCGTCTCCGACTACACGGGCTTCTTCTTCCTCGGGCACCTGGTCGAGTTCGGCACGACGCAGCAGATCTTCACGAGCCCGAAGGACGAGCGCACGGACGCCTACATCACCGGGAGATTCGGATGAGCACGCCTCTCGAGCCCCAGCGGCACTTCCACGAGGAGCTGGCGCGCCTCAAGCAGCGCCTCATGGCCGTCTCGGCCGAGGCGGAGGAGGCGGTCGGCAACGCGGTCACCGCGCTCCTGACCCGTGACCGGGCCAAGGCGCAGGACGTGATCCGCGGCGACAAGACGATCAACACGCTCGAGAGCAGCATCGAGGAGCAGGCGTTCCAGCTGATCGCGCTGCACCAGCCGATGGCGAAGGACCTGCGGCTCATCTTCGCCGCGATCCGGATCGTCGGCGATCTCGAGCGGGTCGGCGACCACGCGGTCAACATCGCGCAGTCGGCCGACCGGCTCACCGCCTACCCGCACATCGTGCCGGAGCCCGAGATCATCGAGATGGCCCGGCTCTCCCGGAAGATGCTCGCGGACGCGTTGAGCGCCTTCGTACGGGGCGACGCGCCCTTGGCCCGCGAGGTGTGCAGGCGGGACGACGCGGTGGACTCCCTGAACGATTCCGTGTTCCGGATCCTGCTCACGCATATGATGGAGGATCAACGAGTTATCGGGCCCGGAATGGAGCTGCTCCTGGTCTCCCGGAACCTCGAGCGGGTGGCGGACCTCGCGACGAACGTCGCCGAGGACGTAGTTTTCCTGGCGGAAGGGAAGACCATCAAGCACCACGCTGAAGACGAGCCGCCCGTCCGGGACGGCGCCGCGTGAAAGAGCCATGGGCATCCACGATACCCACTCCTACCCGGGACGTCTCATCGTCGTCGAGGGCATCGACGGCTCCGGGAAGTCCACGCAGCTGTCGCTCCTCCAGACCTACCTGGTCTCGGAGGGCTACGACGTCTCGTTCACGGAGTGGAACTCGAGCCCGATCGTGAAGGACACGACGAAGCGGGGGAAGAAGAAGAACCTCTTCTCGCCGACCACGTTCTCGCTGATCCACGCCACCGACTTCGCCGACCGCCACGAACGCTCGATCCTGCCGCCCCTGCAGGCCGGCCTCATCGTGCTCGCGGACCGGTACGCCTACACCGCGTTCGCCCGCGACGCCGCGCGCGGGTGCGATCCGGCGTGGATCCGGAACACCTACGAGTTCGCGACCTGCCCGGATCTCGCGTTGTACTTCCGGGTGGATATCGACACCGCCGTCGCGCGTATCACCGGCGGCCGCATCCAGCTCAAGTTCCACGAGGCCGGAATGGACCTCGGCCTCTCGCCCGACCCGATCACCTCCTTCCGCGTCTTCCAGAGCAAGGTGCTGGAGGAGTACGACCGGGTGGCGGAAGAGTTCGGGCTCACGGTGCTGGACGGCAGCCGCTCGGTCGTCGAGCAGCAGCGCGAGATGCGCCGGCTGGTCAAGCCGATCCTGAAGGGCCTGCGCCGCACCCACGCCGTGTCGCGCCCGACGCCGGTGACGGCCGTGGCGCCGCCGCTCGCAGCGAGACCCACATGATGATGGAGACACGGTTCTACGGCAGCGGGCTGGCGAAGCTCGAGGTCGGCAGCGAGCTGCCGGGGAACCTCATCGTCATCGAAGGGGCCGACGGGGTCGGGCGGTCGACCCACATCGAGCTGCTGCAGGGCTGGCTGGAGGGCCAGGGGTTCGCCGTGGCCTCGACCGGCCTCGTGCGCTCGGCGCTGACGCGGCGCGGGATCGAGCTGGCGAAGGAGGGCCACTCGTTCGACCGCACGACCATGGCCCTGTTCTACGCCACCGACCTCGCCGACCGGCTCGAGCACGAGATCATCCCGGCCCTGCGCAGCGGCTTCGTGGTCCTCGCGGACCGCTACGTCTATACGACGATGGCGCGCGGTTCCGCGCGGGGGCTGGACCGCGACTGGCTCGCCCGGCTGTACGGCTTCGCGCTTGTGCCCCGGCGCGTGTTCTTCCTCCGCCTCGACCCCGATGAGCTGATCCGGCGCACGCTGCGGCGCGGCGGCGAGCTCGACTACTGGGAATCCGGGCGCGACATCGGCCTCGCGCCGGACCTGTACACCTCGTTCCGCAAGTACCAGACACTCATCCTCGAAGAGTTCGACCAGATGGCCGAGCTGTACGGGTTCACGACGATCGACGCCTCGCGCACCGTCGAGGAAGTGCAGGCCGAGCTGCGCCGCGAGGTCGCCAATCTCCTCGACCCGTCGCTCCTGACGCCCGCGGCCGATGTCGCCGACGACTGAGCGCTTCGCCGCCATAGACGTTGGTTCCAACTCGATTCGCTGTCTGATCGCCGAGCGCGGCGAGGACGGCCACCTCCAGATCATCGACGACCTCAAGGACCAGCCACGGCTGGCACGCGGGCTCTCGTCCACGGGGCTGCTGGGGGCCACCTCCATGGACCACGCGCTGGAGTCGCTGGGCCGGATGGTCCAGGCGGCCGAGCGGCGCGGTGCCTCGCGCGTGGCGCTTGTCGCCACGTCGGCCGTCCGCGACGCCGCCAACGGCGCGGAGTTCGCCGAGCGGGTGAAGAAGGAGATCGGCATCCCGCTCGAGGTGATCGACGGCGAGACGGAGGCGCGGCTCGCCTTCCTGTCGGTGAGCGAGCACTTCGCCATCGGCCGCGGACGCGCGGTGGTGGCCGACATCGGCGGCGGCAGCCTGGAGCTGGTGCTCGCGGTGGGCGGGCTCGTCGACCGCGTCGTGTCCCTCCCCTTCGGCGCCGTGCGGCTCACCGAGCAGTACCTGGCGGGCGCCAAGGACGAGGGGACCGGCGCGCGGCGGCTCCGCGGCGCGGTGCGGCAGAAGCTGCGGCGGGCGATCCCCGGCCGGGAGTGGGCGGCGGCGAAGCTGTTCGGCAGCGGCGGGACCTTCACCAACCTGGCGCGCATCGCCGCCGCCCGGAAGAGCGGCATCGTGCCGCCGGGCGGCATCCATGCCCTCGCGGTCCCCTCCGCCGAGCTGCAGCGCATCCTCGAGTGGCTGGCCGCGATGACCGTCGACGAGCGGCGCGCGGTGCCGGGGCTGAACGCGGAGCGCGCGGACATCATCGTGGCCGGCCTGGCGGTCGCCGCCGAGGTGCTCGAGCTGTTCGACGCCCCGAAGGTCACGGTCTCCGCGTTCGGGCTGCGCGAAGGACTGTTGATCCACCTCGCCCGTCCGGCGACCGGCGGGCAGGCGCCGACCCGGGCGAAGGCGCTGCGCCGCTTCGCCGACCGGTGCCGCGCCGACCGCCGGCACGGCGAGCAGACGGCGCGCCTGGCCCGGAAGCTGTTCGACGTCCTCGGCAAGCGGCTGGGTTGCGCACCGGAGGACTGGGACTTGCTGGAGGCCGCGGCGGTGCTGCACGACGTCGGGACGATCGTGTCCTACCGCAGCCACCACAAGCACAGCTATCACCTCATCGCGCACGCGGAGTCACTTCCGTTCACGCCGCGCGAGCGGCTGCAGATCGCGCTGATCAGCCGCTATCACCGCAAGCGGGGCCCGACCAAGAGGCACCCCGAGTTCGCCTCGCTGGAGCCGGAGGAGCGCGCCCGCGTGCGCCGCCTGTCGGCGATGCTGCGGATCGCCTGCGGGCTCGACCGCGGGCACGTCTCGGCGGTCGAGGCGATGCGCCTGCGGATGATGCCCGACCGCCTGCTCGTGGATGTGGTGCCCCGGCTGGTGACGACCGATCTGAAGCTCGAGCTGTGGGGCGCTCAGCGGAAAGCGAACCTGCTCGGCAAGCTCCTCGGACGCGAGGTCGTGATCCGGGCGGCGCCGCTGGCCGAAGCCAAGACGGCGTCCTAGCTCAGCGGGATCGCAGCGTCAGCAGCACCACTCCGCTCACGTCGCGAATGTCGGGCCCCGCCGGCCGGCGATAGCCGTCCACGCTCCGCACCAGGACCAGTGCCCGTACGCCTCCGTCGGACGCTTCGAACCGCAGTTTCGCCGCCGGGAGGACGGTGCCCGCGGCCGCCCTGGCGCGCGCGAGCACCGAGTCGAGCGGGACGTCGAGCAGCGCACGGCCGTTCCGGGCGATCCGCACGCTGCGGGCCCCGGGCACCAGATAGGCGACGAGCGCCGTATCGGGCGCGGCGGCCGGCGGCGGCGCTCCGCGGATCTGGAGCAGCAGCTCGTACCCGCCGACCGGGACGGCGCCGCTCTCCTGGGCCGTGTAGTGGAACCACGGCGCCACTCCCGTGCCCGAGCTCCACTGATCCACGTACGTGAATCCGAGCGCCCCGACGATCCACCGCGCTCCCTGGTCCGCCCCGGCCCGTCCGCGGTCCACGTGGACCAGGACGTTGGTCGCGAAGGAGTCGCCCAGGAGCGGGGCCAGCGACCCGGCGCCGTGGGTCTCGACCAGGTACCGCACCGCACCCGAGAGCGCCTTTCGATCATCCAGGGGGAGGTCCCTCGCGGCCCGGCGCGCCTTCCCGTCCACCAGGGCCCCATGCGCCACCAGCAGCTCCCGCACCAGCCCGACCTGGCTGCGCCGCGACACCGCGAAGGCACCCCACGGGCCGGCGAACGTGACCACGGCCAGCACGCACAGGGACGCGGGGATCCAGAGCAGCCGTTTCGAGCGCGTGGCGGTGTAGTACACGGCCGTCCCGCCCAGCCACAGCGAGAGCACCAGCAGGAAGTACCTCGGCTCCGTGAACCCGTGTTGGTGGACCCGCTGGTAGATCGCGAGCCACAGCATCACGATGGCCGGCATGATCCCGAGCCAGAAGTCGCGGGCGAACACGCGGACCCAGCGCTGGTCCTCCCGCTCCGCCAGCGGGTGCACCAGCAGCAGCGCGAAGATGCCGGAGGTCGCCACTCCCGAGACGAGGTAGCCGATCCACCCGCTTGGCCAGACCCGCGTCGCCAGGACCTTCCCGAAATAGAGGGTCAGGATGACGAGGTACACGGTCACCAGCGGCACGAGCGTGTACTGTGCGAAGACGCGGAGCACGGCGGGGTAGTCGGTGGACGCCTCGAGCGCGTCGACGTCCTCCGGGACCCCGCCCAGGAAGAACCAGGTGTTGAAGACGAACGCGCACAGGACCCACACGCGGAGGTACGCGTCGCGCGGCACGTCCACACCGAAGAGCTTGTCGAGGGCGGCCAACGCCAGCGCCAACCCGAGGAACAGCGTTCCGGACGAGATCGCGGCCACGACGGCGCGCTGGAACAACAGCCGGTTGTACTGCCAGAACGCGCGTGGCCGCCCGCCGCGCACGAAGGGAACGAACGCCACCAGCAGATGGAAGGCCAGCGCGAGCTGGGCGAAGCGCTCGAATCGCACGGACCCCGACCAGCCGTCCCAGGCCTGCTGCACGCCCACGAGGACGGCCACCGCGCCGACCGAGAGAGCGACGCGGGCCGCGAGCGACTTCAGGCGCTCGCTGAGCAGGTGGGCGGCGACGAGGAGGGGGATGCCGAGCGTGGCTGCGGCGAGCACCCGGTCGTGCAGCCACTCGGGTCCGAGGTTCTCGCTGGAGAGGATCGCCGAGAGCGCGGCCAGCGCCGCAGCCGCGAGGGCGAGCGGGAAGCGGCGGAGCGTGGCAGACGCCGCTCCCAGCGCCTCGCCGAGCGACGGGAGACGGAGGAAGACCGGGCGCGTTGGCCCGCCCATCAGTAGGGGTGGCCTCCGGCCGGCGGCGCGCAGCTGCCGCTGCGACACGACGCCGCATGGGCCTCGGGCCGCTTCAACAGTTCGGCGAGGGACAGCGGCTCGGGCCCGAGGCAGCCGACGAAGCTCACGCCGCTGGAGGTCCCGATCCGGCTCGCCCCCGCCCCGATCATCGCGAGCGCCGTCGCGCAGTCGCGCACGCCGCCCGCCGCCTTCACGCCGAGATCGTCGCCCACGGTCAGCCGCATCAAGCGCACGGCGTCCGCGGTCGCGCCGCCCGCGGCATGGAACCCGGTGGAAGTCTTCACGAAGTGCCCGCCCGCCAGTCTCACCACGGCCGAGGCCTTGACGATCTCCTCCGGCGTCAGGATCGCGCTCTCGATGATCACCTTCACCAGGGCCCCGCGCGACGCCTCCACGACCGCGCGGATGTCGTCCTCGACGTAGCCCCACTCGCCGCCCTTGATCCGGCCGAGCGCGGCGACCATGTCCACCTCGGTCGCGCCGCGGGAGACGACTTCCCCCGCCTCGGACGCCTTGGCCCGCGGCGTCGTGGCCCCCAGCGGGAACCCGCACACGCTCGCCACCGCCACGTGGGTCCCCGTCAGCTCCCCGGCGCACAGGTCCACCCAGCTCGGGTTGACGCACACCGCGGCGAAGCGGTGTTCCCGCGCCTCGGCGCAGAGCTTGAGGATGTCCTCCCGGGTGGCCTCCGGCTTGAGCAGCGTGTGGTCCACGAAGTCGGCGACGCGGCGCGCGCCGGCCGCCGGCGTCCACGCCGCCAGCATCCGCGGTCCGCGCCACGAGATGTCCTCGAGGGGCCGCGAGGTCGAAGCGGCGGGCACCGTGGTTCCCAGACGCGAGGGCACGGCGGCAACTGACTCGGGTATCTGGTGGCTGGTAACCACTCGCAACTTGGCGTCTCGCAACTCGCTTCCAGTCTTGCGGGCGTCAGGCAACTTCACTGCCCCTGCCATCAGCCTACTGACCACTGCCTGGGCGATCTCCTCGAGCTCGGCGTCGTTCATAGGACCTGCTTCCCCTTGATGTCCACCCGATCGAGCACGCCGACGATGACGGCCTGCACCGGGATCCAGGGATCGTCGAAGATCTTCCGTGCGGAGGACCCCTCCTGCACCACCAGCACCTTGTCGCCGACACCTGCGTCCACCACGTCGAGCGCGATGACCTCGGCACCCTCGGGCATCATCTCCAGATCGAGTCGGCGCACCAGGAGCAGTTTCTTGCCCTCGAGGCGCTCGTTCTTGTGGGTCGAAACGACGTCGCCCACTACCGTGGCCAGGTACATGGCCTCTCCGTGAGGAGTGAGGCGTGAGACGTGAGAAGTTCAAGTGAGACGTGAGGGGCACTGGCGTGAGAAGTAACGACGTGAGAAGGCGCGGCGCGGCTCCTCACGCCTTGGCTTCTCACCTGAACTTCTCGCCCCTCATTTCGCCTTCTCACTTCTCACCCAAGTCGATCCGTTCGACCTTCCCCACCACCGCTGCATCCACCGCCACGTCCAGCTTCCACAGGGCGATCGACGCCTCGCGCGCCGTGATGTAGTAGCACAGCTCTCCCGGCCCCAGGCCGAACGTGTCGGCCGCCACCAGCGGCGCGCCGCTCTCCTTCCCCGCCGCATCCACCGGCTGCAGCCACTGCAGCGGGATCGCCTTGAGCGTGTCCTGCTTCTGGGTCGAGACCACCCGTCCGACTATGCGCGCCAGATACACGTCTGCCTCACCCCCGGCTCATCCCCATCGCACCCGCTGCGGCGCCCACGGATTCTGCCTCCGCGACATCAGGTAATCCGACCTGGCGAACAGCCTGATCGTCGCCGCCCCGACGATGAACCCCCCAATATGCGCCCAGAACGCCACGCCCGCCTCCGCCTGCGCGCCGGCGACCGCGGGCAGCGCGCCCAGGAACTGGAGCACGATCCAGTAGCCGAGCATCGCCCAGGCCGGCAGCGCGATCGTCGTGAGGAAGAAGCCGAGTGGCACGAGCGTGTAGACCCGCACCCGCGGGTACAGGATCAGGTACGCTCCCATCACCCCGCTGATCGCGCCGGACGCGCCCACCACCGGCACCGGCGAGGACGGGTCCATCGCCACCTGCGCGAGGGCCGCCGCGATGCCGCACATCAGGTAGAAGACGATGAAGCGCAGCCGCCCCATCGAATCCTCGACGTTGTTCCCGAAGATCCAGAAGAACCACATGTTCATGATGATGTGCATCCATGAGCCGTGCAGGAACATCGAGGAGACCACGTGGACGTAGCCGCGCCCCGCGTTCAGCTCGCACACCAGGCCGGGCCCCATCTGGACCGCCATCCCCGCCGCCGCGCGGCCGGTGAGCTCGGCGGGGATCAGCCCCAGCTCGCACACCGACTTCGCCAGCGGATACCCCAGCCCGGCACCCTGCACCAGGACCCACACCAGGACGTTCAACGCCACGATGGTGTAGGTCACCACGGGCGCCTTGAGGGTCGGGTTTTCGTCCCGATAGGGGATCACCCGCTCAACCTAACCTCATCGGGGGGC
>Ga0187765_10000961_pt1 | contig 10930 bp, 10 predicted proteins | sample 0216_QUI02_MP05__3_FD_133018 | JGI IMG/M metagenome (GOLD analysis project Ga0187765, IMG submission 133018) | Tropical peat soil microbial communities from peatlands in Department of Meta, Colombia - 0216_QUI02_MP05_10_MG | ecosystem: Environmental > Terrestrial > Soil > Wetlands > Peat ...
ACTTAGGAAGGCGGCTTTCGCTGGATGCCAATGATCGAACTGCAATCAAACCCTAAACACGCAATATTTAGGAACTTCTCGATCAATCATTACAGCGAGCTCGTTTGGACTAATAAAAGGTCTTCGTGCTTGCAAAAATGGGGATTCGTCCTCACGTTCCGGTAATTTTGGATCAGACCCGGCGGTAGACGCTAAATTCAGAAACCAGTCTACTTGAATGCACTTTGTTCCATCAACAAAAAAAGCCATGATGGTTAGGGCCTCCCGATTCGACAAGCTTTCTCTTGAAAGTCCTATCACTCTAAGAAGATGATCAAAGTTCCTTTGGAATTCTTCGGCAACCTTAGTCGAATCAGAACAGGGGAATTTTTCCACATGGTTTAAAACGGCAAAAACCAGGGCCTGGTCGAATCCCTTAGTAACTTCCGGCGCTGCTCGAAGATTTCGACTTTCTGGTAAGGAGGAGAGGGCGGCGTATGCAACAACATTTACACCACGCCTCTTCAGTTCCTGGTCCCATGTTATGAAAGTACTGCCCGCTTGCGCGCAATCATCTGTTAGAATGACCGCATCTCCAGGGCAAAATGTTGAATAATTAAAAAGAGGTTGCCGAACAATTCTGCCCAATCCGTTGCCTTCGGTACGCCCCGCTTGTACGGTCTTGTTGGGATCATGTCCGGACAGACTACATATTCGAATGCCCTCAAGCTCTTCTTCTCTATCGACGGTCAATTGAAGGGACTCTCCAACTAATATTCGATCGGTTTCACAAAATGTGATTTTCTGATTTGGTATAGGCCTATCTCTGAAATGCGCAGATAATCGCCGCGTAATTGCATGATTTGTGGCTGCAGCAAGCTCATTTTCAATTTTCTTTTTGGGAACAACCGTGCGAGAGGGAAGATGAATTGTTATGTCCTCATTCACTCCCGCTGTCTTTTTCCACCTGCGCGTGATATATCGCTCAACTTTCTCCGCTAGCCGTTCGATCATTAATGGCTTTAATAACCCCTCTACTGTCGTGGCATCGCTTGCTGTAAAGCCATGCAGTATTTTGTTGCAAGCAACGAGCTGATCCTGTCTTGAAAATGGACCTTTTTGACGCAAGTCAACGCCCCGTTTGGCAATCCAACGCAAATTATGAAATTCCCTCTGCGCCAGAGAAAGAGCCGTAACAACATCAAGGCTCCCCTCTATCGGAGCTTCAGTGGCCCACGTTTCGCTGGTAACGATTTCTGTGTCTCCTAGAGGCCTGTCGTCATGTCGTTCTCTTTTGATATAAGGTGGGGACTTAATGTCAGCAGCTCTTAGTTTTCCGGTTTTCAAAAAGGTCAACGCCGCGCTTAGACTTGGCAAGGTTGAAAATTGTCGGCGCCCAGCAACCTTTTTGCTCGGGATAATGATTACTTCGAGTCCGGCCCCGCACGCGGCCTCGCCATCTCTGTTTGGGTCGTCGCCAATATAGACGGCGTAGCGAGTGTCAATGCCCTTTAACTCAAGTAGATTTAAGGCCTTGAGCAAGCCTTCCGGCTTTGGCTTTCCGGCGTTGCCGACAACGACCGCAATATCAGCGCCTAGGTTCCTTAAACTACTGTCTACAATATGTTCTAAAATATTTTGGGGTGTATTACTAACAATGCCAATGGGAATTTTTTTCTCATGAAGGTAACTAAGAATCTCTTCAGCGCCTGGCAGTAACGTGGGGAGAATTTCATCTCCGAGAAGAACTTCCTCTCGCACGGTCATGATGCGTTCAACGTGTTCCTGTCCATATTCTTGCATAAAGTAAATATCTGATTTTTTATCGCCCTTTTGCCGATAATCCGTTTTTGGTCGAGCCAGTCCGAAACGCCGCTCAACAATTTCGAACAAATGCTCGTGCACTCTATAGTAGTATTCGGCACTATCAATGAGTGTATCGTCTAAATCAAACAAAATAGGTCGAAACATGTGCCGTGTTTCGCGAAGACGCTGCGCTGCCTCCGCTTTTATCACTTCAATTCCGCGAGGCGCGCTAAGCAGTAATTCCTCAATGCTGTCGCCAATCCCGGGCATAACGGGCCGCTTGCTGTAAAGCGTGCTGGCAGCATAAACGGCGTCGAATCGACGTTTTTGTTCTTCTTTTCTTCCGTCGAGAAGAGTGGCCGCCAAGGTCAATGCTTCTCTTGGTGTCAGCGTATCAAATTGAACGCCGACCTTTGCTAACGCGTCGTTGATCTGCACGGGGGACGCGATGCCATCGAACAAAGCAAGCATGTCATGGGAAGCGCGCAACGAAATTACTCCTTCGTGGCGCGAATAGGTTGAAATGCCTATAACCAGTCCACCGCTCTTGCGCACAACAGAGTGCATTGCCGCGAGGCAGGCGCCCGTGTTAATGTGATCATCCGCCAAAATGACGCACGCACCATCGAAAGTTACACTCTCCTCATTAAGAACGGGCTGTCGGAAAAGTCTTTCTATAGACGTGGCATTGGTTCGATCCGTGGTCGTTAGCGCTCGGATCGGTCGAACGGTAACGGAGATTTTGAGATCGTTAAATTTTGAGCTGGAAACTATTTTAAGTGCCTCAATCAAGTGTTCGGTGTAAGCTCTTGCAAAAATATTGAATGAATTTTTAGCTTGTCTCCAATCCTTAACATAGTCCGCGACGATAATCGTCGCCTGTCCGTTGGTCGCGGATTTTCTGATCGCAGTTTCAGCATTGCTTAACAGGACATGCGCGTGCGCAAACCAATCCATCGGCTCCAGAATTTCGTTGGCTGCGGCCCGTCGGCCAATCGTATTAGGGTCGTCTTCCGGCAGCCGGTGACTTGCAAAGCGCCGATTTCCATGAAGGTCGCATCCTTTTTTGGCAATGAGCCGAAGATGCGCGTGTCTGAGAGACCTAACTTGAATAACGTAATTATCAAGCCAGCTCCTCGCGAGAGATGTTTCGACGTTTGATTGCAAGCGATTTTCCGAAAGGGCTGTGGCTAATTCATGGTCTGGCGACCATTTGTGATCGGAAACCTCTTCCCAGATTGATAGATTGGCTGCCAATTGCCTTTCAAAGGTTTTCCGTTCGAAGGCCGTACTTAAAGAGGCAATGTCTGCAATAATGGTGCCAAGCTTCTCCCGAGCACTTTCTGCGATGGCTCGCAGAGTGGCCTCAACTAGTTTTATGTTTGGCTTCTCTGCGCAAATGACGGCGCTAGTAACAGACGTGGTGCTTACGTCGTCATAAGGAACTCTCATGGGCACCTGGTAGTTAAAAGCCGATCGGAACGAAGGGGAGATTGCTTTCGATATCATGAAGGGTATTCTAAAATGGATTGAGTTTTTGAGTGCCGCCCTTCAGAGTTTTTCGCACCTTTGCGTTTGGCCCAGGGCTGGCGCGGACTCGGGCGGCGGATTGGTTTTGCGTGTGATCCTTCAACAAGTCCATCGACAGATATCGCTTAGCGGGCCACTCGCTGTAAGCGGTGTGGTGCGGTCCGGTCGCAGCCGGGTTCAAGGCTGATGCGTGACCGGGAGAAGATCCGGCCATACGCGCGCGCCTTCGGGTCTTACGCAGAATGCGTTCCAAGGGGTCTGTTCCTTCTAATGCGCCGCCGGTGCTCCTCAGGAAAGCTATAGTAGGCGAGCGCCTCTTCGACAGAGGGCTGCGGCAATACCCGCCGTGTGAGTCGCTGCGCCCGCAGCTCACCTCGCACTGCCCGTCATTTGGCTGCGTGCACGTCCTCGCGTGCACGGACAGCACTATGCATCGCCGTTTCACCAGATCCGCCCTGGCAACCGTTCCACAGCTGAGGCGGCAAGCTACGTGGCGAAGACACTATAGCGGCGCTCGGAGATATTGTCCTTCTTGTTTTCGTCCGTTCGGTCGTCATGGGCGTTTTGGCCTCCATGCGATTCCAGATTGGGCTCGGAATTTCTATGCCGTCTTGGCGCGGCCGGAACATGAAATAAATCTGACGACGCCAGATTTCGCGGCGTATAGCAGCGATCGCATCACGCGAAGCGAGGTGTAAGCTCTGCCATTGCAACTTCCGTGGTCGGGACCTGCGCGCGCCTCGATGCTTGAGCGGGAACATGGGAGGGGAGATGAGGGGGCGTGCACTTCGACCCGTGGCCCGGCTGCCGTTGCCGTGGCTTAGGCTGCCACCTGGACGAGCTCCGCTGTTGCGCCTAAGTTAAGTTACAATCGTGATTGATCCCAGGCAAAACGATGAGCGCGCCGGCACGTTTACCGATGCACAACAAATTGGATAGGTGCCGTCGCGCGATAGCTTCCGCCGGGCGGCGGTGGCAGCGAAATCGCAGCCATCATCCGATGCACTGCGCCATCGAGAGCGCTACTGCCCGACGAGTGGGTAATGGCGTGCGCGACCACACGCCCGGAAGGCCCGATGGTGAAGGCAACCACGACCGTACCTTGCACTCCGGCGCTGAGTGCCGCCGGAGGATATTGTTTGTGGCGGCTGAGTTCCGCGATTACCAGCGAACGATAAGTCGCGGTCGACATCGCTCCCGTCGTGGTGCCCGCACGCCCGCGGGTCGACGGCGCTCCTGGCCGAGAAGCGGCCTGCGGTTCCAACGCTGCGTGCTGGGGACGCTTGTGAGTTACGGGGGCTTTCGCGCGCCGCTCCGGTTCGTCGCGGGGCGCCTTGGGTCGATCGACGTCGATGGGCACATTCGTCGGGGCGGCAAGCGTGGTTGTCTCGACCGTGTCGCTCGCGACCTTCACCTCGGGCAGGTCTTCCACGGCGCTGACTCTCGGTAGGTCCAGCTCTTGGGCTTCCTCCGACTCCGTAAGTGGTGCGGGAGCCGTTATCGCACCACCCGAAACCGAAGGGTGGACCGCGTCGGGCGAAGCCACTTGAGCAATGTCGCGCGGTTGAACCTGTTCGCTGACGACCGGGCGCTCGACGTGTTGTCGCTCGGACGGACTGGCGGCTTTGGCTTCGGCGAGATCTAGGTCTCGGGCGGGCATCTCAATCGGCTCTTTCGCCTGGATTTCCGTGGTGTCGGTGTTCTCGCCCTTCAATTCGGCGGGGTTTATCTCATGGACTTGTTGCGAGTCCGACTTGACTTCTTCCGTTGACTGACTCTCGACTGCGGACAACGATCGGGCAGGCTCGCCTTGCGCCACGATGCTGATCTGTAGGTGTGCCGGTACATTGGCGCTGTAGTCGGGCCGTGCCAGGGCGAGGATGATGGCCACGTGCGTGAGGAAGACGACACAGCAAGCGAGCGGTCGCTCCCAGACCGGTGCGTGGCTCCCGCCCGAACGCTGCGTGGTAACCGACCGCATTGCGGACATGTCACTGTCAACGCCCACTCGAGGGGGTGGCCGGACGGTCGTCGACATCCGCCGGGGAATTGGTGATCAGAGCAATCTTGACGAAACCGTTGCGCGCGAGTTGATCCATCACGCCGACGACCTCGCCATAGATCGTCCCACGATCGCCCCGCACGTGGATGACGCGATCGCGATCTGCACCCGTTTTCGTCTGAATCAGGCTGGCAAGCTGCTCTCGCGACACCTCATCATGCCCGAGAAAGACCTTCCCCTCCTTGGTGATTGACACAATGATCGGCTCTTTGGGATCCACCGGCTGCGCTACCTTGGCCTGAGGCAGGTTGACCCGCATGCCGGCCGTGAGCATCGGCGCGGTGACCATAAAGATGATGAGCAGCACCAGCATGACATCGACCAGGGGCGTGACGTTGATGTCCGACACCGGCTCGTAGAGCCCGCCTCCTCTTCTCGGCGCACTGATCAACATCTCAAGCGATCCTCTGCTAAGACCGACGTGGGGGCAGCGTGGCCGTCATCTCCACGGCGTGTTCCGCGATGACGTGCTGAAGCCCCTGGCTCGCGCGTGCCAGCGCCGCCCCTATCCGGTTATAACCGACCGTCGCCGGAATTGCCGCGGCAAGTCCGATGGCTGTCGCGGCGAGCGCCTGGGCGATCCCCGGCGCCACCACCGCGAGGCTGGTGTCCTGGGCGCCGGCAATACCCATGAAGCTAACCATGATGCCCCACACCGTGCCAAATAGCCCGACAAATGGCGCTACGGTCGAGATGACCGCGAGGTTCGGAAGCCCCCCCTCGATTCGGACGAGCAGGGTTTGTGCCGCGCGACTCATCGCTTCTACGACCCGGGCGCGAGCTTCGCCCACCGTTTCGCCCTCGACCCTAAGGGCAGCAGCGGCACGCCCGGCTTCAATGACGCCAAGCAGCATCTGGCTCGACCGATTTTCAGTTCGATTGCGTGCCAGGCGTATGGCTTTGTTTAGCCGCATCAGCGAGAGAACGCCCTCGATGATGAGAACCCAGCACCAGACTGAGGCGGCGATGAGTAGCAGGAGCACTCCCTTTGCGATCGGGCCGGCGTGTACAAATAGGTCGATCGGCGAGAAAGAAGAGGTATCATATTGCATGCTGACGCTCGCTACTTGAACAACCGGACCGCCGAAGAGCGTGACGACAACGCGAGTCGATCGAGGCACGTCCCCGGATCGCCAGGTGCACAGGCGCTCACGTCGTTGACGAGAACGGAGCCGATCTGACCACAATCACCCTCCACATCGAATGCCCTCACCACGGTCTTGGAACCACGGACGGGCCCCAATTCGACGATCAGTCTCCGTTGGATGGTCCCCTCTCGCCCGAACACTGCAAGATCGAGTTTTAGCGTCTCGATCGACGTCTCATCCTTGTTCTCAATGACGAATGACAACCGGCATCTGTTTTGCACGTTCTCTATGGTGTTGAGCTCGATGCGGACCGAATTTTCGGCAACAGCTCCAATCGCACTCTGCACCGGCCACAATAACAGCAGTGCCAATCCCAGCATCCAACCATTCAGCCGCGCCCCAGAAAGGGCCCGCAAACAACGGATGATCACCATGTTGAATCCTCCTATCCTCCCCTGTTGCGGTCATGTCGCGGCTCGACCTAGCACACCCACATGTGCATTAGCCGACGGGGGCGCTGCCGCTTTCCTCCCCACTTTATCGCACAAGTCGCATGGCATTCCGTTGAGTGCTGCGAAGGCTGCTTGAAGGAAAATTGCGTACCGCCGTCGGATACGGTTGTTGCCGGGATATTAGTCCCGGCAATGGCGGGAGTTTATCCCAAAACCCCTGCATGCCCGCCTCCGATCGCTTGCTTTCAATCGCAACGGATGTGCTACGCCGTAAATGCGATCCGACCAGAGCCCTCTCGCCACTGCCAGCCGAGTCGCGGCAGTATTGATTTTCGACGGCCAGGAACCAAGGATGGCCATATCATACCTGGCCCTGCGATGTTCCGGTGCCGAGAACGATCTGCGTCTCACCTCAAGGTGCGCAGTTCACAGGTGATCGGAGCGGGTATCCGCGGTCGTTGCTGAAACTTGTGGTCGAAGCTTTCGGTTCTCGGCTGCAAACGAAATGCCAGGCTTAGTACCGTCGGAATCAAATATCTCCAAAGACCCCTATCCAGCAATCAATGACCGCACCCGCGATTCTCGGGCGTCTCGTCCCCATCGACATGTCGAAGGAAAACAATCGCTGCGATCACGGTCCAGATTTTCTCTTCTGACAAGACGCCGCCCCACGCCGGCATCAGTTTTCCCGCCCGCTTGCGGCCAAAATAAATTGTCGCATGGAGCGCATCGGTAGTGAGGTCGGCGCGGTTCCGCAGAGCAGGGGCCTTGAAACCTCGCCCCTCGGTACCATGGCAATAGCCGCCCCGCAGGCTGACCCCATATTGAATTTCCACAATTCTTGGCCGGTATCGGCGTCATACGCGTAGATGTAGCCCTTCATGTCGCCGCTGAACACAAGACCACCCTTGGTCGACAAAACAGTGGAAATGCGCGGGTATTTGTCCCATACGGTCCACTTCTTCTTGCCGGTCAAAGGGTCCCACGCGTCAAGTGCGCCATGAGCTACATCGCCCGGCGGGTGCGCGAAGGACATGTCGCCACCTACGTACCAGCCTGCAGCGGATCGAGCGTCGGACGTTCGGGATGCGTCTTGACGATCATACACATCTCCTGCCGGGAATTGTACCAAACACCTGTCACGGGATTATACGAGCCGGCATTCCAGCTGCGGCCTCCGATAAAGGACGGGCAAAACATGTGGTTCTCTGCCGTCACGGGTGGATTGCGGCCTATGACTTCACCCGTCTTCGGATCGACTGTCTTCGCAAAGGTAACGTGTTCGTTAATTGTCCACACGTTTTGGATATCGCCATTGATACGATCGTAGATGTACACAAAGCCGCTCTTGGCCCGATGGATCATAAGCTTCTTGGCGCCAATATTGACGAGCACGAACTCACCGAGCGTCGAGTCGTAGTCCCACTCGTCGTGCGGATGCTCTTGACGATACCAGACGAGCTCACCTGTATCCGGGCGTAGTGCCAAAACTGAAGAGCTGTACAGGTTATCACCAGGCCGTGCACCTTCACCGTCCGCGCGCAAATAACCTTTCGGACCGTCACGTGGCGCCGCCCAGGTGGCGGAGCCACGGGGCAAGTTCCGGAAATATCGGTTTTACTCTCCCAGGTCCGTATGACCTAGCCAACAACGAGCGCAACCAAATAACTCGCTTGTAACGGCATGATGAGCCCCGTATCAATTTGTTCAACCTCGCAAATCCACTAGATGCAAGAGATAGGAATATTTCTACCTAATATAAGGAACAATTTCTATATTAAACAGGAAGCCAGGACATTGACGCGGGGCGAGTCGCCACTAGTTTGATGATAGAATGATAATCGTTTTGCTGTAATTGGCGCGCAGGTTATTAGCGGGAGGATTCCATGATCGCGATCCTGTTGAGTTCTTGTTACCTCTATACGGGCGATTGTCGCGTGGAGGAGGTCAGTCCACCGGCCCAATCGTGGGAGGAGTGCCACAGCCGCAGAGCCGTGCTCCTCAAGACACTGGAGCACGCGATAGGCGACGACGGCTGGACGCCTGTGGGGGTTGCCTGCTCTTTGCGAACAGCGCCGACCAGCTGACCACTGGTCCAAAGAGCTGGTGACGACTTACATCTGCTGCAGAGCATGGAGCTCGAATGATTCTTCTGATCGTTGATGATCATTCTGTGATCCGGGCCGGCGTGCGGCGGCTGTTTTCGTCAAATCCAGATATATCCGTTTGCGAAGCTTCGTCCAGCGATGACGCCCTGGCAATCTTTCGGGCGCAGAGGCCAGATGTTGTCTTGCTCGATCTAAACCTTGGCAATTCGAGCGGGATCGAGCTCCTCCGCCGCCTGCTGGGGGAAGATGTTGGGGCGCGCGTTCTAATTTTCAGCATGTATTCGGAGCCGATCGACGTGTGGCGCGGGCTCAAGGCCGGAGCCAGCGGCTACGTCAGCAAGGGCGCCGATCCCGACGAGTTGCTTGCCGCGATCCACTGCGTCGCGGATGGTGGCCGATACGTCGAACAGGAAATTGCCTTAGGTCGGGACTTTGTCAATCCTTTGGAACGGCTGACAACCCGAGAACTGGATATTGTCCGACTGCTGGGGGAGGGGAAGAGCCTTTCTGTGATTGCGGACGCGCTGGGAGTCGCACACAGGACTGTTGCAAGCGCGTGCAGCCTTATAAAAGGCAAGCTGAGACTCCAGAAAACTGCGGATCTCATTCGACTTACATCTGAAATGCGGCAGCGGTAGCGATTCCACACGGGATTCGTATGCCGCAAGAGAAACCGCCACGGTCGCAACCGTGATCGGCGCTTTTCCGACAAAATTCGTGAGCTCCCTTCCGTCGTCGAGCATGTTTCTTGCATTGGCCACATTGCCTGCGAGCGAAGCCGCGGCCATTCGGTCGGCTCCGAATTTCACTATTGCGTTTTTGGATAAAGAAAAATCCCCGATTTCAACATGAAATATTCCAAGCTGTTTCGGGAAGCATTCCCGATGTCATCCGAACAAGCTTGAGGCAAACAAAACGGCGCGCTCCGCTCTTGACGCGTTACCTGCTTGCTATAACGATCTGGCATCCGCGTATCCCGCCATTTGGTGTTGCTTGCACCGTTGGTGATAGGGGAGTCCGGACCAGGAGGGATCCCATGAGAGGGAATTGGAGAGTGGTGCTGGCCGCCGTAGCGGCGAGCTTGGCCGCTTCCGCGGCGGCTCAGACTATTCCACAAAGCTCGGACGAGGTCGCCAAACCCGGTGGACATATTCCGGCAAGCCCAAAACTGGCGCTCGTCAAGATTGCTGACGGTTTGAACGACCCGGTGGGCATTTCCGTCGCCAACGACGGCTCCGGGCGCGTCTTCGTCGTCGAGCGTGTCGGTCGGGTTCGCGTTATTGGATCGGATGGAAAGTTGCAGGTCGAAGCGTTTCTCGATCTAACGAAAACCAATCCATTGGGAAGCGAGGTGCAAACTGGCTTCGTGGAGCAGGGGCTTTGGTCTATTGCCTTCCACCCGAAGTTCCGGGAAAACGGCTACGTCTTCGTGCACTATTCCTCACTGCCATTCAACGGCGCGTCGATTGTCGCACGCTACACCGTCGATCCGAAGAACCCGGAGCGGATCACGACCGAGCAGGCCAACAAATCCGTCAAGGTGATCATGAACATTCCGCAACCCTACTACAACCACTACGGCGGCCGAATTGCATTTGGCCCGGACGGGATGCTCTACATCGGCAAGGGCGACGGCGGATGGGAAGGCGATCCGCTGGGCGCTGGCCAGGACCTCCATGTGCTCTGGGGTAAGCTGCTTCGCATCAACGTCGACACCCCGGATGATGTGCCGTACACGGTTCCGAAGGACAATCCCTTTGCCCGCGCCGATCGCCCGCAGATGATGAGTCTGTTCGGGGTCACTGAAGAAGGATTCTCTAAAATCAAAATCGGCTCGAAGCCGGAAATCTGGGCATATGGCCTACGAAACCCCTACATGTTCCACTTCGACAGCAAGTCCGGCGA
>Ga0187765_10000962_pt1 | contig 10918 bp, 8 predicted proteins | sample 0216_QUI02_MP05__3_FD_133018 | JGI IMG/M metagenome (GOLD analysis project Ga0187765, IMG submission 133018) | Tropical peat soil microbial communities from peatlands in Department of Meta, Colombia - 0216_QUI02_MP05_10_MG | ecosystem: Environmental > Terrestrial > Soil > Wetlands > Peat ...
AATCGAAGGGATTGAGTAGGCCCTGACGCAGAACCAGCTTCACGAACTGCTCGAAACCGACCAGGCTCGCGCCCTCGTCGAGGGTGCGGAGGAGCGCGGCTACGTCGAGGCGGCCGAGCTCGAGGCGTTCGCGCTGGAGCTCGATCTCAACGAGGAAGAGGTCGAGGAGCTCACGCGCGAGCTCGAGCGGATCGGTCTCGAGATCGGTGCGCCCGTCACGGCCGAGGGTGCTGCGGCTGCCGCCGAGGCCGAGGCCGAGAAGGCCGCAGCCGAGGCCGCAGCCCTCGAGGCGGCGGCCGAGCTGTCCGGCGCGGCCGACAGCCTCCAACTCTTCCTCGCCGACGTCGGTCGTCACAAGCTGCTGACGGCGGCCGAGGAGGTCATGCTCGCGAAGCAGATCGAGCGCGGCGACCCTGCCGCCAAGCGCCGCATGATCGAGTCGAACCTGCGCCTCGTCGTCTCGATCGCGAAGGGCTACCGCGGTCTCGGCGTCCCCTTCCTCGACCTGATCCAGGAAGGCACGCTGGGACTGAACCGGGCCGTCGAGAAGTTCGACTGGCGGCGCGGCTACAAGTTCTCGACGTACGCGACATGGTGGATCCGGCAGTCGGTGCAGCGCGCGGTGGCAAACCACGCGCGCACGATCCGCGTCCCGGTTCACGTCGTCGAGCGCCAGCAGAAGCTGTCGCGGGCGGCGCGCCGGCTCGAGGTCGAGCTGGGCCGCGAGCCGACGAAGGACGAGCTCGCCGAGGCCACGGGACTGCCGATGCAGCACGTGGACGAGGCGCTCGGCGCGGCCCACGCTTCCGTCTCCCTGAACCAGACGGTCGGCGCCGACGACGAGGGCGAGCTCGGCGATCTCTTCGCCGACCGCGAGGCCGCCGACCCGTTCGACGAGGCGGAGGAGTCGCTGCGCCGGCAGGGCGTCCGGCGTGCGCTCGACGCGCTGCCCGAGCGCGAGCGGCGGATTCTCGAGCTCCGCTTCGGCTTCGACGGCGAGCCGTGGACGCTCGAGGCGATCGGCCACGAGCTCGATCTGACGCGCGAGCGGGTCCGCCAGCTCGAGGGACAGGCGCTCGCCCGCCTCGGCGCGCTGCGCGACCTCATCTCCGTCGCCGCCTAGAACAGCGAGGGCGCCGGCGGACAGGTCCTGGTGTCTGACACCGGGACGGGGCCGTTGCGGGCGGTGACCCGCCGGGCGGCGGCGAGGATCGCCTGCTGCTCCAGCGGCACGACTCTCAGCTCCGGAGGCGGCTTCCGCAGGAACGAGCCGATCAGGAGCAGCTCGTCGAGGTCGACTGCCGTGTCTGACACGAGGGCCCGTCTCGTGGCGGCGAGGCCCGCCTGGACCTCGAGATGCGCGCCGCCGCCCGGAGGCAGCGTCCGCTCGGCCGCGATCCGCCCGCCCGCGACGAAGAACGCACGTGCGTGCCCCGGCTCGGCTGCCGGCACGACGAGGCACCGCCGGAGCGCGTTCAGCGCGGCGAGCCGGTCGAGCTCGTGGCAGACCCGCTCGAGTGCCGCGATCCGGTCACGCAGCCGCGCGGCGTCCTCGTAGCGGCGGGCGTCCGCCAGCGCGGCGAGCCGGGCTCGCAGCCGCGGGAGCGCCGCAGCCGGACGCTCGAGGTCGCCGGCGGTGAGCGCACGCGCCGCGAGCTGAGCCGTCCGGCGCGAACGGATCGGGCCGAGCAACACGTTGCTACTTGCAACGGAAGAGGCCACGACCGAGTCGCCGCGCTTCCGCAGCCAGACGTGGCGTTCGGGCCGGCCGACGCGCGCATTCGCCGGCGGGCGGAGCTCGCGGATCAGGCGCAGCTCCTCGAGCGCCGCCTCGAGCTCGGAGCCCGCCACGCGCCACTCGATGCGCTCGGCCGCCCCGAGAGCGGCCTCGACCGCCGGCCGCTGCCGCTCGGAGCGGAAGTACGAGCGCAGCCGAGCCCGCAGGTCGCGTGCCCGCCCGACGTACAGCACCTGCTCGTTGCGGTCGAGGAACAGGTACACGCCCGGCCGGGCCGGCGCGCCGAAGGCGAGCCGCCGCTTGTCCCAGATCCGGCGTGTCCGCGTCGCCGCGAGCTCGATGAGATCGGCGACCGTCCGCGCGCCGCGCTCCTGCGCGAGCCCGATCAGTGCGACCAGCACCTCGGCCGTCGCCTGGGCGTCCGGCAGCGCGCGGTGGCACGGCTGCGCAGAGGTGCCGAAGAAGGAGGAGAGCTGGGCGAGGCTCGCGCGCGGCACGCGCCCCGCGAGCAGGCGCCGTGCGAGCGTCACCGTGTCGACGACGGGCGCCGCGATCCGGGCGCCCGTGAGGCGCTCCGTCTCGCGGTCGAGGAAGGCGAGGTCGAAGCGGGCGTTGTGGGCGACGAGCACCGCGTCGTCGGCGAAGGCGAGGAAGCTGCGGACGGCTGGCCCCGGCGCCGTCGCGCCGCGCAGTTGCCGGTCGGTCAGGCCGGTCAGAGCCGACGCGCCCGGCGTGAGCGGCGTTCCCGGATCGACGAGCGTCTCGAACTCGGCCTCGAACTCGAGCCCCTGCACCCGCACGGCACCGATCTCGCAGATCTGCGACGAGCCCGGGCGCAGCCCCGTCGTCTCGAGATCGACGACGACGTACGTCGCCTGCTCGAGCAGCAGGTCGGCGCCCGGCTGACGGGCGAGCGCGACGGCGTCGCCGCGCCAGGCGAGACGGGCGTCCGCTTCGACGACCTCGGCGAGGAGCGAGCGCGCGAGTCCGACAGGCGCCTGCCGCAACGCGAAGAGCCGCCGTGCCGCCTCCTCGGCGACGACCGGGCCGCGATGCTCCTCGACGAGCTCCACGAGCCGGTCGGCGGCATCTAGCCTGAGCTGCATGGCCGGAAGCGTAGGCGAACATACGTTCGAGTGCCAAGCCCGTGCGCGCAGGCTCGGCGCCGTCGTCGCCCTCGCCGCCGGCGTAGCGCTCCTCTCGGCTTCCTGCAGCGGAGGCCGAAGCCAGGCAACGGCCCCGGCGGCTCCCACGACGAGCGGCAAGGAGTTCCTGCTCCTGCGACTCGCCACCGATACGGGCATCGACTACCTCGACCCAGGGCTCTCGTTCACCCCGGAAGGATTGAGCGTCCTCTGGAACGTGTACCTCCCCTTGCTCGGGTACAAGCACGTGAACGGGCCGGGCGGGGCGACGATCGTGCCGTACCTCGCGCGGGCTCTGCCGACCGTCTCGGCGGACGGGACGACGTACACGCTCTTCTTGCGCAGGGGCCTGAAGTACTCGGACGGGGCCCCCGTGCGGGCCAGTGACTTCGAGGCGACGATCGAGCGCGACTACCGCCTCGACTCGCCGGGGGTCGCGTTCTTCTCGAACATCGTCGGCACGGCCGAGTACGGCCGCACGAGAAAGGGGACGATCGCCGGAATCTCGAGCGACGACGCCACGAGGCGGATCACGATTCGTCTCCTGGCGCCGCAGGCCGACTTCGAGAACGTTCTTGCGAGCGAGTTCGCGGCGCTCGTCCCGGCCGGCGCGCCGGCGACCGACACCTCGATCCATCCGTTGCCGGCGACGGGCCCCTACCTGATCACGAGCTATCGCCCGGGCGACAAGATCGTCGAGGCGAGGAATCCCCACTTCGATGCCTCCGCGTTCGGGGGCAACGTCCCGGCCGGGAACCCGGACTCGGTCGTCTGGGACGTCGTCGGCGACGATGGCGCCGCGCTGCAGCGCGTGATCGGCGGCAAGGACGACTGGGACGGCTACCACGCGATCCCTGCGAGCCAGCTCTCGGCCGTGGAGCGGAAGTACGCAAAGCAGCTCAGGCGCTACGTCCCCCCCAACACCTACTACTTCTTCATGAACACGCGGGTGCCGCCGTTCACGAGCCTCCAGGTTCGCCAGGCGGTGAACTATGCGATCGACCGCGACGCGCTCGTCAAGCTCTACGAGGGGCTCGCGGTCCCGACCGAGAACGTCCTACCGCCCACGTACCTGCAATACGCGAGGCACGACTTCTATCCCCACGACCTCGCGAAGGCGAAGCAGCTCGTCGCGCGATCGGGGTTCAAGGGCATGGGAGTCACCGTGTGGAGTCACCAGTTCGGCCCGGATTCGAAGGCGTCCGCCTACCTCGTGGCGGTGTTGAACTCTCTCGGCTTCAAGGCGAAGGAGAAGATCGTCAACTCCGCCGTCTACTGGGCGACGATCGGCAACGAGTCGAAGCGGGCGCAGATCGGCTTCGCCGACTGGTTCCAGGACTATCCGCACCCCCTGGACTGGTTCGACGTCCTGCTCAACGGGGAGAAGATCACCAAGAGATACAACAGCGACTACGCCAATTTCGACGATCCGTCGGTCAACGCCGAGATCGACGCGCTCAGGCGGCATGTCCTCACGGGCGCGGTGAACCGGCAGTGGGCCCGGCTCGACGCGACGGTGATGAGACAGGCGCCGTGGGTGCCGTTCCTGAACCGTCAGTTCACGGACTTCTTCAGCCGGCGGGTCGACCTCGCCTGCTACGTGAACCAGGTCGTCTACGGGTTCGACTACGCCACGATCTGCGTGCGGTAGCCGGAACGAGGCCCTGTCGAGGCCCTGTTCTAACTAGCTTTCCACCTCCACGTCAGTAAGAATTGCCTCCGCGCGCTGCGGGGGCGGTCGGTCGTCACACGGCAGCGAAACGAGACCGGGGAGGTACTGAATGACCCGCAAGAACCGGTGGAAGTGGCTGCTGATTGCCACTGCCCTTGCCGTCGGCCTAGCGCTCATCGCCTCGGCCTGCGGCAGCGGCAAGAAGAGCTCGAGCTCCTCGGGTAGCAGCACGGCGAGCACGAGCGGGAAGACGTTCGCGAACTTCCGTATCGCGTACGACACGGGGATCGACTTCCTCGACCCGAGCCTCTCGTACACCGTGCAGGGCTGGGCGATCATGTGGAACGTCTACCTGCCCCTGCTCGGGTACAAGCACGTCAACGGCCCGGACGGCGCGACAATCGTCCCCTACCTCGCGCAGAGTCTTCCCACGGTCTCTTCGGACGGGAAGACGTACACGCTGACGCTCCGCAAGGGTGTGAAGTACTCGAACGGCGCGGCCGTCAAGGCGAGCGACTTCGCCTACGCGATCGAACGCGACTTCCAGATCGACTCGCCCGGCGTCGGCTTCTTCGGGAACATCGTCGGCGCCAACGAATACGGGACGTCGAAGAAGGGGCACATCAGCGGCATCGTCACGAACGACTCGACCGGGAAGATCACCATCCACCTGACGGCGCCCGAAGGTGACTTCGAGAACATCCTCGCGACGACCTTCACGGCGCTCGTCCCGGCCGGGACGCCGAACAAGGACCAGTCGACGACGCCGATCCCGTCGACCGGCCCGTACATGATCCAGAGCTACAGCCCGAACAAGTCGGTCATCGTCGTCCGGAACCCGAACTTCGACGCGTCGCTCTACGGCGGCAACGTCCCGGCGGGCAATCCCGACAAGATGACGATTCAGATCTTCGGCGACGCGAGCGTCGCGCTCACGCGGACGCTGAACGGGCAGGACGACTACGACTTCTACCAGCCGCCGAACGACCGGCTGGGCGAGCTCGAGTCGAAGTACGCCAATCAGATCAAGGTGTACACGCCGGCCAACACCTTCTACTTCTTCATGAACACGCGCGTTGCGCCGTTCAACAACCTGAAGGTGCGGCAGGCGGTCAACTACGCGATCAACCGCCAGGCACTGGTGCGCATCTACGGCGGCCTCGCGACGCCGACGGAGAACGTCCTGCCGCCGACGTATCCGCAATACAAGAAGCTCAACCTCTACCCGTACAACCTGGCGAAGGCGAAGCAACTCATCGTGCAAGCCGGGGCGAAGGGCGCCGCGGTGACGATCTGGGGCAGCAACAACGAGAGCCGTCGCTCACCTGAGGCGACCGCCTACCTCCAGCAGGTGCTGAAGTCGATCGGCCTCGACGCGAAGCTGAAGATCATCAACGCCGCCGTCTACTGGACCACGATCGGCAACCAGGCGACGAAGGCGCAGATCGGCTTTGCGGACTGGTTCCAGGACTACCCGCATCCGCTCGACTGGTTCGACGTGCTGCTGAACGGCGATCGGATCACTCAGACGCACAACAACAACTACGCCGACTTCGACGACGCGTCGGTCAATGCGAAGATCGCCGCGCTGAAGAAGCAGCCGACGTTGACGAACTCGGTCAACTCGCAGTGGGCCTCGCTCGAGAAGCAGATCATGCAGCAGGCCCCCTGGGCCCCGTACATCAACCAGCAGGGGATCGATACCTTCAACTCGGATATCGACCTGAGCTGCTACGTGTTCCACGTCAACTACCAGTTCGACTTCGCGACCATCTGCCACAAGTAGCCGGAGTTGGTGCGACGCGGCCTGGGGCGCCGGAAGCGGTGCCCCAGGCCGCTGCTCGGGAAGTGAGGGCCTAGGTGTCACAGAGGGCCGGTGGGACGGAGTTCACGCTCGATACGGCGGCCGAGCTCGCGGGTGAGACCGTCGCGGCCGAGATCCGCGGCCGAAGCCCCTGGTACCTCGCCTGGCGCAGGCTCCGCCGGAACTACGTCGCCTTCTTCTTCCTCCTCATCTTCCTGCTCGTGATCGTCGCCTGTGCGCTCGCGCCCCTCTACGCGAGCCACGTGGCGCATTCCGGCCCGGACGCGAACCACATCCTCGAGACGGTGAAGGTGAACGGCCACCCCGTGCAGGTGGTCTCGAAGGGCGGGGTGATCAACGGCAAGCTCGTCCCGTCGCTTCCGATCGGGCCGACCTGGTTCGGCGGCGGCGGCAAGTTCGTGCTCGGCGCGGACGGCCCGAACGGCCGCGACGAGGCGGTGCGACTGCTCTACGGCGGCCGCAACTCGCTCATCGTCGGCATCGGCTCATCGGCGATCTGCGTGTTCTTCGCCGTCGTGCTCGCCCTGCTCGCGGGCTACTTCCGCGGCTGGATCGACTTCGTCATCACCCGCTTCTTCGACCTCTTCTACGCGTTTCCGGTCGTGCTGCTCGGCATCGCGCTCGGCTCGGCCCTCGCCATCAACGGGTTCCACCACTTCGGCATCTCCGTGCAGCCGGGCAGCCTCTGGATCCCGACGCTCGTCATCTCGTACGTGCTCGTTCCCTACGTCGGCCGGCCGCTGCGCGGCCAGGTGCTGTCCCTGCGCGAGAAAGAGTTCGTCGAGGCCGCGATCGCCCAGGGAGCGAGCCCGCTAAGGGTCATGTTCAGTGAGCTGCTGCCGAACCTCGCGAGCTCCGTGCTCGTCTTCTTCACGCTGATCATCGCGAACAACATCGTGCTCGAGGCGGCGCTTTCGTTCCTCGGCGCCGGAGTGCAGCCGCCGACCTCCTCCTGGGGCACGCTCATCTCCACCGGCCGCGACTTCATCGTCACGCGGCCGTGGCTCTCGCTCGCGCCGGGCATCGCGATCGTGCTGACCGTTCTGTCGCTCAACGTGTTCGGCGACGGGCTGCGCGACGCGCTCGACCCGCGCGCGAAGGTGAAGGTCCAGCACTGATGCTCGCCTTCCTCGTGCGCCGCGCGATCGGTGCCGTCCTCGTCTGCGCGGCCGTCACGTTCATCGTCTTTCTCATCTTCATCGTCGTGCCGGGCGGCGGGCCGTACGGGACGGCGGAACGGATCGCCGGCAAGAACGCGACGACGCAGAACATCATCAACATCGAGCACCAGTGGGCGTTCGACAGGCCTTTCTACGTCCAGTACTGGCGGATGATGAAGAAGATGTTCGACGGCAGCCTCGTCTCGTACACGAGCCAGCAGAACGTCGTCTCTCAGATCGTGCAGGGCATGCCCGCGACCTTCTCGCTCACGATCGGGGCAGGGGTGATCTGGCTCTTCTTCGGGATTTGCGTGGGGGTGATATCCGCGCTCACCGCGGGCAGGTTGTCCGATCGCGTGATCACGGTCCTGGCGCTCATCGGCATCTCGATGCCGGTGTTCTGGCTCGGCCTCGTCGCCCGCTACTACCTCGCCGAGGGCGGGTTCATCACGTTCTTCCCGGACGGCGAGTACGTGCCGTTCACGAACAGCCCGACCGCCTGGTTCGCCCATCTCATCCTGCCGTGGCTCGTGCTCGCCGTGCTGTTCATCGGCTTCTACGGGCGCGTGCTGCGCGGGAACATCCTCGACACGGTGAACGAGGACTTCGTCCGCACGGCCAAGGCGAAAGGGCTGACGCCCCGGCGGATCCTGATCCGGCATGTCCTGCGCACGTCGCTCATCCCCGTGGTGACGCTGTTCGGGCTCGACTTCGCGAGCGTGCTCGGGGGAGGCGCGATCCTCACCGAGACCGTGTTCGACCTGCACGGCGTCGGCCAGTACGCGGCGCAGTCGATCAACAACTTCGACCTGCCCCCGATCATGGGCGTGACGATGTACGGCGCGTTCTTCATCGTCGTCTTCAGCGTGATCGTCGACCTCTTCTACGCGTATCTCGACCCGCGGATCAGGCCGACGTAATGGGCGAGCGCCTCCTCGACGTCAACGATCTGCACGTCCACTTCGCGACGGAGGACGGCGTCGTTCGTGCCGTGGACGGGGTCTCGTTCGAGCTCGAGCGCGGGGACGTCTTCGGAATCGTCGGCGAGTCCGGCTCGGGCAAGAGCGTGACGGCGATGACGCTGATGGGCCTGACCCGCGGCGTGAACGCGCACTTCGAGGGTGAGGTGATGTACAAGGGCAAGGATCTGCTGAACATCTCGGAGCGCGAGTTCCAGGACTACCGCGGCGCCGAGATCGGGATGATCTTCCAGGATCCGATGACCTCGCTGAACCCGGTCTACCGGATCGGCGACCAGATCGTCGAGGCGATCCGGGCACACGAGGGGGTAGACCGGCGCACGGCGCAGCGGCGCGCGGTCGAGCTGCTGCGCCAGGTCGGCATTCCGAATCCTGAATCGCGCGTCGATGACTTCCCGCACCAGTTCTCCGGCGGCATGCGCCAGCGGGCGATGATCGCGATCGCGCTCTCGTGCAACCCGGACATCCTGATCGCCGACGAGCCGACGACGGCACTCGACGTGACGATCCAGGCGCAGATCATCGAGCTGATCTCGCGCCTCAAGGACGACTTCAACTCGGCCGTGATCCTGATCACGCACGACCTGGGGGTCGTGGCCGACATCGCCGACGACATCATCGTCATGTACGCCGGGCGAGTCGTGGAACGGGCGGCGACCCGGGAGCTCTTCTACAACCCGCAGATGCCCTACACGTGGGGGCTGCTCGGCTCGATCCCGCGGCTCGACCGGCCGCGCCCGGAGCGGCTGCACTCGATCAAGGGCGCGCCGCCGTCGCTCATCAACATGCCGCCGGGCTGCAAGTTCCGTCCCCGCTGCCCGCACGCGTTCGAGAAGTGCACGCAGGAGCCGCAGCTCGAGAACCACGTCGAGTCGGCGGCGCACCTCGACCGCTGCTGGCTCGACACCGACTACAAGCGCGCGCACCGCGACGCAACGATCAGCGGCGGCCACACAGAGGCGGCGTGAGCCGGCTCATCCGTCAGAAGGTTGGCCCGTGAGCACGAACGGCGGCCAGGGGCAGCCGTTGGTCGAGATCCGCCGCGTCAAGAAGTACTTCCCGATCCGGAAGGGCGTCCTCCAGCGTGAGGTGGCGCGCGTGCACGCCGTCGACGACGTGAGCTTCGCGGTGCAGGAGGGAGAGACGCTCGGCCTCGTCGGCGAGTCGGGGTGCGGCAAGTCGACGCTCGGGCGGACGATCGTACGGCTGTTCGAGCCGACGGCGGGGGAGATCTTCTTTCGCGGCCAGGCGATCGAGGAGCTGGGGCCGCGCCGGCTGCGCCCGCTCCGCCGCGAGATGCAGATGGTGTTCCAGGACCCGTTTGCGAGCCTGAACCCGCGCAAGCGGGTGGGCACGATCATCAGCGACCCGATGAAGATCCACAATCTCGGCGACAAGCGCGAGCGGAAGGCGCGGGTCGAGGAGCTGCTCGAGACGGTCGGGCTCTCGCCGGAGCACTACAACCGCTTCCCGCACGAGTTCTCGGGCGGCCAGCGGCAGCGGATCGGGATCGCACGGGCGCTCGCTCTGCGCCCGAAGCTCGTCGTCGCGGACGAGCCGGTGTCGGCGCTCGACGTGTCGATCCAGTCGCAGATGCTCAACCTGTTCGAGGATCTCCAGAGCGAGTTCAAGCTGACGTACATCTTCATCGCGCACGACCTGGGGGTCGTTCGCCACGTGAGCGACCGGATCGCGGTGATGTATCTCGGCAAGCTCGTCGAGGTCTCGCCGGCCGAGGAGCTGTACCAGCGGCCGATCATGCCGTACACCGAGGCCCTGCTCTCGGCCGTGCCGGTGCCCGATCCGGACCTGGCCGCCTCGCGCGAGCGGATCGTCCTGGAGGGCGACGTTCCGAGCCCGATCAACCCGCCGAGCGGCTGCCGTTTCCACCCGCGCTGCCGCTATGCGACCCAGGTCTGCTCTGAGGTAGAGCCGCCGCTCGTCGACTACGGGGGCGGGCATCTCGCCGCCTGCCACCACCCGTTGAACGTCGACAAGGCTACTTTGGCGGCCACAGGGGCCTCCGGCTAGCTCCGGCCGATCCCTGGATATAGGTAGGAAGCCCCTAAAGGGGGGATTCCAGGGCGCCGATACTCGGGCCGTGGACGCTGCAGAGCGTAAGGAGATCCTCGACCGCTACCAGGATCATTCGCGGCGCTTTGAGGAGGTCGCCGCGCGCCGTCGCTCTGCCCCCGGCAGCGCGGAGGTGATCCCGTTCCAGGGGCCGCTTCGGGAGCTCGAGCAGGAGCCGACGATGCGGGAGGTCGAGGTCCTCCAGCTGATCTCGGACGGCCTCGTGAACCGGGAGATCGGCCAGCGCCTCTTCCTGTCCGAGGAGACGGTGAAGTCCCACGTCCGCCACCTGCTCGCCAAGCTGCAGGCGCGCTCCCGCGCGCAT
>Ga0187765_10000963_pt1 | contig 10908 bp, 9 predicted proteins | sample 0216_QUI02_MP05__3_FD_133018 | JGI IMG/M metagenome (GOLD analysis project Ga0187765, IMG submission 133018) | Tropical peat soil microbial communities from peatlands in Department of Meta, Colombia - 0216_QUI02_MP05_10_MG | ecosystem: Environmental > Terrestrial > Soil > Wetlands > Peat ...
CACCGTCGCGAGCAGCAGTGCCGCCAGTGCCAGGTTGAAGTCGTTTCCGAGGATCGCGTCATAGATGAGCTTGCCCATGCCGGGATATGCGAAAAGCGTCTCCGTGACGAGCGCCCCCGAGAACAGCGCCCCGAAGGAGAGCGCGATCAGGGTAACGACGGCGCTCAGCGCGTTACGCAGCGCGTGGCCGACGAGGATGCGCCGCTCGCTCGCTCCCTTGGCGCGCGCGGTGCGGATGTAGTCCTGGCTCATGGCCTCGATCAGGCCCGCGCGCATATAGCGTGTGAAGCTGCCAAAACCGACCAAGGTCAAGGTCGCGGCCGGCAGCAGCAGATGGCGCGCGAGATCGCCAACCCCGCCACCGCCCACATCGGTGATCCCACCCGCGGGAAGCCACCCGAGGCGGGCGGCAAACACCAGGATCAGCATCAAGCCGATCCAGAAGCTCGGCATCGAGACGCTGGCGAAGGCGGCAAGGTTGATTGCGTGGTCCCGCGCCGAATGCGGCTTGAGCGCGGCGATGATACCCAGGGGCAGCGCCAGCAGGAGAGTGGCGATGAAGCTTACGCCCATCAGCAGTGCGCTGCGTCCGAGCGGGGGCAGCAGCACGGCGAGTGCCGGTGCCACGTAAAGCCGCGAATAGCCGAAATCTCCGGTGAGCGCCGCCGCAGCCCAGACCCCATAGCGCTTGAGCAGTGGCTGGTCGACACCCATCAGCGACTTGAGGCGCGCCACGTCGGCGGTCGTTAGGTGCGGGTCAGCGCTCAGCATGAGATCGATGGGATCGCCGGGCATGAGGCCGATGAGGCCGTATATCACGAACGACATCACCGCCAGCACCGCCAGCGATTCCGCGAGCCGGCGCAGGATATAGGCGGTCATGGGCAGCGGAATCCCTCTCCGCCGCCGAGAGAGGCTAGGTCGGGGGAGGCCCTAGTTCGCGAGGTCGTTCGCATCGCGCCAATCCTCGATCCAGAGCGCCGAGGTGTAGAGATGACCGGTGGGGTTCACGCCCACGAGCCATTTCGGGAGGATGTAGCTGTCGGCGCGAAAGAACAGCGGCAGTTCGGGGAGCGTGTCCGCATAAAGCTGCTGTAGCTGATGCCATAGTTCGGCGCGGCGCGGGCGATCGAGTGTGATCTCGATCTCTTCCATCAATCGATCCATCTCGGGATTGCGGTAGCCGTCGGAATTCTGACCGGAATAGCCGTTCGCGGCCGTCGGAATCTCGCCGGAGTTGAGGACGCTGCGCGGCACGTTCTCGGGCGCGCTGAACCACGCGAAGAGCCCGAGGTCGAAATTGCGCTTGCGCACCGTCTCGCCGAACAGCAGGCGCGCCGGTTGGTTGCGCAAATGTACCGCGATGCCGATTTGGCGCCATTGGCTCTGCATCACTTGCTCCAAAAGCTCGCGCGAGCGATTGCCGGAGGTGGTCGCCAGATCGAATTCGAGGCGCTCGCCCTTGGCGTTGCGGCGTATGCCGTCGGCGTTCACGCTCCACCCCGCCTCGTCCAGAAGCGCGCTGGCTCGCCGGGGATCATAGGGATAGTGACGCACGTCCTCGTTCCAGACCCAGTCGAGCGGATGTACGATCGTTTCGGCGACCGGGACCTTGCCGCCATAGAGTGCGGCGCTGATCCCGGCGCGATCGAGCCCGTAGAGCAAGGCCTGACGTACGCGCAGATCGGCGAGAAACGGATTGTCGAGGTTTACCGCGACGTGCTCGTAGCTCAATCCTGGCTTGGTGAGCACCACGAAGCGGTCGCCGTGGCGTTTCTCGAATGCCAGTGCCTGGTCGACGGAGACCTGTCCGAGTTCACCCGAGATCATGTCGATGCTGCCGGAGAGCAGGTTCGCTTCGAGCGCCGCCGTGTTCTCCACCAGCGACAGCACAATCCGTTTGAAGGCCGGCGGTTTGCCCCACCATGTCGGATTTTGCTCCAGCACCACGCGGGAGCCGGGCACCAGCTCGACGATGCGATAGGGACCGTAATAGAGGCCTGGGTTGGTGGTATCCGTATCGTAGAGGGTTCGAAAGCGATAGCTCGCGGGGTCGGTAAAGGCAGCGCGTTCGAGATGCGCCGGCAGCAATTCGAAGTCGCTGAATGCCTGGTATTCGAAGTCGATGCGGTCCTGTGTCACGGTGAAAGTCTTGGCATCCTTCGCCTCGATCGCGAGGATGCGGCGGAAAGGTTCGGAGTCGGTGACGCCGCTCTTTGGATTGCGGCCTACCTCGTAGGTGAACAGCACGTCTTCGGTGCTGACCGGCACGCCGTCGCCCCAGGTGGCGTTGGGCTGCAGCGTGTAGGTCAGCTTCACGCCTTCTTTTCCATTGGGCAATGTCACGCGCTGGGCGAGCCCATTCTCGAAGCTCGGCAGCGTGACGCAGAGCATACAGATGAGCTGCCAGTGAGCATCGAATGCCGTGATCGGCCGGCGCGTCATCTGCAGGACATAGCTGCTCGCGAGCGAGCTGTTGAGATCGGGATTGAGCGTCGTCGGAAACTGGCTGATGCCGATCACCAGTTGGTCGCGTGCGAATGCCTGCGTCGCGGCGCCGGTGACGGCGAGCAGCAGAGCGGCGATGCCGGCGAGAAGGCCTCGGGTTCGCAGCGATCGCACCGGCGTGGTGGACACTAGCGGGACTTCGGGATCACCTGCTCGCTGAACAGCCGCACCGAGGCGGATGCGTCGGCGATCGCGATGGTGTTGAAATTGACCTGCAGCGAAGCGCTCTCGAAGCCGCCGACCTTGTGGTGATACTCGTGCGCCTGCTCGATGATGTCCGCGGGAGTGCCGATCCAGGCGGCGCCCGACGCCACCTGGGTGTCGAAGGTTTCGCGGTTCAGGCCCTCGATGATCTTGTCGTAGCCGGGGTAGTCAGCCGACGACGTGCCCTGCGTCCAATCGGAGGCCGCGTCCACCAGCGAGCGCAGATAGCGGTTGAGCGGATCGCGCGCGATCGCTGCCGCTTCGCTGCGGCTTTGATGACAGAACATGTGAAACGCCAGCATGACCCGGCCCTGTCCCTGGTGTCCCGCCGAGCGCCAGGCTTCGCGGTAGCGGCCGATCAGCTCGCCCATTTTGCCGCCGGCCATGGGGATCGCCATGATCCAGTGGCCGAGCTTGCCGGCGTTATCGAAGCTCTCGGGCGTGGCGATCGCCGCGATCCAGAATTGCGGGCGCGGTCGCTGCGTCGGGCGCGGCAGCGAGGTGGTCGGGGGAAAGCGATGGAACTGTCCTTCGCTTGCGACTTGCCCCTCTTCGAGCAGGCGTCGGACCTGCTCCATTCCCTCGGCGAAGCGCGCCTTGCTTTCGTTGACGCTGACGCCGAAGCGCGTGAACTCATGCGGCAGGAAGGCACGCGCGAAGCCCACTTCGAGGCGACCGCCGGAGATCGCGTCGAGCATTCCGACCTCGCCCGCGATCTTCAGCGGGTGGTTGAAGATCGGCAACACCGCCCCGGTGATCAGCCTTGCGTTCTTGGTGCGCTGCGATGCCGCGGCCAAGAACACGATCGGATTGGGTGAATAGCCGCCGTAGGGATGAAAATAATGTTCGACCGTGCGCACATGCCCCCAACCATAGGGATCGCAGAAATCGACGAGGCGCAGGCATTCATCGAAGTACCGGGCAGCGGACTTTTGCTCCGGCCCGACGTCGGGAAAGAATTGCATGCCGAATTCGAGCCCGATTGCACTCATCGCCGATCCTCGTGCCATGACGGACAAGCGCCACTCTAGCAATGCCGTCGTTCGCTGACTATCGTCTCGCCGGCACAAGGGAGCGCAGGAATGCTAGTCCACACCATCGGCCATTCGCGGCGCAGCGCCGGAGAGTTGGTCGAGCTGTTGCGGGAATCGACGATCGACCTTGTGGTCGATGTCCGCCGCTTCCCGCGCTCGCGCACCAACCCGCAATTCAATGACGACGCTCTGGCGCCGTTTCTCGCCGAGCGCGGCATCGGGTACCGGCACCTTTCGTCCCTGGGCGGCCGGCGCGACGGAGACACACGGAGACCCTCGGAGAATACGCTCTGGCGCGAAGCGCCGTTCCGCGCCTACGCCGATTATGCGGAAGGCCCCGAATTTCGCACTGGGCTCGCCGAACTGCTGAAGCTCGCACGAAGCCAGCGGGTCGCGATCATGTGCGCCGAGGCGGTCTGGTGGCGTTGCCACCGCCGCATCGTCGCCGACTATCTGATTGCCTCCGGCGTCGAGGTCCGCCACATCCTCGATCGCGGCAAGGTCGAGCCCGCGGTCCTCACGGAGGGTGCGGCGCTCGCGGGCGAGGGGCGAGTCAGCTACCGCAACCCAGCCGACGCGCCGCGATTGCCGGGAATCTAGGTGGCGAGCGGGCTTAGGCTTTGGTGCGCTTGCGGCCGAGGCGTTCGGTTTCCGCGATGGTCTGGCGCAGCACGCGATCCGCGCGATGCGACATCCTCGCGAAGGCGCGCAGGAAAGCGTCGCTGCGCGGGAGCTGAAACAGGGTCTCCTCGCCGAATTCATCGTGCGAGACGCCGATCAGCAGCACCTGGTCTTGTGGCGTGATCAGAAGCTCGTTCAACGCCGTGCCAGGGCCGGTCACGTACTCGACGACGCGGCAGCGCGTGCGCTCTTCTTCTTGCAGGCGCACCAGCATGCGGTAGGGCGACCGCGTCGTTGCGGCCTCGACGAGCGCACGCGTGAACGGCCGCAGGAATTGCTCGTCGAACCCCAGCACCGCCATCGCCTCGTCGCCTGCCGCATCGGAGCGAATCTCCATCGTGGCCCAGAGCGAGGCGCGTCCGCCGAAATAATCGACCGAAGCGAGATCGAGATTGATGCTGTCGATGCCAACCGGGGCGGAAACCGAGTGCGTGCTCAGGAAGGCGAAGCACGCGGGCTCGCGGCGCAGCGAAATCACCGTGGTCTCGTCGAGATTCCGGTCGACCAGCGTGTTCGGGATGTCGCTCATCGGCGCCTCCTCGGGGCACTGTATCCACAATCCGGCACCGTTAAGAATCGACCCATTCCGTTAATGCATCGATAATTTTCGCAGTATTCACATGATACGGCCTCGAGTTGCGAAGTTCTCTCGTCTTTGGGGACATGTCCGTAAGAAATTCGGGGCAACGGGCAGGCGAGAGGACCTATGATTCTAGTATGGCTCTTGGAACGAATGGTTCCTCGATAAGGTTGCGGCTGGCCCGCCGCACTCGAGATGCCGGCCCGCCCACACATCCGTGAATCGCCGCGTGCGATCTCTGCACTGTCGTACAAGGCTTTTTTAAGACCCCCCGTGGACAATTCAGCCGTCGTCCTGGTCGAATCGGATATGGGTCATGAGCTCTCTCGCGGAAACGATAGAGAACGCTTTCGCTGCCGTCGGCACGGAAACGGAGCGCCGCCTTCACGACGTCAGCGTCGCATTCGAGGCACTGGAACTCGATGACGAGGAGAGGGTGGCAGCCCTCGCAACCGCCATCGCCGCGATTGCGTACCGTCACCACAAGCGTCATGTTCCGGTTTACTTGGAGGCGGTGCGGAGCTGGTCGCTCGAGATCGCGGAGATGCTGCGGCCGGCGCCGAGCGAGCATCGTTACATCCCCGATCGCGACGTGATCGAAGAGGGCGCGAACTGCCTTTATGGCGGGCTCGACGGCATCATCGATCGCATGCGCAGCCAAGGCATCGACATCAGGGATCGTCTCGTGACCGAGCTTGCGGTGTTCGCGCGCTTTCTTGGGCAGCACGATGCGACCACGATCACGATCGCTTTGATGGCGGTCACCCGCGCACTCAATGATCCCGCTTATGAGCGCGGCTCCATGGTGCGGGTGCCGTTGCGCGAGGTCGTGGCGGCGCCCAAGGTGTTGCCGGACATCGAGACGGCGGAGCCGGTCGGTCGCGCCTAAGGCGCGCATCCGCGCAGCCGGGGCTCGTCCCGGCATTGACAGCATCGGCAGCGAACCGCTTCACTCGCGTGTGAACGCACGAGGGAGGAGTGGCAGCCGTGACCCAATCCCGCCGCAAGACCTACGAGGAATTCCGCAGCGCGCGCTGGCTCGGCGCCAAGGATCTGCGCGCGTTCGGGCATCGCTCGCGCACGAAGCAGATGGGTTTCTCGGCCGAGGATTATGCCGGCAAGCCGGTGATCGGCATCCTCAATACCTGGAGCGAGATGAATCCTTGCCACTACCACTTCCGCGAGCGGGCGGCGGAGGTGAAACGCGGCGTGTGGCAGGCCGGCGGCTTTCCCGTGGAAATGCCGGCAATCTCGCTGGGCGAGCCCTTCATGAAGCCCTCGACCATGATGTACCGCAACCTGCTGGCGATGGAGGCAGAAGAGCTTTTGCGCGCCAATCCAATCGACGGAGTGGTGCTGCTGGGGGGCTGTGACAAGACCGTGCCTGCGCTGTTGATGGGTGCGCTCAGCATGAATCTGCCGGCGATCTTCGTGCCGGCGGGGCCGATGCTGCGCGGGAATTGGCACAATCAGCCGCTGGGCAGCGGCAGCGATGTGTGGAAATACTGGGCGGAGCTGCGCGCCGGCAATATCGACGAGCAAGATTGGCAGGAGATCGAGGACGGCATCGCGCGCTCCTTCGGCACCTGCATGACCATGGGGACGGCGTCCACCATGGCCGCGCTCACGGAGAGCCTGGGCCTGACGCTGCCTGGTGCGTCGTCGATCCCGGCAGCGGACTCCAGTCATCCACGCATGGCCTCGGCGTCGGGGCGCCGGATCGTTGAAATGGTCTACACGGATCTGAAGCCGCGCGAGATCGTCACTCCGGCGGCGGTCGACAATGCGGTTGCAACCCTGATGGCGCTGAGCGGCTCCACCAATGGCGTCATTCATCTGGTGGCGATCGCGGGGCGCGCCGGTATCAAGCTCCCGCTCGATCGATTTGATGAGATTTCGCGGCGGACGCCCGTGCTCGCCAACATCCGCCCTGCCGGCAAATATCTGATGGAGGACTTTTACTACGCGGGCGGGCTGCGCGCGCTTTTGCGGCAGCTAGGCTCGATCCTCGATCTTTCCTCTCCGACGGTGAACGGCAAAACGATGGGCGAAAATATCGCCCGCGCGCGCGTCTTCAATGACGACGTAATCCGCTCGCCCAACAACCCGCTGCAGGGCGCGGGCGGGCTCGCGGTGCTCCGGGGTAATCTCGCTCCCGAGGGAGCCGTGATCAAACCGCCGGCGATGGAGCCGCATCTCCAGCGGCATCGCGGACCCGCGGTGGTGTTCCGCGACTACAACGACATGGCTGCGCGCATCGACGATCCAGCGCTCGAGGTCACCAAGGATTCGATCCTGGTGCTGCAGAACGGCGGGCCGCAGGGCGGGCCGGGCATGCCCGAATGGGGACAGCTCCCAATCCCCAAGAAGCTGCTGGCCCAAGGGGTGCGCGACATGGTGCGGATTTCGGATGCGCGCATGAGCGGCACCAGCTATGGCGCCTGCGTGCTGCATGTGGCGCCCGAATCCTTTGTGGGCGGCCCCCTCGCGCTGGTTCGAAGTGGCGACATTATCGAGCTGAACGTGCCCGAGCGCCGGCTTCAGCTCGACGTGGATGACGGCGAGCTTGCGCGCCGTCGCGCCGCTTGGCGCGCGCCGGCGCCGCACTATCCCCGCGGCTACGGCGCACTCTATAGCCGGCACATCGCGCAGGCCCATGAAGGTTGCGATTTCGACTTTCTTGCGGGCACCGCGCCGATTCCCGAGCCGGAGATACACTGATGGAACGTTCCCTCGCCCCCAACCGCTTCAAGCGGGGTCTCGCCGCGCTCACGCCGCAAATCGGTTTTTGGCTCAATTTTGCGAGTGCCAACGTCACCGAAGTCTGTGCACGGGCGGGGTTCGACTGGCTGCTGATCGACATGGAGCACTCTGCCAACGATCTGCCCGAGGTGGTGGATCACCTGCGCGCGCTTGAAGGCGGCACCGCCGAGCCTGTTGTGCGCGTGCCATGGAACGAGCCAGTGTTGGTGAAGCGGCTAATGGATCAGGGCGCCCGGAGCTTTCTCTTTCCCTTCGTACAATCCGCCGAGGAGGCGCGCCGCGCCGTCGCGGCTACACGCTATCCGCCTCGGGGCATTCGCGGCTTTGCCGGCACCACCCGCGCCAACCACTACGCGCGGGTTCCAGACTACGCAAAGAAGGCCGAGGACGAAGTCTGCGTCCTCGTTCAGGCGGAGACGCTGACCGCCGTGGCGGCGATCGAGGCGATCGCGGCAGTTGACGGCATCGATGGCATCTTCATCGGACCCGCGGACCTCGCCGCCAGCATGGGGCACATCGGCGATACCCAGCACCCTGATGTGCAGGGAGCGATCCTCGCGGCGGGCGCGCGCATCCGCTCGGCCGGCAAGGCGCCGGGCTTCCTCAGCCTCCGCGAGGATGAAACACGCAAGGTGCTGGCGGGCGGTTTCGTCTTCGTTGCCGTGGGCACCGACGTGGCGCTGTTCGCCCGCCAGGTGGACGCGCTCGCGCGCAAGTTCCGCTGAGCTGCAGCTATCCAGCGAGCCGCCGACGCACGCGGCTGATGTTGTCGGGCGTATCATAATCGACGAGACGGTCCAGCACGCTCAGGGGTAGGAGCCGCCGCCGCGCCATGGTCTCGACGATGCCGGCGACCGCGCCAAAGCTCGTGAGGATAGCGTGCAGCATTCCCTCCGGCAGCGATGCGCCGTCATTGGCCAGCAGGCGCCGGAGCACGATCGGGTCCCGTGTCGCAAAGAGCGCCTCGGCGACCCGAGAGGAAAGGCTGCTGCGTTCGGCAATGGCCAGGCGGTGAGAGAGGCCGAATTGGCGCGCGATCCGGACCAGAGTCTCCTCCCCGAGCACCGGTGAATGCTGCAACAACGGACGCGCTACCTGCGCCTCGTCTTGCGCAAGCGCGAACACGATGTCGCCGGGGATGTCGGTGAGCCGCTTCAAGCTATCGGCGAGCACGCAGCGCACCAGCGGTTCGCTGTCGTAAAGCGCGATGCGAAAGATGTCCTCGGCTGCGCGACGTTCCGCCGGGCCGAACTCGCCCGAGCGATAGAACGTCGCGACCTGCTCGATCAGCATGGCGCGGCGGATCCAGGAAGGATTATCCATCGCGCTCAGCGGCGGGGCCTGCGTCTCTGAATTCCAATTCGACATCTTCACGACCCTGAAACGGCATGCGAATCGTCTCTGCCGGCAGTGTCGCCCGCGCCTGGTTAACCGCTCTTTAAGCAAAGTGAACCTTGGAGGACCACACGATCAGGGTGAATTTCTCAGCGAATCAAAAAGCTTAACAGCAAGGCGTCGAACCGTGCCGTCGGTTTCGCGCGACGTGCGTGCCTCGAAAGGGCAGGGTCGTCGCCTGCCATGTGTGGATGATGGGTCGGCCTAGGGGACAGAGAACGGGTCAATCGAACATGCGCTATTGACCTGCGGCCAAGCCCGACTCGAGCGCCTGCGTGGCGCTCATCCAGTCGCTTTCGGCGGCTTCCAGATGGGCGCGCAACTCTGCTTGTCGGCGCAGCAATTCCGTGAGCTTGGTCTTATCCGCGGCGTTGTAGGTGTCGGGGGCGGTTAAATCCCGCTCGATCCGCGCCAACTCCGCGGTCAGTTGCGCGACCAGCGCTTCCGCATCGGCGACGCGGCGCCGCAGCGGCTCCGCCCCGCGCCGCCGCTCGGCGGCTGCGCGCCGCTGAGCACGCCGCATCGTGCCGTCGCTCTCGCGGGAGTCGGCGGTTGTGCGGTCGTCGCCCAAGAGCAGGCGCCGGTATTCCGCGAGGTCGTCGGTGAAAGGGCGCACCGTCCCGTTGGCGACGAGCCACAGCCGGTCGGCGACCAGTTCGACCAGGTGCCAGTCGTGGCTGATGAGCACGACCGCGCCCGGAAATTCGTTCAGCGCTTCGGCAAGCGCTTCGCGCGCCTCGATGTCGAGGTGGTTGGTGGGCTCGTCGAGAATCAGGAGATGCGGCGCATCATAGGTGGCAAGCGCGAGGGTGAGGCGCGCGCGCTCGCCCCCGGAGAGATCGCGCGCCTGCACCATGACCTTGTCGACGCCGAGGCCAAAGCGGGCGAGGCGGGCGCGGATGGTTTCGGCATGCGCATCGGGTATCAGCCGCGCCAGATGCGCGAACGGGCTCGATCCGGGGTCGAGGTCTTCGATTTGGTGCTGAGCGAAAAAGCCGCATTTGAGCCGAGGTGCGCGGCTCACATGGCCCGAGAACGGCTCGAGGCGGCCGCCCAGTAGTTTTGCCAATGTGGATTTGCCATTGCCGTTGGCGCCGAGCATGGCAACCCGGTCGTCGGGGTCGAGGCGGAGCCCGAGGCGCCGGAGCACCGGCCGTCCCGGCTCGTAGCCGACCGACACGCCGTCCATCACGCGCAGCAGGTCGCGGTTGACCTGCGAGTCGCGGGCCACGGGCACGGGACGGATCAGCGCGGCAACGGGTTCGGCGGGCGGCGGCGTCATGCGGTCCTCACGCGGAGTGGTCCTCGCCCTCGCGCCGGACGCGGGCGAGATAGGTGATGGCCGGACGCGTGTTGAGATCGTGGAGCGCGTGGTAGGCGCGGCCCGTGCCCTGCGCGGCGGCCTCGCGGACCTCGCTCTTCTCGTCCTTCAGGTTCCCGAAGTGGATCGCGCCGGTGGGACAGGTCTGCTGGCAGGCGGTCTTCACCGCGCCGTCGTCGGGCGTCGCCTTGCCCTCGGTCTTCGCCAGCAGGCGACCGGCCTGGATGCGCTGGATGCAGAAGGTGCACTTCTCCATCACGCCCTTCCAGCGCACCGTGACGTCCGGGTTGAACTGCCAGTTGATCGGCTCGGGGAACTCGCCCGGGCTGTAGTTGAACCGGCGCGCGCGGTACGGGCAGTTGTTGGAGCAGTAGCGCGTGCCGATGCACCGGTTGTAGATCTGGGCGCTGATCCCTTCGGGG
>Ga0187765_10000964_pt1 | contig 10904 bp, 9 predicted proteins | sample 0216_QUI02_MP05__3_FD_133018 | JGI IMG/M metagenome (GOLD analysis project Ga0187765, IMG submission 133018) | Tropical peat soil microbial communities from peatlands in Department of Meta, Colombia - 0216_QUI02_MP05_10_MG | ecosystem: Environmental > Terrestrial > Soil > Wetlands > Peat ...
GCCCCTGCTGGTGCGCGAGATCGGCCCGGCGCGAACCATCGAGCTGGTCACCACCTGCGAGCGAGTGAGCGCCGAGCAGGCGCTCGCCTTCGGCCTCGTCAATCACATCTCCGACGACCCGCTCACCCGGGCGCGCGAGATCGCGGTGCGGATCGTCGGCCAGCCCGAGCTGCCGGTCGCCTTCACCAAGGCGGCCGTGCGCGCACTGCGCACCGGCTTTGCGACCGGCGACGCGACCTATGCCGACGGCGACCTCTACTGGCTCGCGATCCAGCGCGGCGGCCTCCGGGTTCCGGGACCGCCGCACGGCAAGCGCTGACCCGTCGCCCGGGCTCTCCGGCGGATCCGGTCGCCGGGCCGCGCGCCCGACGGTGGTGCGTCAAACCGGAAGGAAGACGACCGACTGCACCGGCTCGAGCGCTCGGCCGTCGATCACCGCTGCCGGCTTGCCGTTCTCGAGCGCCCGGCATTCGTAGCCGCGCGCGCGCATCTCGGCGATGAACTCGGCCGGGGTACACGAGGAGACGGCGCGCATCTGCGCGGCGTGGATCTCGGAGAGAATCACCGGGCGATCGTGCGCCAGGATGTCCGCGGCACCGCGCATGCAGCGTGGCTCGGCCCCCTCGACGTCCGCCTTGATGAAGGCGACCGGGCGGCGCAGCGGATAGTCGTCGAGGCGCAGCATCTTGACCCGGTGCAGCTCGTGCTCGGGCGGCGGAGGTCGATCGGATGGGGTGAGGTAGGCGCCTCCCGAGGTCAGGCCCTCGCGCAGGAGCGCGACCGCCGCCATCCCGCCGGCGTCGCCCACCGCCGCGCGCTCGAGGACGACGCGATCGGCAAAGCGATTCTCCTCGATCGAGCGCGCGAGGAGCTCGGCGCTGCGCGGCACCGGCTCGAAGGCGAAGACGCGCCCGGCGGGCCCGACGAGACCCGCCATCTCGACCGTGAAGCGTCCGATGTTGGCCCCGAGGTCGACCGCCGTCGCCCCGCTCGGGAGCGTGCGCCGGACGAAGTCGAGCTCCGAGCGTTCGTACTCGTCGCGGGCGATGGCGAGACCGATCACGTAGTCCGACAGGTCGACGAACAGACGCAGCCCGGCGCCGAGCTCCTTGATGACGACGCACGACTCGTTCTGCAGGGCGACGTCGCGATTCTTTCCGCGGTACTCCGCCGAGCTCAGGAAGTCGGCACGCAGGTCGCGGGTCGTGCGGCACCAGGCGAGCTTCTCCGCGACGACCTGGGGGCTCTCGGGCTCGCGGTCGAGGAGCAGGCGGTACCCCCACTCGACGTGCTCGGGCGTGAGGCCGGTCTGCGCCGTACGACGCAGGCCCGTCGCGGCGGCGAGCCGCCGCGCGATCCGGCGCCCGAGGCCGCGGTCGCTCCACATGATGGACCGCTTCCTGTCAGGAATCCCGGCCGGGCGCTACGCGGGGACGGCTTCCCGCACCCGGAGCGGACGCCACTCGCCGGGTGGCTGCGCGAGCCGCTCGGCGATCGCGAGCAGCACGGAGGGATGGTGCCCCATGCCGCAGTGGCTGCTCCACACCTCGACGTTCTCGCGCCCGGGACCTTCCTCCTCGAGGCAGCTCTGCCAGGCGACGATCCCGTCGCTCCGGCTGTAGAACGACGTGCAGGGAACCGGCGGCGGCGTGCGCAGGCGTTCGCGCAGCTCACCGGAGTCGGCGATCGAGCGCGGGCGCTTCGAGCGGCGGTCGAACAAGCCGGAGCGCGCGATCCGCGCGACGCTGGTCGCGGAGAGGTCGCGGAACGGGCTCGCGAGGGTGACGACCTGGCGGACGTCGTCCGCGAAGTTCCGCGCGAGCTCGCGGGCGTAGACGCCGCCGAGGCTCCAGCCGATCAGCGTGATCTTCTCGCCGTGCCTCGCTCGCAGCTCGGCGAAGCGCTGCGCGAGCCTTGCGACCAGCTCGTCGTCGGGTCCGAGATTGACGCCGAGCTTCCAGCCGTGCGCGTGGTAGCCGCGATCCCGCAGGAACCAGCGCAGCGGGCGGGTCGAGCGATCGCTCGCGAGCCAACCGGGGAGAACGAGCACCGGATGCCCGTCGCCACGCGGCGCGCGACACAGGAGCGGGAGCGCCGGGACGAGCGCGGCGAGCTCGAGCCACGCTCGGCCCTCGAGGGCGAGGAGTGCGGGAAACGGCGGTGCGATGGTCTCGCTCAGGCCGCACCTCGCGACGACGCGACGCGCAGCACGTCGAAGTAGCTGCTGGTGACGCAGGCGTTCGCGAGCACGCCGCGCTCGCTCAGCAGGCGGTGCATCCTCGGCAGCTGGTAGTGCGGCACCATCATCACCAGGTGATGCTCGAGGTGGAAGTTCACCCGGTTTGGCGCGAGCAGCAAGCGCTCCCACCAGCGCGCCAGCGTGGTCCGTGTGTTGTTCAGCGGGTCGCCCGGATCGGGGACCATCGCGTGCTCGGCGATCGAGCGCAGCCGCATCACCAGGCTGTAGGTGGTGAGCCAGGCGACGACCCACAGCAGGTAGAGCTCCGCGTGGCCGAGGAGCGCCAGGATGCCGAGCAGCACTGCGTTGGTCACGACCACCCCGACCAGGTTGCGCGAGCCGGAGAAGTCGAGCCGGCGCACGCGCCCCTGCGAGCGCCCGACGTCGCGCATGAAGGTTGCCTTGGCGCGCTTCCATCCGGTCTGGCCGCTCAGGTCGCGCCAGATCTTCCGCCTGAGGCTCGATCGCGTGATCGGGAAAGGTGTCGCGAGACCGAGATCGGGATCCTCGGCCGTCCAGGTCTTGGCGTGGTGCTGCAGATGGTAGGGACGGTACGGCTCGAGATCGCTCCACACCGGGTAGGCGGCGAGCCAGTTGCCGGCGAAGTCGTTCCACCATCGCCGGCGGAACAGCGTCCGGTGCGCGGCCTCGTGCATGAGGACCGCGAAGCCGAGCTGGCGCGCGCCGATCACGAACAGTGCCACGACGATGGTCAGCGGGTTCGGGCGCCAGGCGACGAGCGCGAAGGCGGCGGCCACCAGGCCCCAGTTGATGAGCAGCGAGCCCCAGGCGCGCAGGTCGCTGATCTCGAGCAGCTGCTTCAGCTCGTCGCGCGAGAGCGCGTCGCGCCAGCTCGTCGCCGGTGTGGACGCATCCGCGCCCACGGCCTCGGCCATCGTCGACTGCACCATCAGGATGCTCCTCCGGCCGCTTGCAGAGCGTGCTCCTCGCCATCGAGAAGACGCAGATCGGCGGGCGTACGCAGGTTCTCGACCTCGAACGAGCGCAGGAACGCCGCCCAAGCCGCGCGCCCCTTGCGATCGTAGTCCACCATCGCCGCGACCAGCGCCCGGCGCTCGGCCGCCGGCAGGATGGGCTCGGGCAAGAGTGGATCGAAGACGATCTGACGGATCACCCGGCCGCCGAGCAGAAACGACTCCGTCATCGCGCGGGCAGGCGTCAAGCCGTCGAGCTCGCCGGCGAGCTTGCGCGCACTCTCCTCGATCGCGCGCCGGCTCGAGCGATACTCGTCGCGCAGCGCGTTCACGTCCCACAGCTCGCGCGCGCGACTCTCGAGACCGGCATCGAGCTCGCGCAGGGCGAAGACCGGCGCCTCGGGCTCGAGACCGAGCCGCTCCAGCTGCTCGCGGACCTTCGCCGTTCCGCCGGCGAGGTTGTCCGGCCGGACCAGCAGGCCCGGGCGAAGCTCGCGGAAACCGAGGAACCGGAGAGCGCGGCTCCGGCGCTTGACGGCGCGGCGGTGGCCGCGCACGACCGCGGCGGTGTGCACGCCAATCCACCCGCCCGACCACGGCCGCAACCGCTCGTCGATCCTGCGCCACGACGCGATCTGCGTGCCCACCGCCTCGGCCCGAGCGCCGAGACGGTAGCGCCCGCGCTCGTCGCGCTCGACGAGACCGGCGGCGAGCAGTCGCGCGAGGGCAACCCGCATCGGGTTGCCGGCGATCCCGAACAGCTCCCCCGCGGCGATCAGCGCCCGCACCGGCATCGCCCCACGGCGCAGGGTCGAGAGCAGATCGAGGATCAGGCTCTTTGCCGTCGGGCGCATCGGTGTGCGAGTCGGTCGCATCGCCACGATATTACATGGATCAACCGGTGAGCGCAATCGATGTAATATGTTGCGAGACCCTTTTCTGCTCAGCCACGGGTCGGCAGGGCCGCGAACCAGTCCAGAATCCGGACGTTCTCTGAACGCGGATAAGTATGTGAAAGTCCTGTAATTTCACGGTATTCGAGCGCCGCACCGGCGGTCAGAAGGCACTCGCGGGCGTACCGCGCGAGGGCGACCGGGAAGAGGAAATCCTCGCTGCCGTGGACCAGGTAGATCGGCACCCCGCGGGCGCGTCCGAGGTTGCCGAGCGGCTCGTTGGCGGGATGGAGAACGCCGCACAGCGGCGCGATCGCGCGGTAGACGCCCGGGTGTGCGAGCCCGTAAAGCAGTGAAAAGGTGGCGCCGTCCGAGAGGCCGGTCAGCAGGATGCGCCCGCGGTCAAGACGATAGCGAGCGTCGAGCCAGGTCAGGATCTCGAGCAGGCCCTGGTCGTCGGTCTCGCCCCAGGTGTCACCGGCCGCGGTCGGCGCGAGGAGCAGATAGCCCAGGCTCTTCGCCTCCCTGAGCCAGGTCCAGAGGAAGTCGCGCCCGTTGCCCGATCCACCGTGCAGCGCAACGATCAGCGGCCACGCGCGATCCGCGGCGTAGCTCTCGGGCACGTACAGCGCGAAGCCGCCGTGGTGGCCTCCGGCCGATACATGGATCAGCGCCGGCGGCCCCTCGACGTCCACGGTGCCCGGGAGCTGCCAGAAATCGCGGAACGGCTCGAGCGGCCGGCGCAGGAAGTAGAAGGCCTCCTGAGCCCGCGCGACCTCGTGGAGCGCACCCAGGACGTGCACGATCCGTTGCTCCGCGAAGGCGTCGGGAGCCGAGCTGAAGAGCGCGAACGCCCGCTCGACGTGGGCGAACCCCTCGTCGAGGCGGGCGGCGAAGGGAGCGATCTCCGGCGGCGCCGGTGCGGCGTCGATCGCGGCGCGCGCCGCGCGCAGGTCCTCGCCGTGAAGCCGTCCGGTCTCGGCGGCAAGCGGTTCGATCCGATCGGGCGAGAGTCGCTCCGCCGCGACCTCCATCCAGGCGAGAAACGCCCGCGCGGCGCGTGCCGCTCCGAGAGCGGCGCGGAGGTACTGGGCCTCTGCAGCGGGCATCTCCATGAGAAAATGCGAAAGCGGGGAAGGTCCCGGCCCTCCAGACCGGCGCCAGCCGAGAGCTTTCCGCCGCTCCGGCGCGCATCGGAACGAGGCTCGCGCCCCGGCCCACCGTTCACTAAGGTGGGCCCTACAAGGACCTATTCCCTTTGACGGGGAAACTCTAGTCCGACGGGAGGGACCAGCATGGCAGCACCCAACGTACGGCTGACGAGCGAGGAGGAATCGCGGAAGGTCGCCGAGGAGTCGCGCGAGACCGAATGGGCCGGGCGAACCTTCCTTCGGGAGATGTTCCTCGGCAACTTCCTCCTCGATCACATCCATCCCTTCCCGTCCGAGCGTCACGACCGTCCGGAGTTCACCCGGTTCTACGACGAGCTGAAGCAGTTCCTGCGCGATCGGGTCGACCCGCGCGCGATCGACGAGAGCGGTGAGTACCCACCCGACGTGGTCGACGGGCTGCGCAAGCTCGGCTCGTTCGGCATGAAGATCCCCAAGGAGTACGGCGGGCTCGGCTTCAGCGTGAGCGAGTACACGACCGTCATGCAGATGGTGGGCGCGTACGACGGGAACATCGCGGCCCTCCTGTCGGCACACCAGTCGATCGGCGTTCCCCAGCCGCTCAAGCTCTTCGGCACGCCCGAGCAGAAGAAGAAGTACCTGCCCCGCTGCGCCGCCGGCGCGATCTCCGCCTTCGCGTTGACCGAGCCCCACGTCGGCTCCGACCCGGCCAGCCTGGCGACCACGGCCGAGCTGCACGGCGACACCTACGTGCTCAACGGCGAGAAGCTCTGGTGTACCAACGGCACGATGGCCGAGCTGCTGGTCGTGATGGCGCGCGACCCGAGGTCGAAGAAGATCAGCTGCTTCATCGTCGAGACCAACTGGCCGGGCGTCAAGGTCGAGCACCGCTGCCGCTTCATGGGCCTGAAGGCGCTCGCCAACGGCGTGATCAGCTTCAAGGACGTCCAGGTGCCGCGCGAGAACCTGGTCGGCGAGGAGGGCAAGGGCCTCAAGATCGCGCTGATCACGCTCAATACCGGACGCTTGACGCTGCCCTCGACCTGCGCCGGGGTCGCCAAGCAGTGCCTCGAGATCTGCCGCGGCTGGGCGGGGGAGCGCAACCAGTGGGGCGTGCCGATCTGGAAGCACGAGGCGATCTCGCACCGTGTCGCCGACATGGCCGCGACCACGTTCGCCATGGACTCGGTGTCCAAGCTCGCCAGCGCAATGGCCGACCGCGGCGGCTACGACATCCGTCTCGAGGCGGCGGCGGCCAAGGAGTGGAACACCGTCCGCGCCTGGGAGATCGTCGATCAGACGCTGCAGCTGCGCGGCGGGCGGGGCTTCGAGACCGAGACCTCCCTCGAGCAGCGTGGCGAGTTCCCGATCCCGGTCGAGCGCGTGATGCGCGACTGCCGCATCAACCTGATCTTCGAGGGCTCGAGCGAGATCATGCACCTCTTCATGGCGCGCGAGGCGGTCGACAAGCACCTGCAGGTGGCAGGCGCGATGATCGATCCGCGCAAGGGCAGCGGCGAGAAGCTCTCGGCGATGCCGCAGATCCTCGGCTACTACGCGAAGTGGTACCCCCCGCTCTGGCTGAAGAGCCTGACCGGCTTCCTGCGCTACACCGAGTTCGGGCGACTCGCGAGCCACATCCGCTTCGTCGAGCGCGGCTCGCGCAAGCTCGCTCGCGAGAGCTTCCACGGCATGGCCGTCTACCAGGCCAAGATGGAGCGCAAGCAGGGCTTCCTCTTCCGCTGCGTCGACGTGGTGATGGAGCTCTTCGCGATGGCGGCGACCATCTCGCACGCGCGCAAGATGGTGGCCGACAACGACCCGAACGCAGAGCAGGCGGTCGAGCTCGCCGACCTCTTCTGCCGCAACTCGCGGCGCAAGGTGCGCAAGCTGTTCCGCGATCTGTGGGCGAACGACGACGACCGCAAGAATCAGGTGGCGTCGAGCGTGATGCGCGGCAAGGACGCGTGGCTGGAGAAGGGCATCCTCGATCTCCTGAATGCCGAATCCTTCAAGACGCGCTCGATGACCGGCTTTCCCGAGCGCCGCGACGACGTCAAGCCGGAGATCCGCGCCGCCGCGTCCTGAGCCGATCGCTCAGGCAACGTCGTCGGGCGGCTCCGGCGAGACGAATGCGCCGAGCAGCTCGCGCCGGGCGACGAGCCCGACCAGCTCGCCGTTCTCGTCGACCACCGGGAGACGCTTCAGCCCGTGATCGACCGCGAGCACCAGCGCGGCCTCGGGGCTCTCGTCGTCGCGCGCGGTGATCACGGGCGACGACATCACCTCGGCGGCGGTCGTGCCGCCGAGCGCGTGAAGGAGCTGGTCGTCGTCGCGCGCGCGACCGAACCAGGCAAGCAGCCGCGGGCGCAGCTCGGGCTCGAGGCGGCGCAGGACGTCGGTATCGGTCACGACCCCGACCACGTGACGGGCGCCGTCGAGCACCACGACCAGGCGCTCGACGGCGTTCACCAGCTGCCCGACGAGCTCGCTGAGCGAGGTCTCGCGCCTGGCGGTGACGACCTGTGTGAGCATGATCTCGCGCAGCGTCCTGCCGGCGTGCGCGGCGGGAACGGACGCCCCCTGCATCGACGGTGAGAGCGGACGCGACCGCGTCGCGCCGAGCGCCAGCGCGCGGAGCAGATCGTGTCGCCCGAGGATGCCGATGAGCTGCCCGTCGCGATCGGTCACGGGCAAGCGGTTGATCCGCCAGTCCATCATCAGGCGCGCCGCGGTCGAGAGCGAGGTGTCGGGCGAGACCGTCGACACCGGACGGTTCATCACCTCGTGCACCTTGAGCGGGCTCTGCCTGAGCCGGTCGAGGAACGGCTGGCGCGCCGACGGCTCGAGGGCCTTCTTGACGCTCATGCGGATCTTCATGCCCGCGCGCTGCAGCAGGTCGGTATCGCTCACGATCCCGACCACGTTGCGGTCGGCATCGATCACCGGCAGTGCGGTGAACTCGTGCTCGAGCAGCTTCTCGGCTACCTCGCTCACCGGGTCGTCGGGCCCGACCGTGATCACCTCGCGGGTCATCACCTCCGCGACGTTGATTCGCGGGAAGCCTTCGCGCTCGCCGGCGTAGTGATGCACCTCGACCTCGTCGACGATGATCAGGCCACCGCCGACGATCTCCGTGATCCGCGGCAGCAGACGGCGAACCCGGTCGGGATGGTCGATCCAGGAGATCACCAGCGGGATATCCAGCGACATCCGGACGACCGACGCCAGGTGCGCGCGGCTGTGGGCACCGAAGCCGACCAGCGCCCGGCTGACCGTCGCCCCGGCGGCTCCGTGCCGGCGCAGATGCTCGAGGATCGCGAGGTAGACCGGCTGGTCGTTCCACTGATCGGACTCGCCAACGTGGATGGTGACGCGCTGTGCGCGGCCCGCCTTGAGCATGGACCCCCTTACACGTTGCGCAACTTCGGGTCACGGCGTGCAACGGACGGATTCACCCGGCCCGGCCGTTCCTCGGCCGCATGCCGGGTTGCGGCGGGGACCAGGACGGGATGCTGCGCCGGGGGACGGGGAACGGCGATTGCTCGGAGCGTCGCTCACGATGTCCTCCAGTACGTATCTGCTGACCGGGGCGAGCGGCTTCCTCGGCCGCGAGATCGTGCGGCGCATCGCTCAAGCCGAGCCCGAGGCGCGCCTCTACGTGCTGCTGCGCGCCCCCACCGGCGAGGTGGAGGCGCGCGCAGCGGCGCTCGGACTGCGTCGCCTGGCACCTCGCCTGATCGCCGTCGCGGGTGACTTGACCGTCCTCCGGCTCGGCCTGTCGCCGCGCGACCAGCAGCGCCTCGGCGAGGAGGTCACGCACGTCATCCATGCGGGCGCTTCGGTGCGCTTCGACCTGCCGCTCGCCCAGGCGCGGCGGATCAACGTGTTCGGCACCGCGCAGCTGCTCGACGCGGCAAGCCGCATGAAGCGCCTCGATCGCTTCGTCCACGTGAGCACCGCCTACCTCGCCGGTCGACTGCGCGGAACCCTGCTCGAGGCTCCCGTCCATCCGTCAAGCTTCCGCAACAGCTACGAGCAGTCGAAGCACGAGGCCGAGGAAACGCTCCGCGCCAGGATGACCACGCTGCCGATCACCATCGTGCGGCCGTCGATCATCGGCCCGGCGCTCGGGCGCGAGGCGGGCGCGCCGTTCCTGTCGCTGCTCCGGCTCTACGTCCAGCGCGGCTGGCGATGGGTGCCAGGCTCGCCGTCGTCGCTGGTCGATCTCGTGCCCGTCGACCTCGTCGCCCGCGCCCTGCACGGGCTTGCCACGCGACGCCTCGCCGAGGGTCGCTGGTATCACCTCGCCGCCGGACCGCGCGCGGCGACGCTCGGCCAGCTCGGCGCGCTCGCCGCCCAGGAGTTCGACTGCCGCCGCCTGACCTTCCTCGCGCCCGGGCTCTTCCGTGCGGCGGCGCGAGCGCTGGTCCACGGTCGGACCCGAGCGGCGCTCGACCACGTCGCGGCTTACGTGCCTTATCTCAGCGTGCAGACGCGGATCGATACCACCGACTCGCGACGCGTCCTGCGCGACCTCGGCGTCGAGCTGCCCTACTCCGCCGACTACTTCCGCTGCCTCTTGAAGGAGGTCAGGCTGCGCGCGGACCGCGAAGCCAGTGCCGGCGACCGCGGGACGCGTGACGCCGCGACGCGATCGTGGCTCAGCGAAGCCCGAGCCGCTTCAGAACACCCGCCGCACGCCCCGGAAAATCGCTCATGATGCCGTCGACGCCGAGCGCGAGCAGCGACTCCATCTCGCTCTCCTCGTTGATCGTCCAGGCGTGGACCTCGAGCCCGAGACGGTGCGCCGTCTCGACGGTCTCGGCGGTGATGAGCTCGACGTCGCCGAAGCTGGGCGGGATCTGCAGGGCGATGCCCGCCGGACGATACCCGTCGAAGTCGCCCACCCGGCGCCGTCCGACCAGCTCGGCCACCTCGTGCGCCGAGAAACTCGTCACCACGTCCTGCGTCGCCGCGCGGATGCGCGCCATGATGCTCGCCTCCTCCGCGGCAAGCAGCGTGCGCGAACGGGCGCCGAAGCGATCGAGGACCGCGAGGACCGCCGCCTCGATCGGAGGGTCGTCCTGCTTGATCTCGATGTTGAGCGGCACTTCCGGAAACTCGGCGAGCAGCTCGGCGAGCGTCGGCACGCGGATGCCCCGCCCGCGGTAAGGATGGCGCCCCGCGGCGTCGGTGAACCGGTATCCCGCATCGAGGCGCTGCAGCTCGGCGAGGAGGAGCGACTTGACGTCGCCCGTGCCGTCGGTCGTGCGCTCGAGGGTCGCGTCGTGGATCACCACGACCTCGCCGTCGCGCGTCGCGTGCACGTCGAGCTCGAGCCGATCGGCCCCGGCCGCGATGCCGGCGGCAAACGCGACCAGCGTGTTCTCCGGCGCCTCGCCCGCAGCCCCCCGGTGGGCGAAGAGACGCGGTCGCGGTCCATCGAGGTAGCGCATGGGTTCAGGATTGCCTGCTTCTTCCGCGGACGGCAACCGGGGTCCATGCCGCTTCCTCCGCGAGGCGGCCTCGAGCCAGGTTCCCCGAGCCCGATTCGGGTCCTACCGCCGAACCTTCCCGCTCGACGTCAGCGGCAGCGCCTCGACCACGCGAAACTCGACCGGCACCTTGTAGCGCGCGAGCGACCCGCGGCAGTGCCTCGCCAGCGCTTCGGCCGACGGCGGTTGCGTCAAGTCGCGCGGGACGA
>Ga0187765_10000967_pt1 | contig 10895 bp, 10 predicted proteins | sample 0216_QUI02_MP05__3_FD_133018 | JGI IMG/M metagenome (GOLD analysis project Ga0187765, IMG submission 133018) | Tropical peat soil microbial communities from peatlands in Department of Meta, Colombia - 0216_QUI02_MP05_10_MG | ecosystem: Environmental > Terrestrial > Soil > Wetlands > Peat ...
TGGGCGATGGCGTGCGAGGCGCTCGCCGGCATCGAGGTCCCGCGTCGCGGCGAGTACTGCCGCGTCATCGCCTCCGAGTTCGGGCGTCTCGCGAGCCATCTGCTCTCGGTGGGCGCGACCGGCATGGACATCGGCGCGACGACGCCGTTCACGCACGCCATCCGCGAGCGCGAGTACATCAACGACATCCTCGAGGAGCTCTGCGGCGCGCGTCTCACCTTCAACTACATGCGCATCGGCGGTGTCGCGTGGGACATCCCGCCGGGCTTCGTCCAGCGCGCGACCAGGTACCTCGATCGCTTCGAGCCGTTGATCGACGAGTACAACGAGCTCATCTCGTTCAACAAGATCTACGTCGAGCGTCTGGCCAACGTCGCGATCGTCCCGCGTGAGATGGCGATCGCCTACAATCTCGTCGGGCCGAACCTGCGCGGCTCGGGCGTCTCCTACGACGTGCGGCGAAACGCGCCCTACTCGGTGTACCCCGACCTCGAGTTCGAGGTCCCGATCGGCACCGGCGAGCGCGGCACGGTCGGCGACTCCTACGACCGCTACATGGTTCGCATGCGGGAGATGAAGCAGAGCTGCCGGATCCTGCGCCAGGCGCTGGGCGGGCTTCCGCCGGGGCCGGTGGTCGCCAAGGTGGCGCGCAACTTCAAGCCGCCCGCGGGCGAGGCCTACGTCCGGGTGGAAGGTTCGCGCGGCGACATGGGCTGGTTCGTGGTGAGCGACGGCACCGGCTTCCCGGTCCGGACGCACATCCGCACCGGCTCGTTTGCCGCAATGGCGATCATCGAGGAGCTCTCGAAGGGACTCATGATCGCGGATCTGGTGGCGGTGATCGCAAGCCTCGACATCGTCGCCCCCGAGGTGGACCGCTAGCCATGCAACAGTTCGCCGATCGTCTGCTTTCCGACGGGCTCCTGGCCGGGCTCCCGACCGGCCTGGGCTATGCGATCGTGATCGCCGTCTTCGCCTTCATCCTGCTCAACTTCATCATGCTGATCGCCGGCGTCACGAGCTGGCTCGAGCGGCGGGTGTGGGCGCGCATCCAGTCACGCGTCGGACCGAATCGCGTCGGGCCGCAGGGCGCGATCCAGTGGCTCGCCGACGGCATCAAGAACATCCTGAAGGAGGACATCGTCCCGACCGCGGCCGACAGGCGCCTGTTCAAGCTCGCGCCCTACGTGGCGATGACCGGCTTCTTCGGCGCGTTTGCGTGCCTGCCCTTCGCCGACGGGCTGATCGTCGCCGACCTCAACATCGGCGTGCTCTACATCACGGCGGTGACGGCGCTGGTCGTGGTCGGCATCCTGATGGCGGGCTGGTCGTCGAACAACAAGTGGGCGCTCCTCGGCGGGATCCGCTCGGCGGCGCAGATCGTGAGCTACGAGATCCCCGCCGGCCTGTCGGTCATGCCGATCGTGCTGCTGACCGGCACGCTCAGCATGCAGGGCATCATCACCGCGCAGGGCTGGGCGCCGTGGCGCTGGTTCCTGTTCGCGAACCCGTTCACCTTCGTCGCGTTCTTCATCTTCTTCACCGCGGCGCTCGCCGAGGGGAACCGTACGCCCTTCGACCTGCCGGAGGCCGAGTCCGAGCTGGTGGCGGGCGCGTTCACCGAGTACAGCGGCATCCGCAGCCTGCTCTTCTTCCTGGTCGAGTGGGGCAACCTCTACGTGATCGGCGCCCTCTCGACGACGCTGTTCCTCGGCGGATGGCAGGTGCCGGCGGTGAGCTCGAACGCGTTCGTCATGGGCGTGCTGCAGGTGCTGACCTTCTTCCTGAAGTCCTACTTCCTGGTCTTCGTCGCGATGTGGGTGCGCGCCACCCTGCCGCGGGTGCGTGTCGACCAGCTCATGGCGCTGTGCTGGAAGTACATGACGCCGATCGCCTTCGTGAACCTGATCGGCACGGCGGTGTGGATGACGATCTTTCCGACCGGGAACCGGGTCGTCGAGCTGGCGATGACCGGGCTCGGTCTCGCCATCGTGGGCTATTTCCTGGCGCGGGTGCGTTACCACCTGCGGCGGGCGAAGCCCGAGCTGTATCTGAGCCCGGCGATCTGAGGGCGCATGGAAGCGACCAGGGGCGAGCAGGCCGACCGGGCCGACGAGGAATGATGGGCTATCTGCAGAACATCCGTGAGGCGGTCGGCACGATCTTCGAGGGCCTCTCGATCACCGCGTCGCACCTGGTACGCCGGCCGTTCACGATCCAGTACCCCGACCGCATCGACGTTCGCGTCCAGGACACGCTGCCCTTCCGTTACCGCGGCCTGCTCGACGTCGACCTCGAGATCTGCACCGGCTGCCTCGCCTGCGAGCGCGCCTGTCCGATCGACTGCATCGTCATCGAGGCCGAGAAGGACAAGCAGACCAAGGAGATGATCCTCAAGCGGTTCGACATCGACCTCGCCAAGTGCATGTACTGCGGTCTGTGCTCGGAGCCGTGCCCGACGGGCTCGATCCACCACACGCCCGAGTTCGAGGGCGCGGACTACTCGCTCGAGAGCCTGGTGCGTCGCTACGTGAAGGCGCCGATCGTCGCGTACAAGCCCAAGAAGGGGCCCGAGACCGATCCCGAGATCGCCCCGATCCTGTCCCGTGGATTGCGCTATCTGGACGAATTTGCTACCCCCGGCGACGCGAAAGAGCCTTGAGAAGTCTCGAGAGGCCGGCTCGCGGCCGATTCATTCCGTGACGCGCTAACCGTGATCTACGCTGCGTTCTTTTACGCCGTCGCCGGCTTGACCGTGATCTCTGCGCTGGGCGTCGCCTTCTCGAGCAACGTCGTCTACTCCGCGTTCGCGATGATGGGGACCTTCCTCGGCGCGGCGGGACTCTACGTCTTTCTCGCCGCGGACTTCGTCGCCGGGGTGCAGGTGCTGGTCTACGTCGGCGGAATCCTGGTGCTGACCCTGTTCGCGATCATGCTCACGCACCAGATCCAGGACGTGCAGGTCTCCAACCGCTCGGTGGGCAGGTTCCCCGCGTTCGTGCTCACCGTGCTCATCGGTGGCGGCATGGCCGTGGCGCTGCTACGCGCCCCGTGGCTGGTCAAGGAGGAAGTCGCGACCGGGCCCACGACCTACGGCATCGGCGACAGCTTCCTGAACCAGTACCTCTTGCCGTTCGAGCTCGCCTCGGTCGTCCTGCTGACGGCCCTGGTCGGGGCGATCGTGCTGTCGCGCAAGGAGCTCCGCGACTGACCGCGGCGCGGTCGAGCGGATTGCCATGACGATCGGCCTGCACCACTACCTCGTCGTGAGCCTGATCGTCTTCTGCTGCGGGCTCTTCACCGTCCTCACGCGGCGCAACGCGATCGGCATCCTGATGGGCGTCGAGCTGATCCTGAACTCCGCGAACATCAACTACATCGCCTTCTCGCGCTTCGGCTCGGGAAGCTACGACGGCCAGGTGTTCGCGATCTTCGTGATCATGCTCGCGGCGGCGGAGGCGACGATCGGTCTCGCGATCGTGCTCGGGATCTATCGCACCTTCGACACGATCGACGTCGAGGCGACGGATACGCTCCGTGGCTAGGGCGGTGGCGGAGCGACTCGCCGAGCCGGGCCGAGCCGGAGGGCGGGCCTAGTGTCGCACCCGATCGAGGTGCACTATCTGCGCTGGATCGTCCTGCTGCCGCTGCTCGGCGCGGCGGTGAACGGCCTCCTCGGCGTGCTGATCCAGCGGCGTTTTGGCAAGCGCGCGATCAGCTTCGTCGCCTGCGCTCCGGTGGTGATCGCCTTCCTGCTCGCGGTCACGGCCTTCTCGCGGCTGGTCTCGCTCGAGCCCGAGCACCGCTTCCTTCTCGATCGTGTCTCGCAGTGGATCCACGTCGGGCATCTAAACGTCGACATCGCCTTCTGGGTGGACCCGCTCTCTGCGGTGATGATCCTGGTCGTGACCGGGATTGGCGGGCTGATCCACTTCTACTCGGTTGGCTACATGGCCGACGAGGAGGGCTACTGGCGCTACTTCGCCTACCTGAACCTCTTCACCGCGGCCATGCTGACGCTGGTACTCGGCGACAGCCTGCTCCTGCTGTTCGTCGGCTGGGAGGGCGTCGGTCTGTGCTCCTACGCGCTGATCGGCTTCTGGTACGGCGAATGGAAGAACGCGAGCGCGGGCTCGAAGGCATTCATCGTCAACCGCGTCGGGGACTTCGGCTTCGTGCTCGGCATGTTCGCGCTCTTCTGGGTGCTCGACAAGACGGGGCAGGGGACTCTGGTGGTGCGCGAGCTCGCCGAGCGCGCGCATCTCCTCGACGGGCAGCACGTCTGGGGCTGGCCGGCGGCGACCTTCATCACCCTGATGATGTTCGTCGGCGCGACCGGCAAGTCGGCGCAGATCCCGCTCTACGTCTGGCTGCCCGACGCGATGGCCGGCCCGACCCCGGTTTCGGCCCTCATCCACGCCGCGACCATGGTGACCGCGGGCGTCTACATGATCGCGCGACTGAACTTCCTCTTCGACCGGGCGCCCGAGACGCTGCACGTGATCGCCGCGATCAGGGTGGCGACCGCCTTCGTCGCCGCGACCATCGGCGTCGCCCAGAACGACATCAAGAAGGTGCTCGCCTACTCCACGGTCTCCCAGCTCGGCTTCATGTTCGTCGCCATGGGTGTCGGAGCGTACGAGGCCGGAGTCTTCCACCTCTTCACCCACGCGTTCTTCAAGGCGTGTCTCTTCCTCGGCTCGGGCAGCGTGATCCACGCCATGCACCACGAGCAGGACATGCGGCGCATGGGCGGCCTCAGGCGCTACATGCCGCGTACCTACGCGACCTTCCTGATCGCGACGCTCGCGATCGCCGGCCTGCCGCCGTTCGCCGGCTTCTTCTCGAAGGACGAGATCCTGTGGAAGGCGTTCTCGAGCCCGCACGGTTCGACGATCGTCTGGCTCGTCGGGACGGTCACGGCGGGAATCACCGCCTTCTACATGTTCCGCCAGGTCTTCATGGTGTTCTTCGGTGACTTCCGCGGCGCGGACCACGCCCACGGCGCGCACGAGCCCGACGCCGATCACGGACACGGCCATGGAGCGCATCCTCTGCCGCACGAATCGCCGTCGATCATGACGCTGCCGCTGGTCGTGCTCGCGGCCGGAGCCATCCTGGTCGGCTTCCTGAACGTGCCGACGGCGCTGGGCGGCTCGCACGTCTTCGAGACCTGGCTCGAGCCGGTGATGGAGCACGCAGGCATCCAGGCGCGCCACGGGCTCGAGCACGTGCACGACCCCACCGAGTACGTCCTGATGCTGCTTTCGGTCCTGGTCGCGCTCGGCGGCATCGGAGCGGCGTGGCTCATGTACGCCGCGAAAACCGTCGATCCGGCGATCTTCAGCGACGCCTGGGGCGGCGTGCCCTACCGACTGGTCTACAACAAGTACTGGGTCGACGAGATCTACGAGGCGACGGTGGTGCGCGGGGTGATCCTGCTCTCGCGCGGGCTCGCTGCCTTCGATCGCGTGGTGGTCGATGGTCTGGTCAACGCCGTGGGCACGATCGCCCGGCTCGCTTCCGCGGCCAACGGCCTCTTCGACAAGTACGTGATCGACGGCCTCGTCAATCTGATCGGGGCGGTGATGCTGTGGCTGGGCAACCGCGCGCGGCAGGTCCAGACGGGTCACATCTATTCGTATCTGTACGTGATCGTGATCGGCTTCGTGGTGGTCATGTTCGCGCGCCTGATGTGAGGAAGCCATGGCATCGAACGTTCTGAGCTGGATGATCTTCACGCCGCTCGCGGGCGCGCTCGCCGTCCTCTGCCTGCCACGGCACCAGGAGTCGTTGATCAAGGGCGTGGCGGCCGCGTTCACGGTCCCGCCGCTCCTGCTCGCGATCTGGCTCTTCCAGAACTTCGACCGCACCACGTCGGCCATGCAGTTCGTCACCAAGGTGCCGTGGGTCCGCTCGTTCAACATCGAGTACTTCGTCGGCGTCGACGGCATCTCGGTCACGATGGTGCTGCTGACCGCGCTGCTCTCGTTCATCTGCATCTTCGCGTCCTGGGGGATCCAGCGCGCGGTCAAGGCCTACTTCGCGCTCTTCCTCCTGCTCGACGCGGCGATGATGGGCGTGTTCTGCGCGCTCGATTTCTTCCTTTTCTTCGTCTTCTGGGAGGTCATGCTCCTGCCGATGTACTTCCTGATCGGCATCTGGGGCGGGCCGCGCCGCGAGTACGCGGCGATCAAGTTCTTCCTCTACACGATGGTCGGCAGCGTGCTGATGCTGATCGCGATGCTCGCGCTCTACTTCTTCAACGAGCCGCACACCTTCGACATGCTGAAGCTCGCCGAGCACGCCTCGAGCTATCCGCTCGCCTTCCAGCGTCTGGCCTGGCTCGGCCTGTTCATCGGCTTCGCGATCAAGATTCCCGCATTCCCGTTCCACACCTGGCTGCCCGACGCGCACGTCGAGGCGCCGACGGCGATCTCGGTGATCCTGGCCGGGGTCCTGCTCAAGATGGGAACCTACGGCATCCTGCGCATCAACTTTCCCATCCTGCCGGCCGCGACCCGGGAGTACGCCTTCTGGTTCCTGATCGCGCTCGGGACCTGGAACATCGTCTACGGGGCGCTGTGCGCGATGGCGCAGAAGGACTTCAAGAAGCTCATCGCCTACTCGAGCATCAGCCACATGGGCTACGTGATGTTCGGAATGGCGACGCTCAACCCGCAGGGCATCGACGGCGCCGTGCTGCAGATGTTCAACCACGGCACGGTCACCGCGATGCTCTTCCTGCTGGTCGGCGTGATCTACGACCGGGCGCACCATCGCGACATCGAGGGCTTCGGCGGACTGGCCTCGGTGATGCCGGTCTACACCGGCTGGACGGCGCTCGCCTTCTTCGCCGCAATGGGCCTGCCGGGCCTCTCGGCGTTCATCTCGGAGGTCCTCGTGCTGCTCGGCGGCTGGCAGCGCTATCCGGGGCTCACATTGGTCAGCGCGAGCGCGGTCGTGCTCACGGCGGGCTACATGCTCTGGACGATGCAGCGCATCTACCTGGGCAAGACGAACGAGAAGTACCTCGGCTTCCCCGACATCAGCGCGCGCGAGATCTTCACCCTCGTTCCGCTCGGCGTGATCGTCGTCGTGCTGGGGGTCTATCCGCACGCCGTGCTCGACCTGATCGACGTTTCCCTCCGCCACCTGAACGACGTCGTGCTGTCGGGCGGCCAGCCGGTTGCCGACGCGGTTTCGAGCGGAGCGGCGGTTGCGGTCGGCCTCAGGTAGGGCTCGATGAGCGAGCTGAGCCTGGGCAACGGCGCGAGCCTGGTCTACTCGCTGCCCGAGATCGTCCTCGGCAGCGCGGTAGTCGGTCTCTTCCTGATCGACCTCGTCGTCGCGCGCAAGGAGCTGCTGGGCGAGATCGCCTTCGTGATGATGGCGGCCGTCATGTTCTGCACGGCGCTGGTCGCCTGGCCGGAGGGACGCGCGCTCTTCAATCGCTCGATGGTGGTCGACGGCTTCGCGCTCTACTTCAAGCTGCTGCTCTCCCTGGCCGCGGTCGGGACGATCTGGATGTCGCTCGGCTCGCGAGAGGTGCGCACGGCCAATCAGGGCGAGTACTACGCGCTGCTGCTCGCGAGCACGCTCGGGATGTTCTTCATGGCCTCGGCGACCAACCTGCTGATGGCCTACCTCTCGCTCGAGTTCGTGAGCCTGACCTCGTACGTCCTCTCCGGCTATACGCGCCACAGCCGGCGCGCCGGTGAGGCGGCGCTCAAGTACCTGATCTACGGCGGCGTGGCGTCGGGCACGATGATCTACGGCATGAGCTGGATCTACGGCCTGACCGGAAGCCTGGACTTCCAGGAGATCAGCACCGCGCTCGCGCAGCAGACCTCGGATCCGCTGCCGCTGTTCGTCGCCCTGGTGCTGGTCACCGCGGGGCTGGGCTACAAGATCGCGGCGTTTCCCTTCCACATGTGGGCGCCCGACGTCTACCAGGGCGCGCCGATCCCGGTCACCGCGTTCCTCGCGGTCGGCTCGAAGGCGGCGGGCTTCGCCCTCCTGATCCGCTTCTTCTACACCGGGGTCGCCCACGCGACCGGTCTCGGCGGCTGGGCGTACTCGGGCGGCGTCGACTGGGCCGAGCTGGTGACGGTGCTGTGCATCCTCACCATGACCTTCGGCAATCTCGCCGCCCTGAACCAGCAGGCGAACGTCAAGCGCCTGCTTGCCTACTCGAGCATCGCTCACGCCGGCTACACCCTGATGGGCTTCGTCGTCCTGACCGACGAAGGGCTGCGGGCGATGCTCTTCTACTTGACGATCTACTATCTGATGAACCTCGGCGCCTTCGTCGTCGTGATGGTGGTATCGAACTCGACCGGGCGCGAGGATCTCGACGGTTACCGCGGGCTCGCCTGGCGCGGCGGGGCGCTGCCGGCCGTGGCGATGGCGATCTTCATGTTCTCCCTCACCGGGCTCCCGCCGCTCGCCGGCTTCGTCGGCAAGTTCTACCTCTTCGCCGCGGTCGTCCAGCAGAAGCTCTACTTCCTCGCCCTGGCGGGGATCGCGAACAGCGTGGTGTCGCTCTTCTACTACGCCAAGGTGGTGCGCACGATGTTCCTCGATCAGCCGGTGGGCGGTGAGGGCGTCGTCACGGTCGACGCCTGGAACGGCGCGCTGCTCGGTCTCCTGACCGTGGCAACCGTTCTGCTCGGGGTCGCCTGGGGACCGCTCTTCGACCTCGCCGATCGCTCGACGCACTTCTTCCTCGGTTGAAGAGTGGCGCGGCCGCGTGCCGGCGCGCTGCCCCCGGGCGTCTCGCTCGGCTGTGATTCTCGCGCCGCCAGGTCGCTCGGCGCCGGAGCCGCTACGCGCGCTGGCCGTGAAGCCGGCCCGCCCGTTCCCGGACGAACCCCGGGATGAAGAAGAGCGGATACAGGAGCAGGTAGAGGTTGGGCGCCCACCAGGCGGGATCGAAGTCGGCGCGCAGGGTCCAGAAGGAGATCGCCTGCAGACCGGAGCAGAAGGTGAGGACGAGCGAGACGAGCGCCCATCGCGACCAGGCCGCGCGGCCGCGACGGAACAGGTAGAGGCTCAGGTAGCCGGTTGCCGAGATCGCGAGATCGAGGGGCAGGAAGGACCAGTTCCACGCGCCGAGGATCGGATCGTGATAGTCCTTGAACAGGAATCGCTCCGGGATCAGCCCGCAGAGCGTCACCAGCCAGTAGACGACGAAGCCTGTGTCGGTGAGCAGGAAGAGTGGTCCGAGGGCCTTCATGGCGGCTCCGGCAGGATGACGTGTCATGGCGGCGGCTGACAAGCCCGGCGTCCTCTACGTCGTCGCGACGCCGATCGGCAATCTCGAGGACGTGACGCTGCGGGCGATTCGCCTGCTCGGCGAGGTGGACCTCGTCGCCGCCGAGGATACCCGGCGCACCCGTACCCTGCTCACGCACCTCGGCATCCGCAAGCCGCTGGTCAGCTACTACGACGCGGTCGAGAGCCGCCGCGCTCCCGAGCTGGTCGAACGCCTGCTCTCGGGCCAGTCGATCGCGCTGGTGAGCGACGCCGGGACCCCGCTGATCTCCGATCCCGGGCATCGCCTGGTGCGCGCGGCGATCGACGCCGGCGTCGCGGTGGTCCCGGTTCCCGGTCCGTCGTCGCCGATCGCGCTCCTGTCCTGTGCGGGCATGGCGCCGGACCGGTTCACCTTCGTCGGCTTTCTGCCCTCGGGCGCGAGCCAGCGCCGCCGCGCCCTCGGCGAGCTCGTCGGCCGCGACGAGACCCTGGTCTTCCTCGAGTCGCCGCGCCGTCTCCCGGCGTTGCTAGCCGACATGGCCGCGATCCTCGGCGAGCGCGATGCGGCGATCGGCCGCGAGCTCACCAAGCTGCACGAGGAGGTGGTGCGCGGACGGCTCGGCGACCTCGCCGCGCGCTTTGCCCCGATCGCCAGGGATGGAACGCTGCGCGGCGAGGTGGTTCTCGCCGTGGCGGGGTCGGGGGCAAGGGCGGCTCGACGCGAGCGGGGAGGGGCGGCGTCTTCCACCGAGCGCGACGGCGTCGCGCCGGGGGAGCAGCCCGATCCCGCCGCGCTCGACGTGCTGCTGCGCGCGCGGCTCGCGAGCGGCGAGGCAGTCTCCGCCCTCGCCCGGGAGATCGCCGCGGAGACCGGACTCCCGCGTCGCGTGGTCTATCAGCGCGCGCTCACGCTGCGCGGACGTCCCGCCCCGCGCTGACCGAGACGGGGCGTCTGACGGCGTCGAGCCGCCTCGCTAGTCGAGCTCGATGTCGGTGGTCGTTGCCCGGATCACGAGAGCGTTGAACAGCATCTCCCAGCCGCCCTCGTTCGCGTATTGCTGCAGGTCCTCGGGGCCCCAGCCGAAGGCATGGTCGGGGTTCTCCCAGAGCTCGAAGGGGCGCCCGTGGACGAAGAAGCGTCTCGTCGGCGTGGTGCTGGAGCTGGCGTGAATGGTGGGGCTCATCGCAGTCTCCTCTTTCGCGAGCCTGGTTGAGCAATCGCTGCGCCAGCAAACCGTCATCCGGGAGACGTTGAATTTGCTGGGAATTTCGCGTTCGGCCGGTTCTGGAACGAAGCGAAGCTGCGCGGCTGACGACGGCGATTGTCACCCTGACGAAAATATGGCGTCGCCGCCTCGTGGCGTCGGGGCGCGACCCCTGGGGGAATCGACCCGGCACAACGCACAGCCGCGCGGCCCCACGAAAGGCGCGCGCGCCGGACTCTCAGTCCGCGCGCAGCTCGGCGTACACTCCCGGCGCTCGATCGAGCTCGGTCTCGCTCGTGGGGGCCGCCGGAACGATGACGAGCCGGCGTCCGTCGGCCTTCACGCCCCCCTGCGTGAGCGGCGCGAGCGCGTTCTCGGCAGCCAGAGCGCGCGCGTTGCCGAGACCGCGCAGGCCCTCGGCCGGGAAGGGAA
>Ga0187765_10000968_pt1 | contig 10885 bp, 7 predicted proteins | sample 0216_QUI02_MP05__3_FD_133018 | JGI IMG/M metagenome (GOLD analysis project Ga0187765, IMG submission 133018) | Tropical peat soil microbial communities from peatlands in Department of Meta, Colombia - 0216_QUI02_MP05_10_MG | ecosystem: Environmental > Terrestrial > Soil > Wetlands > Peat ...
CGCCGGCCAGCATCGTGGTCGCGGTCATCGCGTTCAGCGTCAGCGTGCCGGTCTTGTCGCTGTTGATGACCGTCGTCCCGCCCAGCGTCTCCACGTCCGACAGCGACTTGACCACCGCCTTGGACTCCACCAGCCGCCGCGCCCCCGACGACAGCATGGCCTGGACGAAGGTCGGCAGGCCGGTCGGGATGGATGCGATCGCGGTCGAGATGCACAGCAGCACCAGGGTGGTGGTGTCCTGGCCACGCACGAGGCCGAAGATGGCGATCACCGCCACGGCCAGGAAGGCGATCGTGCCGAACACCTTGGTCATGCCGTCGAGCTCGCGCTGCAGCGGCGAGCGGGTGCGCTTGGTCGCCGTGACCAGGCCAGCGATCTTGCCCATCTCGGTCGCCACGCCGGTCGCTGTTACCACAACGGCCGCCGAGCCGCGGGTGACCTGGGTGTTCTGGAATACCAGGTTTGTGCGGTCGCCGAGCGCGATCTCCCCCCCGGGGAGGGCCGTCCGGTCCTTGGCTATCGGCGCGCTCTCGCCGGTGAGTGCGGCCTCCTGCACCTCGAGCGTGGCGGAGGAGAGGATCCTCCCGTCCGCCGGGACCACGTCACCCGCCTCGAGCAGCACGATGTCGCCGGGCACGAGCTTGGTCGATTCGACCTCCTCGACCCGCCCGGACCGCCGCACCCGCGCATGGGGAACCTGGAGCTGCGCCAGCGCCTCCACGCTGGCCCGGGCCTTCAGCTCCTGGGCCGTGCCCATGACCACGTTGAACGTGACCAGCCCCAGCACCACGACCCCGGTCGCCACCTGCGCGATGGCGAAGCTGGCCACGCAGACGATCAGCAGCATGATGTTCATCGGGTTGGCCAGCTGGCCCCGCGCGACCACCCACATGCTGGGCGGCGGCTCGGACGGCAGCTCGTTGGGCCCGTACTGGGCCAGCCGCCGCGCCACCTCGTCGGTGGCCAGCCCCTGTTCCGGGTCGACGCCCATCCGTTCGGCCGCGTCCTCCGCCGACAGGTTGTACCAGGGGGCGTCCTGGGCGGGTTGTTCGACTGTGGTCATCTCGGCTCCTGACTGGCCTAGTGCCCGACCTGGACATTGCTCGGCGTGCCGCCGCTCGCCCGGCTGTCCGGCCGCATCCACCCGAATCCGCCGCCTGGTCCCGCTCCTGCTTGAGACCGCAGCTCAGATTCTGTTCCGGCGGCATGGGCGCCGGCGTCACCCTTCCGAGGGTGATTCCACGGCCTGGACGGCGCTGCGCCGGCGGACCGCCTTCCGGATCTCGGACGCGACGATAACCGTCAGCGCGACGGCCGTGCAGATGAGCCACTGCACGAGGTCCAGGCTGGTCGTCTTGAGGAGACCCTCGAACGGCCCGAGGACGGTGGACAGGATCAGGGTCAGGACCGACACCAAGGTGGCGATGTTGAAGGTCTTGTCGGAGAAGGTGCCGAGGCTGAAGACGGTTCTCCGCTCGTCTTTGGTGGTGATCGAGAAGAACAGGGCGTACAGCGAAAAGGTGACGACGCCCATGGTGTGGGCGATCGGCCTGGTGTGGGCCTGCTCGGCCCAGCTGATGACGCCGAGCGTGCCGGCACCCATGATCAGCCCGACGATGATGAGCCAGGTCATAAGGGCCCGGGGCAGGATGGGCTGGTCGGGCTGGCGGGGCTTGCGGTCCATCAGGCCCGCGGCGGGCTGGCCGTAGCCGAGGCCGATGGCCTGGAACAGCAGCGTGGTGAAGTTGATCCACAGCGTCTGCAGCGGCAGGAACGGCACGCCGCCGGCGATGTTGAAGATGCTGGCGCCGAGGAAGGAGATGATGAAGCCGAACAGGCAGCCCATCTGGAACCGGATGTACTTGACCAGGTTGTCGTAGAGCCCGCGGCCCAGTTCCACCGCCTTGACGATCGTCGAGAAGTTGTCGTCGGTGAGGATCATCACCGCGGCTTCCTTGGTCACCTCGGTCCCGGTGATGCCCATCGCGATCCCGATGTCGGCCCTCTTCAGCGCCGGCGCGTCGTTCACGCCGTCGCCGGTCATGGCCACGATCTGGCCCCGATTCTTGAGCATGTCCACCAGGCGGACCTTGTCCTCGGGCGTGACCCGGGCGATCACCCCGACCCCGTCGATCGCGCTCCGCGCCTCATCGTCGCTCATGGCCCCGAACTCGGCCCCGGTGATCACCCGGCCGTCGATGCCCAGCTGGCTGGCGATCGCGGCCGCGGTGACCGCGTGATCGCCGGTGATCATCCGGATCCTGATGCCCGCGGCCTTGGCCGTCGCGATGGACGCCTTGGCGGTGGGCCGCGGCGGGTCCACGATCCCGACCAGGGCCAGCATCTCCAGGCCGCTCACCAGCGGGAGCAGGTCCGCACCGGGATCGAAGGCGGCCGGGTCGAAGTCCTTGCGGGCGGTGGCCAGTACCCGCAGGCCCTGCTCGCCGAGCCGCTGGTTCTCGGCCAGGTAACGCTGCTTGAAGTCGCCGTCGGCGGGCACCGGCCCCCCGTCGGCGTCGAAGACCGTCGCGGCGCGGGCCAGCAGCTGGTCGGGCGCGCCCTTGACGAAGCAGCGGACTACCGGTGATCCCGTTTCATCGGTCATCCGGTGGAACGTGGCCATCAGCTTGTAGGCGGCGTCGAACGGGAGCTCGGCGATCCGCGGGTAGGCCTGCCTGGTCGAGGCGGCATCCACGCCGCCCTTGGCGGCCAGCGCCACCAGCGCGCCCTCGGTCGGGTCGCCGATCATCTCGCCGTCGGACAGCACCGCGTCCGACGCCAGCACCATCGGCATCAGGAACTGGTCAAGCGGGATCTCGGTCTGCCCGGCCACCCGGGTGATCTGCCCGTCGGTTGAATAGCCCCGGCCCTCGATCGCGTACCGGCGGCCCACCACCGCCATCGCGACCGCGGTCATCTGGTTCAGCGTCAGCGTCCCGGTCTTGTCCGAGTTGATCGCCGAGGTCGACCCGAGGGTCTCCGTCGACTGCATCCGCTTCATGATCGCGCCCGCCTTGGCCAGGGCCTGCGTCCCGTAGGCCAGGATGGTGGTGACCACCGCGGGGAGGTTTTCCGGCAGGGCGCCGACGGCGAAGGCGATCGCGGCGGTGAAGATGGTCGTGAAGGTGTCGCCCCGGGCCAGGTTCAGCACCACCGAGACGACCAGCGCGGCGCCGGCGATCAACAGGATCTGGCGCGTCAGCCTGTCGAGCTGGCGGGTCAGCGGCGTCTTGGCGGCCTCCTCCGCGGCCAGCAGGCCCGAGATGTGGCCGACCTCGGTGGCCATCCCGGTCGCGGTGACCACGAACTCGCCCGCGCCGCGGGTCACGTTCGTGTTCATGTAGACCATGTCGGTCCGGTCTCCCAGCGGGGTGCCAGCTCCCGCCACCGGGTCGGTGCCCTTCGAGACCGGCAGGCTCTCCCCCGTGAGCGCGGACTCCGCCACCTCCAGCGTCGCCGCCCGCAGCAGCCTCCCGTCGGCCGGGACGATGTCACCCGCCTCGATCGAGACGACATCGCCCGGGACGAGCTGCCCGGCCGGGATCTGCACCAGCTCGCCGTCGCGCGTGACCCTGGCCTTGACGATCATCATCTTCTGCAGGGCGGCCACGGCCGCGGCGGCCTTGCCCTCCTGCCGCAGGCCAAGGACCGCGTTGAACAGCGTCAGGAAGATCAGCACCAGCCCGGTCTCCAGCTCCTTCACCGGGTACAGGCTCACGATGCCGGCCACCAGCAGCACAATCTGCATCGGATCGGCGTACTGGCGGATGAACGCGTGCCATCGGGCCTCTGCCTTGCCTTCGGCGAACTTGTTCGGGCCGAACCGCTGGGTCCGCGAGGTCACCTCGGCCGCGCTGAGGCCGCGCTGCTCGTCCACGCCCTGCGCCTGGAGCACGCGGTCGGCGCTCAGCGTGTGCCACACCTGCCCGTCGGCCTCCCGCGCCAGGCCGGGCGCGGGCGCATCGGCTGGCCTGGTCACCTGGCCTCCACCGTGATCCGCATGTTCAGCCTCCTTGCTCGGTGCCGGGCCCCAGAGGGCGGCGGCCGGTGTTACCGGTAGGGCGGGACGGGCACGGGCTGGCCCATGTGGCGGCGCTGGCCCAGGTAGACGGGGATGCGGGGCAGCAGCGCGGCGGCCAGGAAGTACAGCGCCCGGCAGGCGCAGAAGCCGGACCCGGTGTTGCGCGAATACCAGATGAATGAGACCGGGAACATCAGCGCCATAGCCGCGGGCAGGCCGAATTGGCGCGGCTTTTCCTCTGCCGCCGACTCGCTGGCCGTTCCCGGCGCACCACCCGAGATGTCAATCCGATCCGCCACCTGGCTCACCCCTAGCCCGGCGATGACAGACGCCACCGCCTGATCCCGCTCAGGTCCGGGACCGCATCAAGATTCTCTCAGGCGCATCCGGCCCGGCGTCACCCATCTGAGGGTGATTCGCGCCCATTCACGGCCGCCATAAACGGCACGGCGGCGCTTTATGAACAAAGAGTTAACAGAGTATGTCAATAAGATGGCACCGGCTAGGCCGGCCCATCCTTCGCCGTGCCTATTCATGGCGTTGCCTTCCCGGAATGCCGGTATTGCGTTTCTTGGTGTCGTCGCCCTCGCGAGGAGACCTCGCCGGGGTGACCCGGCCCGCCTCAGAGCAGTTGCAGGTCCACGGCCCGTTCGATGGCCTCCGATCGCGACGCCACCCCGAGCTTCTGGTAGATCGACCGCAGATGGGTCTTCACCGTGTTGCGGGACACGTAGAGGGTGGCCGCCATCTGCAGGTAGGTGCTGGTCGGCAGCAGCTTCAGAATGCGCATCTCGGCTGTGGTCAAGGGCTCGGCGAGCACGGGGCGGGACCGGGTGGCGGCCGACTGCGCGGCGCGCACCTCCAGAGCCGCGCCGATCAGCTGCTCGGTGAATGGCCCCGGCCGCGCCTGCGCGGCGTGCTCGACCAGGTAGCCCGTTACCTGGGGTGCGGTCGCGACGACCGTGCTGAGGAACCCTCCGCCATGTGCCGTTTCGAGGGCGCCGCCCAGGATGCCATCGGTCATGGGGTCGCCGCGCTCGACGGCGGCCGCGGCCAGCAGGATCTGGCGCACGAGCGCGAGCCGGGGCGTCAGCCCAGCCAGCGGGAGGGACTGGAGGTGCTCGAGCGCGCCCCGGTGATCACCGGCGGCGAGCGCGATCCTGGCCAGCAGAAAGCCACGGCGGGCGGCCGGCAGCCCGCTGGCCAGCTCCCGGGCGGAGCGCAGGTCGCCGAGCGACAGGCGCAGCAGCGCTTCAAGCTCATCGGCACGTGCCCGCACCGCCGGGCTGGCCTCGGGCACGACCAGGCGCGCGGCTTCGACGGTCGCCAGCGCATCGGCGACCTGCCCCCGGGCGGCCCAGATCCCGGCCCGGTCAAGCAGGGCGAGGAACTCGAACAGCGGCCGCCGCTGCTCGGTTATCGAGAGCGCCCGCTCGGTCAGCTGTTCCGCGGCGCCGAGGTCCCGCTGCTCCAGCGCCAGGCCGGACAGCGTACGCAGGTAGTCCACCGCGAAGAAGTGCTCGTCGAACCCGAGCCGCCTGGCTTCCGCCTGAGCGGACCTGGCGGCATAGGCGGCCTCCGCCAGGTGCCCTGACTGGAACCAGGCCAGCGCTCGCGCCCCGGGCACCAGCACCAGCCTGGCCGGTTCGGCAAGCCCGGGCATGGCCAGTGCCGCCGCTGCCTCCCGCTCGATCGCCGGGCCGTCGTCTACACAGTTGTAGAGGCGCAGCAGGATCAGCGGGACGACCGTGGTCCACTCGTCGGGCGGCAGTCCCCGCTCCTGGATGGCCCGGGCGGCGAGGGCCCCGGCAACGGCCTCGTCCAGCTGGCCCACCTGGCCGTGGCGGAATGACCGCATCACCGCGAACCGGGCGGCCAGCGCGGACCCGGGCGGGATCGACGGCTGGGCGCGCTCAAGTAGGTCCAGGTACTCGCCGCCACGGGCCGTGTCGCCCCAGAGCAGGAGATCGCTGGCCACCGCCAGCAGCCGGTCGGGAGCATCCGCGAGCAGCGAAAGAGGGATCCCGCTGAGATCCGGGGCGGGCGGCAAGACTGGCTCATGCAGGAAGTCGGGTACGGCGCGGTCCTGGATGAGCGCGAGGGCCCGGTCGGTCTGCCCGGCCGCGAGATAGTGACGGGCCGCGCGCCGGATGTCCCCAGCCGATTCGAGCCACTCGCCCGCGCGCAGCTGGAGCGACCGCTCACGCTCGGTATCCCTGGCGCGCAGCTCAGCGCGCAGCACCCGCCGCACCAGGTGGTGGTACCGGAAGCTGGTCCGCCCGTCGTCGAGCGCGACCAGGAAAAGGTTGGCCGCGTCTATGCCGCGGAGCAGCCCTGCGGCGTCCCGCCTGCCTGTGACCGCCGCGCAGGCCCCCACGGTCAGCTCGCCGAGGATGGAGGTGTCGAGCATGAACTGGACGATCTCCGGCGGCTGCTGTTCGAGTACCTCGGAGATGAAGTATTCCGCGATCGGGTAGCTGCGGACGTCCAGCGCGTGCGCTACCCGCACCGGGTCCCCGGTACGGCGCAGCGACAGCGCCGCCATCTGCAGCGCCGCGGCCCACCCCTCGCTTCGCTGATGAAGGACCGCGAGTTCCGAGCCGCCAACCTGGAGGCCGAAGTTGGCCAGCAGGTCGCGGGTTTCGGCCAGGGAGAAGTACAGGTCACGGTCGCGCAGCTCGCACAGTTCACCGGCCATGCGGAGCCGGTGCAGCCGCAGCGGAGGGTCGGCCCGGCCCGCGAGCACGAGCTGGGCGGTTTCGGCCGGCCAGCGCTCGACCAGGTCGGTCATGTCCCTGGACACGCCGGCCGCCGCGGCATGGAAGTCATCGACGATGACCGCCGTCCCGGCGGGCAGCTGTGCGGCGTCGTTCGCGATCGACGCGGTGATGTCGGCCGACATGGCGCCGTCCATCGCGAGCAGGTCGGCGGCGTCGCTGCCAAAACCCGGCGCCATCGCCTGGGGGGCCTCGATGAAGCCGGACCAGAAGCGGACCGGGTCGGCGTCGGCCCGGTCGCATGACAGCCAGGATGTGACGCCGGGTGGGCGCGCCGCCGCCCAGCTTGACAGCAGCACGCTCTTGCCCGCGCCGGCCGACCCCACCACCACCGTCAGGCGCTGGCCGGCCCCGGCCGTCAGCTGATCATGTAGCGCCGGCCTGGTGACCAGCGTGGTGGGCAATGTGGTGGGCCGGAACTTGGTCAGCGCGAACCGGGCGCCGTGTGAGGCGCCGCGCTCAATCGCAGTGCCCTCGGCCACGACACCTCTCCCATAGGTCACGTCCCGTCACGGCAAACCCCAGACGCCTGGATTTACCTCATTGAGACGGTCCCTTCACCAAATTGTAGGGCGCGGCCCATTCACCGGCCGTGTTGCCGATGGGAAACGGTTCGTGAACGATGCCCGGTCCAAGGGTCACCCTCGGGGGGGTGATGACGCGGGTCGGGCCACCAGGCACGCTGGCGGCACGCTGAATCAGCGGCCGGCGAGGAGGCGTAACCTGGTGCGACCACAGACGTATGAGATCACTTTCACCGGCGAGGCGGGCACCGCGCTGCGCGCGGAGTTCGACGACTGCGAGGTCACTGTGGGCCCGGGCACGACGACGCTGCGCGCCGAACTGCCTGATCAGGGAGCCCTTTCCGGCCTCGTGCAGCGGATCACCGGCCTCGGGCTCGAGGTGATCCACATGCACCTCGTCGCACCGCCGCCCGAGCCATGACTTAAAGATCACCGGTGCGTGCGGGGTAACGGCACCCACCCTTATTGTTTGGGGACCGGTCTCTGGGCGGCCGGTGAGAGGTTGGGTGTCTATGTTCGGCTGGGTGCCAGGGCTGCGGGCGGTGGCGACCTACCGGCGCGAGTGGCTCGGCCGGGACATCGTCGCCGGCGTGGTGCTCACCACGCTGCTGGTCCCGCAGGGCATGGCCTACGCCGAGCTGGCCGGCCTGCCGCCGATCACCGGGCTCTACACCTCCATCTTGTGCCTGCTCGGCTATGCGGTGTTCGGCCCGTCGCGGATCCTGGTGCTGGGCCCGGACTCGTCGCTGGGGCCGATGATCGCCGCGACGATCCTGCCGCTGGCCGGCGCCAACGGCAATCCCGAGCGGGCGATCGCGCTGGCGTCGATGCTTGCGCTCATCGTCGGGGCGATCATGATCCTGGCCAGCGTGGCCAAGCTCGGCTTCATCGCCGACCTGATCTCCAAGCCGACGATGATCGGCTACATGAACGGCCTGGCGCTGACCATTCTGGTCGGGCAGCTGCCGAAGCTGTTCGGGTTCAAAGTCGAGGCCGACGGGTTCATCGGCGAGATCACCGGCTTCGTCAAAGGGCTGGCCAACGGGGAGGCGGTCGCCGCCGCAGCCGCGGTCGGGATCGCTGGGATCGCGGTGATCCTGGTGCTGCAGCGCTGGCTGCCGAAGATCCCGGCCGTGCTGATCATGGTGGTGCTCGCGATCGCCTCCACGACGGTCTTCAGCCTGGCCGATCACGGTGTCAGCCTGGTCGGGGAGCTCCCCAAGGGCTTCCCGCCGCTGACCATCCCGCACGTCCGCCTGTCCGATCTCGGCCTCCTGTTCGCCGGGGCGCTGGGCATCGTCGTGGTCTCCCTGGCCGACACGATCTCCACCGCGTCAGCGTTCGCGGCCCGCACCGGGCAGGAGATCAACGGCAACCAGGAGATGATCGGCATCGGCGCGGCCAACCTGGCCGCCGGGCTGTTCCAGGGATTTCCGGTCAGCACCAGCGGGTCGCGGACCGCGGTGGCGGAGCGCTCCGGCGCGAAGACCCAGCTCACCGGCGTCGTCGGCGCGGCCCTGATCATTCTCATGATCGTGCTGGTCCCGGGCCTGTTCCGTAACCTGCCCCAGCCCGCGCTGGCCGCGGTGGTGATCACCGCGTCGCTGTCGCTCGCCGACATCCCCGGGACGGTACGGCTGTGGCGGCAGCGCAAGGTGGAGTTCCTGCTGTCGATCGCGGCGTTCCTCGGCGTCGCGCTGCTTGGCGTGCTGCCCGGGATCGCGATCGCGGTCGTCCTGTCGATCCTCAACGTCTTCCGCCGGGCGTGGTGGCCCTATGACACCGAACTCGGACGGGTGGAGGGGCTCGAGGGCTACCACGACGTGCACACGCATCCCGAGGCCCAGCACCTGCCCGGCCTGGTGATCTACCGGTTCGACGGCCCGCTGTTCTTCGCCAACGCCACAACGTTCCGCGACGAGATCAGGCGGATGGCCAAAGCCGACCCGCCACCGACCTGGATCGTGATCGCCGCGGAGCCGATGACGGACGTGGACACGACCGCCTCGGACGTGCTGGAGGACCTAGACGAGGAGCTGAACGCCAAGGGCATCAGCCTGGTGTTCGCCGAGCTCAAGGACCCGGTACGGGAGAAGATCGAGCGTTACGGGCTGACCCGCACGATCGACCCACGGCACTTCTTCCCGACCATCGAGTCCGCCGTGGAGGCGTTCCGCCGGCAGACGGACGCGCAGTGGGCCGACGCTGGCCCAGCCGGCGCGGGCCCGGGGGCCACCGGCCAGATCGCCGCGGACCAGCAAGGAGCTAAACCGTGACCGCACAACGGATCACCACCGGCGACGGCGGCACCGTGCCGGTGGCCTGCACCCTCACGCCGGCCGGCCTGGCGGGGCGCACCGGCCGCTGGCAGCGGCTGGCCGCCCGGGCCATGACCGGACGGGCCCAGACCGCCGATGGCCTGCGGCTGCGTTTCCGGCCCGGGCCGGGCGTCGAGGAAGAACTGCGCACGCTCGTGGCCCTGGAGACCGAGTGCTGCCCGTGGGCCGACTGGGTGGTGGAGACGGGTGCCCGGGAGGTCGTGCTCGATGTCCGCGCGGCCGGGGAGGAGGGCGTCGCCGCCCTGCACGGCATGTTCACCGGTCTGTAGCCAGCCCCGTATCTGGCCGCTCGTTCCGGCGGCGGCTTCCGCCCCGGGGCCCGGCTGGCGGCGGAAGTATCGTTGTGCTCATGAATTGGTTCGAAGCTTCGAAGGACCTCATAGCAATTTCAATTGCCGCGCTGGCCGTCGTCCTATCGCTCATCACTGTGGTCCTGCAGCGAAGACAGCAACAGCGCGCCGCCTACCGGGAAATATACAGCACACTCATGTCTGACGAGCTTCACCGTGGGCGGTGGATGATCAGCCGCATTTCCGGGCCCGAGCACATCCCAAAGGACAAGCTGGACTACCGTCTCGTCTACCGCACGTTGGGCGTATTCGACAACCTGGCCATGTACGAACGGCAGGGAGTTGTCCCGCGGAAATGGGTGCTGGACGTCTGGCATCACCCTCTGCATGACATGTACAAAGGGGCAAGCGTCATTAGGCGTGACGCGGAAAAGGACGGGGCGGTGTCACCATGGCCCCAGCTCTGGACGCTCTTTGACCAGGCCGCGGCTTACCGCAGCTCGCTCGCCTGCTGCCAGCCGGCCGGAGGCGGTCGCGGGAGCCGGGTCCGGCGGCTGGCCGCGCGGGCTCCCGGCGGGCGCCGGACCAGCCAACCGGACGGTAGGGCGGCTCAGCGGTGACCGGCCACTTATCTGCGTGATGTCGCTTGCTGGCCCGGGTAGGCTCAGATCCACCATGGATGTGGTGCCAGGCCCATGGCGCGCAGTCCCGGGCGAGTTCAGTATGGAGTGTCAGGTCAACACAAGGCCGCCGCAGCCTGGCGCCGGCTCCGTACGGGCTTTGATGCTGAGGCTGACGGCCCGCGCGGGGCCGTCTCCCGAGATCTCGTGAGAGGGAAGCAGCAGGTGGAGGACAAGAACGAGTTCTGGGCGGACGTCAGCGCGATTGCTGTATGTCCGGTTGCGATTGGTGCCGGGTTGGCCAAGGGCACCTA
>Ga0187765_10000969_pt1 | contig 10878 bp, 10 predicted proteins | sample 0216_QUI02_MP05__3_FD_133018 | JGI IMG/M metagenome (GOLD analysis project Ga0187765, IMG submission 133018) | Tropical peat soil microbial communities from peatlands in Department of Meta, Colombia - 0216_QUI02_MP05_10_MG | ecosystem: Environmental > Terrestrial > Soil > Wetlands > Peat ...
AAACAAATCAAGGGCTTCGGAGAATCGCTCCGGAGCCCTTGGTGCTTTGGTCAGCAGCCAGTCAGCAAGACGCGCGCGGGAGGCGTTCCATGACGACGGAACAGCTGCTGGCGCACATCGACGAGCTGCTGAAGGGCTGCGTAATGGTGGCCAGACCCATTTCAATCTTTCAGTGGCGCCCTTACGGTGATGATGAACCTGTACGGCCCGAACAGCCCCCATCTGAAAGCGCTCCTCGACCGAAGGAAGGAAATCTAGGCGCAGAAGGTAGGCGGCGACCTCTTCCGTCCGTGGACAAGCGGATCGCCTCTGACGTGCTCTCCGATTTCGTGGCCCTAGCCCGGGAGACGCTGCAGCAGCCGGGGGACGGCCCGAAGAACGCGGCGGCCGTCCTTGCGGCGGCCGCGTACGAGGACACCCTGCGCCGAATGGCGGGTGGGCCGCAGAAGGACCTCGACGAGGTCATCACTGATTTGAAGAAGTCACGACAGTTGGTGGCCTCTCAGCTTGGGATTGCCGTGTCCTTCCTGAATTTCAGGAACAGGGCCTTACATGCGAACTGGGAGACCATCCACGGGCGGCCGTGGAGAGCGTGCTGGGGTTTGTGCAGGAGGTGCTGTTGCGTCACTTCGGGGGTGATTCCACTCCTCCCTAGGGCTCTATCGTCGCCTCTTCGCTGGTCGAGTCAGCAAAGTCAGCACGCTCGCCCGCATGAGCCGGCGATAGCGCAGCTCTAACCCGCGCCACGTCCGATAGGGGTGCCGGGGGTGCTGCCGATTCTAGGCGGCGCGCACCCGCTCCCAGAAGGCGGCCCGAGACTCGATTCGCTCGCTCCCCGCGGGCGGCTCCCCGCCTAGCTCCTCCACCAAGGTCAGGAGCGCCGGCGGGAGGCCACAGTCGAATGCGATGCATCCATGGCGACGATGATGGATCGTCGCCTGGCGTGAGTAGGGAGGTAAGCCGGGCCGATCCCGGGCACTGTCAGGTCTGACGTCCTTGGCGCGGACGCGTGGGGGTCGCATCCTCGTGTATATGGGGGCGGTTGTCCTCGTGAGGACCCTCGCGCTCCCGTTCGTCGCTTCCTCTCGGGTCCTCACGTGGGACTTCCTCTTGTTCGGAGGAAGTGTTCGATGAGCGCCTGGCCACACCCTTCCCACCCCCATCCGGCCACGGGCGGGGGCGCCTGGCTCCGTCGTGTCCGGCGCGCACTTGAGCCCCGACGACTCCGGGCGCGCCTGGCGGCCCGCCTGGTTCGGCAGGATCGCGCCGACCTGTCCGGGACGCCGGCGACGCTCGCTGACGTGTACCGCTGCTACCGGCTGCTGCTCCGCCGGAACCCCGATCCCACCGGGTATTGGGCCTATGCCGACAGGGTTGCCGACGGCATCACCGTCGAAGAGCTCGTCGGCTATTTCCTCGGGTCGCCCGAGTGGATTTCTCGCGGACTGTATCGCGGTGCGAGTGACGTGTACCTCGAGCGCGTCGACACGAAGGACGTGAGTCTGTACGTGATCAAGAACGACCCCGTCGTGGGGCGCGAGCTGCTTGTCTCCCGCGCCTACGAGCCGCACGTGACGGCCCGTCTCGGGCCGTACCTGGTCCCAGGCGGCGTGTTCGTGGACATCGGGGCGAACATCGGCTACTACACGCTGTTGGCTGCCAGCCAGGTGGGCAGGGGAGGCCGCGTCATCGCGTTCGAGCCGAACCCCGTCAGTCTCAAAGTGCTGTTCCTCAACACGGTGTCCGCGCGGGACACGGTCCAGGTGTATCCGTTTGCGGTCTCGGACCGGGGGGGCTTCCTCTCGCTCATGCGGATCGGGTCGATTGCCTCGACCAAGCCCGTGATCGAAGCGGAGCTGCGGTATCCGAACGATGTCACCATGGCATACGCCGTGCGCTTGGACGACGTGTTACGGGACGAACCGCGGATCGACGTCCTCAAGTGCGACATCGACGGGCACGACTACCGCGCGATCCGGGGTGGCCTGGCCATGCTGGCGCGCACGCGTCCCGTCGTGTTCGCCGAGTTCAATCCCGGCACGCTTCGCTCGTTCAGCGAGATCGACCCGATCGAGTATCTCCGGCTGTTCACGGGTCTGGATTATCGGATGACGGTGCTGCGCCGCTCTTCCGAGCCCGCGGAGTGCGGACAGGATGTCAGTCGCGTGCTGGCACTCCTTCAGGCAACCGGCCTCGAGCAAGTGGATCTCATACTGACTCCGCGATCGTAGGCGAGGGCAATGTGCGGGTGGTCGTATCGCCGTCAGGTCGCGGCACAATTCGGACTCAGACCGGCAAGACGATGAGGATGACCCGCACGGCACTCAAGTCCCAGCCGGGTCCCACCCCATCGCGACGGAGTCGATGCTTCTTCGCTTGGCGGGGTGAGAGCACGTCCTGGGAGTTGAGACGGGCGGCGATTGTGCCCAGACCGATCCCGTCAGCATACCGGCGGAACATGCGACGGACGACGTCGGCTTCGTCCGTCTCGAGGATCCACTGGACTCCCACCCGGCGGGGCTGGCCATCGCGGTCGGTGTGCGTCGCATCGTAGAATGCCTCATGCCTACGCGCCCTCGACGTGAGCTCACGCGCTTCGGCCTGGCAATGGACCCCAAGCTTCTCGCGGCGCTCGATGACTGGGTGGTTCGCCGAAAGTATCACAATCGCTCGGAGGCCATCCGCGACCTCGTGCGCGGAGGCTTGGTCGACGAGGCCTGGCGCAGAGGCACGCAAGAGACTGTTGCCACGATCACCCTCGTCTACGATCACCACACCCGACTCTTGCCCGGACGGCTCACCGCGGCGCAGCACCGGCAATATGTCCACATCATCTCCGCGCTCCACGTGCATCTCGATCACCATCACTGCCTTGAAGTGCTCGTGGCGCGCGGGAAGCCCCGCACCCTCCAGAGTCTGGCCGATGGCCTCATCGCCACGCGCGGCGTGAAGTTCGGCCGTTTGACCGTGGCCAGTACGGGGCGCGACCTGCCCTAGAGACGGCGGGGTCCGCATCGACCCCGTCGTCCGTCCCACCAGAAGGGTTCGCCTCATGTCGGCGGCGGTAGCACGACCGTACGAGTCGTGCTACCGTCGGTTGGCGGCGATTGGGAGCCGAGTCTAGGGTCCAGTCTCCGGAGGATCGACATGTCACGTGCTGTTCGTGTCGCGCTCCTTGCCACGCTGTTCGCGAGTCTCGTGGCTCTCCCGCGTGTCTGGGGGCAGGCCAGGCGCGTTGAGCTCGTCATCGGGTCCCTCGAGGAGCCGGCCAGCCTCTCGGCCCTTGCGGACCTCCCGCACCACTTTCCGGAGCATGTGCCTCAGACGCTGCTCTTCGACAGCCTGGTCCAGTTCATGCCGGACGGGACGATCGCGCCGAAGCTCGCCCAGCGGTGGGAGCTCGCGAAGGACGGTCTCTCGTATACGTTCACGCTCGCGCCGAACGCGCGCTTCCACGACGGTCAGCCCGTCACGGCGGCGGACGTGAAGTTCACCTTCGAGGCGGCCCTCGACCCGAAGACCAACTCCTCCGATGAGGGGGTCGAGGCGGTCGACCGGGTGGAGGCCATCGACGCCCGCACCGTGCGCGTGCATCTGAAGCGCTTCACGCCCCGATTCCTGGCCGAGGCGGGGGCCCGCGGCATCGTCCCGCGGCACGTACTGGAGGGTAAGGACCTCGCGAAGGACGAGTTCAATCGGAAGCCCGTGGGCTCGGGTCCCTACCGGATCGTGAGCTTCGCACCCGGGCAGTCGATCGTCATGGAGGCGATGCCCGACTACTACCGGGGTCCGGCGAAGATCCGCCGGATCGTCTTCAAGATCCTGCCGGACCAGAACGTCGCGCTGACCCAGCTCCGTTCCGGGGAGATCCAATACGCGACGCTCGCGCCCCGCGACCTCGGGGTGGTGGAGGCGATCAAGAGCCTGCGTGTGGTGTCGGCCTCGACACCTCGGTTCTACGACATCGTCCCGAACTATCAGCGCCCGTATTGGCAGGACCGCCGGGTGCGCGAGGCGGTGCTGGTCGCGATCGACCGGGAGAGCCTCGTGAAGCACCTTCTTTGGGGACACGGGAAGGTGATGGACGCGAACGTGGCGCCGAGCTCCTGGGCCTATAACCCCGCGGCGCCGAAGCATCCCTATGATCCCGGCCGCGCAAAGGCCCTCCTGGACGAGGCCGGCTGGGTGCCCGGCGGCGATGGGATTCGCACCAAGGACGGGCAGCGACTCTCGTTCGGCGTCATGATCAACAACTTCGACGCGACTCTGGAGCAGGTGCTCGTTGTCACCCAGCAGCAGTTACGGGCGGTCGGCGTCGACCTCCGGATCGAGCGGGTCGAGCCGGGCGTCTTCGGCGCTCGGCGGCGGGAGAAGCAGTTCGATGCGCTGAGCCGGGTGTGGAACCCTGTCTACGACCCCGACCAGACGTTCCTCGTGCGGACCGGGAACTTCTCGGGCTACTCGAACCCTCGGGTGGACGACCTGTCCGTGACCGCACTGTCGACCGTCGACCGAGAGGTGCGGCGGCGGGCCTACGCGGACATCCAGACGATCCTGGCCCAGGACGTGGCGCGGCTCTTCCTGTACACGCAGGATGAGCTCCACGCGGTGCCGGCCGGGCTTCACGGGGCGCAACCCCATCCCGTGAACTTCTTCTGGAACGTGAAGGACTGGACGCTCGACTAGGTAGCATCCTGCGTCAAGCTCCGCGGCCCGGCCCTGGCGTGCGGTGATCCGCTTTCTCGTCCGCCGGGTCGCGCAGCTGGTGCTCACGGCGCTCGTCCTCGTCCTGGCGACGTTCGTCGTGCTGCGTCTCACGCCAGGCGGCCCGGCGCAGGCGCTCCTCGGGGCCGACCGCTACACGCCGGCTCTCGAAGCGGCGCTCAACGAGCGTCTCGGCCTCGACCGGTCGATCGGGGAACAGCTGGGGCGCTGGGGCCTTGCGGTCCTCCGCGGGGATCTCGGGGATTCGTATTTCTTCCGGCGCCCGGCCGTCGACGTGGTCCGTGAACGGCTGCTCGCCACGCTCGTGCTCGGGGGCGTCGCCTTCGCCGCCGCCGTCGTCGCGGGGATCCCGCTGGGCGTGTGGGCTGCCGCGTGCGGCGGAAGCCGTCTGGACCGGGTCCTGAGCCGGGTTGCCGTCACGCTCGTATCCGTCCCCAGCTTCTGGCTGGGGATCGGTCTGATCCTGGTGTTTAGCGCGTGGCTTGGATGGCTCCCATCGTCCGGCCTCGCCCCGGCAGGCCGCGCGGGTACGTGGGCGGAGCGGACCCAGCATCTCATCCTCCCCCTCCTGACCACGATGGCCAGCCACGTGGGTATCCTGGCGCTCTACACGCGCGCCGCGGTCGCCGAGACACTCGCCGCCGACTTTACGCGGACCGCGCGCACGATCGGTGCCAGCGAGTGGCGCGTCGTGTGGCGGCACGCATTGCCGCCGGCGGCCGTGCCCATCGTCACCATGGCCGGGCTGACCCTGGCGCACTTCCTCGAGGGCAGCCTGGTGGTCGAGACGATCTTTGCGTGGCCAGGCATTGGACAGCTCACGGTCGCGAGTGTGGCGCACCGCGACTACCCGGTCCTGCTGGCGCTCACGCTGTGCGCCGGCGTGGCGGTCGTGCTGGCTACAAGCCTGGCCGATCTCGCCGCCGCGTGGCTCGATCCCCGGGTCCCACGGTCGTGATTTCCCGCCGCGCGCTCCTCACCGGGACGGCGGTCCTGGGGCTGATCGCGCTGCCCCGGCTGGGCTGGCTCGACCCATACGGCGTGGACCTCGATGCGCTCCTTCGACCTCCGGCGCTCGCGCACCCGTTCGGCACAGATCAGGCCGGGCGGGACGTGTTGGCGCGCCTGGTCGTGGGCGCTGCCGGGACGCTCGGGGTCGGGCTCCTCGGCGCGACGCTCGCCGTCGCCATCGGCATTCTCCTCGGATCCCTGGCCGGGCTCGCGGGCGGCCGGGTCGACACCCTCGTGATGCGCGCGGTCGATGGCATGCTCGCGTTCCCGACGCTCTTCGTCATCCTGATCGCGGCGGCCCTCTTTCCGCCGGGGGCGGGCCCGCTGGTCCTCGTGCTGGGATTCACCGGGTGGATGGAGGTGGCGCGGCTGACGCGGGCGCGGGTCCAGGAGGGTCTGGCTACGCCGTTCGTCGAGGCGGCGCGGGCCGTCGGTGCGACGCCGGCGCGGATTGCCACGCGTCACCTTCTCCCATATTCGGCCAGCGTGCTCGGAGTCGCCTGGCTCGTGCAGTTCTCGCGGGCGATCCTCGCCGAGGCCACGGTTTCGTTTCTCGGCTTCGGAATCGCGCCGCCGACGCCCACGTGGGGGAATCTGCTCGTCGGCGCGCAGCACTACGTGTATACGGCGCCGTGGCTGGCTGTGGCTCCTGGCGTCGCGATCACCACCACGCTGCTCTGGCTGCACACACTGGGCGGTGGCCTGGCGCCGGGATGGCCACGCCGCCGCCGCGAGCAGCGATGAGCGATACGTCGACCCAGTACGTCGTCCGCACCGTGTGACATTCTGCATATCCGGCCCCGGAACCAAAGCCGGGCCACCCCGAAGGAAACGCACGAGGTGGCCGGCCTCGCCCTCGAGGCGAAGGATCTCGGCCTTCACTGTCTCCACCTGGGCGTCACGCTTCCGCCCGGCGGTGTCGACCCGGTCGGTTACGAGACGCACGAGCGCATCCAGCATGCGGGGGGTCGTCACTGCGCGGAACTTCTCGGGCAGGTCGCCCTCGAGCGAGGTCTGTGGGTACCACGTTCGAGGGATGGCGCTCTCGACCCTTGCGGCTGTCGAGGGCGTTGTCCGGGACCTCACTCAGCCGCCAGCCTCAGGCATTCTTGGTAGAGGTTTAGACGTCCACGGTGAGCGCCGATGGACCCTCCTGGCACAGGCCAGCGGACGGCCCGCCCCCTGCTCTTGAGCTGGGACGCGAGCACCCGATGTGGACCAGCAAACTGAGATAGAGGATGCAGAGCCCCACAATGCCAACCTCCCAGCTCTGGTGGGTGACCCCTCGCCAGGTCGCGATCAGGAAGAGGACGGCGCCCGCCGCGTCGAGCCAGTGGACCGGCCGTCGCGCGCCCGCGACGAGGAGCCAGATCCAAAGGGCGCCCACGAGCACGACTCGACGGTGGCCCCCACCCACCGGCGAGATCAGCGGAATCGCCGCGAGGCAGAGCGCGAACACGAGGAGGCGCCCTTGTCGCCATTCCCCGACGTGGTGGCGCGCCCACGCGACTGGGAGGAGCAGCAGAATGGCCGCCACGTATGGAAACCACGACAGTTCGTCGAGGGGCGGCCAAAGGGAGGCGAGGGCTCCGGCCAAGGTGTGGCGGTGCTTCACGGCAAGTTCCCCAGCGAGGTACGGCCACCAGGAGTCTCGGTAGATTGTAAGGACCCGAGAGGAAGCGAGGAAGGGAAGCGCGAGGGCCCCCACGAGGACGCTTGCAAGGGTGTAGAGGAGGATCCGCCCTTTCCGCGCGCGGATAAGTGGCACCGTGAAGACGAGTGGCGTGAGCTTCACGGCGATCGCGCTGCCGAGCCACATCCCCGCGGACCGGCCACGCCCAAGGACATCGGCGTCAAGAAAGCGACAACTCATGAAGAGCACGATCAAATCGACCTGACCGAGCTTCAGATGCCGATGGAGGGGATAGAAGAGCGCCCTCGGCATCTCGGCCTATTCCACGGCCCTCGTTGTCTACCCGTCGGCTGGCGACCGGCCGGCGCCTCGCTGGCGCGCTGCACTGATTTACGGCATCGCGGGTTGGCTCGGCTCGGCGGCGGGCATCGGGGCGACCCAGGGTCGGGCCACGGTGCCGGTCGGTGCAACTCTCGCCGCAGGGCTGGCCCTGGCGGTGCTGTGGGTGGCCACATCACGCCCGGCCCGCCGGGTTGCGGTCCTCCAGTACGGTGGCGCCCTGTCCGTGGCCACGCTCGCCGTCGTGGTAGGCGCTCTTGCGAGCCTGGCCCCGGCGGGGCCGAACGATCAGGGGATCTCGGGTGACGCGGTGGCCAGAGGCCGGGCCGTGTACGTCTCCGAGGGCTGTATCCACTGCCACTCGCAATACGTGCGTCCGGTGGGCCACGACTTTGACTGGTGGGGACCGGCACGGCCGCTCGACCGTACGGAGGTGCCGCCCCTCATCGGCGACCGGCGTCAGGGTCCGGACCTCCACGAGGTCGGTGCCCGGCGCGGCCCGTTCTGGAACGAAACGCACTTGAGGGATCCAAGGCTCGTGAGCCCAGGGTCGAGGATGCCCTCCTACGCCCACCTGTTCCGAGTTGGGGAGAATCGCGGCGGCGACCTAGTCGCCTACCTGGCGTCACTCGGGGGAGCGGATGTGGCCGAGCGGCGCGCGCTGGTTCGCGCCGAGCCCCTGGGGCATCCGCCGTCACCGCCCTCAACCGTCCGGGGCCATCTGCTCTTCGGTACCTGGTGTGCGGCGTGCCACGGTCTCGAGGGCGGCGGCGACGGGCCACTGGCTGGGGCACTCGCAATGCCGGCGATCAATCTTCTCCGGGGACGGTTCGACCTCATCCTCGCGGACCCCGAGCCGCGCCCGGCCGCGCTCGAGCGGTTGATTCGCCACGGGTTGCCCGCGACCCCGATGCCAGGCCACGAGACGCTCCCCGATCAGGACATCGCGGATCTCGTCGCCTTCGTCGAGTCGCTGGCCGTGCCACAGGCCGGCCGATGAGGGAGGTGCTGGGCTCGACCGCCGCGGGACTCGGTCTAGCGGCCGCCGTGATGGGCCACGTCGGCTGGTTCACCCCACCGCGCGCGTGGGGCGAGGCGACTGGGTGGAGTGCCATTCCCGTCGAGGAGCGGCCATCGCTCGACCTGGCGTGGCTGGACGACGCCGGGGAGGCGCCGGAAGTCCACTGGCTCGGTCATTCCGGCTTCCTGATCCTGTGGCACGGCGTCAGGCTCCTCCTCGACCCGAACACGAGCCCCCGCGTCATTCTGGCCCCACGCATCATGGAGCCCCCGGCGTCCGCCTCCATGCTGGGGGCAGTGGACGGTGTGCTCGTGAGCCACGCCCACTACGACCACCTAGACCTGCCGACGATCGCGGCGCTCCCGTCCGTGCGCACGATCCTCGTGCCCGCGGGCAGTGAAACCTACCTCCACGGCGTGCAGTCGGACGCGCGCGTGGTCGGGCTAGACGTATGGGAGGCGAAGCGGATCGGCCCCGTCGAGGTCATCGCTGTGCCGGCCGCCCACAACGGCAGCCGGTTCCACCCGCTTCCCAGCCGGCACCTTGCCGTGGGCTGGGTGCTCCGCGCCGGGAGTGCCGCGATGTACTACGCGGGGGACACGGGGCTCCGAAACGACTTCGCGGCGATTGGGCGGATCTCCCCAATCGATCTTGCGATCTTGCCGATCGGAGCCTACGCGCCTTCGTTTCCGATGCGACGCTACCATCTGAGCCCGGAGGACGCGGTCGAAGTCGCACGGATACTCGACGCCCGCGACGTCGTGCCGTGCCACTTCGGAACCTTTGTGTTGTCCCTCGATCCGCCCAACGAGGCGCTCCCGCGGTTCGCCAGGGCGGCGCGCGCGGCGGGTCTTCATTGGACACCGCCCCGCCTGCTCACCTCGTTTGCCCGCGTGGCCCGCGGGCGGTCGTGATGCGCGAGCTGGCACCCGGTCCGGGCATCTGGGAACGATGGCTCGGTGGGCTGGCTGGAGTTTCCGTCCGGCATCCGCGCGCCGTCGTCGTACTCGGTGCCCTCGTGACGCTGCTGGCTCTTGGCGTCGGCGCGTGGCGGCTCGAGTTGAAGACCTCGAACCTCGACCTGGTGGACCCGCGCGCTAAGGAGGTCGCCAACTTCCGCGCCATCGCGGAGCGGTTCGGGACGCCGAATTTGCTGGTGATCGCGCTCGAGGGTGCCGACGCCGGGGCACTGCCCGAGGCGGCGGAGCGGCTCGACACCAGTCTGCGCGGGGCTCCGGGGGTGCGCGCGGTGCAGGCGAGACTGCCGTACACGCCCGCCTCCCTCGCCCCGCTTGGTGTGGACCCGTACTTCGTCTCGCGCGACGGCCGGATGGTCTTCGTGTTTGTCCAGCCCGACGACCCGAGCTCGAGTGCCCGGACGATCGAGCCCTTCGTCCGGGGCGGCCCCCACATGTAACGGCGGCGACTGACCTACGTTGAACAGCTTGCTGGTGACCGTGACCGGATTGACCCCTTCGATCCGGTCCAGGCACACTGGCGGGGGACCTCCCCTCGGGCTCCGGGGCCCAGCGTCCATTACCCTGGAATCATGCGCACCGACATTAGTCCAGCGCATCGTGGGAGGTGCCGCATTCTGCTCGCACCGTTTCCTCGATCCCTGCCCGAGCGAGGAGAACACGATGCATGATGAGCGAACCGTGGCGGCAGACAGCACGGCGGTGCGGGTCGCCTTGTGGCGGGCCATGCACGTACAGGTCGATCCGCCGCCCCACGTGATCGAAGACGAGATTGGCTTCCGGCTGGCGGCCCCGGACGACGGCTGGCGCCGCCGCCCCGACATGGACCCGCACACGACGAGACAGTTCCGAGCATCCATCGTGGCTCGGGCTCGCTTCGTCGAGGACCTGGTTGGGCAGCAGGCTGACCGTGGCGTCGGGCAATACGTCATCCTGGGAGCGGGCCTGGAGACGTTCGCTCAGCGTCGGCCGGAGCTTGCCTCCCGTCTGCTCGTCTTCGAGATCGATCGGCCCGGCCCCCAGGCGTGGAAGCGCCAGCGCCTCGTCGACCTCGGCCTCGGCATCCCGCCGTTCCTGCGGCTCGTGCCGGTGGACTTCGAGGCGGGCGACGCGTGGTGGGATCGCCTCGTCGCTTCGGGGTTCGACTCCCGAGAGCCCGCCACCGTGGCGTC
>Ga0187765_10000971_pt1 | contig 10876 bp, 10 predicted proteins | sample 0216_QUI02_MP05__3_FD_133018 | JGI IMG/M metagenome (GOLD analysis project Ga0187765, IMG submission 133018) | Tropical peat soil microbial communities from peatlands in Department of Meta, Colombia - 0216_QUI02_MP05_10_MG | ecosystem: Environmental > Terrestrial > Soil > Wetlands > Peat ...
ACCATGCGCCGGGCGCACGCCAGGCCCATTCCGCGGCCGGCACCGGTGACCAGCGCGACGTCCATCGTTCTCCCCCTCTCTACTCGACGCTCAACGGGTCGTTCCCCTTCGGCGACGGATTCTCCTCGATGAAGCGCAGGACGACGTGGAACGCCCGATCGGGAGGATGGCGGTCTCGGCCATCGATCACCGCCGGCCGCCGGCCAGCTCGCGGTATCGAAAGCATTCCACCAGGTGGTCGTTGACCATCCCGACCGCCTGCATGAACGCGTAGCAGATGGTCGGCCCGACGAAGCGGAAGTCGCGTCGCCGGAGCTCCTTGCTGAGCGCTCGCGACTCGTCGCTCTCGGCCGGCACCTGGCCACCCCTGGTCCAGCGATTCTCGATCGGTCGATGGTCGACGAACGACCAGACGAAGCGGTCGAAGCTGCCGGCCTCCTTCTGCACGGCAAGAAAGGCGCGCGCGTTGCCGATCGCAGCCTCGAGCTTCATGCGATTGCGTACCAGACCAGGGTCGGCGAGCATCGCCGTGAGCTCGGCCTTGCCGAAGCGCGCAACCTTGCGCGCATCGAAGCGCGCGAACGCCCTGCGGTAGTGCGGTCGCTTGCCGAGGATCGTACGCCAGCTCAGGCCGGCCTGTGCCCCCTCGAGGATCAGGAACTCGAACAGCTTGCGATCGTCGTGCAGCGGAACGCCCCACTCCTCGTCGTGGTAGCTGACGTAGAGCGGATCGTTCCCCGCCCATGCGCAGCGGGTCTTCATGGCGATGCCCGGGAACCTCATAGCGGCTCACCGGTGCGCCGTCGATGGATCGCGCGCCGGGCGTGCCGCGTTCACTCTCCGGGCGGGACGCCGGGGACCGGGAAAGCAGCGCAGAGCTCGTGTACGCGCCGGCCGAGCGTCTCCAGGCTGCGCTCGTCGTCCGGGCGGTCGAGCGCGGCCCCGATCCACGCGCCGAGCGCTCGCATCTCGTCCTCGCGCATGCCGCGGGTCGTCGCGGCCGGCGTTCCCAGGCGGATTCCGCTCGGGCGCAGCGGAGGTCGCGGATCGTCGGGGATCACCTGCTTGTTGGTGGTGATCGCGATGCGGTCGAGGGTGTGTTCCGCCGTCCGGCCGTCGAGCGCGAAGCTCCGTACCGTATCGAGCACCATCATGTGATTGTCGGTGCCGCCGGTCACCAGGGTCGCTCCCGCGGCGCCGAGCGCGGCGGCGAGCGCCTGCGCATTGCGCAGCACCGCGGACGCGTAGCTCCGGAACTCGGGCTCGGCGGCCTTCCGGAGCGTCACCGCGATCGCCGCGATGGTGTTCATGTGCGGTCCGCCCTGCAGCCCGGGGAAGACGGAGCGATCGATCGCCGCCGCCAGGCGCTCGCGGCAGAGCACCATCCCGGCGCGGGGGCCGCGCAGGGTCTTGTGCGTCGTCGTCGTGACGACGTCGAAGCCGTCGTCGAAGGGGTTGCGCAGCAGGCCCGCGGCAACCAGGCCGGCGGTGTGCGAGAGGTCGGCCATGGTCAGCGCGCCGACCTCGTCGGCGACGCGCCGGAACGCCGCGTAGTCGTAGTCGCGCGGATAGGAGGTGTGGCCGCAGAGAACGAGCTTCGGTCGTGTCTCGACGGCGAGCCGGCGGAGCGCGTCGAAATCGATCGCGCCGCGCGCCTCGGGCGACGTCTTGTAGCGCACGAAGCGGAACAAGCGGCCCATGTGCGAGACCGGATCGCCGTGCGTCAGGTGGCCACCGTGCGAGAGGTCCATCGCCAGCACCGTGTCGCCGGGCGCGAGCAGGCCGAGGTAGACCGCCTGGTTCATCGGTGAGCCGGAGAGCGGCTGGACGTTGGCGTGCTCGGCGCGGAACAGCGCGCAGGCGCGGGCGGTCGCCAGACGCTCGACGCGATCGGTGTACTCCTGGCCGCCGTAGTAGCGCCGGCCGGGGTAGCCCTCGGAGTACTTGTTGGTCAGGACCGAGCCGAGCGCCGCGAGCACCTCGGGATAGGTGTAGTTCTCCGAGGGGATGAGCTCGACGCCGAGCCGCTGCCGCCGTTCCTCGCCGGCGATCGCGGCGAAGACCTCGGGATCGCTCTCGCGCAGGAGCTCGCGCGGATCGTCGCCGGGAAGCTGCATCGCCGGTCGCATGGGAGCGATCCTAGGGCACGACGCTTTGATCAGCAATGCTAAATGTTCTACACGATTCGTCCAGTGAACCTGAACAACGTCGATCTGAACAAGCTGCGCGCCTTCTTCGCCGTCGTCGAGCACGGCGGGGTGAGCCAGGCGGCGCGCCACCTGAGCGTGACCCGCTCCGCGGTGAGCCAGGCGGTATCGGCCCTCGAGGGCTCGATCGGCCCGCGCCTGTTTCATCGCGTCGGCCGCAGGCTGGTCCCGACCCAGGCGGGCGAGCTCCTCCACCGGCGCTTCGCCGCCTACCAGGCGATGCTCGCCGAGACGCTCGAGGAGGTGAGCAGCGAGGAGCGCGAGGCGCGTGGGCTCGTCCGGATCGGTCTCTTCCTCGGCTTTCCCCGCCCCACGCTCGCGCGCTTCCTGGTCGCCTTCGCCGAGCGACACCCGCGGGCGCGGGTGCAGGTCTGGTACGGATCACAGGACGATCTGCGCGAGCGGCTCCTGCGTGGGCGGCTCGAGCTCGCGCTCACCTTCCGCCCGAGCGGCAAGCTGCGCGGCAAGATCCGCTCGCTCCGGCTCTTCGAGCAGGAGCTCGTGCTGGTCTCCGGGCGCCGGCACTTCCGTCGCGACTTCGACCTCGACGAGCTCACCCGGACGCCGGTGATCGACTACTACCCGAGCGACCCGCTGATCGCCGAATGGATCCGCCACCACTATCGGCGCGCCGTCCCGCCGCGCCTCGAGGTCCGCGCCTGGGCTGCGACCACCGACCTGGTCCTCGAGCTGATCCTGGCGCAGCTCGGGATCGGCGTGGTGCCGCGATCGCTCGCCGCGCCCCATCTCGCGCGGGGCCGCCTCTACATCGTCGCGACCGGCAAGCGCGAGCTGGTCGACGCGATCTGGCTCAACGAGCTCGCCGACTCGTCGCGCAACCACACGCTCGAGGTGTTCCGGGCGGCGCTGCTCGCGGAATTCGCGGCGCCCGCGGGCTGACGGCGCTCGGCGCGGCGGATCGTCTCCGGCGCCATGCGGCGGCGGTCGATCGAGCGCCTTCTACTTGTACTTGACCGAGCACCCGTAGGGCGTCGTGCTCGCGGTCGAGACCGGTTTGCCGGCGAGCAGCTCGTCGAGGGCGAGGGCGACGTAGTTGCGCGCTCCCTGGACGTCCGCCTGGTCCGTCGACGGCCGGTCGTCGATCGCGCCGTCGTAGACCAGCACGCCCGTGCGGTCGACGACGAACATGTGCGGCGTGGTCTTGGCGCCGTAGCTCATGCCGACCGCGCCGTCGGGATCGAGCAGGACGGCGGTCGGAGCGGCCCCCCTGGCGGCGGCGAGCTGCTTCATCTTGTCCGCTGGATAGTTGCCCTGCTTGCCCGGCGCCGATGAGTTGATCGACAGCCAGACGATCCCCTTCCCGGTGTACTTCTTCTGCAGGGCCTGCATGTTGCCGCTGTCGTAGTGCTTCCGGGTGAACGGGCAGTCGTAGTTGAACCACTCGAGGACGACGATCTTGCCCTGGTCCGCGGCGAGCGAGTGCGGCTTCCCGTCGACGTCGTTCAGGGTGAACGCGGGCGCGGGCTGGCCCACCCGGGCGGCGGCCCGGGCGAGGGAGGGAGCCAGCGCGAGGACGAGCAGACCGGTCAGCGCGGAGGCGGCTCGAGGCCGGACGAACGATGCGAATGTGCAAAGCATGCCGGCTCCTTCGCACTCGACCGGCCCGGCGGCAACCGCGGCGCCGGGGCCGCGATCGCCTCGACCCGAGGCCTCGCTCCCTGCGGCGGGCGCCGCGCGTTGCCCTCGAGGACGAAGTCGGCAAAGGAAGACGTCCGGGAGACGCCCTTGATACGCTCGACTCGGACCTCCGAACGCCTGGCGGTGCTCGCCCTCGGCCTCGTCCTGGCGTTCGTGCTCGGCGAAGGCTGGGCCCGGTTCGCCTGGCGGCCGCCGCGGCCACGGGAGGAATATGCGGTCCCGGAAGGGCTTCCCGAGTTCTCCACCGCCGCCGAGCTGGTCAAGCCAAACGTCGTCGGGGTGTACAACGGCGTCCTCTACCGGACGAATCGCTTCGGCATCCGCGGCCGCGATCTCCCCGTCGAGAAGCCGCCGGACGTGTTTCGCATCGCCGTGGCCGGCGACTCGGTCACCATGGGCTCGGGCGTTCTCGAGGAGGAGGCCTATCCCGCGCTCCTCGAGCAGGCGCTCAACGCGCGCGGCGGGAAGCAGCGCTACGAGGTGCTCAATCTCGGCGTGATCGGCCTCGAGGTCCACCAGGTGATGGACCGTCTCATCAGCGCCGGCCTGCGCTTCGAGCCCGATCTGATCGTCTACGGCTGGACGATCAACGACATCAAGGGGCCCGCCTACCGCAAGACCTACTCGCCGGCCTACGAGACCTATGTGCGCCAGCGGTACGGCGAGCTCGCTCGCTCGCCCCTCTACCTGATCCGTCTGCTCGGTCCGCGCTACCTGTCGGCCCGCGATCTCCTCTGGCCGCGGCGGGGCACCTATCTCTACGAGCTCGACGACAACTACTTCCACAACCCCGAGGCGTGGCAGGACTTCACCCGCGGCCTCGATCGTCTGCGCGCGATCGCGCAAGCGCGACACGCCCGCGCGGTGGTCTTCCTGCACTCTTCGCTCGAGTACCTGAACCTCTTCCATCCCTACCGGCGGATCTACGATCAGGTGGCTCGGGCCGCCGAGGAGCGCGGCATGCCGGCGATCCTTTCCCTCGAGGATTTCCTGGGGGAGAACGAGGAATCCCTGTGGGTCGGTCCGGGCGATCCGCATCCGAACGCTGCCGGGCACCGCCTGCTCGCACGCGCCCTGGAGCGCGGGCTCGAGCACCTGCCGCCGGAGTACCTGTCGTCTCCGTAGGCCGCTCCCGACGCTCGTCCGCGCGACTCGCCGGGCCGTGTCGCGGACAAAGCGACGCGGGAAACTCTCGATGGTCGGCCCTCTGCGCATGTGGCATAAGCGGCCGTGTGATCGCCGCGACGTCCACGCTGCTTCGCTGCGGGTCGCTGGTGCTGGTCGCGCTCGCGCTGTGGCTCTTCAGCCGGCCGTCCGGCCCGCCGCGCAACGTCATCCTGGTCTCGATCGACACGCTCCGTGCCGACCACCTCGGGACCTACGGCTACGAGCGCGCGACCAGCCCCAACCTGGACCGCCTCGCGCGCCGCAGCGTGGTCTTCGACCAGGCGGTCGCGCAGGCGCCGAACACCCTTCCGTCGCACGCGGCGCTGCTCACCTCGACGTACTATCGCGCCTTGCCGGGCCTGTCGCGCGGGCAGGACAGCCGACTCGCGCCGGGTGCGACGACGCTCGCACGCCTCCTCAAGGAGCGCGGCTTTGCGACCGGCGGCTTCGTCGACGGCGGCTTCCTGAGCCGCGCCTTCGGCCTCGGTCAGGGGTTCGACGACTACGACGACAAGGGCTCCGGCATCGCCGAGATCGCGGTCAAGGCCGAGCGCTGGATCGACGCGCACCGCGCCTCGCGCTTCTTTCTCTTCGTCCACTGCTACGACGTGCATGCGCCGTACAGTCCGCCGAGCCCGTTCGACCGCAAGTTCGAGGAAACGCCCTACACCGGCAGCTTCGAGCCGACCATGGAGAACCTGAACGCGGTCGCCGGCTGGAAGCGAGCGATTGCACCCGACGAGCTGCGCCACGTGGTCGCGCTGTACGACGGCGGGATCGCCTACACCGACCAGCAGCTCGGCATCTTCTTCGCCGAGCTCGAGCGACGCGGTCTGCTCTCCTCGACCCTGCTGATCGTCACCGCCGATCACGGCGAGGAGTTCAAGGAGCACGGCAGCATGCTCCACTGGCAGTCCTACTACATGCCCAACCTGCACGTCCCGCTGATCGTCTCGGTTCCGGGCCGGGCGGCCGAGCGCATCGACGGGGTGGTGGAGCTGATCGACGTCCTGCCGTCCGTGCTCGAGCTGCTCGGCGTGCCCGCCGCGCCGCACGCCATGGGACGGAGCCTGGTCGCGACCATGGACGGCCGCGCGCAGCCGGGCGAGCGCGTGGCGTACTCGGAACCATTCAGCTCCGAGGTCCCGCTCGCGACCGTGATCACCGATCGCTACCAGCTGCTGTACAATCCCAACAACGGCAAGAGCCATCTGATCGACATCCGTCCCGGGGCGGCCCCGGTCGACCTCGCCGAGCGCGAGCCGGCGGTCGCGGGCGCGCTCCTTGCCGCGCTGAAGGATCGCCAGGAGCGCGTCGAGGTGGCGAAGGCGGAGGCCGCCAAGCACGAAGCGACGGCGCCGGTCGCTCTTGACGAGCAGACGCGCCGGCGACTGCGCGCCCTCGGCTACACACAGTAGGCGAGAGCCGATGTCCGACCTCGGTCTCACGCACATCGCTCTGGGAACCGAGGAGATCGAAGCGACGATCGCCTTCTACGAGCGCTACGCCCGCATGCAGGTGGTCCACCGCCGGCTCGATCCGGCCTCGGGGAGATCGGTCGTCTGGCTGAGCGATCGGACCCGTCCCTTCGTGATCGTCCTGGTCGAGATGGAAGCCCTCGACACGAGGCTCTCCGGCTTTGCGCACCTCGGCGTCGCCTGCGAGAGCCGCGAGGAGGTCGATCGGCTGTGCCGGCTGGCGCGCGAGGAGAGCCGGCCGACGATGGGCCCGTTCGATTCGGGCTACCCGGTGGGCTACTGGGCCTTCATCGCCGACCCGAACGGTCACAACCTCGAGGTCTCGTACGGCCAGGAAGTTGGTTTGACGGTCGCGCGCGGTAGCCGCGGCAGCTCCTGAGGCGCCTCGCCCCGTCGCCGGGGCACGTCGCTTGCACTTTCGCTCGCCACGAGGTCCCACGGCGGACGAAACCAGGAGATGACGTGCGTTTTCCCCCTGCGCTTGCGGCGGAGCCGCCGACGGATGCCCGCTTCTTGAGCAGAAGGTTGCCTCTCGGATGAGCAGTCAAGTATCAGGAGAGACCGCGCACGCGGCACTGGCCCGCGCCGGCGGCACGCCGCCCGGAGGTTATCGCCCCCTCGAGGGTCCCTTCTTCGACGAGATGTTCGGCCCCGATCTCGTGCCTCGCCCCGGCTGCGAGCGGATCGTCGGCGATCTGCTCGCGCTCGATCCGGCGCGGGTCGTCGAGCTGCGCGCGCGCGCCGATCGGATGTTCCTCCGCATGGGGGTCACCTTCAACGTGTACGGCGACGAGTCGGGGGCGGAGCGCATCTTCCCCTTCGATCCGGTGCCGCGGGTGATCGACGCCACCACCTGGGAGATGCTCGAGGCCGGGCTGGCGCAGCGGGTGCGCGCGCTCAACGCGTTCGTCGCCGACGTGTACGGCGAGGCGCAGATCCTGCGCGACGGCGTCGTGCCGCGCGACCTGATCATCGGCTCGCCGCAGTTCCGCCACGCGATGGTCGGCGTCAAGCCGCCGCGCGGCGTGTTCATCACGGTCGCCGGGATCGACCTCGTGCGCGGCGAGGACGGGCGCTTCTACGTGCTCGAGGACAACGTGCGGACGCCGTCCGGCGTCTCGTACGTGATCGAGAACCGCGTCGTGATGACGCGTCTCGTGCCCGAGCTGATGCGCTCGTGCAAGGTGCGCAGCGTCGAGACCTATCCCGCCGATCTGCTGGCGAGCCTGAACGAGCTCGCTCCCGAGGGCGTCGACCGGCCCACGGTCGCGCTGCTGACGCCGGGCCCGCACAACTCGGCCTTCTTCGAGCACGTCTTCCTCTCGCAGCAGATGGGCGTCGAGCTGGTCGAAGGGCAGGACCTGGTCTGCGTGGAGCACAAGCTCTTCGCCAAGACGGTGCACGGGCTGAAGCAGATCCACGTCCTCTACCGGCGCATCGACGACGACTTCCTCGATCCGGTCGTGTTCCGGCCCGATTCGGTTCTCGGGGTCGCCGGTCTGACCGCAGCGCTGCGTGCCGGAAACCTGGCGCTCGCCAACGCGATCGGCACGGGCATCGCCGACGACAAGGGGGTCTTCGCCTACACGCCGGCGATCATCCGCTACTACCTGGGCGAGGCGCCGATCCTGCCGATCGTCGAGACGCACCTGCTGCGCGACCAGGACGTGCGGCGCATGGTGCTGCGTGATCTCGATCGCTACGTGGTGAAGCCGGTCGGGGCTTCCGGCGGTTACGGCGTGGTGATCGGGCCGCGCGCGAGCTATCGCGAGCTCGCCGAGACCCGGGAGCGCATCGAGCGTGACCCGCACTCGTTCATCGCCCAGCCGATGGTCTCGCTCTCGGTGCACCCGACGTTCACCGGAAGTCCGGTCAACGGCGGCCCGCCGCTCGTGCCGCGACACGTGGACCTCCGGCCCTTCGTGCTGCTCGGCGCGCGGCCGCGGGTGCTGGCCGGCGGGCTCACCCGGGTCGCCCTGCGCGAGGGCTCGCTGATCGTCAACTCCTCGCAGGGCGGCGGGAGCAAGGACACGTGGGTGCTGGAGGCATAGATGGAGGCGGCGTCGATCGCGCGGGCCGGGAGCGGCCGGGGAGCGGGGCTTGCTTAGGCGCATCGCGAATCACCTCTTCTGGATGTCGCGGCTCCTCGAGCGGGCGGAATGGCGGGCCCGCCTGGTCGACGTCAACTACCATCTCCTGATCGAGAGCCCGCCGCGCCAGGCCGAGCCCTGGGCGCCGCTTCTGGCGATCACCGGCGAGCGCGAGCCGTTCGCCGAGCGCTACGACGAGGCCGACGAGTCCTCGGTGCTGAATTTCTTCACCTTCGACGCCGGGAATCCCTCGTCGATCCGCTCGTGCATCCAGGCGGCGCGCGAGAATGCGCGTGCGCTCAGGCATCGCATCTCCTCGGAGCTCTGGCTCGAGCTCAACACGCTCTACCTCGACGCGAACGCCTGGTCTCCGGCGACGCTCGCCGTGAGCGGGGTGTTCGGCTTCTTCTCAGACCTGAAGGACCGCTTCTACCGCATCGCGGGCATCATCCACGGCACCCTGCCGCGCGACCTGGGTTACCACTTCATGAGCACCGGGACCGCGCTCGAACGGGCGGAGAACGTCGCCCGGCTGCTCGACGTCAAGTATCACTTCCTGCTGCCGCGCGTCGAGGACGTGGGCGGGCCGATCGATCTCCTGCAGTGGCAGGCGGTGCTGCGCAGCGCGTCCGCGCTCGAGGCCTATCGCCGGGTGTACGGCAACGCGATCGCGGTCGACTCGGTCCTCGAGCTGCTGGTCTTCGATGCCACCTTCCCGCGCTCGGTGCGCTTCGCGATCGACCGCCTCGGCGGCGCGCTCGCGCGCGTGGCGGGCGACTCCCCGGCGAAGCCGGGTAAGGCCTGCCAGCAGATCACCGAGGAGCTGTCGCGCCAGCTCCGGACGGCGAACGCCCCGGGGGTGATCCGCGGCGGGCTCCACGACTTCCTGCTGCACGTGCAGGACGAATGCGGATCGATCGACCGCTCGGTGTTCGATCGCTACCTGCGATTCGAGTGAGGGCATGATCGTTCGCATTCGCCACACCACGCGCTTCACCTACGACAAGCCGGCGTACGAGTCGCACAACGAGGTCCGCCTCACGCCGCGCAACGAGCACGGGCAGCAGTGCCTCTCGCTGCACCTCGACGTCACCCCGCAGGCATCGGTCCTGGCCTACGACGACGCCTACGGGAACCGGGTGCACTCGATCTCCGTCCATCCGCCGCACGAGGAGCTCGCGATCGTCGCCGAGTCCGTCGTCGACCGGCAGGAGCCGGCGACGGAGCGCGCGCGCGACGTCGCGTTCGCCGAGTTCCTCGGCGAGGACGACGAGCGGACCCGGGCCTACCACGAGTTCCTGAGCCCGAGCGCGTACGTCCCCTTCAGCGAGCGGCTGCGGAAGTTCTTCTGGTCGGCCCGGCCGTCTCCCACCGAGGGAGTGGTCGAGTACACGACGCGCCTGGTGGCCTTCGTGCGCGACCAGTTCGAGTACGAGGTCGGGATGACCGACGTGCACTCGAGCGTCGACGACATCCTCCAGGCGGGCGGCGGGGTATGCCAGGACTTCGCGCACCTGACGATCGGGCTGCTCCGTCTGGCCGGGGTCCCGACGCGCTACGTCTCGGGCTACCTGGCGCCGGTGAGCGTCAAGCGGACGGCGACGGCCGCCGAGGAGTCGCCTCCCGGGGCGAACTCGGTCGCGCGCTCTCTCGCCGGGGAACAGGCGACGCACGCCTGGATCGAGGCGCTCCTGCCGGGGAGCGGGTGGACGGGGCTCGATCCGACGCACCGTGGGCGGGTGAGCGAACGACACATCGCGGTCGCGATCGGGCGCGATTACGCCGACGTGCCGCCGCTGCGCGGCGTCTACCGGAGCCTCGGCAGCACGCAATCGATGCGGGTCGACGTCTGCGTCGAGGAGGCGAGCCCCGGCGAGGGCGCGGGCGAGCGCGCGGCAAGCGATCAGCACGGGCAGAGCCAGCAGTAGCCGGGCCGAGGAGGGAGCTCCCCCGGGATCGGTCGGCAAAGAGGGAAGCGAGCGGGCCGGTCCGGGAGACCGCTTCACTCGGTGGCGGTCGGCTCGTACGTCCCGACGCCGAAGATGGCGAGCGCCGCCATCGCGACGGACGCCGCGCAGAGGAACATCTGCCGGTGCCCGTACGCCTGGACGACGGAGCCCAGGCCGAGCGAGCCGAGCGTCGTGCCGAGGTTGAAGGTTCCGTTGTAGAGCGTCTGCACTCGCCCGAGCTGGCCGGCCTGGGCGTGATCGACGCTGAACGCGTTGAGGGTCGGGTAGACGATCCCCTGCGCGAGCCCGAACGCGAGGCCGATGCC
>Ga0187765_10000972_pt1 | contig 10870 bp, 10 predicted proteins | sample 0216_QUI02_MP05__3_FD_133018 | JGI IMG/M metagenome (GOLD analysis project Ga0187765, IMG submission 133018) | Tropical peat soil microbial communities from peatlands in Department of Meta, Colombia - 0216_QUI02_MP05_10_MG | ecosystem: Environmental > Terrestrial > Soil > Wetlands > Peat ...
ACGCATCCTGGTGGTGGAGTCGCGCTTCTACGAGGATATTTCGGACGAATTGCTCGATGGCGCGAAACGCGTGCTGGACGCGGCGGATGCCGACTGGGACCGGATCAGCGTCCCGGGGTCGCTCGAAATTCCCGCCGCCATCCAGATCGCGCTCGACGCCGCCGAGAAAGCGCGTAAGCCGTATGACGGCGTGGTCGCGCTCGGTTGCGTGGTGCAGGGCGAAACGTTCCATTTCGACATCGTGGCGATGCAGTCGGCGCGCGCCCTCGTCGACATTGCGATGCAGCGCCGTGTGCCGATCGGCAACGGCATTCTCACCGTCGACCATATGGAGCAGGCCTGGGCACGGGCACGCCTGGGCGAAGGCGACAAGGGCGGCGATGCCGCGCGCGCTGCGCTTGCGTTGGTCGAGATCAAGCGGCAACGCGCCAAACGGTAGGATCATGGCGAAGGCGATTGCACCGAAGGACGGCCGTCGCGCCAGTCGCCGCGGGGCTGCGCGGCTCGCGGCCGTGCAGGCGCTCTACCAGATGGACCTCGCGGCGACCACGCTGCCGGACATTCTCGCCGAGTTCGAGAAGCACTGGATCGGACGCGAGGTCGAAGGCGAACAATATCTTCCGGCAGAGGCGGCATTCTTTCGCGAAGTGGTCAGCGGCGTGGTGGCCGAGCAGCGCAAGCTCGATCCGCTGATCGATGCGGCGCTGGCGCAGGGCTGGCCGCTCAAGCGCATCGAGGCCGTGCTGCGCGCGATCCTGCGGGCGGGGGCCTATGAGCTCGACCACCGCCGCGACGTGCCGGCGCGCGTCGTCGTGTCGGAATATGTCGACGTCGCGCACGCCTTTGTCGACGGCGAAGAGACCGGTATGGTCAACGCGGTGCTCGATCAACTGGCGCGGCAAATCCGTGCCGACGAGTTCGTGAAATCATGAAGCGGCCCTCGGCATATCAGTCCGGCGAGGATCGGCTGATCGCGCGCTATTTCATGCCGCTCGCGCGCCACCCCGGCGCGTACGGATTGACAGACGACGCGGCAATTCTCTCGCCGCCGGCCGGCCACGACGTGGTGCTGAAAACCGACGCGATCGTCGGCGGCATCCATTTCTTCCCGGACGATCCGTCCGATGCGGTGGCGCGCAAGGCGCTGCGGGTGAACCTGTCCGACCTGGCCGCGAAAGGCGCCAGACCTGCGGGCTTTCTGCTTTCGCTCGCCCTGCCGACAGGCGTGAGCGAACGGTGGCTGAAAGGTTTCGCGCGCGGGCTGGGCGCCGATGCGAAGCGTTACGGCTGTCCGCTCATGGGCGGCGACACCGACCGCACCCCAGGGCCGATCACGATTGCGATTTCGGCTTTCGGCACCTTACCCAAAGGAACGATGGTGAAACGCTCAGGCGCCAAGGTTGGCGATCGGGTCGTGGTCAGCGGCTCGATCGGCGACGCGGCGCTTGGCCTGATGCTGCGGCGATCGGCGTCGAGCGTGCGGCATTGGAAGCTTTCAACCGCCATGCGCAAGCACCTGCTGGGCCGCTACTTGCTGCCGGAGCCGCGCAATGCGGTGGCGGAAATTTTGCGGGCGCACGCGTCGGCCGCCATGGATGTATCCGACGGACTCGTGGGCGACCTCACAAAACTTTGCAGCGCGTCAGGCGTTGCGGCCGAAATCGAGGCCGCGCGGGTGCCGCTCTCGCCGGCGGCACGCAAGGCGCTCGCCGCGGATGGAAAACTGATGGAAACGATCCTTACCGGCGGCGACGATTATGAAATCGTGGCCACTGTTGCGCCCGATCGTTTGACTGCCTTGCGCGCGCGGGCGCTGGCAGCCGGCGTGGCATTCACCGAAATCGGCGAGGTGACGCGAGGGAAGGGCGCACGTTTCATCGGGCCCGACGGCAAGACGCTAGGCTTCAAACGGCTCTCGTTCAGCCATTTCTGAAGCTGCTATAGTGCGGGTTGCTTCGCAGAGCTTCGCAGGACCAAGCATGCACGACGTCATCAAAAAAGCGGAGATCGACGCGCCGGCGAAAAATCCGCGCTTTGCCGCGCTATATCGCAGGTATCCGACCATTCACTATTTGCGGGCGCGTGCACGACGTCGGGGGCCGCGCTTTGCGTTCGAATACATGGATGGCGGGGCGGGAGCCGATTCCGGCATCGCGCACAATTGGGCCGCGCTCGATGCGGTCGAACTCGTGCCGCGCTACGGCGTGACGCCGCGCTTGCCGCCAATCGGCGTGGAACTTTTCGGCCGCCGTTTTGCGGCACCGTTCGGCATCGCGCCGATGGGCGGACCGACGATCGTATGGCCTGGCGCGGACATTTTGCTGGCGAAGGCCGCGCAACGGGCGCGCATTCCCTACACGCTCGGGCTGGTCGGCGGCGCCACTATCGAGCAGATCGCGGACGTGGCGCCGGACGTGTTCTGGTTCCAGCTCTATCGCGCCGCCAAGAACGACCATGCGATCGGCTTCGATCTGGTCAAGCGGGCGGAAGCGGCCGGCGTCCACGTGCTGATGCTCACGCTCGATGTGCCGGTGCGCACCACGCGCTCGCGCGAGGTGGCGGTAGGGCTCGGAGGGGCCGGCCTGTTCCGGCCCGGTCCGCGCATGCTGTGGGACATCGTGACGTCGCCGGGTTGGGCGTGGGCGATGTTTCAGCATGGCCAGCCGCGCTTTGCCAATATCAAGCATTATGCTCCCGCCAATGCCGGCCTCAACGACGTCATCAAGTTCGCGCGCAGCGAAGTGGGCGGCGCATTTTCGTGGGAAGAAGTCGCGCGCTATCGCGAACGTTGGAAGGGGCCGCTGGTGGTGAAGGGCATCCTTCATCCGGCGGACGCGGAGCAGGCGGTGAAGCTTGGCGTCGACGGCATCGTGGTCTCGAACCACGGCGGGCGCCAGATCGAGGCGCTACCGGCGCCGATCGACTGCCTGCCGGCTGTGGCGCGGGTGGTGAGCGGCCGGGCTAGCGTGCTGATGGATTCAGGCATCCGCAGCGGCACCGATGTGGTGCGCGCGCTCGCGCTCGGTGCATCAGCCGCCTTTGCCGGCAAGGCCTTCCTTTGGAGCCTCGGCGCGCTTGGCCCAGAAGGGCCTGGGCACGCGATCGATCTTTTGACCGACGAGACGCAGGCCGCATTGGGGCAAATCGGCGCACATTCGCCGGCCGCAGCGCGCAGCGTCGTCATTCGGCATCCCGGCGCGCTGCAGTTCTGATCTGTGGCCTGAGCGCGCGTCTTCGGGGTTTTGCCGAATCAGCCGTAGAACGGCGATGAGCGGCGTTGCGTTGGCTGCCGGTTTTTGGCTATATCCGCGCCACTTCAAGCCGGGCAGAGGCACCTCGGCTTTTCAAACAAAAAGGCTCGAATCAATGACAGCTTTGGGATTGATCGTCGTTTGCGGTCTGCTCGCGATCGTTTACGGCATCTGGGCGATTTGGTCCGTGATGCAGGCGAACGCCGGCAGCCAAAAGATGCAGGAGATTTCGGCGGCGGTGCGCGAGGGGGCGCAGGCCTATCTCAAACGCCAGTACACCACGATCGCCGGGGTCGGCATCGTCATATTCATTGTGGTCGGATATTTCCTTGGCTGGCTGGTGGCGATCGGATTTGCCATCGGCGCGGTGCTTTCGGGCGCGGCGGGCTTCATCGGCATGAACGTCTCGGTGCGCGCCAATGTGCGCACGGCACAAGCGGCGATCGGATCGCTGGCGGGCGGATTGGAGCTCGCGTTCAAGTCGGGAGCGATCACCGGTCTGTTCGTGGCCGGCCTCGCGCTGCTCGGCGTCACGGGCTATTTCGCCGTTTTGACCGGACCGCTCAAATATCCGGTCGACGATCGCACCGTGATCGACGCCATGGTCGCGCTCGGTTTCGGTGCCTCGTTGATCTCGATCTTTGCGCGCCTTGGCGGCGGCATCTTCACGAAGGGTGCGGACGTGGGCGGCGATCTCGTCGGCAAAGTGGAAGCGGGAATTCCGGAAGACGATCCGCGCAACCCTGCAACCATCGCCGACAACGTCGGGGACAACGTCGGCGATTGCGCCGGCATGGCGGCCGATCTGTTCGAGACCTACGCGGTGACGACCGTCGCCACCATGGTGCTGGCGTCGATATTCTTCCGCGGCACGCCGCTGTTGTCCCAAATGATGACGTTGCCGCTCGCGATCGGAGGCGCGTGCATCATCACTTCGATCATCGGCACTTTTTTCGTGAAGCTCGGCGCGAGCCAGTCGATCATGGGCGCGCTGTACAAGGGGCTGATCGTCACGGGGCTGCTTTCGCTCGTCGGCATCGCCCTGGTGATCTATTTGCTGTTGCCGAACGGATTCGGCCCAATCGCCGGCCGACAATACACTGGCATGACGCTTTTCATTTGCGGAATCGTCGGTCTCGCGGTGACCGGGCTGATCGTGTGGATCACCGAATACTACACCGGCACCAATTTCCGCCCGGTACAGTCGATCGCCACCGCCTCGATTACCGGTCACGGCACCAATATCATTCAAGGCTTGGCAGTCTCGCTCGAATCCACGGCGCTGCCGACCATCGTGATCATCGCCGGCATTCTCACGACTTTCAATCTCGCCGGATTGTTCGGCATCGCGATCGCGGTGACGACCATGCTCGCGCTCGCCGGCATGGTGGTCGCGCTCGATGCGTTCGGGCCGGTCACCGACAATGCCGGCGGCATCGCCGAGATGGCGGGTCTGCCGAAGGACGTGCGCAAATCCACCGACGCGCTTGATGCGGTCGGCAATACCACCAAGGCGGTGACCAAAGGTTACGCCATCGGCTCGGCCGGATTGGGCGCGCTGGTGCTGTTTGCGGCCTACAATGAAGACCTGAAATTCTTCATCGCCAATGCCAGCACGCACAAATATTTCACCGGCGTCAATCTCGATTTCTCGCTGAACAATCCGTATGTGGTCGCCGGCCTGCTGTTCGGCGGCCTGCTACCGTACCTGTTCGGCGCGATGGGCATGACCGCGGTCGGCCGTGCGGCGAGCGCGATCGTCGAAGAAGTGCGCCGGCAATTCCGCGAGAAGCCGGGAATCATGAAAGGCACGGACAAGCCCGACTACGGCAAGGCGGTCGACCTGCTTACCAAGGCAGCGATCAAGGAGATGATCGTTCCGTCGCTTCTGCCGGTGCTCTCGCCGATCGTGGTTTACTTCGTGGTTTATTTTGTCGCGGGCGGCGGCGCTGCCGGAAAATCCGCAGGCTTCTCGGCAGTGGGCGCCATGCTGCTCGGCGTGATTGTGACCGGACTCTTCGTCGCAATCTCGATGACGTCGGGCGGCGGCGCCTGGGACAACGCCAAGAAATACATCGAGGACGGTCATTATGGCGGCAAGGGCTCGGACGCGCATAAGGCGGCGGTGACCGGCGACACGGTCGGCGATCCGTACAAGGACACGGCAGGTCCGGCCGTAAATCCCATGATCAAGATCACCAATATCGTGGCGCTCTTGCTGCTGGCGGTGCTGGCGCACTGACAGTCGTCATCGAACGGAAGAGACAAAATCTAGTTTGTGTTGGTGATGATTTTGAAGAGGTAACCGAGGTAGCTGAGTTCTTGCCCGCTGGTCGGCGTGGTGCGGCTGATGTAATCGAAAATCTTGCCGTCCTTCAGTCCGTAATCGGCGAGGCGCTCGACGCGGCGGTTTTTGTCGAAATACACAGCGACGACGCGCTGCTCGATAACCTTCTGCGGCATGAAAGCCGCCTTCTGCTCGGCGCGCTGAGAAATATAATAGAACGCCTCGCCGCTAACGGTCGCGACCGTGGAAGGCGTTCCGAGCACGATCAAGACCTGCTCTTGCGCGGCGCCTATCGGGATCTGCTCAAGTGCGCCTTCGGGCAGCACGTAGCCGCGCTGATAGACCTGCATGAAGTTGGAGCACCCGCCGATCGCGAACCCGAGCGCGGCAACTGCGAGAACAGTGCGCAGGCTGGTGCGTCGGCGGGATTGGGGGTTGGGTTCCGTCATTTTGGCGTTGCGTCCATTTCGCACTTGCGTCGGATGAGTGAGGCGGCGTAGGCGAGACGCGCGAAGCCGCTCAATCCAGCAAAGCGCGCGTTTGTATCCCGCCCGATGGCTGAAGTCTATGATTCTGCTACCGTTTCAACGACCCGCGCAGGATCCCATTGTTGCCGGCCTCTATGGCACGATCGTGGCGCAGGCGCGATCCCCCATTTTCTATCGTGGTTACGGGGTTCCCGACACGGTCGGCGGGCGGTTCGACATGATCGTGCTGCACCTGGTGTTGTTCCTCCACCGCCTCAGGGCGGAATCGGGCGCCGTCCAGTCGCTGGGACAGGAGGTCTTCAATCGGTTCTGCCGCGACATGGACGACAATTTTCGCGAGATGGGGGTTGGCGATCTCTCGGTTCCGAAGGAGATGCGCAAGGTGGGAGAGGCGTTCTACGGCCGCGCTGCAGCCTACGAAGCCGCGCTGGCAATCGACGATGATGCGTCGCTCGTCGCCGCGCTCAATCGCAATGTTTTTGGCGCACCGGCCCCTGGTGCGCGGCGCCTTGCCGCCTATATGCGTGAGGCGGTGGCACAGCTTGAATGTCAACAGGAATTCTCGATCGCCGTGCTGCGGTTTCCAAATCCGGAAATCATTGCGACGGGCGAGCTGGAAGAAAACGTATGAGCGAGCACCCTTGGAAGCTGCTGGTTGCGGTGGCGGATATTCCGGAAACAGGGCGACGGCTGGAAATCACGGCCGACGCCAGCACGCGCGCGGCGGTCGCGAAGGTCGCGAACGTGCCGGCGCTGCCGCGGTTTGCGGCGGAATTCGAGTTGACGCGGCACGGCGGCGATGGCGTTCGCGTGGTCGGCAGTGTCTCGGCGACCGTCGAGCAGAATTGCGTGCTCACACTTGAGCTGATGCAAAGCGAAATCTCGGAAACGATCGATCTGATATTTTCGCCGCCGCGGGTTGCGTCATCGGAGGCCGACGAGGCCGAGCGCGCGCCGCCGGGCGAGCCGCCCGAAATCTTGCATGACGGCGCGGTCGATCTCGCCGCGATCGCAATCGAGTTCTTGATCCTGGGAATCGATCCCTATCCTCGCAAGCCGGGAGCCGTTTTCAACGCGCCGCCGACGGAAGAAGATAAAGCCACCCACCCGTTTGCCGCGCTCGCGGCCCTGAAAAAGGGCAGCCAAGATACCTAAAGAAATCGTTCGAAGACGCTGCAATATCGTGGGTAAATGGCGTTTACAGTCCACAACCCCTGTTGTGCGTTACCATTGACACGCTATTGTCGCCGCACGCCGGTTCCTGAACGAACGGTCGCGTTTCCGGCGTCAGCCTACCGCCGCGCAGGTTCATGCATGCCCAACAAGGTTCGCATTGCGCTCGACGCCATGGGAGGCGATCACGGGCCCCCTGTGGTCGTTGCCGGCGCCGAGCTATCGCTCATCCGTCATCCCGACACCGAGTTCATCCTGTTCGGCGATCGCAGCAAGATCGATCCGCTGCTCGCCGCAAAACCTCAGCTCAATAGTGCATCACGGCTCGTGCATACCGACGTTTGGGTGAAAATGGACGACAAGCCGAGCCAGGCGCTGCGGCAGGGGCGGTCGACATCGTCGATGTGGCTGGCGATCGACGCGGTCAAGAACGGCGAGGCCGATGTCGCGGTATCGGCCGGCAATACCGGCGCGCTGATGGCGATGGCGAAGATCAACCTCAAAACCATGCCCGGAATTGATCGACCGGCGATCGCGGCGCTCTGGCCAACGCTCAGGGGCGAGTCCATCGTCCTTGACGTCGGCGCTTCGATCGGGGCGGACGCCGAGCATCTCGTCTACCTCGCGGTGATGGGTAGCGCGATGGCGCGTGTGTTGTTCGATCTCGACCGGCCGACGGTCGGTCTACTCAATATCGGAGCGGAGGAAGCCAAAGGCCTCGAGGCAATCCGCGATGCCGGACAAATCCTGCGCGAAGAACAATTGCCGCATCTCGACTATGTGGGATTTGTCGAAGGCGATGACATCGGCAAGGGCACCGTGGATGTGGTCGTGACCGAAGGATTTGCAGGAAACATCGCGCTCAAGACCGCGGAAGGGACCGCCCGCCAGCTCGCGGGCTATCTCAAGGCGGCCATGTCGCGCACGTGGCGCGCCAAGCTCGGTTATTTGCTGGCGCGCGCGGCATTCCAAACGTTGAGCGAGAAGATGGATCCGCGCAAGGCGAACGGCGGGGTCTTCCTCGGGCTGAACGGCATCGTCATCAAGAGCCACGGCGGCACCGATCCCGAAGGCTTTGCGGCGGCCATCGACATGGGCTACGACATGGTGCGATATGAGCTGTTGCCGAAGATCGGCGAAACGCTTCGGCACCATGCGCGTGATGCGGCGACCGCGGCGGCGGTCAGCGAGGCGTCTTCGTGAACAGTCTGCGATCGGTCGTATTGGGATGCGGCAGCTACCTGCCCAGTCGCGTGCTGTGCAACGCGGAACTCGCGCGTACCATCGACACGTCGGACGAATGGATCGTCCAGCGCACCGGAATTCGCGAGCGGCACATCGCCGCGCCGGGCGAGGTGACGTCGGAACTGGCACTTACGGCCGCACGCGCCGCTCTTGCGAATGCGAGCATCGAACCGCAATCGATCGATCTGGTTGTAATGGCGACGTCGACGCCTGACAGCACCTTTCCGGCCGCCGCTGTAACCGTCCAAGCCGGGCTCGGGATCACCCACGGCGCGGCCTTTGATCTGCAGGCAGTTTGCTCGGGCTTCATCTATGCGCTGGCCACGGTGGACGGGATGCTGCGGACCGGCACCTTCAAGCGTGCGCTCGTCATCGGGGCTGAGACATTTTCGCGCATTCTCGACTGGAACGACCGCACTACGTGCGTACTGTTCGGGGACGGCGCGGGCGCACTCGTCGTGGAGGCCCAGCAGCAGAATGGGTCGACCAATGTCCGGGGCATTCTGACGACCCATCTGCGTTCGGACGGCCGCCATCGGTCCAAGCTTTACGTGGATGGGGGGCCATCCTCGACGCAGACCGTGGGCTTCCTTCGCATGGAAGGGCGGGCGGTGTTCAAACACGCGGTGGCCATGATCACGGACGTGATCGAGGACGCGTTCAAGGCCACCGGCACCACCGCCGACGACATCGACTGGTTCGTGCCCCACCAGGCCAACAAGCGCATCATCGACGACAGTGCGCAAAAGCTCGGAATTGCGCCGGAAAAGGTGGTTACGACCGTGGATTTGCACGGCAATACATCGGCCGCCTCAATTCCCCTGGCACTCGACGTCGCGATCAGGGACGGCCGCATCAAGCGGGGCGACCTGGTGCTGCTGGAGGCCATGGGCGGGGGCTTCACCTGGGGGTCGGCTTTGGTGCGTTGGTGAGGGGTATTGCGTTAATGCCCCTGTTGACTCGGCCCAACGGAAGCTAATATCGTTGCAAATTCAGTTAGATAAATGGCCGATAGCGGGGCTGGCGGTGGCGGGAAAAACGATTACACGCGCAGATTTGTGTGAAGCTGTTTATCAGAAGCTCGGATTGTCGCGCACCGAGTCGGCAGCACTCGTCGAGTTGGTGCTGCAGGAGATTACCGATTGCCTTGAACGCGGCGAGACTGTGAAACTGTCTTCGTTCGGTTCGTTCGTCGTGCGTAAAAAAGGCCAGCGTATCGGCCGCAATCCAAAAACCGGCAAGGAAGTTCCGATTTCGCCGCGCCGGGTTATGGTGTTCAAACCGTCCGCGATTCTCAAGCAGCGGATCAATACGAACGGTCAGGCTACGTAGTCCATCAATCGCCCGCATTGGGGCTCGCAAGGGGGAGGCCGCTTTGGATAAAGCGCCCGATGCGTTCCGCACCATCAGTGAAGTGGCAGGCGATCTCGATCTGCCGCAGCATGTGCTGCGTTTTTGGGAAAGCCGCTTTGCGCAAATCCGGCCGATGAAACGCGCGGGCGGACGCCGCTACTATCGTCCTGATGATGTCGACCTGTTGCGCGGCATTCGACATCTGCTTTACGGCGAAGGCTACACGATACGCGGCGTGCAGCGCATCTTGCGCGAACAGGGCCCCCGGTTCGTGCAGGCGGTCTGGCAGCCGGGAGCGGCGCAGCCCGGACCGCCGACGAGCGAAGATCAAATTCCCGACGATGCGGATCAACTTCCCGCGGAGAACGGCGGCGCACGCTTGTTCGGCGTGTCGCCATCATCTGCACCGCGCGTTGAGCCATCGATGCCGGTTGAGCCCGCCGTGCGCGGACCAGTGCTGGCGGCGGTCAATCCCGCGCCTGTCCCACCCTTGCGTGCGGACGAGGTGCGCAGGCTCGAGGCGGCGCTGGAGGAACTCGGCGAGTGCCGGCGGATGCTCGACGCGGCGTTGCGATCCGACGCGGCCTAGCGGGCATCAGGCGGTGCAGCGACTGGATTCTTGATCGCGCGTTCAGGACGACCGCAGGAGTATGGCGATCGTGAAGCCTGTCCCAAAAGTTCCCGACGCCGATGAGGTCACGCCGCTCGATCGCGCACCGACGCGCTACGACGACAAGATTTATTCCGCGGATTGGCGTGCCTGGCGCGATCCGCATGTGCCGGATTGGATCGATCCGGTCGGCAATCTGCTCGATCGCCACAGCGGGACGGCGATCGAAGGCAAAGACGCCATCATCGCCGAAGGAAAAACGATCAGCTACGGCGAACTGAGACGCTTGGCGTGGAAATATGCCGACGGTCTGGCTTCGATCGGCCTTGCACAGGAACAGCGTCTGCTGCTGTTCGGCACCGACAGCCTGGATTACGTGACGACGTGGCTTGCCTCGGTGCATCTTGGCGCAATCCCGGTGGTGGTGTCCGACCTCTACAAGCATAGGGACCTGCTGTATTTC
>Ga0187765_10000975_pt1 | contig 10861 bp, 8 predicted proteins | sample 0216_QUI02_MP05__3_FD_133018 | JGI IMG/M metagenome (GOLD analysis project Ga0187765, IMG submission 133018) | Tropical peat soil microbial communities from peatlands in Department of Meta, Colombia - 0216_QUI02_MP05_10_MG | ecosystem: Environmental > Terrestrial > Soil > Wetlands > Peat ...
CCCCACAGGAGGAAGCGCGCGTCGCGAAAGTAGCGCTCGACGGGGTACTCGGTGGCGAACGAGTAGGAGGCGAAGACGCGCGACGCCTCGTCGCAGATGCGGTTGGCCGCCTCGGAGGCGAACAGCTTGGTCATCGCGGCCTCCCGCGTCACCGGGCGCCCCTGATCGATGCACCACGCGGCGTGGTAGACGAGAAGGCTCGCCGCGTGGAGCTGGGTCAGCATGTCGACGAGCCGGAAGGTCACCGCCTGGTGCTCGCCGATGGGCTTGCCGAAGGTGACGCGCTCCTTCGAGTAGCGGAGCGCCGCCTCGTACGCCGCGCGGCCCAGGCCGACCGACAGCGCTCCGGTCATCACGCGGATCTCCGACAGGATGCCGCCCACCTTCTCGACGCCCCCGGTCTCGCCGCCCAGGAGGTGCTCGGGCGGGACCAGCACGTCGTCGAGGATGATCTCGCCCGTCGCCGATGCGCGCACGCCCAGCTTGTCGATCTTCTTCCCGAGTGTGACACCCGGGAATTGCCGGTCGACCAGGAAGAGCGCGATGTGCTTCATGCCGCGCTCCGGCGACGTCTTGGCGCAGACCGTCAGCATGTCGGCCACCGGCGCGTTGGTGACCCAGGTCTTGGTGCCCCGGAGGCGCCAGCCGCCCTCGACGCGCTCGGCCGAGGTGGTGAGGTTGCCGATGTCGGAGCCCGCGTTCGGCTCGGTCAAGGCGAACGTGGCGATCTTGTCGCCGCGGAGCGCGGGGACGAGATAGCGCTCGCGGAGGGCGTCGCTCCCATACTTCCACACGAAGTGCGTCCCCATGAGGCTTTGCATCGCGGCCAGCGCGGCAACGGACATCGACCCCCGGGCGACCTCCTCGGCAAAGAGGCAGTAGGTCACGAAGTCCGCCTCGGCCCCGCCGTAGGCCTCCGGGTAGCGGAGCGCGAGATACCCCTGCTCGCCGAGCCGCCGGAACAGCGCACGCGGAAACTCGGCCGCCTCGTCGATCTGGCGGGCGACCGGGGTGACCTCGGCGTCCACGAAGCGGGCGACGGCCCTCCGGAACTCTTCCTGCTCCGGGCTCAGCCGGAAGTCCATGCTCGGCCATGTAGATACGGCGGCTCGCGGGGCGCGTCAAGACCGCCGGCAGGAGGCCAACAATACCGAGCACACCTTGACGCCGGGAAACCGAGCATACGATAGTGGGGCCCACCCCGCGGGGGGTCTGTGCTGAATATCCATGTGACTCGAAGCGGATCGAGGGCCACGAGACTCGCGTGATGCGGTTCTGTGTCGTCGGCGCGGGGAGCATGGGCTCGCTCTATGGCGGCCTTCTCGCGCGGGCCGGTTTCGACGTGACCCTCGTCGACGTGTGGAAGGAGCATGTCGAGGCGATCCGCCGCGACGGTCTCCGTCTGGACGGGATCACCGGCGACCTCCGCATCCCGATCAGGGCCACGACCGAGATCGCCCACGCGCCGCCCGCGGACTGCGTGATCGTGCTCACCGACGCAAACGCGACACGAGAAGCGGCGGTGACCGGGCGGCGGGTGCTGGGTCCCGACGGGTTTGCGCTGACCCTCCAGAACGGCATCGGCAACGTCGAGGCACTCAGCGAGGTCCTCGGTGGCTCGCGAGTCCTGGGGGGCACGTCCAACCACAGCGCCGCCGTCCAGGGGCCAGGACACGTCACGCACACCCATGCGGCGCCGACCTGGATCGGTGAGCTGGACGGGCGGCCGACCGCGCGCCTCCGCGAGACGGCAGGGGCCTTGACCAAGGCCGGCTTCACCCCGCTGGTGGTGGACAACGTCCTCGCCCACATCTGGAACAAGTTCGTGCTCAACTGCGGCATCAACGCGATCAGCGCGGTGACCGGCCTCCGGCTGGGCGAGCTGGTCCGCACGCCGCCGGTGGACGAGCTCCAGACGCGCGTGATCGAAGAGGTCCTGGCGGTGGTCCGGGCCAAGGGCGTGGCCCTGACCGAGCCCGACCCGATGCGGACGATCAAGGAGCACTGCTGGAAGAAGTACAACAAGCCTTCCACCCTTCAGCACGTCGAGCAAGGAAAGCGAACGGAGATCGACGCGCTCAACGGGGCCCTCGTGCGCGAAGCGCGGCGGCTGGGGATCCCGACGCCCTACAACGATGCCCTCAGTCTCCTGCTCAAGGGCGTCGAGAAGCACCACGCGCAGACGATCCGGGGGCCGGCGATCGACTACGACCGCCTCGAGGCGGAGGCAGCCACCGAACATCGCTGACGCTCGGCCGGCATGCCTGCAGGGGGGCCCGGACCGAGTGGCGATCGATCAGTAGCCAACACGGGGAGGCGCGACGATGACGACGCTCCTGACCACGCCGACGATCGCGACCGATTACGCTGCCCGGTTCCCGGGCTCGATGGCGCTCTGGGAGCGCGCCCGTCGGCGCATCCCGTCCGGGATCAACCACGACGTCCGGCGCGTGGTGCCGTTCCCGCTCTACATGGATCGGGCCCAGGGTTGCCGGAAGTGGGACGTCGACGGCAACGAGTTCATCGACCTCTGCACTGGCCACGGCGCCCTCATCCTGGGCCACAGTCATCCGGCCATCGTCCGGGCGCTCCAGGAGCAGGCGGCGCGCTTCACTCACCCGTCGGCGCCGACGGCCCACGAGGTCCGCTGGGCCGAACTGGTGACCCGCATCGTGCCGTGCGCGGAGATGGTCCGCTTCCTCCTCTCCGGGACCGAGGCGACCATGCTGGCGATGCGCCTCGCCCGAGGTCACACCGGGCGGGATGTGGTGGTCAAGGTGCAAGGCCATTTCCACGGCTGGCACGACTACGCCATGATCGGCTACATGCCGCCATTCGACGTGCCCTCGTCGAACGGGGTGCCCGGGGTCATCGCCAAAACCATGCGGGCGGTTCCCCTCCACGACCTCGACGCGATGGAGGCGGCGCTTCGCCCCGGGGACGTCGCCGCCGTGATCCTGGAGGCCGACGGGCCGCTGGCCGGAACCGTCCCCGTCCCGCCCGGCTACCTCGCGGCGGTGCGCGACCTCACCACGCGGTACCGCACGCTCCTCATCTTCGACGAGGTCGTCACCGGCTTCCGCCTGGCGCCGGGCGGCGCCCAGCAGTATTTCGGTGTGGTGCCGGATCTGGCGACCTTCGCCAAGATCGTGGCCGGCGGGATGCCCTCGGGGGCGGTCGCGGGGCGAGCGGAGATCCTCAACGACATCGCCTTCCGCGACGATCCGGAATGGAACCGCCGGCAGCGGGTCCGCCACATGGGCACCTTCAGCGCCTACCCGCTCGCGGCCGCGGCGGGCGTTACGGCCCTCGAGCTCCTGGCCGACGGGACGCTCCAAGATCGGGCGGCCGCACTCGCCGACCGCCTCCGGGCCGGGATGAACCAGGCGCTGTCCGACGCCCACGTGGCGGGCAGCGCGTACGGGTGTCGATCGATCCTGCGGATCATCGTGGGCGATGATTTGCCCCTCATCCACGATCCGGCTGAGTTCGTCCAGGCCGTTCCACCGGCCCGGCTCATCCAGAGCATCCGGCCGCCGGCGCTGCAGGCGCTCCATGGCGCCATGCTCCTGGAGGGGCTCGACGTCCTGGGCGGCAGTCACGCCTGGACGTCCGCCGTGATGACCGAGGCGGACATCGACGACGCCGTCGGTCGCTTCGCGCGAGCGCTCCACCGCGTGACGCGGGAAGGCACGCTGACGACGAGACGCTGAGGGCCCCGTGGACGCGGGCGCGCTCGAGAGGAGGCCAGATCGGGAGGCGCCGATCGCGGAGCAGTGCATCCGGAGAGTGCGGTCGGAACGCAGAACAACGAGGGAGGGACGACTGATGCGCTACGGGAAACGCGTGATGCTGGCACTCGGGTTGATCGCGCTGATGCTGGGGTCGCTCGCCGGCCCGCCGGCGGCGCAAGCCCAGAACGTGGTGAAGATCGGCGTCGAAGGCCCGATCACCGGCCCTCTCGCCAAGATGGGCCAGGAGCTCGCCAACGCCGTCAAGCTGGCCGCCGAGGAATGGAACAAGAAGGGCGGCGTCCTCGGGAAGAAGATCGAGGTTGTCGAGCTCGACGATCAGAACAACCCGCAGGCCGGCGTGTCGGCGGCGGAGAAGGCGGTCGCCGATCCCGCCGTGGTCGGCGTGGTGATCGGGGTCGCGAGCGCCATCTGCATCCCGGCGTCCGAGGTGTTCGAGCGCGCGAATCTCACGATGATCAGCCCGGGCTGCAGCAACCCGAAGGTGACCGACCGGGGGCTCAAGGTGACCAACCGGGTCTGCGCGCGTGACGACCTCCAGGGGCCGGCCCTGGCGATCTTTGCGATCGACGAGCTCAAGGCCAAGAAGATCGCGATCTTCGACGACGGGACGACCGGGCCGCGCGGCGGCGCCGACGAGGTGGAGAAGAAGGCGAAGGCGATGGGCGCCACGACCTATCGCTACGTCATCCGGTCGGGAGACAAGGACTTTCGCGCGGTCCTCGGCACGATCCCCAAGGACGTGGACATCATCGTGCCGGTGATCTGGGCGCCCGACGCCGCCCTGATCGCGAAGCAGCTCCCGGACGTGGGTATCAACGTCAAGATGATCGGGCCCGACGGCCAGTTCGAGCCGGTCGACTACATCGAGGCGTCCGGCGGCGCCGCGGAGGGGAACTACGTCACCTTCTTCGTTCCCGACATGAAGAAGGTCCCGGCGGCGGTCGAGTTCGTGAAGGCCTATGAGGCCAAGTACGGATCGCTGTCTTCGTACGGGCCGCTGGCCTACGAGGCGGCCAACATCATCCTCACCGCCGTTCAGAAGGTCGGGAAGGCCGACCGGGCGGCGGTGCGCGACGCGGTGCGCGCCACCAAGGATTACCGCGGAATTCTCGGCCAGAACATCTCGTTCGATTCCAAGGGCGACGTGGCCGGGGTGTCCGTCTACGTGTACCAGGTCAAGGGCAATGGCTTCGAGTACATGAAGCCCGTGGTCGTGAAGTAGGTCGTCCGGCAGCGGGATGGCGCTCTTCGAGACGGCAGGGCTGACCAAGTACTTCGGGGGTCTCCGAGCACTGGACGGCCTCGACCTCCAGGTGGAGGAAGGGGAGATCGTCGGACTGATCGGTCCCAACGGCTCGGGCAAGACCACCGTGTTCAACGTGATCACCGGGATTCACCGTGCGACCGCGGGCCGATTCACCTTCGATCACGGCAAGAAGGACCTCACCGCCCTGCCGTCTCACGCCATCACCGCGGTCGGCATCGCCCGCACCTTTCAGAATCAACGCCTCTTCGGCCGCATGACCGTCCTGGAGAACGTCCTGGTCGGGATGCATTGCCGCACGCACGCCGGGATCGGGGGAATCCTGCTGGGCACCCCGGCAACGCGCGCCGAGAAGCGTCAGGCTCGAGAGCGCGGCATGGAGCTGCTCGCCCTGTTCGGCGAGCGCCTCCTGCCGCGCGCCGAGCACCAGGCCTGGACCCTGTCGTACGCAAACCGGCGCCGGCTGGAGATTGCCAGGGCGCTCGCCACCGCGCCCCGCCTCCTGCTCCTGGACGAGCCGGCGGCCGGCATGAACCCCACCGAGACGCAGCAGCTGATGGGAGACATCCAACGCATCCGCGAGCGGGGCACCGCCATCTTGCTCATCGAGCACGACATGCGGGTCGTGCGCGGCATCTGCGATCGGGTCGTGGCGTTGGACCACGGCCTGAAGATCGTGGAGGGCACCTTCGACGAGGTGCGAAGCAATCCCGCGCTCCTCGAGGCCTACCTCGGCCGGCGAGCCGCCCATGCTTAAGCTGAGCGACGTCGTGACGTACTACGGCGCCCTCCAGGCCCTCAAGGGCGTGACACTCGAGGTACGCCAGGGCGAGATCGTGTGCCTGCTCGGCGGCAACGCCTCCGGCAAGTCCACGACCATGAAGACGATCCTCGGGATGGTGCATCCGAGCGCGGGCCGCGTGGACTTCGAGGGTCAGCGCATCGACCAGCTTCCGACCGAGCTGGTGGTGCGGCGCGGCATCTCGCTGGTGCCGGAGGCTCGCCGGATCTTCGGACGCATGACCATCTGGGAGAACCTGGCCATGGGCGCGCTCGTCCGGCGCGGCGCGCCCTCGGCCGAGGTGAACGAGGACCTGGAGCGTGTCTACACGCTCTTTCCTCGCCTCCGGGAGCGAACAAAGCAGTTGGGGGGAACCCTGTCGGGCGGTGAGCAGCAGATGCTGGCGATCGGGCGGGCCCTGATGGCGCGCCCGAGACTCCTCCTGATGGACGAGCCCTCCATGGGATTGGCGCCGGCGCTGGTCGATCAGGTCTTTGACATCATCCAGACCATCAACCGCCAGGGCACGACGATCCTGGTGGTCGAGCAGAACGCCGCGGTGGCGCTCGGTATCGCCAGCCGCGGGTACGTGCTCCAGAACGGTCGGATCGTCGTTCATGACACCGCGGAGACCTTGCTCCGCGCGGATCACATCCGCCGCGCCTATCTCGGGGAGAACTGACAACCGTGAACCGATCACTTCGGCCGAGCTCACACGACGCATGTGGCGGGGAAGCGTGGGGCCAACGGCCGAAGGCCGTCGACAAGAGCGACGCCGGCTCGCTCCACGGCCTTCGGCCTGTGGCCCACGAGAACTGACCGTGGACGTCCTTCACATCCTTCCGCAGCAGCTCGTCTTCGGGCTGGCCCTCGGTACCGTGTACGGGCTGATCGCCCTCGGCTACACGATGGTCTACGGGATCCTCTTCATGATCAACTTCGCCCACGGCGACGTCTTCATGATCGGGTCCTACCTCGGCTGGGGCGTCCTCATGGCAGTCATCAACGCGAAGATCAGCGGACTCCACCCCCTCTGGGTCGTGCCGCTCATGCTCCTGATCGCGATGGTGGGCACCGGACTGCTCGGAGCGGGCATCGAGCGCTTCGCCTACCGGCCGCTGTACGCTCGCGGCGCCACCCGGCTCGGGCCCCTGATCAGCGCGGTGGGGGCATCCCTGTTCCTCCAGAACGCGGTGATGCTCGGCATGGGCGCGCGCATGAAGGTCTACCCAACGTACCTCCTGTTCCCCCGCACGTGGCGGATCCAGGTGGCGGGCGTCAACATCTCCGTGCTCCTCCTGGTCATGATCGGGGTGGCCTTCCTGATGATGTGGGGGCTCCACTTGGTCGTCCAGCGCACGACCCTCGGCCGGTCGATGCGGGCGGTGGCCGAGGATCGGGAGATGGCGGCGATCATGGGGGTCAACGTCCGTCGCGTGATCGCGCTCACCTTCTTCCTCGGCTCGGCGCTCGGTGGTGGCGGCGGCGTGCTCGTCGGCCTCTACTACACGCAGATCGACTTCTTCATGGGCTACTCGGCAGGACTCAAGGCGTTCACCGCCGCCGTGCTCGGCGGCATCGGCAACATACGGGGTGCCATGCTCGGGGGCCTTGTGCTCGGCATCGTCGAGAGCCTCGCGGTGACGTTCGTGAACCCGGCGTTCAAGGATGTCATCGCGTTCCTCATCCTGATCTTCACCCTCGTGTTCCGGCCCACCGGACTGTTGGGTGAGTCTCTGCCCGACTGGGAGAAGGTGTAGGGATGAACGGGCCGGGGAGACGGCTCGCGTTGGGCGTGGGCCTCATCGCCCTCGCGCTCGTCGCTCCACTCGTTTCGCCGAACGACTACGTCACCGGGATACTGACGCGCATTTGCCTCTACGCCACGCTGGCGCTCGGTCTCAACATCGTCGTGGGATTCGCCGGGCTCCTGGACCTCGGGTACGTGGCGTTCTTCGGGATCGGCTCCTACCTCTTCGCCTTCCTCGCCTCTCCGCACTTCGGAATCCATCTCCCCTTCGTCCTGGCCCTGCCGATCATCGTCGGGGCCACTGCAATCTTCGGGATCCTGATCGGAGCTCCCACCCTCCGCCTCCGGGGCGACTACCTGGCCATCGTCACGCTCGGTTTCGGGGAGATCACCTACCTCCTGCTGATCAACCTCGACCGGCCCCCGCTGAACATCACCGGCGGCCCGAACGGCATCATCGCCATCGATGCGCCGTCCTTCGCGGGGTTCGTCTTCTCGCGAAACATCGAGTACTACTACCTGTTCCTGGTCGCCCTCCTGCTCGTCCTCGCCGCCTCCGCTCGTTTGCGCGATTCCCGCATCGGCTGGGCCTGGCAGGCCATCCGGGAAGACGAGCTGGCCGCCCGGGCCATGGGAATCAACACGACCGTCGCCAAGCTCCAAGCGTTCGCAATCGGCGCGGCCTTCGCCGGGATCGGCGGCGCCTTTCTGGCCTCGTGGCAGCGATCGGTGTTCCCCGACAACTTCCTGTTCACCGAGTCGGTGAACATCTTGGCGATGGTAATCCTCGGAGGAATGGGCAACCTGCCGGGGGTCGTGCTGGGAGCGGCGCTACTAGTGGCGTTCCCCGAGATCTTCCGCGACTTCCAGGTCTACCGGATGCTCGTCTTCGGGCTTCTGCTGATGGTCCTCATGATCTTCCGCCCGAACGGGCTGCTGTCGGTCCAAGCCCGGCGAGAGGAGGAACCCGCGGCCGGCGTCGTGGCCAAGGAAGAAGTCGAAGCCGCACCCTGACCGCAGCCGGCGCGCGGGCACGGCCCCACGGAGTTAAGTGGGCGGAGCCGAGACCCCCTCCAGATCGGGCAGGCTCACACCTGGACCTTCGGCAACCCGGTCAGCGCCGCCTTGACCTTCTCCGCGGGGTACTCGAAGTCCTCGAGCTTTCCCGTCATGTAGCGCTCGTAGGCCGAGAGATCGAAGTGCCCGTGGCCGCAGAAGTTGAAGGCGATGCCCTTCCGGTCCCCGGAAGCCTTGCAGCGGAGCGCCTCGTCGATGACAACGCGGATCGCATGAGCGGCCTCGGGCGCGGGAAGGAATCCCTCGGCGCGGGCGAAGGTCAGCGCCGCCTCGAAGGTCGGATTCTGATGCACGGCGACCGCCTCGATCACCTTGTGGTCGTAGAGCGCGCACACCAAGGGCGCCATCCCGTGGTAGCGAAGCCCGCCGGCGTGGATCGGCGCCGGGATGAAGGAGTGGCCCAGCGTGTACATCTTGACCAGGGGCGTCATCTGGCCGGTGTCGCCGAAGTCGTAGACATACTCGCCCTTGGTGAGGCTGGGGGCCGCGTGCGGCTCGACGGCGATCACGCGCAAATCCTTCCGCTTCCCGGCGAGCTTGTCGTGGAGGAACGGGAACGTGAAGCCGCCGAAGTTCGAGCCGCCGCCGATGCAGCCGACCAGGATGTCCGGCCGGTCGCCCGCCATCTCCAGCTGCCGCTGCGCCTCGAGCCCGATGACCGTCTGGTGGGTGAGCACGTGGTTCAGCACCGAGCCCAGCGAGTACTTGGTGTCCTCCCGCTGAGCCGCCTCCTCGACCGCCTCCGAGATCGCGATGCCGAGACTGCCCGGCGAACTCGGGTCCTTCGCCAGAATCGCGCGCCCGGCGGCCGTTTCCTTGGAGGGGCTTGCCACGACCTTGCCGCCCCAGGCCTCCATCATGATGCGCCGGTACGGCTTCTGGTCGTAGGAGACGCGCACCATGTACACCTTGCACTCGATCCCGAATAGCTGGCAGGCGAAGGAGAGCGCCGACCCCCACTGCCCCGCGCCCGTCTCGGTCGTGATCCGCCGCACGCCTTCCTGGTGGTTGTAGTAGGCCTGGGCGACCGCGGTGTTTGGCTTGTGGCTCCCGGCCGGCGAGACACCCTCCCACTTGTAGTAGATGCGCGCGGGAGTCCCCAGCGCCTGCTCCAGTCGGTGCGCGCGGTAGAGCGGCGTCGGCCGCCACAGGCGGTAGACGTCGCGGACCGGCTCGGGGATGTCGATCCAGCGCTCCTGGCTCACCTCCTGCTTGATGATCTCCATCGGAAAGAGAGGGGCCAGGTCCTGCGGGCCGATCGGCTGGAGCGTCCCCGGATGGATGACCGGTGGCAGCGGCGCCGGCAGGTCCGCCTGGATGTTGTACCAGCGGCTCGGTAGGTCCTTCTCGTCGAGCACGAACTTGGTCTGGGCCACGGGAACCTCCCTCAGAGTTGGAACGATCGGTCCGCGGATTCCATCGACGTCGCGGCAGGCGCCCGGTAGGGACCCTTGCCCGCGGTCAGCGGGCCTTCAGGGCCCGGCGCGCCTCTTCGGTCGCGTCGCTGTCCGGGAAGTCGCGGACGAGCTGGTTCCAGGCTTGCCGCGCGTCGGTCTCCCGCTTCTGGGCCCGGTACGCGAGGCCCAGACGGAGCAGGGCCTGGGGCGTGTCCTTGCCCTGCGGGGCGAGATCGACCGCCTTGCGGTACTCCACCGCAGCGCGCTCGAAGTCGCGGGCCGTGTAGTAGGCCTCGCCGATCCGGAACTGGGCCGACGCGGCAAGCGGATCCGACGGATACGTCTGGATCAGCTCCTCGAAGTCAAGCACCGCCTGACCTTGCTCACCCTTGTTCCAGTTGTTCATCCCACGGTCGAACAGCGCGCGGGCCCCGGGCGAGACGGCGCCCGCGGTCGCGCCGCTCTTCGCCGGGCGCGGCGCACTCGCCGATTTCGGGTCGGCGCCCGGCGAGGCCTTCGCCACGCGCGTTGCGTCGTCCGGCGCCTTCGACACCGAGGGCGCGCCCGGCGCGGCGGTGCGCTTGGCGGCCGGCGTCGGCGAGTCCGTCGTCGACTGCGCCGGGGATTCGACCTTCGTGTCCCGCGGAGCGCTCGACGCATCCGATGCAGGCGGCAGGATCTTGGCGGTCCGGGTGGTGCCCAGCATCGCCGGGGGGGGAAGACCGGCTCCCGCCGCGGCGGTGGACGTGCTCGCGTCCGCCAAGGATGTCGTCGGCGGCGCGCTTTCCGCCGGGCGCGGCATCCCGGATGCGGACGCCATCGTCGGGGCCGGCGCGG
>Ga0187765_10000977_pt1 | contig 10859 bp, 6 predicted proteins | sample 0216_QUI02_MP05__3_FD_133018 | JGI IMG/M metagenome (GOLD analysis project Ga0187765, IMG submission 133018) | Tropical peat soil microbial communities from peatlands in Department of Meta, Colombia - 0216_QUI02_MP05_10_MG | ecosystem: Environmental > Terrestrial > Soil > Wetlands > Peat ...
ATCCATCGCCCGGGTACTGTTGGCCATAGGGCGCATATCGCCTTGCGCCATTACGCGGTTCATATGCTCGGCGGGCTCGGCGCGCACCCAGACCGTGAAGCAGGAGGCCAGCAGCAATTCCAGCGTGCCTGGCTCGGTGACGATGCTTCCGCTGGTAGCAACGACAAAGCTTGGATGGCTGCGCAGGACCTCGTCGAGCGCTTCGCGTTCAGCACGGCGGAAGGTTTCCTGGCCGAACATGTCGAAAATCGCGCTCAATGTGGTGCCGCTGCGCTTTTCAATTTCGCGGTCAAGCTCGATAAACGGAACCTCCAGCTGCTCGGCCAGCAATTTGCCCAAGGTCGATTTGCCGCCGCCGCGCAATCCAATGAGTGCAATGCGCTTGCGGCGAGTATCTTCCGACGGGGTGCCGAAGCGCTTGAGCAGCATATTGCGCGCCTCCGCGAACGCCGCTGGCGGCAGGCGTTCGAGGAATTGCGACAGCAAAACCATATCGAGGGCGGGCTCGGCTCCTTCTTGCACGAGTTGCGTAACCGGCAGGCCGATTGCCCGCGCAATCCGCCGCAGCAGGATAATCGAGCCGTTGCCAAGGCCCGCTTCGAGCTGGGCCAGATAGCGTTCGGAGACTTTGGCGTGCTGGGCGAGGGCCTTGCGTGTCATGCCGCGTTGGTTGCGCAGCACGCGGACGCGTTCGCCAAGCCGGCGCAAATAGGCATCGGTCTCGCGGCCTGCAACGGGTGTCGGGCGGGCGCTTTTCATAGCCGCCTCGCTAACATGCATTATAATGCAAAGCAATATCAGGTTCGGAACAGGCTCTGCCCTGATCCAGTTGTAGCGATGCGACATTGATGTTAGTGATGTGCAAAATAATGCATAGAGGGAGATGAGGCGCGGGTAGCGGCGTCCCGGCGTCCGTTGTGGCCATGCAGACCATCGATTTTCAGACCGACCCCTCGCGTTACCGCCATTGGCGCATCGAGCGCGACGGTGACGTCGCCTATCTGATCATGGATGTCGATCCCGGTGGCGGGTTGTCGGACAGCTACGAACTTAAACTCAATTCCTACGATCTCGCCGTCGATATCGAACTCAATGATGCGATCCAGCGTCTCCGGTTTGAATGTCCCGACGTGCACTGCGTCGTCATCAAGTCGGGCAAGGACAATGTGTTCTGCGCGGGCGCCAATATCCGCATGCTGGGTAAGGCAGCGCACGGGCACAAGGTGAATTTCTGCAAGTTCACCAATGAGACTCGGCTGGCGATAGAAGATGCGACCGAAAATTCCAGGCAAATATACATGTGTGCGGTCAACGGTAGCTGCGCCGGCGGCGGCTACGAGCTCGCGCTGGCCACTGATCACATCATGCTGATCGATGACCGGCGCTCGACCGTTTCGCTGCCGGAGACGCCGTTGCTCGCGGTGCTGCCCGGTACGGGGGGACTTACCCGAGTCACCGACAAGCGCAAGGTGCGCCGTGATCGTGCGGATTTTTTCTGTTCAACCGAAGAGGGGCTGCGCGGCACCAAGGCGGTCGAATGGCGTTTGGTCGATGAAGTCGTGCCTCCGTCGAAATGGAAGGATGCCGTGGCGGCGCGCGCGCACGAATTGGCCAAGCGCTCGGACCGGCCGGCGTCGGGCGGGATCAAGCTCACGCCATTGCAACGCAGGGTTTCGGACGGGAGGGTTTCATACTCCCATGTCGATATAGAGGTTGACCGAGGCCGTGCGGTTGCAACGATGACCGTGCGCGGGCCGGCGCAGGACGTTCCGAAGTCGATCGAAGCAGCGCATGCGCTGGGTGACAAATTTTGGCCGCTCACAGTGGCGCGTGAAATGGAAGACGCCGTTCTACATTTGCGCATGAACGAGCCGATCATCAATGTCGTGCTGCTCCGCACGGACGGAAGCGCGAAGGCTGTGCTTGCGCATGATGATTTCCTCGCCAAGGCCAACGGGGACTGGCTGATGCGCGAGATTCGTCACTACCTCAAGCGCGTTTTGAAACGCATCGATGTCACCGCCAAAACGTTCTTTGCCGTGATCGAGCCCGGCTCATGCTTTGCCGGAACGCTGGCCGAGCTTGCCTTTGCCGCCGACCGGTCGCTGATGCTGATCGGCACGCGTGAGGGCGACAATCGCCCGCCGGCTACGATCATGCTCGGTGACGCCAATTTCGGCTTTTATCCAATGGGGAATGGGCTCACACGGCTGCAAAGTCGGTTTCTTGGCGAGCCGAAGGCGCTGGAGCGCGCGAAAGAAAAGATTGGTGCCGCGCTCGAAGGCGAAGAGGCGACGGAGCTCGGCCTCGTCACCTTTGCATATGAGGATTTCGACTGGGACGACGAACTACGTGTCATGATCGAAGAGCGCGCGAGCCATTCGCCGGATTCATTGACCGGCATGGAGGCCAATCTGCGCTTCGCTGGCCCCGAAACCATGGAAACGAAGATCTTTGGGCGCCTCACGGCCTGGCAAAACTGGATCTTCCAGCGGCCAAATTCCGTTGGCGAGCAGGGCGCGCTCAAGCTTTACGGCACCGGCGTGAAAGCGACGTTCGACAAGGAAAGGGTGTAGCCATGAACATTCAGCAGGTCGACTATAACGGGCTGATTCCGAATAATGTCAGTCTCGGCGGCGACATGCGCGTCAAGCGCGCGCTGGAGAAATGGCACCCCGGTTACATCAACTGGTGGAACGACATGGGACCGGAGGGGTTCCAGAAGTCGCTGGTCTACTTGCGAACGGCAGTGAGCGTCGATCCCAAAGGCTGGGCCAAATTCGATTACGTCCGCATGCCGGAATATCGCTGGGGCGTGCTGCTGGCTCCACAACAGGAAGACCGCAAGATTCCGTTTGGAACACACAAGGGCGAGGATGTCTGGCAGGAAGTGCCGGGCGAATATCGCGCCATGCTGCGCCGGTTGGTCGTGATCCAGGGTGATACCGAGCCGGCTTCGGTCGAGCAGCAGCGCCATCTCGGCAAGACCGCCCCCTCGCTCTACGACATGCGGAATCTCTTTCAGGTGAACGTCGAGGAAGGTCGCCATCTCTGGGCCATGGTCTATCTCCTGCAGAAATATTTCGGCACCGACGGCCGCGAGGAGGCGGAAGCCCTGCTGCAGCGCCGCTCCGGCGACCCGGACACGCCGCGCATGCTCGGCGCCTTCAATGAGAAAACGCCTGACTGGCTGTCGTTCTTCATGTTCACGTTCTTCACGGACCGCGACGGCAAAATGCAGCTCGAAGCACTGGCGCAATCCGGCTTCGATCCGCTTTCGCGCACCTGCCGGTTCATGCTGACTGAGGAGGCCCACCACATGTTCGTGGGCGAAACCGGCGTCACCCGTATCATTCAGCGCACATGCGAAGCGATGAAAGAGGCGGAAATCAGCGACCCCTATGAAATCGAAAAGGTGCGCAAGCTCGGCGTGATCGATCTGCCGACCATCCAGAAAAAGGCAAACCTGCACTTTTCATTGACACTCGATCTCTTCGGCAACGAGATTTCGACCAATGCGGCCAATGCTTTCCACGCTGGTCTGAAGGGCCGATACCGCGAGCACCGGCTCGACGATGACCATCAACTCGAAAGCAATACCTATCCGGTGCTGCGGCTGATCAACGGTAAGATCCAGAACGAGGATACGCCGGCATTGTCGGCTCTCAACATGCGCCTGCGCGACGACTACGTCGTCGATTGCAATAACGGTGTTTCCCGCTGGAACAAGGTGATCGAGCAGATAGGCATTCCATTCGAGATCAAGCTGCCGCATGTGGCGTTCCACCGTCATATTGGTGAATTTTCGCGCACGAATGCCGATGTCGACGGAAATATTCTGTCGCCTGCAGAATGGACAAATCAGCGGACCGATTTTCTGCCGTCGGCGGCGGACAAGGATTTCATTGAAAGCCTGATGAAGCCGCAATTCGAGGTGGGCAAGTTCGCCTCTTGGATCGCGCCGCCCAAGGTCGGCATCGATAACAAGCCCGGTGACTTCGAGTACGTTAAGATCCACGACGCGTAATAGACTGGTCATTTTGCGAGGTCCCGAAGGGGCCGGAGCGGGAGGGACCCCCAATGGCCACGGAAATCTTGGAAAGCTATCTCGACGGCCGCTGGTCGCGCGGGCAGGGCGTAGAGACCGAGCTTGTCGATCCAACCAACGGCAATGTGCTTGCTACCGCCAGCGCTAAAGGGCTCGACTTCAAATCTGCGCTCGATTTCGCCCGCACGCGCGGCGGACCCGCACTGCGCGCGCTCAATTACGCCGAGCGCGCGAAGCTCGTTGGCGGAGTTGCCGACGTGCTTGCTGCCAACCGTGCGCGTTACGAAGAGATCGCGATTGCCAATTCCGGCAACACCAGGATCGATGCCGCCATCGACATCGACGGCGGCATCGGTACGCTGAAATATTACGCGCGGCTTGGCGCGCCGCTCGGCGCCGCCAAGGCGCTGCTCGACGAGAAACCGGTGCGGCTCGCCAAGGCTGAAAACTTCCAAGCGATCCATCTGCTCACGCCGCGTTATGGCGTTGCCGTGCACATCAATGCCTTCAACTTTCCGAGCTGGGGCCTGTGGGAGAAGGCGGCCTGCGCGCTGCTGTCTGGCACGCCGATGCTGGCCAAGCCGGCCTCATCGACCTGCTGGCTCAGCCACCAGATGGTGCGCGACGTGATCGCGGCCAATGTGCTGCCGGAGGGCGCGCTCAGCCTGATTTGCGGCGGCACAGGCGACCTGCTCGACCACGTCACGTCCGACGACGTGATCGCCTTCACTGGTTCTTCCGACACTGCTAACCGCATCGTCGCGCATCCCATCGTGCTGCATCGTGGCGCGCGCGTGAACATCGAGGCAGACAGCGTCAACGCGGCGCTGCTCGCGCCCGGCGTTGCCGCGGCGACGCCCGCCTTTGACGCCTTTGTCAAGGAAGTTGCCCGCGAGATGACGCAGAAGGCCGGGCAGAAATGCACCGCCATCCGTCGCGTCTTCGTGCCGGCCGAGCGTGCCGGCGCGGTAGCGGAGGCACTTGCCGCGCGTCTCGCCAAAACGACGGTGGGTGATCCGCGCAGCGAAGCAACGCGCATGGGTCCGCTGGTCAACCGCGTCCAGCAGAAGGCGGCGCTTGAAGGTATCGGACGCCTCGCCCGCGAGGCCAAGTTCGTTGCTGGCGGCGCCGACGCGCCGAAACTCGACGGCATCGATGCCACCAGATCAGCGTTCGTCGCGCCAACGCTGCTCAAGCTGGAAGGCGAGGGGCGCGCCGTACACGAGACTGAAGTGTTCGGCCCGTGTGCCACTATTGTGCCGTACAAGGATGACGCGGACGCCTTCGCACTCGCTGCGCGGGGCGGAGGCTCGCTGGTCGCGTCGGTTTACGGCCAAGATCGCGACTTCCTTGCCCGCGCCGTGACTGAGCTAAGTTCGTCGCACGGCCGCGTACTCGCGGTCGAGCCATCAATTGCCGACGTGCATACCGGCCATGGCATTGTCATGCCGCAGTGCCATCACGGCGGCCCCGGCCGCGCGGGCAACGGCGCCGAACTGGGCGGCCTCCACGGGCTGCGCTTCTATCACCAGCGAGTGGCGGTACAGGGCTCGACCGATCTCCTTGCGGCGCTACAGGCAAGCGCCGCGCCGGCGCACTAGCGCGCGGCGCGATCCTCGTCGCGCAGCTTGAAGCGCTGAATCTTGCCGGTCGCGGTGCGCGGGAGGTCGCTGCGCAGTTCGATCCAGCGCGGGAATTTCCACGATCCCGCTTTTTCCTTGACATGACTTTTGAGCTTCTCGAACAGGCCGTCGTCGGCAGCGAACCCGTTCCTGAGTACGATAAAAGCCTTCGGCTTGATCAGGCCGTCGGCGTCCTCCTTGCCGATGACGGCGGCCTCGAGCACAGCCTCGTGCGACGTCAGCGCCGCTTCTACGTCGAATGGCGAAACCCACATGCCTGAAACCTTGAACATGTCGTCGGTGCGTCCGCAGTAATAGTAGTAGCCGTCCTTGTCGCACCGGTATTTGTCCCCGGTATAAGTCCACTCGCCACAGAAGGTGTGGCGGCTCTTGGCGCGCTGGTTCCAGTAACCTTCGCCGGCCGACGGGCCGCGCACGATCAGTTCGCCGATCTCGTCCACGCCGAGTTCGCGCCCGTTCTCGTCGACGATCTTGGTGTCATAGCCGGGCACCGACTTGCCGGTGGATCCGTACCGAATGTCGCCCGGCCGGTTGGACAGGAAGGTCTGCAGCAGTTCGGTCGAGCCGATGCCGTCAAGCACGTCGACGCCGACAGTGTTGCGCCAGTGCTCGCCGATATGCGCGGGCAACGCTTCGCCCGCCGACACGCAGAGACGCAGCCGGTCGGAGCCCGCGCCTTTGCAGATATTTTTGTCCGCGAGCAGCGCAGTGTAGAGCGAGGGCACGCCGTAAAAGATGGTCGGCCGGTACTTGCGCATCATCTCGAACACACCCTCCGGCGACGGCCGGTGCGGCCAGAGCGCGGCGGTGGCGCCGACCGACAGCGGAAACGTCATGGCGTTGCCGAGTCCATAGGCGAAGAACAGCTTGGAAGCCGAATGGACGACATCGTTTTCACTGATGCCGAGAATGCCTTGCCCGAACAATTTTGCCGTCGCCACCAGGCTGGAATGGACATGCTTGACGCCCTTTGGGTCGCCGGTCGAGCCAGACGTATAGAGCCAGAATGCCACCTCGTCTGAAACGGTGTCGGCCGTGAGCGGCTCATCGCTTGCGTTCGCCAGCAAGTCTTCAAACGACCGAACGTCGCAGCCAGGCAGCGAAGCTTGTTTGTGCTTGCCGACGAGGATCACATTTTTTAAGTGCGGCAGGCGGGCGATAGCCGGCCAGATGTTTTGCGCCAGCGGCGCCGCGGCGACCAGTGCGGTCGCGCGTGAATCAGCGAGAATATAAGTGTATTGGGCGGAGTTGAGGTAAGTGTTGAGCGGGATTGCAACGATTCCCGCACGGATCGCACCCCAGAACGCCACCGGATAGTCGACGGTATCGTGCAGCAACAGCGCGATGCGATCTTCTTGCTCAAGACCGAGCGCACGCAAGGAATTGGAGAAACGAATGCTGCGCGATTGCAGCTCACCATAAGTGAGCGAGCGATCGGGGTCGACGAATGCGAGTTTGTCGCCTAACCCGCGTACGACGTTCGCGTCGACGAAATCAGCCACTGCGTTGTAGGGCCTGCGTTCAGTGATTTCGTCCAGCACGCCGCCCCCTGTTTCTAGCTGTCAAACAACCGTGACAACAGTCGCCGCGCCAGCACGCCGGCCACGCGCCGCCGATAGTGGCCGGGCGTGAAGGTCGTCTTCATCGGCATGATCTGGTCACGGACCAGTGCATCGAGTCCCTTGAACACACGTTCATCGAGACCACCGCCACAGAGATCGGCTGTGCCGGCAAGCAATACCGGCCTCGGATTGGTCCCCGTGAACGCGATACGCAGTTCGGCAAGCTTGTTGTTGGCGCGCCTGAGGGCTACCGCGACGCCGGCAACCGGATATTCGATCGATCTGCGGATCCGGATCTTGTCGTAGGCCGAGCGAAGTCCGGGCGTATTCTTCGCGCGCGCCGCGGTGACAATTTCGCCCGGCCGCAGCGAAAGAAAAAACTTACCGTCACCCTGCGTCTCGGTGACCGGCACGTCCTGGCGCGCGAAACCTATATACAGCTGCTCAAGCGGAATGGTGCGCCGTCCCTGCGGGCCGGCAATGTCGACCTCTGCATGAAGCGTCAACAATGCGGGCGCCAGATCACCGGAGAAAGTAGCGAAACAGACACCGCGGCTTTTCGGCGCGACATGGCAGATGGCGCCGGTGGTCTTCAGGCAGTGATTATTGGCAGCACGCCACCATTCGCTCTGATTGTAATAAATGCAGCGCGTGTCGAGACAGAGGTTGCCGCCGAGCGTGCCCATATTGCGGTGAGTAGGGCCGGCGATATGCGATGCTGCCTGTGCCAGCACCGGATAATGTTTGCTTACGTCCGGATGTTCAGCGAGTTGCGTCAGGCTGACTGAGGCGCCGATTTCAAGAGTATTTGCATCCGCTTTGATGGCGGAAAGTCCTGCTACCCGATTCATATCAATGAGCACCGCTGGGGCCACGATACCCCGCCGGATATTCACAACGAGATCGGTACCGCCCCCGAGCGGCTTGCTGCCGGGATGTGCGGCGCGCGCCGCGATCGCTTCATCGAGCGTCGTCGGGGTGATGACGCTGAATTCGGGAAGCGCGTCCATCAGTCGGCACCGTTGTTCTTTGGCATTTTTTCGAGCATGCGACGGCGCTTTTCGATTGCCTCGAACACACGGTCGGGTGTTACCGGCAGATTGTTGAACCGAATGCCGATGGCATCCGCTATGGCATTGGTGAGCGCCGGCAGGAAGGCAGCGAGCGACCCTTCGCCGGCTTCCTTGGCGCCGAACGGCCCGTGCGGATCGTTACTCTCGATGATGCCGACTTCTATAGGTGGGGAATCCTGGATGGTCGGCACGCGGTAATCGAGCATATTGGCTGTCACCATCAGGCCCTCGTGATAGGCCGCTTCCTCGCTCATGGCCTGCCCCATGCCCATCCAGACCGAGCCCTGTACCTGGCCTTCTACCGTCAACCGGTTGAGCGCCTTGCCGCAGTCATGTGCGACCCAGACCTTGTCGACGGTGACGACGCCGGTTTCCTCGTCGACGGTGACTTCTACGACTTGCGCGGAGTAGCTGTAGCCCATGGTGCCGCCGATGGCTGACCCGCGATATTTCTTGCCCCCATGTGATTCCGGAATCGTGGAGTAGTTGCCGGTCACGGTGATGGTGCCCGAATCTTTCAGCGCTTCAGTCACGACTTCTTCGAACGTTGCGCCTTTGTCTTGCGCGCCTGCGCGGTAAAGCTCGCCCAGACATTCGATATCCTCGGGGCGCGCCTCCAATTTGCGTGCAGCAGCGGCGGTCAGCAGACTCTTAAGGTTGCGTGCGGCATCGATCGCGGCATTGCCCACCATGAATGTCACGCGCGAAGAATAGGAGCCATTGTCTTTTGGCACGACCTCGCTGTCTCCGGTGACCACGCGCACGCGCGCCAGATCGAGACCCATTACTTCGGCGACCGTTTGCGCGAGGATTGTTGTGGAACCCTGGCCGATATCGGCCGCGCCCGACAACACGACAATCGAGCCATCGAAATCGAGCTTGATCTTGACGGTGGCATGCGGCTCGCCGGTCCAGTTCACCGGCTTGGATGCGCCGGAGATGTAGTGAGAGCAGGCCATGCCGAGGCCTTTGCTCGCGCCTTTGCCTTTCGTCATTTTGCCCTTGCGACTGGCCCAACCACTTTCTTTCTCCACCCAGTCCATGCATTGGGGCAGGCCGTAGGAATTCACCATCAAATCGTTATCGGTGAACGTGGGCGCAGAAAGCAGGTTGGCGCGCCGCACCGCGAATGGATCGAGGCCAAGCTCGGCCGCCATCTCGTCGACCAGGCTTTCGAACGCAAAGCGAATGTCGACCGTGCCGTGGCCGCGGAACGCGCCGCAAGGTGGCGTATTGGTCAGCGCGCGTCGGCCGACATATTTGACGTTGTGCAGGTCGTAAATCGCATACAGCATTGAGCCGGCATAGAGGATTGTCACTACACCGTAGCCGGAATGCGCGCCGCCGCGCTGGTCGCAGTCACATTCGACCGCGGTTATGCGACCGTCCTTGCGCATTCCGATCTTGAGCCTGATGTCGGTTTCCGGGCGGCCGCGATGGGTGATAAACGTCTCCTCGCGCGTTGCCACCAGCCGGACGGTGCCGTTGCATTTGCGCGCCAGCAATGCCGCGATCAATTCGATGTTCAGCGTCTCGGTGCGGCAGCCAAAGCCACCGCCGACATGTGGTTTGACCACGCGGATGCGCGACATTTCCATGCCAAGAATCTGCGAGAGCATCAGGTGGACGTAATAGGGGACCTGCGTCGAGGCATGCACGGTCATGCGGTCGCGTACCGCGTCGTATTCCGCAATGGCTGCGTGCATCTCCATTTGATTCTGACAGACCTCGGCGCAGTTATAGATGCCCTCGCGCACCAGAGCAGCGTCGGCAAAGCCTTTTTCAGTGCTGCCCAGCTCAAACAGTACGTCGCGTTCAAGATTGCCCGGCTTTTTTTCATGCAGAAGCACGGCGTTGGGCGCCAGCGCATCCCTGGCCGTGTAGTAGGCCGGCAATTCGCGCACCTTGAGCTTGATGTGGCGCAGCGCCTCGCGCGCAATCGAGTCATTGTCGGCGGCTACGGCTGCTACCGGCTCACCGCGATAGCGCACACGGTCGCGCGCCAGTGGGTGCTCGCTGCGTGCGATCGGCAGCACGCCGAAGGTTCTGTCGCAGTCGGCGCCAGTGATCACCGCGTGTACGCCCGGAAGCCTCAGAGCCTCCGAAATGTCGACCTCGACGATTTCACCGTGCGAATAGGGACTGCGGTAGATACGCGCTGCCAGCTGGTTGGTACCGAGAATGTCGGCGGTGTATTTGGCACGCCCGGAAACTTTTTCGGGCCCGTCGACCATCGGTACATAGCCGCCGATATTGTGCGAAGGCTCAAGTTCGCTCATGGCGCCACACCTTGTGCGTTCAGCTTGGCGGCGTAGCGCACCGCCTCGATAATTTTCACGTAGCCGGTACAGCGGCAAATATTGCTTCCGAGCGCTTCGATAATCTCGGCGTCGGTTGGTTTCGGATTTCTCCGCAATAGCCCGGCCGACGCCATGATGAATCCCGGCGTGCAATAACCACATTGCGAGCCGAGCTTCTCGTGGAAACCGCGCTGCACGGCGGACAACTGTCCATCAATGCCGAGCGATTCGAT
>Ga0187765_10000978_pt1 | contig 10855 bp, 11 predicted proteins | sample 0216_QUI02_MP05__3_FD_133018 | JGI IMG/M metagenome (GOLD analysis project Ga0187765, IMG submission 133018) | Tropical peat soil microbial communities from peatlands in Department of Meta, Colombia - 0216_QUI02_MP05_10_MG | ecosystem: Environmental > Terrestrial > Soil > Wetlands > Peat ...
GGAGCACCACCGGCTGCTCGGCGTCCACGTCTTCGGCACCGGCGCCACCGAGCTCGTCCACATCGGGCAGGCGGTCATGGGCTGCGGCGGCACCGTCGACTACCTGGTCGACGCCGTCTTCAACTACCCGACCCTGGCCGAGGCCTACAAGGTCGCCGCGCTCGACGCGATGAACAAGATCCGGCAGATCGCGCTGCTGTCCTAGTCTCCTAGCCGCCATGGGCGTCGCCGCTGAACCCGGCGGCGCTCAGCAGCCCGCGCAGGTCGACGACCGTCTGGCGATCGATGTCCTTGTGCGCCGGCGGGGTGAGGATGAGGCTCTGCGACCCGGCGGTAACGGTGACCTTGCCGTCGTGGTGCGTCGTGACCGAGCCGACCGCTTCCATCAGCGAGACCACGGCGTGCCACTCGATGTTGTGCCCGGTCGGGTGCTGGAAGATCTCGCGCAGCGTGTTGCGGTGATGGTTGTTGAGGTGGACCGGCTCCGGCGGCAATGACATCAGTGCCTCACTCGTCGTAGCGCGTCGGCGGGAACCCGGGGCGCTCGCCCTCGACTTCCAGCTCGTCCCTGTCGTATTCGCGGCGGATCTCGGCGCGGGCCTCCTGGTAGACATCGCTTTGCGTGATGTCCGGCGTCGGCGGCGCGTCGGTCGCCGGGGGTACCTCGTCCGGGTCGTAGGCATCGAGCCCGGCCTCGACCCGCTCCTCCTCGGTGAGGCGCGCCAGCTGGTCGTCGTCGAGATGCTCCAGCTTGCCGGGATGCTCGCGGCGGTTGCGGTGGAACTCCTCCGCCGGCTGGTCTGGGTCCTGCTCTGTCATGACGCCCACGGTAACGCCTGCACCCGCCGCTGCGGGCGTAGGGTCGGTCTCATGGCGCTGGCCCGAAGCAAAGTCCTCCTGCTCGCCGCCGACGACTTCGAGGACATGGAGCTGCTGTACCCGCTCTACCGCCTGCGCGAGGAGGAGGCCGAGGTGACGGTGGCCGGCCTCGACGACCATCCGGTACGGGGAAAGAAGGGCCACGGGCCGGTGGCCGTCGACACCACCGTCGGCCGGGTGGCCGCGGGCGACTTCGACGCGCTGGTCATCCCCGGCGGCTACGCGCCCGACAAGCTGCGGCGCTCGGAAGCCGTGCTCGGCCTGGTACGGGCCTTCGACGACGCCGGGAAGCCGATCGCCTTCATCTGCCACGCCGGCTGGGTGCCGATCTCGGCGAAGATCATCAAGGGCCGCCGGGCGACCAGCGTGGCGGCCATCCGCGACGACATGATCAACGCCGGCGCCGACTGGGTCGACCAGGCCACCGTGGTCGACGGCAACCTCATCTCGGCCCGGACCCCGGCCGATCTCGGCCCCTGGATGAAGGCGCTGCTGGCGGCGCTGGGGACCGCGGAAGACTAGCCCGGCGGCGCGGGCGGGCCGGTGAGCCGGACGGCGGCGCGGGCCGCCCGGCAGCCGTCATCATGTGGGCATGAGCGAGCCGTACAACCTCTTCACGGGCCAGAGCCTTGAGCGCCCGACCGCCCTGAGTGACGGCCTGTTCGCCGTCGCGATGACGTTGCTCGTCCTGGATCTGCGGGTGCCGGTGAGCGCTGCCGGTGCGGCCTACTCCGAGCACGGGCTGGCCGGGGCGCTGCTGAAGATGGGCCCGAGTTTCGCGGCCTACCTGCTGAGCTTCACCATGCTGGGCACGTTCTGGCTGGCCCAGCACACGCTGCTGGGCATCTTCGGCCGCTGCGACCGGACCCTCACCTGGATCAACATCGGGTTCCTGTTCGTGGTGTCGCTGCTGCCGTTCTCCGCCGCGCTTCTCGCCCACTACGTCCATCTCCGGCTGGCGGTGGGCGTGTACTGGCTGAACATCCTGCTGCTCGGCGCGGGGCTGGAGTGGAGCGCCCGGTACGGGCGCAGGGCGTTCCTGGCCGATGACGCCGGGCAGGCCAGCTCCCGGCTCGCCACCTTCCGGCGCCGGATCCTGCTCGCCCAGACCCTGTACACGCTCGCCGCGCTGATCTGCCTCATCAGCACCCCGGCCAGCGTGATCGCCCTCGCCCTGGTCCAGCTGTACTTCATCGTGTCGCCCCGGCTGCCCCGGCACCGCCAGGAAGCTGCCTAACGGATGGGCGGGCCGGTCACCTTCCCCGGCCGGGCCGCGGGGGGTGCTGGCACGAACCCGCCTTTACGCGGTGACCTCCCGCCACCGCGTAAGGGTGACCTCCTTGTCCGCCCGGCGCCGCAGGGGTCACACTTCACGTGAGATGCCCGCGAAGGGCAGAGGCTGCGCTGGGGGCACGGATGAGGGCGCGGACCGCTGGATGGGTGGCCGGCTCGGTGGCGGCGGTCTCGATCGCGCTGATGATCGGCGGCCTGGTCCTGGCGTACGTGGACCGGCATGCGGTCTCGGCCAGCATGACGAACTGGGATTTCTCCGATGTGTTCACGAGCGTGGTGAACATATCCATCCCGGTCATAGGCTTCATCCTCGCCTCCCGGCGGCCCGCGAACCGGATCGGCTGGCTGGTTCTGGCGATCGGCCTGATGCTGGCGCTCAGCCGGTTCGGGTCGGCCTACGGCGTGCATGGCCTGGTCGTGGCGCCCGGGTCGCTGCCGGCCGCCCGGGCGGGGACGTGGCTGTCCAATTGGATCTTCGCGATCCCCGTCGCCCTGATCGGTTTCGTGTTCCTGCTCTTCCCGACCGGGCGGCTGCGCTCCCGCCGGTGGCTCCCGGCCGGGTGGTTCATGGGCATTGCCTTCGGGCTGGGCACGCTGGCTGTGCTGGTCGGCGCGACCCGCAGCTGGTCCCATCCGTTCGCCTCGTTCAGCCAGGGGGTCACCCCGCCCGTGCTGGTCGCGCTCCTGGTCCTTTTCCCCGCTGCGCTGCTGGTCAGCGGCACGGCGGTGGTGGTGAGGTTCGCCCGGTCGGCGGGCGAGGAGCGGCTGCAGCTGAAGTGGTTCGCCGCGGCCGCGGTGCTGGTGGTCGCCGCGTTCATCGTGGTGATCCTGACCAATTCGGTGGCCGGGAGCGTGTTCCTGAACCTGTCGGTCCTGTGCCTGGATGCGGCCGCCGCGATCGCGGTGCTGAAGTACCGCCTGTACGAGATCGACATCGTGATCAGCAAGGCCGTCCTGTACGGCTCGCTGGCCGTGTTCATCACCGCCGTCTACGCCGGCCTGGTCGCGGGGGTGGGGACGCTGGTCGGCGACCGGTGGAGCCCGCTGCTGGCGGCGCTCGCGGCCGCGGTGGTGGCGATCGCCGTCCAGCCGGCCCGCCAGTGGGCCGGACGGCTGGCCAATCGCGTCGTGTACGGCCGGCGGGCGACGCCGTACCAGGTGCTGTCGGATTTCGCCCGGCGGATCGGCGGAACGTACTCGGACCAGGACGTGCTGCCGCAGATGGCACAGATCGTGGCCGCTGGGACCGGCGCCGAGCGCGTCGTGGTGTGGCTGCGCGTCGATAACGAGCTCCGCCCCGGGGCCGCCTCGGGCACCGGCCAGCTCCCGCCGCGCCAGCCCGTCGATGGCCAGGCCATGCCGGCCCTGCCGGACGCCGACCTGAGCGTCCCGGTGGTGCACCAGGGCGAGCTGCTGGGCGCGATCTCGGTCACGATGCCCAGGGACGAGCCGTTGCGCCCGGCCGGGGAGCAGCTGGTCGCGGACGTGGCGTCGCAGGCCGGGCTGGTGCTGTCGAACGCCGGGCTGATCGAGGACCTGCGCTCCTCCCGGCAGCGACTGGTCACCGCGCAGGACGAGGCGCGCCGGCGGCTGGAACGCAACATCCACGACGGGGCCCAGCAGGACCTGGTGGCGCTGGCCATCAAGCTCCGGCTGGCCGGGGTCACGGTGGACGAGGATCCGGCGCAGGTCAAGGAGATTCTCGGCGAGCTGCAGACTGACACCGTGGCCACCCTGGAGAACCTGCGCGACCTGGCCCGGGGCATCTACCCGCCCCTGCTGGCCGACCTGGGACTGGCTGCCGCGCTCAACGCGCAGGCCAGCAAGTCCCCGGTGCCGGTGACCGTCGACGCCGACGGGATCGGGCGGTTCGGCCAGGACACTGAGGCGGCCGTGTACTTCTGCTGCCTCGAGGCGCTGCAGAACATCGCCAAGTATGCCCACGCGTCGAGCGCCCGCATCTGTCTGCTGGCGCAGAACGGGACCCTGCGCTTCACCGTGTCCGACGACGGGGTCGGCTACGATGCCCGCCACACTCCGCTGGGATCTGGCCAGCGCAACATGGCCGACCGGCTCGCGGCGCTCGGCGGCCGGTTCGAGGTCCAGTCCTCTCCCGGCCACGGCACCACCATCACCGCGCAGCTGCCCAGCGCGCCGGCTAACTTACACCGCCGTAAAGGGAACGCCAGCCAGCGTGCCTTGCCGTGACGTTCGACTGCCTGCACGACATGGGCGACCCGCTCGGGTGGCCCGGGATGTCCTCTTCCCGCGCTCGTTGCGGGAATGTTATGAAAAGCGGCTGGCTCCGGTAATGAGAGCGCACTCGTGCACGGCGCCCGCCCCCTCCTGCTTACCGGAGTGCCGGCCGTTGCGTATTTCGCCGGTAAAGCACCCATGACCGTTCCGGTGGTAATGGGGATTCCGTTTGTCCGGGTCTTTCCTTAGCAGCTTCCCATCCATCCTCGCGGCCAGCGGCGGTGGATGCGCTGCCGCGGCGACACCGGGCCCGAAGCAGGCCAGGACCGGCTGCTGGGCGTCTTTCGGTCCTGGCCCGGACCGGGGGGCTCAGGCTGGGCCCGCGATGGCCCTGGGCTCGGGGCCGAACTGGTTGGGGCCTGGCGTGCTCGGAAGGAGCGTGAAGACGAGCAGGATGATGCCGCCGACGAAGGGGATCAGCCCGGCCAGGATCCACAGTCCGTTCCGTCCGGTGTCCTGTATCCGGCGCCAGGTGACCGCCAGGCTCGGCAGGAGCACGCCCAGGTCGTAGAGGAAGAGGATTATCCAGATGAAGACCGACTTCGTGATGCCCGCGAGGATGCCCAGCACCACGAAGATGATGAAGTTGAACAATACGAACATCCAGTACTCGGTGCGCCCAGCCCGTCCGCTGAAGCCCACGTAGTTTTTGAGCACGGCGAGATACCAGTTCATTGCGCTCCCCAAAGTATCGACGACGCCGCAAGACGGTCGTGGTGGCGACCAACCGTAGCTGACGCTGGCCGTTACCACAATGGTTTCCTGGCCGGGCTTCGGCTGGCCGCCAGGCCCATGGATGGCATTCCCGCCGCCACCCGCACACCGCGGCTATCAGGCCCCGCCCGCGCACCCGGACGGGGAGGTCGCGTCAGGGCTGCCCGGCGGCGTGCTGATCGCCGAGGTGCCGCAGCCCCTCGCCGACGTAAAGCTGCCGTGGCCGCGAGATCCTCTGCTCGGGGTCGCTGATGCCCTCCTCCCACTGGGCCAGCCAGCCCGGCATCCGCCCGATCGCGAACAGCACCGGGAACATCTCCACCGGGAAGCCCATCGCCTGGTAGATGATGCCGGAGTAGAAGTCCACGTTCGGGTACAGCTTGTGCTCGATGAAGTAGTCGTCGGCGAGGGCGATCCGCTCCAGTTCCAGCGCGATGTCGATCAGCGGGTTGCGCCCGGTGACCTTGAACACCTCCTCGGCGACCTGCTTGATGATGGTGGCCCGCGGGTCGAAGTTCTTGTAGACCCGGTGGCCGAAGCCCATCAGCCGCAGCTCGCCGCCCTTCACGCGGTCGATGTAGGCGGGGATGTTGTCCACCGAGTTGATGTCGCGCAGCATCCGCAGCACCTGCTCGTTCGCGCCGCCGTGCAGCGGGCCGTACAGGGCGGCGGCGGCCGCGGCCGCCGCCGAGAACGGGTCCACCCGCGAGCTGCCAACTCCCCGCATCGCGCTGGTGGAGCAGTTCTGCTCGTGGTCGGCGTGCAGGATGAACAGCACGTCCAGCGCGCGGGACAGTACCGGGTCCGGCTGGTACCTGGGCTCGGTCATCTTCCAGAACATGTTGAGCAGGTTCCCGGTGTAGGACAGCTCCCCGTCGGGATAGTTGTACGGCAGGCCCAGTGCGTGCCGGTAGGCGAACGCCGCCAGGGTCGGGATCTTGGCGATGAGCCGCACGGCCTGGAGATGGCGGTCGCCGGGGTTGGCGATGTCCTTGGCGCCCGGGTAGAAGGTGGACAGCGCCGCGATGGAGCTGACCAGGATGCCCATGGGGTGGGCGTCGTGGTGGAAGCCGTCGATGAACTTCTTGACGTTCTCGTGGACGTAGGTGTGGTGGGTTATCTCATCGGCCCACCGGTCGGACTCCTCCTTGCTCGGCAGCTCGGCCTGCAGCAGCAGGTACGCGACGTCGAGGAAGGACACGGCCTCGGCCAGCTCGTCGACCGGGTAGCCGCGGTAGCGCAGGATCCCCTTCTCCCCGTCGATGAAGGTGATCGCGCTGCGGCAGCTGGCCGTGTTCATGAACGCCGGGTCGTAGGAGAGCAAGCCGAAGTCGTCGTTGGAAACTTTGATCTGGCGCAGGTCGATGGCCCGGATGGCGCCATCGGCGATCGGCAGATCGTAGCTGCGGCCGGTCCTGCTGTCGGTTACATGCAGCGTTCCGGCTTGCTGGCTGATGTCTGGCGTCATGGTCTGAGCTCCTGATATCCCGGGGTTCCACAGCTGGGGTCGGCTGCTTCGTCTACTCCCATCTTTGCGCCTGGCCATGGCCGGCGGCCAGCGCCGGGCCCAGCACGAGCGCACCGCCGGGTTCCAGCTCCACCCGGGACCCGAAGGGCCGGCTGGCCCGGTCGATGGCCGCGGCCAGCCACCGCCGGTCCTGCCCGATGGCGGGCCACAGCCGCAGCCTGCGTGACTGCAGCGGGATCATCCGCAGCGCGGCGAGCTCGCCGGTGCCGCGCCGCAGCGAGGCCAGGTACGCCAGCCGCAGATCGTCCCGGTACTCCCGGTAGCCGGTGATGCCCTCGTAGTCGTCGATGAAGTCGCCGCAGCCGTACAGGATCAGTTTCCCCCGGTAAACCTCGATCGGGCGCGGGTGGTGCGAGGAGTGACCGTGGACCAGATCCACCCCGCCCTCGATCAGCCGCCGGGCGAAGGCGGCCTGATCCGGGCCGACCTCATACCCCCAGTTCGATCCCCAGTGCACGGATACCACCACGATGTCGCCGGGCTGACCGCCTGCCCGCGCCTGGCCGGCGAGCCGGTCGGCCGAATGCCTGGACAGGCTGGGAAGCAGGTTGACGCCGGGCCCTGCGGCGGCCGCCGCCCACCGGCGGGGGATGCCGGACGACGCTGCCCCGCAGGAGACGACGGTCACCCGGCCGCCGCCGGCCAGGCTGACCACCGCCGGCCGCTGCGCCTCGGCCGCGTCCCGGCCGGCCCCCGCCGCCCGCAGGCCGGCGCCGGCCAGCGTGCCCAGGGTCTCCGCCAGGCCGGCACGCCCGAAATCCAGTACGTGGTTGTTCGCCAGCGCGCACACATCCGGCCGGGCCACGGTCAGGCAGGTGATGTTGGCGGGGTTCATCCGGTAGTGCACCGCCTTGCCCGGCGCGAAGTCGCTGCTGCGGGTGATGCTGGTCTCCAGGTTGATCAGCCGGACGTCCGGCGCCGCCTCCTCGAGCACCGTGAGCGCATCGCCCCACGGCCAGGCCGGGTCCACCGGGCGGGGGATCGGGCCGCCCGCGGCCTCCGCCAGGGCGACGTAGGCCGTCGCGTCCGGGACGTGCGCCTCCCGCAGCCGCGGATCCCCCGGGTGCGGCAGGATCTGGTCGATCCCGCGCCCGGTCATCACGTCCCCGCACAGGAACAGCGTCACCAGGTCATGGCCCACGCAGGTGAATCTGCCCAGCCTGGCCCGGGCTAGCCGACGCCCATCCTTATCCGCGGCGACCGGGCCGGATCCAGCCAGCGCAGCACCTCCAGCAGCTCGCCCATGGGCAGGGTCACACAGCCCGCGGTGGCGATGCCGATGTTCACGTGGAGGAAGATGGCGCTGCCCAGACCGGGGGTGCGGGCGGTGTTGTACGCGATCACCGCGCCGTAGTCGTAGCCGGACACGTCCATCGGCTCGGGATCAAGCCCGGGATCCGCCCGCCGCTGATCGACCCATTCGTTGTAGCGCGGGCTGGCCGGGTCGTCGTCCCAGAAGTCGTAGGGGTGTGACCGGCGGTAACGGAACCGGACCCCGGGATTGGGCAGGGCACCGAAGAAGAACCCGAAGCCGAACGTGCCCGACGGGGTGCGGCCGTCGCCCTCCCGCTTGCGCCCCGGCGGGGCGAACCCGTTCCGGCCGATCCGCGCCGTCCACGGCCCGAAGACGCGCTGCCAGCGCCGGGCCGTGCGCTGGTAGGCGGTCAGCGTGGCGTAGGTCGCGCCGTAGGACGCCGCGGTCACGGTGATGAGCTGGCGCCCGGCCAGCTGGTCACCCGGCCGGGTGGCGCTGACCACGGACGGGGCCGGCGTGGTGGCCACCGCCGCTGGCGCCGGGGCCGCGGGCCCGGCCGTCCCGTGCGCGCAGCCGCCGGCCAGCGCCGCCGCGGCCAGCACCGCCAGGCCGCCCCGCACCCGTGACCACAGCCTCACGGTCGACCAGGATGCCGCATCGGCCCGGCGCGGCGGGCGGCGGCGTGCTTAGGCCGTTCTGGCCGGCACCACCAGCACCGGCAGCCTGGCCTTGCGCACGACCTCGTGGGACACGCTGCCCAGCAGCATCGAGGCGACGTCGGAGCGGCCCCGCGTGCCGACCACGATCAGCCCCGCCTGGTGGCTGTTCGCGACGTCGATCAGCGCGCCGCCGATCCCGATCTCCAGTTCCCGGTGTATCTCCCCGGCGGCCGAGACGCCGGCCGAGGCGAGCTGGGCCACGTAGCGGTCGACCAGCTGCTGCGCCTCGTCCAGGGTCTCGTCCGTGTAAGGCGTCGCCCGTGCGTGGTAGACCACCACCCCGTGGAAGACCACCACCTTGTCCCTTGTGTCCGCGGCAATCTTGGCCACGGTCTGCACCGCGTGGTCGGCGTACCCGGAACCGTCCACCCCGACCACGATCGTCCCGAACATCGGTCTGCCCCTCTCTCTGCGCGGGACAGCCCGGCCACCACCGGCCCAGCCCGGCGGCCACCGGTTCCAGCCCGGCAAGGCCAGGATGATGGTGTTGGCTATCGCCGTCACAGGGTCCAAGGGCCCGTGGGCAGTCCCGGGACGCCGGGTCGTTGGTGCCGGTGAGGAGGTCTGCGAGCAGGTGAGGGACGACGGAATGGAGCTTCATGATCTGTCGGCCGGCAGCGAGGTGCTGGAGCGGGTCACCCGGTGCGCATGGCAGGCGCTCGCGGCCTACCGCTGCCATCCTGCCACCACCGTCCGCCTGCTCAACGTGTCGGAGAACGCCACCTACCTGGTGGAGGACCCCGCCGAGGGGCCGTCCGTCCTGCGCGTGCACCGGCTCGGCTACCACTCTGAGCCGGCCATCGCCTCCGAGCTGGCCTGGATGGACGCGCTGCGGGCCGAGGCCGGGGTGCGCACGCCCCGGGTGCTGAGCGCCGCCGACGACCGCCGCATCGTGACCGCGGCCGACGAGGCCACCGGCGAGCGGCGGAACTGCGTGCGGTTCGAGTTTCTGCCCGGCACCGAGCCGGCCGGGGACTCGGTGGAGCACTTCGCCGAGCTCGGTGAGATCACCGCCCGGATGCACGGGCATGCCAGGCGGTGGGCCCGCCCGCCCGGGTTCACCCGGTTCCACTGGGACTACGACGCGGCGTTCGGCTCGCAGGCGCGCTGGGGCCGGTGGCAGGACGGGATCGGCGTCGGCCCGGCCGAACGGGAGGTGCTGGGCCGGCTCGACGCCGTGCTGCGCGCCCGGCTGGCCGCGTTCGGCACCGGCCCGCAGCGCTACGGCCTCGTCCACGCCGACACCCGGCTGGCCAACCTCCTCGTCGACGACGGCACGGTCAGCGTCATCGACTTCGACGACTCCGGCTTCAGCTGGTACCTGTATGACGCCGGCACCTCGGTGAGCTTCTTCGAGCACCGGCCCCAGGTCCCGGCGCTGATGGATGCCTGGCTGACGGGGTATCGCCGGGTCGCCGACCTGCCCGCGCGGGACGAGGCGGAGATCTGGACGTTCATCCTCTTCCGGCGCCTGCTGCTGGTCGCCTGGATCGGCTCGCATACGGCGGTGGACATCGCCCGGCAGCTCGGAGCCGGGTACACCCGCGACAGCTGCGAGCTGGCCGAGAGGTACCTCAGCCGGGCTGGATAGCGCCGGTCAGGAGGAGCCGGAGGCGGCGCTGACGGCCAGGTCCTGCAGGGCCTGGGCGGAGCCGGGCGAGGTGTCGATCGCGAGCAGCCGGGGCTCCTCCTCCCCCCTGACCACGGCCTGGATGTGCCGGACCGCCGGGGTGAAGGAGTACTGGTTGGGCCCGGCGGCGGGGTGGACGGCCGGCTCGCGGCCCTCCACCCGCACCTCGAACCGGTCCTGCTGGGTGGGGTGGAACGGGTTGGTGAGGTGGATCTGCCCCTCGGCCCCGAGCAGCCTGCTGAACGTGTCCTGGGCCAGGTTGAACCCGCACGACAGCAGCAGGCGGCGGCCACCGGGGAAGCCGAGGCAGCCCCAGGTGGCCAGGTCCACGCCGCCGGGGTCGTACTCGGCGGCGGCCCAGGCGCTGGTGTGCTCGGCGGCGAACAGGTCGCGGGCGAGACGGACCGGGTAGCAGCCGACGTCGTTGAGCGCGCCGCCGGCCAGGCTGGCCGACATCCGGATGTTGCCCGCCGGGTGGGCCATCAGGAAATGGAAGTTCGACTGGATCTCCCGCAGCTCACCGATCACCCCGGCGGCCAGCAGCGCGGTGACCCGTTTCATCTGGTCATGGAACGGGAAGA